>ERZ1370068.709-contig-10649_pt1 | contig 28403 bp, 51 predicted proteins | sample MGYA00561227_ERZ1370068 | MGnify/ENA primary metagenome ERZ1370068 (study PRJEB38410, sample SAMEA6850437) | metagenome | study: Metagenomic assessment of the ecological functions of the soil: analysis of the soil microbiota associated with the...
TCTAGAGCGCCATCAATGCAACGCCGCCCGCAACCAGCATGGCGGCAATCCATCGTCGATGATCCACTCGCTCACGCAGAAACAATTTGGCAGCAGGGCATTCGCCACAAATGTGAGCGAGGCTGAGGCAGAGCCACGAGGCTTGACATCTCCCACGAGAGCCCAAACAGCAGACTGTAAAATGCCAACCGCCATGGCAGCTACCCCAAGTAGAAAATTGGGGTTGCGCAATGTATTCCCGACCACAGCAAACATACCCCGGCGTCTCAAAGCTGGCCCACGTCGCCTACCTGCTTCATTGCGCGGGAAGTAAGACGTCCCCCGTAGTTGAAGCGACTACGATTGCGCCGATTGCAGCCCAGGTGTACGCGTGCGTTTCATGACTCCACCACCGGGCCGACTGTCTCCACAATGCATTCATCCCCTCGTTGGGGAGGGGGATCGTGCTGTACCACCTCAGTGAGAGTGGGCCGCCCGCAACAAAGCCTACGCCTGCGGAGATCAGCAGAATTCCAATCCAGCGTGCTGGCGTCACGTCTTCGTGAGCATGGTGCTGGCAACGATCGCCACCGACGTAGCCGAGGAAGTGGCGGGCAACACGTACGTAAGGTCAGCCCAGAGAGAGCAGTCATATGAGGCTGCGAAGAAAGCAAGCAGCAGCAAATACCGAAGGCCACCCAAGGATTCAGGATGGCCAAGATCAATTCTGAGACATGGTGCAGGGAAATATTTCCAACTTAGCTTCATGCCGCGCGACAGCATTGCATCGCCGGCGGCCCCAAAGACCGCCTCCCGCCAGACACCAAATACCTACGGAAGGTCACGTCTTGTCCTCAAGCGCTTACGGGCTCGACCGGAGCGGCAGGTGATTCCGAGCGCTTGTCGCGAACCCCATTTGTTGCGTTGCGAGCGCAACTTGGAAGCTGCCGCTTCTTTACGCCTACAAACGTTTACGTTCGCTCGAATGAAACATCGATTTTCTGAGGATTCGGTAGATCGCCTTCGGGCGGAAATAATATTCGTCGTAGAAACGATGTACGGACTCCATCAATTCGTCCGCCGGCAAATCCGGGAACTGGATCTGCACCATCTGGTGTCCACCTTCGTCCACCATCTTCGTATCAGCGGAGATGAAGCCGTTCTTCATCGCGTATTCGTGCAGTTCCAACTCGTCCCTGGATAGGCATGTGCGACTGAGACTTGGATCGTCTCCACATCCAGTTCCTTCGCAAAATTGATCGTGTTGCGAATCGTCTCTCGAGTCTCTCCGGGTAGCCCGAGGATAAAGTCTCCATGGACCACCAAGTCAAGCTTGTGGCAGTCGCGAGTGAATTCTCGCGCCCGCTCGACGGTCGCACCCTTCTTCACGTTTTTCAGAATCTGGGCATCGCCAGATTCATATCCGACGATTAGAAGCCTGCATCCCGCTTCCTTCATCGCTTTAAGCGTTTCAAAGTCTGTGGTCACGCGGGATGTGCAAGACCATGTCAATCCCAACGGCTTCAATTTCGCGCACAATTCAATCGTGCGAGCCTTTTGGATGTTGAACGTATCGTCGTCGAAGAAAAATTCCTTCACGTTCGGCCAATGCTCTTTCGCCTTCGCCATCTCGCGAGCAATGTCGTCACTCGATCGCTTGCGCCAAGGATGTCCACTTAGCGTTTGCGGCCACAGGCAGAAGGTGCACTGCGCGGGGCAGCCACGGGTCGAGTAGAGGGCTACGTACGGATGAAGCAGGAACGGCACGTTGTAACGGGTTACGTCCAAATCGCGCTTGTAAACGTCGGTCACGTGAGGCAAAGAGTCGAGATCTTGAATCTCGCGGACGGTCGGGATTGTGGACGACCCCGCCGTTCTTGCGGTACGACACGCCCAGAATTTCTTCCAGCGGCTTGCCTTGCGCACTCCACGACGGTGTGGTCGAATTCCTTGCGAGCCAAGAAGTCGATTGCCGGACAATCTGTCAGCGCCTTCTCCAGGCAGGACGGTAACGTGCGGTCCCGACAGAAACAGATCTTGATGTTTGGATTTGCGTCCTTGATCGCCTGCGCCAGTCGGATATCGCCCGGGAATCCGGCGTGCTCGTAAACAGCACCAGGAATTCATATTGTTTGCAGAGCTCGATAGTCTGCCTCTGCGGTTACATGGTGCGGCGGAGCATCCAGCAAGCGGGCGCCCTCGAACATGCCGGCGGGGTACGCCAGCCAAACCGGGTACCAGTAGGACTCGATCTCTCGGGTCGCGGGCCAGCGCGAGCTGGCACCACCGTCAAAGTTTTCAAACGACGCGGCGGATTTGGGAATGAAGTCTTTAGAGGCATAATTTTCCGGATGTCCAATTTCTACCATCTCAACTTGTTGATTTCCCTTGGGTCCCCGGTGTATTTCCGGGTTCTGGATGACGGGCCGACTGAGGGTTCCAACTACGGGTTAAGTCACTGTGATTTCAGCCTATAGGCCGCGCCCTTTGAGCACAAGCTCGTTGCGCCGAATGGTGATTGGATGTATCGGGGGCACGCAGGCGCGCAGCGATTCGAACCGAGTTTGGCCTCATCCGCGAGATTCCAACCTATCGATCACGGTCGTAGGCTTTTTCAGCCAGCGCTTTACCTCAGAATCAATTTCAGAGGTTTTGTAATTGGAATCCTGTGCGTAATGCGGTCGCCTCTTCTTAAAGCCTCGGTGTCGATCAGCCGCCCGCAGGTGGCATGTCGCCGAGAGCAAGCCCCATGTCAATCACGTGAATTCGTCGCCGGCTTTATCTGGGCAAATACATACTTGCGATAAAACGGCACGATTGTTTTGCCAGGACAAGCCTTTACATCTGACCCAAGACTCAATCCCAGATCCAGCAGCTCTTCGTAAATTGGGCGAAGCCCGCGCCTCGCGCCCGAAAACATCTCTTCGACATACCACCTCGGCTGCCTTCAAATCACTTCTGGCGTGTCTTCCTCCGGTTCCTTTTACCGTCCCGCACGTTCTGCGATCCACCATGCACTGTTTGTCCCCAAGCCCGTGCTTTTGTTTGAGCCAATCGCGACGTTCCCTTTTCTGTTGCAGGCTCAGACTTTTACAAACGCGATCCACTCCTCAAGTGATCGGCCAGTCTTTGGTCGAGCAGTTCGGCAATCCACTTCTGAACCATGCCAATGCCGGGATGCACGCTGTACAGTGACTTCGATTTTGTCGGCACAACGAGTCTCCTCTCTTCGCGCGTAAATCTTAGGAGAGCGTTTCGACAGGGAGTCAATCGAGTAGCATTTGCTTTCCGCAACCATTGGCGATAAAGGGAGCAGTCTTTCGTGCGGTTTTGCACACGCTCGAACAGTGACACCATTTCCGACCGCGAGCTAGACTTGTGGAATGCAGCACTTTCATCTCGAGCATCCGCCCGATGAAGTCTTTCTTTGCGATGCGCCGGTTGCGATGGCATCGCAGACTACCTCGAGGTTGAAGGGAATCGGGAAATACTGCTTTGTAGTGCGCACACAACCAGTCAGACCTACGCTGCACGACTCCCCGCGCGCGTCCCCAGTCCATCGATTCCGCATCGGAGCAAACCGCTCATGTGACGAAGGCCGCCAGTAGAACAAAATTCGGAGACCACAGATTTCGGGAGTCATAATCACAATGGACAGGTTGAACCTACCTACAATTACGCTCTTCTCGATGGAGATCGCCCTCGACCCCGCCATCCCAACCTATAGCGGCGGCTTGGGTATGCTGGCCGGGGATACGCTTCGCTCGGCGGCCGATATCGGCGCCCCGCTCTCATCGCTGTGACTCTTGTGTATCGCGAAGGTTATTTCCGTCAGCATCTTGATTCTTCAGGAAGTCAGTCAGAGGAACCCTAGCACTGGGATCCTGAGCACGTGGTTCAACCCGTGGATGGCCGTATCACGATTGAGATCGAACATCGTCCGGTTGTAGTTCGGGCTTGAAATACACCGTGCGGGGAATTAGTGGGACAGCGTCCCCGTCTATCTGCTCGATACCAATCTCCCTGAAAACGCTCCCGAAGATCGCGCGTTGACGAACTCTCTCTACGGAGGCGATCAAAGGTACCGGCTGTGCCAGGGAAGCGGTTCTCGGCCTCGGTGGAATGAAACTCTTGGCCAAGGTTGTACACCAACATCCGCAGGTTACCACATGAACGAGGGCCATTCTTCGTTACTTGCCCTAGGTTTGCTCGAGCGGCATTGGACCAGAGCTTCGCAGGACGAGTAAAAGCCCTCGACATCGACAGTGTCCGTCGCCTTTGCATCTTCACCACACACACACCAGTTCCGGCGTGGCACGATGGAATTCCGCGACATCTGGTCGAACAGGTTCTGGGTGAAGATCGGGTGAAGTTGCGTGGACGAGACGCACGTCTTTCGTGGCGACAAGCTGAACATGACGTACCTTGGCGCTCACATTCTCTGGATACGTGAACGGGAGGGGTCGCCATGCGGCATGGCGAGGTCTCGCGCGACATGTTTCCGACGTACGTCATCAGCGCCATCACCAATGGTGTTCACGCCGTGACCTGGACCGCGCCTGCGATCAAGGAGCTATTTGACCGCCACATTTCCTGCCTGGCGCTTGGACAACAATTATCTCCGCTTCACGCAATCAGCATTCCTCTTGAAGATATCCGCGTGGCGCACGCCTCGGCAGAAACAAAGAGCTGTTTGCCGCAATACAGCGTCACAACGGCGCCCAGCTCGATCCCAACGTATTTACAATTGGTTTCGCCCGGCGTGCCAGCACCTATAAGCGTGGCGCGATGTTGTTCCATGACCCGGAGCGCCTTCGTCACATTGCTCAGACAGTCGGACCGATTCAGATCGTCTACGGAGGCAAGGCCCATCCGCGGGATGAAGGCGGCAAGAACATCATCCGTCAGATTTTCGGAGGCGCCGTTTCCGTTGCCGACGCGATTCGGACTGTCTACGTTGAGAACTACGACATGGTTTGGGGCCGACTAATGACCAGCGGCGTCGATGTCTGGCTCAACAATCCCGTTGCGGCCGCAAGAAGCATCCGGTACGAGTGGAATGAAGGCTGCCCTGAACGGCGTCCCCGAGTTTCAGCGTTGTCGACGGCTGGTGGATTGAGGGTCTCATCGAAGGGGTTACCGGGTGGGCGATTGGCAATAGTGAAGTACAGGAAGATCCCGCGGCTGAGATCGCTGACTTGCAGTAACAAGTTGGAAGAAATTGTGCCGATGTTTTACAAGGACTCCAACCGATACATCGACATCATGCGGATGTCGGTGCCCTCAATGAGCTCCTTCTTCAATACGCAGCGAATGGTGCAACAGTACGTCACCAACGCCTATTTGATGAGGAGCGACGCGCTGCGCTTCCGTTCCGCGAACGCCGCTCAAGACTGGGGGTCTAAACAGGTGGGCCACGGGAATTGTTCTTAATGCCGCAACTAGGCGGGAGCGAAGCTTGCCGGAAGCCGGAAGAACCAGTCGTCGCTTTTTGCCCGGTAACTTCACCACAATCACCTTCCTGCACTACACGCTTGCCAGATCGAACCTGATTCTTAATGAACGAGTGTTGAGCACACGCACCAGCGCAAGCGTTTTTCCTGAATCCATGGTCACGCGCATAGTTCAACACGGGAACATTCAACGGATACTGAAACCCTCGGCCGCGCACGCTCCGTGCGACGAAAGTGTCGTATTGAACGAGTTCACCCGGCTCAAGGCGTAAAACCAGTCCAAGTTCGCTCACGTTTGCGTTGTCAAAGGTCATCAGGTATAAGCGACCGCTTCATTACCGACGAAGCCAATCGAGACCATGTCGCCGCGCTGCATACGTTTCTGCAACTCTTCGCGAGAACTGCCCATCGGCGTGAGCAAATTGCAGACTTCTTCCACTTTGACGCGCCCTGGAATAGCCGAGGAGATAACTGCGTCCCTGAAGGCATCGAAACTACCGTGAGATCGAGATCAGCCTCGAAGAATGCAAAACTGTTTACGAAGCGTCGCGTCAAGCTGCGGAGTTTACTCTCGATGTGAAACCGCCAACTGGCCCACAACCCAGGTTCGTGAAGGCGTACGTGTGCGGTTGTCTGCGTAACTGGCGATACCTCAGGATCGGCAACCTGGGCACAGAAACCTCTAGACCATGTGGATAAGTCGCTTACTCGGATGTCGAACTAATCTCGCGTATAGATATGCACGGCCTCGCAAGGTCATCGGCCGAATCAATTAAAAGCCTTCACTACTTGGCCCCCAAATTCTTCTTTGAAGCTGTTAATACGGAGCCGCTCCTGGTCCTCGCGTCCTTCGTACCATCCGCCGAAGTCGTAGGAAACTACCCCACCTTCTTTAAACCGCAGCATGTCGTGCCAGTGCTGAAACCGGTTCGCTCTGCCAGTCAGGCTGCGCATGGATGAGCTGTCCAACTCACGAAAACTGGATGCGCTCTGAAACAATCGAGCGCGGCCCTCTGCCCTATAGTTGGGTATGCCGGCACAGAACGTTTCCTGACTCGTCTGAGACTCGCGATATGTCCAGAACCCCCGCACGCGCGTATGCGAGGTAGCCATGACTTCTGAGGCATCTGCAAACCGATGCTTCGGGCGAATTTACTGGAAAAATCCGCGAAGTCGTCGAGAACCGCTTCGGAATCCCGGTGCCACCACTCATATCGCAGATTGTCCCTTTTCCCAGCTCGTGAAATCTTGTAGCGATTGTTCTGCTTCCCATCGCGCCAAAAATCATTTGTTCGTTCGTCACGCTGCCAGATCAACCACGATGGTGTGAAATGCTCGCGACCAAATAGATTTCATAGGCGACGAAGACTGATAGCAGGCAAGCAGATCGACGTTCGAGTTTGCAGGCGAGCACTCATACCAGCTGTCTCCTACAGTCAAATAAGGAATTCGATGAACAATGAGGCATGGGGCACAGATACAACCGCTTTTTCCCGGCCCATGCCAGCCCCTGCATATCAGGCAATCGAACCTGGACGCGCCGATTCTCGGGCCTTCTATAACCTTGGCTGTTGGGGGACGAGAGTACCAACCGGGCCAGTAAAAGGTATGACTATGTCGGTTTCTTGACACCGAACCGACTTCGCTCAATGCTAGGGCCGATATTCTTACAAGTCAATCATTGTTCGAACCCAAAACACCCGCAAAGTCAGCGGGATAGATTACGACTACCTGATCCTCGAAACCCCGCTTCCAGCTTCCTCGAAGGTTTACGGCGCCGATTTCCTGGATTGCCCGATAGGCCTGATCAATGGCGGCGTCAGGTGTAGGCGATCGCGCCGGCATCGGAGTTTGCAATGGTGATTCGCCCGAATGGCTTTCGCCCCACAACCCATGGCTGCTCCTGTTCGGTCCAGTCAGGATCCGAATAGCGGGTTATACCCGTAGGCGTAACCGTGCGCCCACCGGTTCACCGTGATACTTTGAATGTCCCGTGAGGGATCAAACCCAGCCGGCCGAGCATTCTTCCGAGTTGGTCCCGGATGTTCCCGCTCGAAAACGGGAAAGGGCGTTCGAAGCGAGTTCCGCTCGTCCGGCGCGGTGTTGGTCACGCATCGGCAATCCAGGGTTTGCACGGCGTCCGCAGCATGAAGAGTCACGGCGGGCTCCTCCGGCGTGCTGGGGAATTTGTATTCTCCGAGACTAACCGGAAAATCAGAGTGCGACAAAGTTGTGGAAACTACCAGGCGCAACAATTTGGCGCACGCGCCCAGTTTCTGGAATGATGTCCAGTTCCGAATCGCGACGTTGCGTATACACGAGAGTGGGGCCTGTTACCAGGTAGGACAATGCCTCTCGCTGCTTCTCGAGGAAGCTCGGACACAGATACGGGATCATCCCGTTGTAGCGAGGCGAGCACCACAGTTTGCGCCCCGGATACTCTCGGGTTTTCCGTCGCGAACGTAGAAGATCTCGACTTCCTTTGCGCTGTGCGCTAGTAACCAAATGCGCGACGTGTACTGCGGTGCTGTTTCAGCCGAAAGATCCTCGTTTTCGCGTCCGCTTCGTCTAGCCGGCAATAGTTGGCATGGCTGGTGACGATATCTTCCATCGTTTCCCCGCTCAGCACTCCCGGTACTAGTTTGCCGTACCAGCAGTCGAGCGATCGACGCGTTGCCGTCCGGGAAATGAAAGATGTAAGGCTCTTCTTTCTCTCGCCTCTTCTCCCAGATCCATGCCATCGAAACCCGGATACGAGATTGCCCCATAGTCGTCTCCCGATTCGTAGCAAGCGATCGCTGGGACCGCGTCAATTCCTGCTGCAAAGAGATCATGCGTGTAAGACTGAAAGAAGGGAAGTACTGCGGGATTTGCTTTTGCAAATCCTTGTCAGGAGAGTCTGCATAACTAATTTTCGCCAGCCGTGCGCGCTTCTGCTCTCTCGACAATCCCGGCAAGTAATCGACTTTTTCTCCATAGAGTCGCGCGATATCGCGCCTCGCAACATCCGACAACGGCGATTTGGCAAGAAAGTCCGGCCAGGGAGTCGTACCCATGTTGGGCACAAATTGATCTTTTCCAAAAGTCTCTTTGTCGAAGAAAGCGCCGGTCTGCAGTTTCAGGGAAGAATAGAGATTCTGATCGTAGGCTTTGTAGAAACGTTGGGTATCAATACCCAATTCCTTCAGCAGTGACTTGGCAACGTCGCTGTACTTGTCGGGAGCTCTCGATCGATTGCGTGCCGCCGTACGCCAACAGCGTCCGGTCTCCGACACTGGAACTCGTTGCGCTTGGCATGGCCGCCAAAATCATCGTGGTTATCGAGAGCCAGGATTTTTGCATTCGGCCCTGCGATCTTTCGGTAAAAGTACGCTGCAGAAAGACCGCTGATGCCACCGCCCACTACTACCAAAGTCGTATGATTCGCCGGTTTTGGAAGCAGTGTTCCAGTGTTCGCCGTCTCGCAGCTTGGTGCGCGTAGGTGAAGGTCCCATCGTGGTTGCCGCGCATGCCGGTGAGTGCTGGTGGATAGTAAAGGCGCTTGGCCTTTGCGCTTGCTGTTCCGCTTCAAACAACGCCGCCATCCCAGCCGGGAGAACAAGCGTTCCACCCACGCTCACGGCAATGCCATTCAGAAAATCCCGTCGCGAGAGGGGCATTTCATCCCGAGTTCGATGTCATCTTTTGCAGCCATAGGAGTTCCAAACGATGCTCGATTATAGCTTTGCAGCCGCACGAGGCCCCGCGACGCGGCGGTGAACGTCCCGGCTCGCTCCTCGCGGGTATGATTCACCCAGGGGTGATAAGCGATGGGTAAGGCGAACAAGCCCGCAAACTTTGTGTCGGAAAGGCAAAGTCACGGTCCGGGAAAACATCAAAGATGACCGCAGTTTTATTCGACGTCATTCGCTGAGCATCGCGTCAATCACTATCCTTGTGATCTGGATACTTCTCTACCGTGCCTCAGATCAACACACTCACGCCGGATCATTCTTCCGGGAATGCGATCGCTGACTGGTCTGGTGTCGTGGTCACTGTACTCGCCACTAAGTTTCTATACGAACGAGGATCTTCCGAAAGCAGAAAGCCCCCGCGCGAACGCAGCGCATTCATCAAGTCTTGATCGACCATTCCTTGAGCATTTTCTTGCTACTGACAGGTGCTGCGTGGGTTGCTCTTTACCTGGCCGTGGATTCGGAATCCAGAGTGGGGGACAGGTCGTTAGCAGCATCGTTTCGGAGTGGACCCAGATTTTTGCGCTCGTCCTTATGACCAAACGATTGATAGAGGCGCATTCCAGGAGGCGATGGCTAGCAACGACTCGCCAGTTACTTCGAGGGTTTGATCCCCGTCACTCAATCCGGCCTGAATTGCCTTCAAACATCTGCTTCAGGTTTATTCGCATCCACCGTCACGATCTTCGCCTTCGGAAAATAAATGGCGATCGAGTTCATTTCGCGGTGATAGTCCTTGATCCGCTGTTCCAGAATCTGCGGACGATCGCTTTCTCTTCCAGTTCCTTTGGCGCGATCACGGATCACATCGTCTGGTACCTGTAACTGGAAGGCAATGGGCGCGAGTTTAAGGTCAGGCAGCATGCTCGCGAGATCTTCTGCCTGCACAAGGGTCGCGGGGTAACCGTCCAAAGCAGAGCCCATGGCTCCAGATCGGCCGTTTTGAGCCGCTCCCCGCAGATCACCGGCTCATCGACGGGTCGTAGCGCATTTCGGCGAGTGAGATGCCTGTGCCCTCGCAGCTTGTCGAGTTCCGCGGCATTGCTACCGAATCAGATCCTCGATGGAAATACCCGGAATCCCGTAATCTCGGGTAATGGACTGCACAAACACCGTTTTGCCGCTCAGCGGCGGTCCGATCAGAATGATGATCGGTGGGCGCGTGGCCGATGGCGCCGCGGGACTTGGGGGTCTGCGCGTAAACCAAAGACGCGAGCAGCAGCAGCGAAATCAGACTTCCACTCTGAACATACGTAGCTCCGGCGACGATCTCTGAGCGGCCTGGTATGCGCGCGACTGCCAGACAGTCTGCGACGAAAGGAAGGGGTTTGCGCTACACTTGCGTGCCGCACACATGATCTCATTTGCGCAAAGGGGCCTTCTTGAAGCCGAGTCATTCTGGTCACGTCGATAGTTCTGCTGGCGCTTACATCTGGTATGTCTACAAAGCTCGTTACCAGCTGGAAGAATCCAAATTACTCGGGCCGAAGCGTTTTACGAAAATTCTCGTGCTCGGGGTCAGCAAAAGACCACGTCGCGTTCGCGCAGACTTCGAAGATGCTCTATCTGCGAAAGTGCGACTCGACCCGGGGTTGAAGCCGTTCCGGGAAACACAATCCTCCTGCGGCCAGAGTCGACACGGCTTGACATAAATTGCTTTAAAGGCGCAGGTCCGAGAAAGCAAGATCGACGCGGTCATCATGTCGCGTCTCATCAAGGACGAGAAAAATATTACCTACATTCCCGGTGACAACTATTTCATCGCCTACCCGTCGCATCAGAACGTTTTACGGTTACTACGGCACCGTCTACACGCAGGTGTATTCGCCTGACTACCTCCGCGAGGACAGGAAAGTCAGGATTGAGACCAGTTTGTATGCTGCGACCGCGCCTGACGGCGAATTAATCTGGACCGGCATAAGCGACACTTTCAATCAAAGTCGGCGCACAAGACAATCAACGGGCTCGTCAAACTCGTCGTTCGCGAACTGGAAAGAGGACGCAGTCTTAAAGTAGCTGTTGAATTCGGGGAAGGCTGATCTTACCGCGGCGTGCTTTTGCGTCTTATAGCTTATTCAAGCCGTCCAGGGCCGCGACCTTGTAGGCTTCTGCCAGCGTCGGATAGTTGAACACGGTATCGCGGAAATATTCGATGGTTCCACCCATCAGAAAGAACAGCTTGCCCGATGTACACAATCTCCGCAGCCCGGTCCCTTTTATTTTGAGCCAAATACGAGTCAATCAGGGAAAGGAAAGTCTTTCACTGAGAGCGGACAAGTGAAGAACCTTTCTCCACTCGCGTCCTATTCAGTGTACCCAGTCAATAACAATCCCAGAACCGCCATCGCAAGTGGCCAACTGTAAGGGAGCCAACGAAATCGAAAGAACTTACCATCGGAGAGAAATTTGAGCAGCGCGATCGCGATGCCCACCAAGGTGTACAACACATGCTGCCGTTGGATGTGTAACATTCCCGGTGTCATGACATGTCCGCTCTCTTGCCGTTGTGCTGCATGGCGCCCACGTCGTGGGACACGCCACTCATGTCGTGAGACATTCCACCCATGTCATGAGACATTCCATTGGCGGTACCCATTGCCACGGGAGAGGTTGCCTCTGGTTCTGCAGGCAAAGGTGGAAGCCCTGCCTCTTGCCGCATCTTTTGCGATGCGCTGCTCTTTTTCCGCTTTGTCCCAGCCCGGGGGCAAGCCCGAACCGCCTCCGTGGTCATGAAACAGCAACAGGACGGCCCCGAACACCGCCAACATCGGAAAAGCCCATCGCTGCCAGACACGGGTTAGTTTTCCTGTCTGCACGGAGATACTTCAAGAACACCCATCATGATCAGCAGAAGCGCGTAAATCTTGTGTTGTCGCGCTTCTGCGTCGTGATGGATGAGCCACGTCCAACTTAAGTGTCCACGTGGCCAGATTTCTTTGTCGCTCCACACCGCCAAAAAAATTCCCAACGGCAACGAAGATGAACGGCCAGACTTTCTGCAAAAAAGCCATCTTGGGCGAGGCATATCCGCACGACGATGAGGAGCGCCATCGCGATCAGCGCCCAGCCCGCGGCGCGGTGGTTGAACTCGGAGTCGATGATGTCTGGATCGACCACTTGTTCTTGCATCGATACGCGCCGAGGCTGCAGACAATCCGCTTGACGCTTCCAGCTTGTCTGAATACCACGATGCGATAACACTCAAAATTGCCATCGCAAGGAGAACTGTGACCGACAACCTCAACGTAGGTCCCACAATTTGGTGATTTGCGAACAGTAGTGTGCCCCATGATGTCCAGAAAAACCTCAGATCACTCCGGTTCAAGCGGTAGACGGCCCCTCTGTAACACGCACCTGTGTGGAATTCACAGGTGGAAAGCCTGTCATCGATTCGTGTCTGCCGACCCTGAGAAAGAATACAAAAAGTTAATTAATCATGTCGTCACTGAGTGTGCGCAATGCAATTGCGAAAATTCAGAGTGCGCGACATCTGTGACGAAATTAAGCGGTTTGCATACTCTTGTCCGAGAGTGCCAGCAGTCGGTAACGGTGTCAGACCTGAATCGCCAGGTTAACCCGTCAACTATCTCTGCGTGCTCTTCCGTGGTCATGGTGTTTTCTTTTGGGTCAAAACTTTGGGCCAAAACTGCTGATGTTTTGATTCAAGAGGAACCCCTGATAATAAATTACGGGCAGCCCCGATTGACGTGCGTGGCTTCACAACGTGTAATCCCGCAGGGGGTATCCAGTAATTATGGCGATCGACGAGAAGCACCTTTGGAGTTGTGCCAGCAAGCTGCGAGGGAGCAGAATTTCAAAAGCGGCTTGAATTGACTCCAGCAGATCTGACCGCTTACTGGCAGCCGCATGTTGAAGCCTGGGACGTGACGTAGCGGTGACCACTCGAGTTTAAGTTTGAGTTCCTAGTAGTAGCCCAATCGCTCGATTCTCAGTTTGTTCAGCTCGGGTTAGCGCCCCGGCAAGTGACACTTGCTCTTCCGGTGCTCCACAGTGGTCCAAAGCCAACTCATACATCAGCCCTGGCTAGGATAGTTGCCTCGGCCACAGCGATCCCTTCAGCCAACTTGTCGTCTTCGGTTTCAACAATTGCGGAAATGTATTCGTACATCCAAGGATATTTGAGTTCCCATGCCAATACCCACCAGTTCCGCCGGGGCGCATTTGTTGAGATAGCGAACGGAAGAGTCTCCTAGGATTAATGGGGCTTCTGCATGCCACTGTCAATATACCCAGTAGGCAACACAGTGGGTGGAATGTAGGTTGTGTGCAGACTGCACCCAGACACACAAACTATCGCAAGACATACGCGGTCCAGTAACCTCCAAAGCGGACTCAGGGGAGTTTGTCCTTCCGGGCGCTCCCTGTTTTAAAGTTTCACTTCTCGCCGACCCTGCTAAAAGTCACCAAACCCAGCCTGAGACTCTATTGCACTCAAACGTATTCCTCAGATACATCGCATCAAGGAAAGGGAAGCCAAGGTCATACAGTATTCCGCGCGTGTCCATGCATTGAATCTGAACGCGCGAGAAGAATGTTCCGTGGCATCGCGGTGGAATATTGCCCTTTATTTGACCCAGGGGCGGCATCGGATTCACGGTGCTCACAGACGGACCCTAATGCAAAGGTTTACCAGAACAATTTTGAACGCACGATGCTGGCTGGGGGAGATTGGAGCCTGTCGGCCAGCCGACTACCGGAACTGGCAGAAGTTACAGCGTCTCGCGCAACTGCCGCCGCCCAACAGGCTCAACGGCGAGCAAAGCGACTGCGGACTAGCAAAATGGAAACGGCAGGTCAAGCAGGCGCGTTGAGCTGCTCTGGGCAGCCAATCGCCGAAGTATGCGTGTCTATTAGGGAAGGTGGTGCGCCCTACGGAAATTCGAACTCCCGACCTTCTGGTTCGTAGCCAGACGCTCTATCCAACTGAGCTAAGGGCGCGGACACGTAAACGCGATACGAAGAAATTTTGTCGCGAGCAATTTGAAGATTATAACGGAAACACTTCACGAGTCGGCCTGAGAATCTGCCGTCGCCGACAAGAATAGCGCGCCAATCGTGCGAATTTTGCGCTCCAAATCCCTCTTGGTGGAAATATTACTGCCGATGAACACCTCATCAGGTAAATCTTCCTGAGGTTCTAAGAATTTTATCCACCGCTCCACCGCTCAAAGGAAAGATTCTTGCTAACCATCTGCAAGGACAGTAATTCTTTCCGCGCATTGGCAATTCCTACCGCCACTTGGCGCGCGCGCTCAGTTTTCAGTCGTTTAGGGATGGCAAAGGGGGTTGCAATCAGGAGTAGCAGACGAAGTGGCGCGCAACGGGGCGCTCTCGAGAATAACTTCGGCCAGAGGTTAGGTTTTGGCGCCTTTTGCTTTCCCCGAAAGTATTCCCAACCCAAGAATTTCCAACCGACTTCAGAACAGGTGGAGTTTTACGCCAGCGCGAGTTTTCGCGCACATCAAGACCGGTTTGCTTCAGTAGCTTAGCCACCACGTCATCGCTCAAGCGAGAAGCGTCGAATTCCACTCGGACCGTCAGGATCTCTGTTTCATTGAATTCAATGCGACGGATGCCATAAACCTCGCGCACCGCATCCATGGCGCGCATCGCACGCTCGGACGGTGGGGTCGCATAGCGGAATAACACATCCAAATACGTCATTTCTCCTGACCTTCGCTGCCGGAACGCTCTGCGCTTGCATCGAGTTGCGGCTGGTTGGCAGATCCAGTCATAGAAACACCTCGCAATCGAACCGTATGGCCCGGGGGAGATTTACGAGGACGGCGGTAGAGTGTGAGTCGCTTTCTCCCACGGTACCGACGGTGTAAGGTTTTCCTCGCAGCCGCACTGGAACCAAACACAACTGAAGATGACGTCGCTCACACAATAGAGCGAACACACAGCCGGTTACTGATCTGGTTTGCGGATGAGTGTTGATCCACCGACCCGCCATGCTTTCAGTCACGAAGGCCAGACATATTATTTCTGCTCAGAGGGCTGCATAGAGAAATTCCGTTCCACACCTGCCGCATTTCTGTGCCGAGTCTGCCGAACGAGACAAAGCCAGTGGTGCAGAGTGGAGGACGATCGGTCTCATCTGCTCCGCAACGAGTCACGGGATCCGGTCTGCAACATGGAAGTCGATCCATCGACCGCAAAATACAAAGTCAAGTACTCGGGAGAGACGTTCTATTTCTGCTGCGCATTGTGCCTGGAAAAATCTCGCCCATCCAGGGCGCATACCTTCGTCTACGCCCACGAGCGAACGCGCCGTCGTGCAAATTGGTGACGACCCCTGCGAAAGTCCAGCCCCCGCGCTCAGTAGGCCGACGTCCCGACCAGCGTCCCTACAGTACTGCCCGATGTGTCCGGAGGTGCATCAGATTGGCTGAGTCCGTGCCGGAAATGCGGTATGGCTCTAGAACCAGAATCCTCTCACCTCAGCGATGACCGAATACACTGCCCGATGCATCCGGAAATAGTTCGGTCGGAACCTGAAACTGTCCGATCTGCGGGATGGCGCTCGAACCTCGCACAGTCACCGCGCACGAAGAAGAAAATCCCGAGCTCCGCGACGCGGCACGCCGCTTCTGGATCAGCGTGGCGCTAAGCGGTTCCTCTGATTTATTACCGCCATGGGCAGCATGAGTCTGGCCGCACGTTTTTATGGGCGGCGTCATCGTCGGGAATCGCCGGTATTTACTCCCGTCTTGGCAACCTTGGCTTGAACTTATCCTCGCCACGCCCGTTGTCTTGTGGGCTGGTTGGCCTTTCTTTCAAGGGGGATGGGCCTCAATCGTCAACCGTTCCACGAACATGTTTACGCCTTAGTCGCGATGGGAACAGGTGTCGCGTATCTGCTACAGCGTCATCGCCACTCTCTTCCTCAAGTTTTCCATCCTCGTTTCGAACTATGGGTGATCATCCGGACGTTTATTTCGAGAGCTGCAGCCGCAATTACCACTTTGGTTCTTCTGGGTCAGGTGCTTGGGCTTCGCGCCCGCAGTCAAACGTCGAGTGCCATCCGCGTTGCTCGACCTCAGCCCGAAAATGGCACGCGTGGTTCTGCGGGGATGGCGCTGAAGATGACGTTTCTCTCGATCAGGTGAGGCCCGGCGACTCGCTTCGCGTTCGTCCAGGCGAGCGGGTGCCGGTGGATGGCGTGGTGCTCAGGGAACAGCGTCGTTGATGAATCATGATGATCACCGGCGAGGCCGTTGCACCCGTCAAAGTTCCGGGCGGAAAGGTGACTGGGAGCAGCTGTCAACGGTACCGGATCTTTCCTGATGCGAGCCGAGCAGTGTAGCGGCAGTGACACCATGCTCGCACAGGATCGTACAGCTTATGCGCCAGGCCCAGCGGACACGTGCACCCATTCAGCGGCTTGCCGATCGTGTGGCAGCGTGGTTCGTGCCAGCAGTCATCAGCAATAGCAGTTCTCACGTTTGTCGCATGGGCGATCTGGGGCCGACGCCACGGTTTGCACAGCCTGCAGTGCGTGAACGCTGTCGCCGTCCTCATCATTGCTTGCCCTTATGCCCTTGGCCTTGCGACGCCAATGGCCATCATGGTCGGAACAGGCCGCGGCGCAAGGCGCCGGAGTGCTCTTCAGGAACGCGAGGCTCTCGAGACACTGAGAAAGATCGACACCCTGTTTCTCGACAGGACCGGCACCCTCACAGAAGAAAGCCCAGGGTCGTCGCTGTCGGAACAAACACCAAAGACGACTCTCCCGATGAACTCCTTTCGCCTTGCTGCCAGCCTGGAGCGAGCCAGCGAACATCCCTGGGCGCGGCGATCGTGGCCGCCTGCCAGGGCGACAAAAATCTTTTTGCTAGTAGAACCCTCCGAGTTTCATTACACCGCAGGGAAGGGGATTACCGGAAAGGTCGACGGGAAGCAGGTTGCTGTAGGAAACGTTGCGCTTCTGCGCGAAGCAGGTGCATTTCCAGCCGGGGCGACACTGGCGTTCTGGTTCCGGGTGGTGGGACGTCCATTCTTGTCGCGATCAACGGAGCTTATGCCGGCAACATTACCGCTTGCGGATCCCATCAAGGCTTCAACCTCGCCAGCTCTCGCCAACCTCCGGGCGCAAGGAATCAGTATGGTCATGGTCACCGGCGACAACCAGGCCACGGCCGACGCCATTGCCAGGCAACTTGGACTCGACGAAGTCAGAGCCGAAGTCTTGCCGGCGCTGAAACCGAAATTGTCCACCAACTCCAGCAGCAAGGAAAAATCGTGGCTATGGCGGGAGACGGCATCAATGACGCCCTGCGCTTGCGCAAGCCGACGTCGGGATCGCGATGGGCACCGGCACGGACATCGCGATGGAAAGCGGCGACGTGACGCTCGTCAAGGGAGGATCTTGCTGGAATCGTGCGTGCCCGAAAGTTGAGCCAGCCACCATGAGCGAACATCCGCCAGAACCTGTTCTTCGCTTTTGTCTACAACTCGCTGGGAGTGCCCATTGCAGCGGGCGTCTTGTATCCGTTCTTCGGACTGTTGCTCAGCCCAATCTCTGGCTGCCGCGGCCACGAGCTTCCAGTTCAGTTTCCGTAATCGCGAATTCTCTGCGCCTCCGCAAGCTGAACTTGTAGATTTGCCCGCCGGATGCATCCCGTCGTGAAGTCTGTTTCCATCTCTTGTGTATCCTCGCAAAATCGGTGCGCCTCGATGGCTAACATTGATTCTCGTTGGCGGTTGTCACGAAACTGAGGAGAGAACACATAGAGGACAATGATGCGTTTTCCGCTCACGCTCAATTCTTTATTTGAGCGAGCAGGCAAAGTGTTCCCGGACGTCGTGAGATTGTCTCCCCAAAGGCCAGACGATTCCACCCATCGTTACACCTACAAGGATTGGCACAAAAGAGCACAGTCGCTAGCCAGCGCCTTCAAGCTCAGGGCCTCAAGCAAGCGCGACCGCGTTGCAACGCTGATGTGGAATCATTATTTGCATCTGGAGGCATACTTCGCGATACCAGTTGTCGGTGGTGTGTTACACACGCTCAACCTCCGACTGCATCCTGATGAGTTGACCTACCATCGTGAATCACGCGGCGGACCGATTTCTCATCGTGGACGATGCACTGCTTCCGCTCTTCGGAAAAGATCAGCAAGGACCGGTCAACATAGAAAGAGTCTTCGTCAACTCATACGGCGGATGCGCCCCAGGTCAGCGGCTACCAGAACTACGAGGAACAATTGCCGCAATCGTGCTCCTGCGGCTCCATCGCCCGTTGATCTTGATGAAGAGGACGCTCTCGGTATGTGTTACACATCCGGCACTACTGGGAAACCCAAGGGCGTGGTCTATTCCCACCGGGCCATTGCTTTGCACTCGTACTCGATTTCGCTCCCGGACAATTTTTCGATATCTCGCAATGACACGTGATCCTGCCCGCAATGTCCATGTTCCATGCCAATGCGGGCCTGCCGTTCGCCGCGGTGATGAATGGCAGTAGTCTCGTTCTACCCGGGCCAAATCTTCAGCCCGAAAAGGTGCTCGACCTGCTCAGTAAGAATCGCGTCACGCTCACCAGGGCGGTACCCACCGTTTGCCCGGCGTCATCGATGCGTTGGAGAAAATCCCGGCCGATGGCAACTCGCAGAAAACCTGCGGATCGTCGTCGCAGGTTCACGCCTGCCCGGAACGCCTTCGGCGTTTCGACAAGCTCGGAGTGAAAGTGATTCAACCTGGGGGATGACGAGGACCACGCCGATCGCCACGGTCTGCACCTTTGAAACCCTCAAATGAACTCCCTGGCCCGACGCGAAGAGCATGAGCTTCGTGCGAAGCAGGGCCTTCCATCTCCCTTCATTGAAATTCGCGCCATGGCGGATGACGTCGAGGTCCCTTGGGATGGCGAAACCGTTGGGGAACTCAGAAATTCGAGGCTCCGTTTATCGCCGCCGGTTATCTCAACCTGCCGGGAGAAGACAATCGCTGGTCCCAGGATGGTTGGCTGCGGACCGGTGACGTCGTCACCGTTGATCCGAAGGCTTGCAGCGTCAGGGTACGGACCGCACCAGAGATACTGATCAAGTCCGGCAGGAGGCTGGATCCCAGCTCGGTCGACTAGAGAATGCCGTCGTCGCCCATCCATTGCGTTGCAGAAGCCGCGAGTCAGCTGCTGTGCCACATCCCAAGATGGGTGGAAAGACCCCTGGCATTGGTGGTCACCAAACCGGGCGCCGCTGTGACCCCGGAGGACTCTTCGCGCAATTCCTGTCAACGACCTTTTGCCAAATGGCGGCTGCCTGTCTATTTTGTCTTTCTCGATCAACTGCCCCGCACATCTACCGGCAAGCTGTTGAAGTCTGAGTTGGGGAAGCAGTACGCGAACTGGACCTGGCTTAGTAGTCGCCGTGAAGCGGCGCATACGATCCAGTAGGGCACTGCCGCGCGTCGTCACATTTTGTCAAGAAGGTTTCAATCCCTGGCGAAGTTCACTCCGCCGCCTCCAATGAATTTCCGCCGTACCACACCTTGACGGTCGATAATGTAGGCTAGTTTCCGGCCAGCCGAGATGTACCGCTAAATCGGGTGGGTGTCTCCCCGTCTTTGTCCATCACGGTTACGAAGTTCACGCCGTAATTTTTCAGAAATCTCGTGATATGCCGCCTCGTCTTCGTCAGGATGCTGACGCCTGGTACACGACGTCCTTTGTCTTTTCATCTGCTTCTGCAATTCGATCAGCGAGGAGCATTTTTCGCGCGATGCACGGTGGGCGCCCAGGTCGCCCATGAAATTCAGGCAGGACAACCTTGCCTCAGATAGTCGTTCAAATCGACACTTCGTGGTCGCGGAATCTTGGAGAGTGAATTCTTCAGGAGCGCGTTTCCGATCCTCGGTGGGACGGGAGCCGCCACGTAGCAACCGGCGAGCAAGAGCAAAAGCGCGAAGGCCAGAACAGTGCGTGACATACTGTAGGCTGATAATAGCGAATTCACCCTATGGTGGCGCCAGGGTCCCAGCCCGGCACACCCTGAACTCCCGTCATCGTACCCGCACGCAATGAGGAAACTCTCGCTCGGAGCGTGCCTCGATTCCCACTCTCCTCCCAGCTCGGCCTTCCTTCGAAATCATCGTGGTCGACGACGGATCCACAGACCGAACGCGCCAGATCGCGCAGTCTTTCCTGAATGTCATCGTAACTAACGCTGGACCCCTGCCCTTAGGCGCGACCGGGAAGCAAACGAACGCGCCCTCGTTACCGGCACCCATGAGGCGCGGTCCCCGTGGATCTTGTTCACCGGATGCCGGACACGGTACACCGTTCAGATTCACTGCTGCGCAGCCTCTCACAGAAGCAAGGAATCGCGGTAGATCTGCTCTTTATTCTCCGGAGCAAGAGGTGCACGTTTTGGGAGCGGGCCGTGATGCCGGTCATTTTTTCTGAGTTAGCCACAACCCACCCTCCATCGGAAGTCAGCGACCCCAATTCATCCGCCGCTGCGGCGAACGGACAAACATTGTCCTCGTTCGGCGCTCCGCTTACGATGCAGTCGGCGGCTACGGCGGCGGGTGGCGCAACCGAGATCCTCGAGGACGTAGCTCTTGCGTCGCCGCTTCAAACAAGCCGGATATAAAACTTCTTCCGCTACGGCGCGGACATACTCCGAACGCGCATGTACCGCTCGTTCCGAGATCTCCGCGAAGGATGGACGAAGAATCTTGCCCTCCTGTTCGCGCACCCCACGCGTCTGGCGTTAGCCTCGATTGCAGGAGTTCGTGGTTGTTCTGGCCGGGCTGTTGTTGTTTTCAATCTGGGCAGCGGTCGATCGTCACTACGATCTAAGCAGCGGTTTCAGCGATTCTCACCGTCGCGCGTTCTATGGCTCTTCTGTGGCCTGCATCGCGCGCGCGCACTTTCACGGACATCGAACATCTGGCGTTTGCAGGCTTCGCCCAAATGTTTGCCTACTCTCGCTGCGTGCGTTCGGAAGGTGCTGCATGGCATTGGCAAGGTAAGCTGGAAGGGACGCACCTACGCCGGTCTTGGTAGTCCGGTCACCAAAGATCCGGCTGCATGGAATCGCGCCGAAAAGCTGCGATAGTTTTTGAGGATGGAATGGTTTATTGACCGCAAAGCCGAGTTCTCTGCGTCCCACTATTACGACAATCCCGCGATGTCCCCGAGGAGAATCAGCGCATCTTCGGAAAATGCAATAACCCCAACGGACACGGCCACAACTACCACGCTCGAGGTGACCGTTAAAGGTAACGTGGATCCGCGCTCTGGTTTTGTCGTCGACCTAAAGCAGCTTCAAAGATGTAATGAACGAGGAAGTGCTCGATGCAATGGACCATCGTTTTCGAATAAGGAAGTACCTGAGTTTTCGACACGAATCCCAACGACTGAGAACCTCGCCATTGCTATTTGGGAGCGCCTAGCGCCCAAGCTCAAAGCTGCGCAACTTCACCGCGTGCGGGTTTATGAAACTCCTGACCTGTTCGTCGATGTCTACGGAGAACCATGAAAGCGCACCTCACGCGTCGCTACATGTTCTCGGCTTCGCATCGCCTGCACAGCGAAGAGATGTCGGACGACGAGAACAACCGGTCTACGGCAAATGCAACAACCCGCACTGGACACGGTCACAACCTCGCATGGTCGAGGTAACAGTGAGCGGCGGAGTCGACCCGAGCACGGGGATGGTGTGCAATCTGGTTGACCTCGACGGCTTTGTCGGAACGAACGTTCTTGATCGCTACCATTTGCAAAATTTGAACCCTGCTGCCAGAATTCGTCTCAAATGTTCCTACCACTGAAAACCTTTGCATATCGATCTACGAAATTGTGCAGCGCGGCTTTCGTCTGGCGCATCTTGAAAAGGTAAGGATTGAAGAAACCCTGATGAATTCCTTCGAATATTGGGGCGCAGAACCAGCGGCAGTGTGTCTAAGAGCAGAGCCAGCGGTATCTAAGAGATGAGCACCAAGATGAAGCGGAGGATGCTTGCCCCCTCAGTGATTGTCATTCTAAGGACCGAAGCGACGAAGAAGCCGCTTTCGCGTGCGGCAGCTGATCCTAGGACCACCATGAAACCAACCACCGACAGCACACTAACCAGCGCCACGTATGAAGAACTCATCCGCGAGACGATTGTCCGTCTTGGCGGAAGACCCGGATCGTGAAGGTCTGCTCCGCACACCCGAGCGTGTTCACAAAGCCTACGACTTTCTTACCAAGGGATACCGCGAGGACCCCGAAGCGTTGCTCAAAGGCGCGCTGTTTACCGTGACGTACGACGAAATGGTTATCGTCAAAGACATCGAGATGTTCAGCCTTTGCGAACATCACATGCTGCCATTTTTCGGCAAGGTGTCACGTAGCCTACATTCCAAATGGCAAGGTCATCGGGCTCAGCAAGATTCCACGGCTCATCGAACTCTTCTCGCGACGCCTCCAGATCCAGGAGCGCCTGACGACACAAATTGCTGAAACAATCCAGAAGGTGATCGAGCCCAGGGCGTTGGCGTTGTCATTGAAGCGCGCCACCTATGCATGATGATGCGTGGCGTCGAAAAGCAACACTCCGCCGCGGTCACTTCGTCCATGCTGGGCTGCTTCCTGCAACGAAAACGAAACGCGCTCAGAGTTTCTATCCTGATCCGCAACCGCCCGAACGGTGTCCAAACCCGGTCTTGCAGACATCATCGTGCGTGGACAGCCACCTCGGCTGTCCCAGCGAGCGGCGGTGCCTTCCTGATTTACCATCAGAAGCTGCTGAGCGTTTTGAGCACTACTGGCGCTGGTTTAAGCGCTCTAGCAGCCGCTGTGCTAGCGGCTTGCCAGCTTCGGCGAATTTGACGAGCGCCTGCAGCCGCTGTTCCCGTCCTCACGCGCCTTGGCCGCCTTTTCGGGAGTCATCTCAGCTTCGTGGCGTTTAAGTCGCCAGTTGCTTGAGTTCGGGCACGGTGAGAAACTCCCGCTAACGCTTCACACATTGCCGATCCTCGATTTCTCACGGTCGTAATACCTTTGGCGTCCGCGCCCGCAGTTGCATCAGTGCAGGTAGCACCTGGCCGCGCCGCCCGAGTTCGTTCGCGCCGCTCACGATACGCGTTGCAGATTACGATCTGTTGAGCGCTGGATTTTTAGTTGTCGCTGTTCCTTGAAAGCCCCATTTGATCCCCTGTTTGCGATATTACACATAATTCTTTTGTCGCGCTTCTTAATTATGTAATTATCGCGAGCGCGGAATTTTGAGTTCACGCCTGTTAAGTAACCCGGTTTGCGGCAGTTTGTGGATGGAATTTTCGGCCCTTCGTAGAGAGGAAATTGCAATGAACGCCCCACATGATCCACTGGAAAACAAAGTGAACGACAGCATTGCGGTACTAAAGCGGCGTAGGGAGGTCGTTGCTGAAACATCGAAGCGACCTGATTAAGCGCCGCGAAGATACTTTCATTATCGACTCGCCACGATCAACGCGGGGCGCTCACCTTTAGCGTGACCCTCTTCGGTCCTACGGGAAGCAAACGAATGCATTTTCCATTCCTACTGTTTACGGCATGGGGTCTCCCAAGGTTGCCTTGGGGAACGTGCCTGCTTCGGGTCGTTCTTCCATCACCGCTACCACATGGCTGAGGTCGCCCATAAATTGGCATCGGCAGAAATAAGTTAAGGGTCGACGCTGATGACGAAAGTGAACGCTACGCGCCGTGTGGTGTATTCCGATTCTCCCGAACTGACATCGAACGAGAAATTGCTATCAATCGCGGGAACCGGACGACATGGGGCGAACACGCTCGATGAAAACATCAAGACATCAAAGCGGAGTCGGAATGGCAGGCAGGGTGATGGAGTGGACGGCGAGCGGCTCGATGTTCCTAGGCTTTGCCTTTACCATCGCATTTGCGATTGTCAATCGGATAGTCGGTTGCGTCTGTGGCTTTTCTTCCGCCAGCCATAAACGAGGCCCGACTCGCTTCCTGCGGCGTGCCGTAAAGAGCGACGGGCCGCCGCCGAAGGCAACCCCGTCCGGCCTATAGCCGCGGGCATTCGCCGGGAGTAATGGCCTGGAAACGTGCGCCCGTTTCTATGGCGGAAGGAAGGCCCGCCGCCACAGCTTTGCAGTGTTGCTCCGGTAGTAGAGCAGTTTGAATTCCGTAAGGGAGGCGTCCTAAACTGCGCTGCCACTATTGCTTCAGGGTTCTACTTATTTTGATGGGAGCAGAATCTCTTCCGGTGCGGTCACGTTCTGCGCCCGCAGCTCTTTCTCGACTTTGCTTTCCGAAGCTGGTATCCCGACGAGTTTCCGCCGCGCTTGATGGCCGCCAGGGAAATAGCGGTCGCCATACTTGTTGAACACCAGCACGGTGCGTTCGCCGGCGCTAAGGATTCAGTAGTGAGCGCGACTACATAAGCCGCCTCGTTCGTATCCAGATTTCCGACGCGCAGTGCGCCATCGGTCGATCCTACGGTGTTGATCACGCTTTCCCCAGCCGCAATCGTTTTGCCGCCAGCCGTAAAGGCGAAAGGAACATCAGCCTTCGCTACCATCGTGGATTGTGCGTAAGCCAGCCCCTGCATCAACACCGTTGCCAAAATCAGAATTGGAAGCCCAATTCGTCTCATACCATCCTCCTTGAGCAGTTTCGCTCGGTGGAGATCACCTCCACATCTGATACACATCGTGCGCCTGCTGGAGAACAGCACCATGGAGCCCGTCTGAAGCAATCTGAGGCTGTATGAACGAAACAGTCTCGGCACGCCCGCGCGGCTCGCCACCTGCGCCGGGTACCCGCCGGTGCCTGGTTTTGCTGAGACCTTAAAGGTCCGATCGCGCCTCGCTCTGCGGTGCGCGAATGCGGCCGCTCGTCGTGCAATAATCTCCGCATGTGCGGGCGCTATCGGCTGTCGCGGTAGAAAACAGATTCTGGAAGAGTACTTCGATACGGAATCTGACGAACAGGATTGGAACCCGCGATTTTCAAACTGGAGGTAAGTGCGACTCTGAAACGTGACTCATGCCTGTTGCTGCGCACGACCCCCGATCCTGTTGCTCAACAGCTGCGCCTGTCGCAGCAAGCGACCGGCAGCAGGACTCAGTCACGGAGCGCATCGTCGGTGCTGCCTTGACCAGGTGGGGCGATGACCCTTTAAACGCTTTACAGATACGGTGGGTGGTCGCGTAACGGGCAGCCCGGAGTCGCGGGCCGCATCCGAGTTGATCTTGAAATCATTGAAAGATGCAGGATTTGATAACGCGCACTTCGAAGAGTACGCCTTATCGCGCCGCTGGGCAGCGCGGGTCCGGCGACGGGCCGGGTGGTAGTTCCTGTGAAGCAGTCAATACTTGTCCAATCTTACGGCTGGGCGCCCGGGACAAACGGACGAACCGAGGTCCCCCTCGTAGTCGCATTTGCCGCCAACGGCAAGTTGTCTGGGATCTATCGAAGGTGCGAGGGGCGGCGCAGCGGACTTGGCAAGCGGCACCGATATTTCCACTGCTCCCAATTATGTCGTGAGGCGCTCCTCAATCGCTCGAGAATCCTTCGCTGCTAACGCCGGTGCGGCGGCGATGATGATCCAGTCCGGCGAAGCTGATCGTATGCCTATACCTCGGCAGCCGGGATCTATCCCTGGCGCTCCACGTAAGGCTAATGTTGCCCGCTGTAAAGGAAGACGCCTTGTTCCTTCGCCGGCTGCGGCAAAGGGCAAGACGGAAATTCGAGCTTGATGTCTGAATTCTTCTGATAAGAGTCCCGGTGCGCAGCGAACGTGATTGCCGACTTACCGGGAGTAGCCCGCAAGAGATCGTTGCTGGGTGCACACTTGATTCCTGACACGGCCTGAGTGCCAACGACGACGGTTCTGGGATTGCCGCAATCCTGGAAGCGTTGCACGCATCCTGAAGTCGCTCGGCGTTGAGACGAAGGCCACGATCCGTGGTTTCGCGTTCTTTCTTTGTATGAAGAACAGGCTTGCCCTCGGTTCCCGGGCGTATGTCAAGGCTCACAACGACACGCTTGATCACCACGGGCCGCGCTGACTATGGACAACGGGGCGCAAATGCCGCCTCGGCTTCACGCTGAATGGGCGAACCGATCTGAACAACCGGCGAAACATTTGCTCACCAGCTTGATACATCTGGGCGCAGGTGCCGTTGACGACGGTGGTGATCTGTCTAACGACGACCAAACCCTTCTTTGCAGCAGGTATCCCCACCTTGGACCTTTGGTGATGGAAGGGGACTCGACACACGTCATCACGCGATCACCGATACTCTGGACAAAATTGATCCGCGTGCACTTGCGCCAGACACCGCCGTGCTCGCAGTCGCGTCTTACTCACTGCAAACGCCGATCAGCGCCTGGGGGCGCCGACTGACGGCCCGGGAAGTCCACATGAGCTTTCGAAGAATACCGGGCTACGGAGTACAAGCTGAACCTGACTACATGAGGCAGAGAAGGAGCCCCTGAATTGCACGACTGTAAAGGTCGCCATACACCAACCCTTCAACGAATGGCGACTCTAGCGGAGCATGTCGAACCCTGAACGCTTGCTTTAGCGACGTGCAACCGTGAGGCGGCGAGATAACCCGCCTGCTGGCAAACCGGAAACTGGGTTTGTAGTTGGCGTAACATCGCCATTACACCAACTACTGCCAACTGGATTTCCAGTTCCGGTAGCTGGTGAAATCGCCTTCCGGGCCGCTCGTCGTCCGTAAACTGCAAACACCGAAATACCATCATTGAGCGAACAGGAGACGATCTTGGGTACGGGAGGAATCAGTCCACTCTTGTTACTCAGGTGGGCTCACCAGCAGTAACCGCACGTCAGATTGACTGCCAGCGCTGATGAATATGCACCAAGGACATTGGTCGTGGATTCGCAGGCTCGGGAATCGTGAGGCGGACAACTGAACTCCGCGCCGGTCAGCCAGCCACCCCCCATTGCATACCGTACGACGGATAGTCCGCGTCGGCGTAGAGGACGCACCCTCGCCGAAGCCGGTTATAACCCCTATCAAGGCTTGAAAGCCTCGGTTGCATTACGAGTGAACGCGATTTCTTCCACATCCACTGCAAGGCGTCGTTGCCACGCGCACGCGGACCCGTTGCAGATCGCGAAGGTATTGTCGGCGGGCGTAGTAAGAACCCTCAAGATTCACTTTCTCGAGGTGGCGCATATACTGCGCGAACACTGGCGAAGGCATATCATGCCCCAGAAGCCGTTTCCAGATTTATCACTGACTTTTGATACGGATTAGGCGGCCACATCGTTTCCAATAACCTTCATCGCGGGCCACAACCTCGGCGGGTCCGGAGGGTGTGGACAGGCAGGGAATTGGTCCCTCTTCTTGCGCGGCAGAGCGGCGCGGACGTGATCGTCGACGCGGCTCATTCTTTGGGGGCAAGGCAGACGACAATCACGGTGCCGGATATCGGTGCCGACTCCATTGATTCAATCTGCACAAGTGGGATCGGCGCGCCACTTTCAGCGTAGGTCTCGCCACATCCGGAAGGGACGATTGGATCGACGTCGATTGCATGATGGCGGACGAAGACAAACCAGCTCGTTTTTGGGTCGGAAGGAGGCCGCCCAAAAATCATTTTTCCTGTTTGCTATGGAGGAGTTTCCCATAGACGGTCGCTTTGCCGTCAACCACGTTGGCAACGTAGCGGCCTCCGCTAAGGAACTGCATTACCTTTTTGCCTTCGCGGGCCAGTTGCGCCCATCGTGATTTCGTTTCAGGGTTTTGTTCTAACCCACGGAGTTCCAGTCCGTCGAATTCAAAGTCAACTTGCCTCAGACGATTGCGAGACGTCCGCTTGATCGGATATTTCTTTCCTTCCAACTGAACCGCTTTCGCATCGTCCACTAGAGCTTGCCGCCAAACGCTGATCAAAGCGTCGCTAAGTTTCATGACGACTTCCTGGCCAGCGGCGAATCAATCACCGCGAACAAATCGCTACTGCTCGAAGCGCCTTTTGAATTCGGCATAAAGCTCGTCTACGTCTGTGAGGAACGTGTCTAATGCACTTTGCTTTTGCAGGTCGCCAATCACATCTTCATTCGTCACGCATCGCAGTATGAAAGTACCCGATGCTTTTTGAACCATTACAAACGAGAGGACCGGAATCTCCTCGGGCGGCTTGCCGTCGATCGGTTTACCGCTGGCGTCGCGCACGTCTTTTCCGCGTTTCATAGCGCAAATTCTACTCGAGCAATACGTAAACCGGAACGAAGTACAA
>ERZ1370068.10809-contig-9474_pt1 | contig 28402 bp, 40 predicted proteins | sample MGYA00561227_ERZ1370068 | MGnify/ENA primary metagenome ERZ1370068 (study PRJEB38410, sample SAMEA6850437) | metagenome | study: Metagenomic assessment of the ecological functions of the soil: analysis of the soil microbiota associated with the...
AGGTTACGTATTGTGCTGAAAAACGGGCGTGGCCCGAAGGCCGCGCCGTGCTCGATCGCCATCCCGCTGACAGCCCAACAGCGCCGTCCCTGCCCTGGCCGGCGCCGCGCCGCCGAGATCCACGTAGGATGGTGCCGATGGTTGGTGGCGAACGCGCGTCACGCTGCTGCCCACGCTGAGGGGCTCCGCCGTCGTAATTCGTTCGGTGGCGCACGTCGCAGCCGGTGCCCTGATCGGTCGGGGTACCGACGCCCGTGTCGGCGAGGCCACCAGGAGCTGCCGCCTTCTCGGCTGGTCGCATCGCGATGTCGGGCGAGATGAAGCCATGGCTACCGGTCGATGCTGCGCCCAGCCCAGGCACCCAGTGGACGAGGTAGGGGCGAGCCGGTCCCGGCCGAAGCACGCTGCCTGCCGCTGTTGACGGCGCGCACCGACCCGATGGCCGACGCTTCGCTGCCCGCCATACGCGCAGCAGGCCAGGAATGGCGATGGCGCATGGATGATGATGACCGCCACCACAATCAGCAGTCTGATCAGGGTGAAGCCCTTCGTGTCTCGGATACGCATGTTTTCTCGGTCGCCGATATCGCGACGCCGCTTCTGGTCCGCGTGAACGGAGTTACGGGCCAAATCCGAAGCTGCGCCGCCGCTTCTGCTACAGCAACGACGCGCCAGCCATGATCGCCCGATCAGAAGAGCGGGGGTAAGTCGCTTATTTTTGTATCGATTAGCCGAGTAAACAGTGCGTGGACCGCCCCTCGGTGTGCGCGGCTGACGGCAAATAGTTTCGCCGCGACCGCTGACGCCTCGCGGGCAGCTACTTCAGCTGGCAATTTTTGGCCAGGTAGCGGAATTGTCGGAAGGTGATGCCGGCAGATCGGCAGCCTCACCTGCACGTTTTCGCCGGCCTGCTCATGCCCGGCCCAGATGCATCCGTTCGATCTGCTGCAGGTGAGTCTCGAGGTTGAAACCAATAGACGCTGAATCGCACATGACACTCCACCGCGTGGCCGCCCTGGCCTGGCGCGCGCGAGTGCGCGGGCGGCAGGCTCGACCGTCAGTTCGATGATTGGTTTCCTGAGTGCCACGCCGCTTCCATCACGTTCGAGCTGCGGACGTTGCCCGCCAGCCAGGCCATCAGCAACCGCACGGTCGGCGCCAATCGCTTCACGCACGGCCCATCCGCTCAGTTGTCGCACGAACTGCTCGGCGAGGATCGGAATGTCCTCCCCGCGCTCGCTAGGGCCGGCAGGCGCACCGAAATCACGTTGATGCGGAAGAAGAAGTCCCTCCCGGAAACTGCCGTTCTTCACCATCTCGTCGAGGCTTGCGATTGGTGGCGGCGATGAAGCGCACATCGGTTTTCAGAGTCTGTGCGCCCCCGACCCGACGGAACCGCCGCTCCTGGAGCACGCGAAGCAGCTTCACCTGCATCACGGGACTCATCTCGCCGATCTCGTCGAGGAACACCGATCCGCGTTCGGCGACCTCGAGCAGCCCTTTCTTTGTTGCTGTCGGCGCCGGTGAACGCGCCGCGCATGTGGCCGAACAGCTCCGACTCGAGCAGGTTCTCCGGCATGGCGCCGCAGTTGAGCGACACCATCGGCTTGTCGCGGCGGAGCGAAGTGGAAATGCACTCGCCTGCGCGACAAGCTCCCTTTGCCGGTCCCGACTCGCCGGTCAGCAGGATGGTGCTGTTGGTGCGCGCCACGGTCTCGATCATCTTGAAGACGGCGAGCATCGCCTCGCTGCGTCCGATGATGTTCGAGAACTGGTGCGTGAGCCCCAGCGTGCGCTTCAGCAGCACGTTCTCCTGCCGCAGCTGCCGGTTCTCGATCTTCTCCCGCACTTTCATCTTGAGCAGATCGATGTCGAACGGCTTGCTCAGGTAGTCGCAGGCGCCGAGCCGCATCGCTTCGACCGCGGTCTCGGTCGACGCGAAGGCCGTGATCATGATCCCCAGGATGTCCTGATCGATCTTCTTCGCGCGCGCGAAGCACGTCGACGCCGAGCTCAGATCCGGCATCTGATGTCCGAGATCAGGATATCCACGGCGGCCGCGCTCGAGCTGGTCGATCGCGCCGCGCCCGTTCTCGGCCAGCAGCACTTCGTAGCCCTCGCGCCTGAGCACGATCGCGGAGCAGCTCGCTCATCGACCGCTCGTCGTCGACGACCAGGATGCGCGGCGGCCGGCGATCGGTCGCAGGGGCAGCTGGCTTCCGCCATGGTATTCACGATGCCACCGCCGCCCGCGCGCGGCAGCCGCACCGAGACGGTCGGCACCGGGCCCCGGCTGCGAACTGACGCGGATTTCGCCGCTGTAGTCACTGACGATCCGGTGCACGATCGCCAGGCCGAGGCCGCTCCCCTTCGCGAACGTGCCGTGGAACGGCTGGAAGAGCGCGTCCAGCTCCTCGGGGGGAATGCCGATCCCGTCGTCGCTCACCGTCAGGACCACGCCGTCGGTCGACGGCTCGAGAGCGCCAACCAGATGCAGTCGCCTCGCCGTGCGGCATGGCCCGAAGGCCGTTCGTCGCCAGGTTCCACACGATCTGTTTGATCTGTCCTTCGTCGGCCTCGCACCACAACTCGGTCGGCGGCACGTCGACGCTGATCTGATGCTGTTCGAGCACGTCCGGCGCTGTTGCGCAGCAGCAGCGCCGTGTCGTTGAGCGCGCGCCGCAGCGTCGAACCGTGCGATCTGGAAGCGCTGCGGACGCGCATAGGCGAGAAACGATCGGATCGTCGTGTTCAGGCGCTCCGACTCGCGCAGCACGATGTCCATCAGCTGCTCCTGCTCGCTGCTGAGCGGCAGCTCCTGTCGCAGGATCTGGATCGAGCCGGACATCGACGCCAGCGGGTTGCGGATCTCGTGCGCGATGCCGGCGGCCATCTCGCCGACCGCGGCGAGGCGCTGCTGGATCGCCGCGTCGCGCTCGAGCTTCTTGATCGTCGGTCACGTCCTGGAACGTGAACAGAAGTCCGGCGCGTCCGCCCGGCGTCTCGAGGTGCGTCGCGCGTCAGGCCGATCTCGAGCTCGCCGCGGCCGTCGGCCGTCCGGTAGCGGAACTCGTGCCGCCGCGCGCGCGCTCTCGGACCGAGGTCGCTCTGTATCGAGGCCATGACGATCGGCCGGCAGCTGCAGTGACGTCGACGATCGTCGCGTCCGGCCGCGGCAGCGGCCGGCACGCCGGTGATCGCTTCGGCGCCGCGGTTGAAGGTCAGGATCGCAGTGCCGCGATCGGTGGTCGCCAGCCCGCTCGGGCAGGCTGTCGATGACGTGCTGGTTCGAGCGCCTGCAGGTCGGCGATCTCGGTCGACGCCTGTACCAGCTGGGCGCCGGCCGATCGCAGACTCCTCGGCGAGCGATGCCGCCGAGCAGCGCGACGGCGAACAGACCCGAACACGTTCAGCGCGACGGTGTAGCGCGCGACCGATCCGCGGCGGCAGCGACTGCGCGTATGGCGCGTCGAGCCACGGATCGGTCGCGCAGCCCCGATGCCGCCAGATACTGCGCCAGCACCAGGCCGACGTAGAGCACCGTGCTCGAGCGTCGCCACCAGCAGGCCGCCGCGCCGGAACTGCATCGTGCTCGCGGCGATGACCGGCAGCACGTAGAGCGAGCGTGAAGCAGCTGCGTGACGCCGCCGGTGAAGTAGATGAAGGCCGACACGAGCAGCGCGTCGCAGGCCGAGCTGGAGATCGACCAGCCAGCGGTAGCGCTCGACGAAGCGCAGCGTCAGCGCGTAGGCGATCGTCAGCGCGTAGGTGAGCCGATCAGGAAGAAGAACGGGTCGACGGCGAACGATCCCGGCGCGGTCGACCCGCATGAACGTCGCCGAGCCGAGCAGCATCGTGCTGATCACCGCCCGGATGGCGATCAGCCACGCGACGCTCCGCCGGAGCGCGCCGTCTCGCTCATGCACTACGTCAGCTTGCTGATCAGATCGAAGATCGGCAGATACATCGCGATGACGATGCCGCCGACGACGACGCCGAGCACGGCGATCATGATCGGCTCGAGCAGCGTCAGCAGGCCGGCGACCGCGGTGTCCACTTCCTCCTCGTAGAAGTCGGCGATCTTCGCCGAGCATCGTGTCGAGCGCGCCGGTCGCCTCGCCGACGCCGATCATCTGCGTCACCATCGGCGGAAAGACCTTGGTCTCCTTCAGCGGCGCCGAAATCGTCTCGCCGCGCTCGATGCTCTTGCGCGTCGCCATGATCGCGTCCTCGACGATCGCGTTGCCCGACGGTCTTGGCGGTGATCTCGAGGCCGTCGAGAATCGGCACGCCCGAGCTGATCAGCGTCGACAGCGTGCGGCAGAAGCGCGCGCACGGCGATCTTGCGCATGATGTTGCCGAGCACCGGCATCTTCAGCGTCGTGCCGTCGATCGACCCGCCGGCCGTTGCTCGGTGGCGTAGTAGGTCGTGAAGCCGTAGGCGACGGCGCCGCCGCCGACGAAGCAGGAACGGGAAGTAGCGGACCGAGGTTGTCGCTGAGCCGCGATGACGATGCGCGTCGGCAGCGGCAGGTCGGCGCCGAGGCCCGAGAACAGCGCGGCGAACGTCGGAATGACCTTCCACAGAATCACGCCGACGACGACGCCGGCGATGACGATGACCGCGATCGGGTAGATCATCGCCGACTTGACCTGGCCCGCCAGCTTGACCGCCTTCTCGATGTAGGTCGCGAGCCGCTTCAGAATCGTGTCGAGGATGCCGCCCGCCTCGCCGGCGGCGATCATGTTGGTGAACAGCGGATCGAAGGTCTTCGGGTGCTTGCGCATCGCGTCGGCGAGCGACGCGCCCGACTCGACGTCCGTCGCGCGTCGCAGGATCACGACGGCGAAGTTCTTGTCCTCTTCCTGCGAGCCGAGGATGTCGAGGCACTGCACCAGCGGCAGGCCGGCGTCGATCATCACCGAGAACTGGCGGGTGAAGACCGCCAGGTTCTTGCGCGGCGACCTTCTTGCCGGTCTTCCCGGCTTTGGCGCTCTCTTCGCCGCGGTCCTCCTTGGCCTTGGCCGGCGTGATGCGGGTGACGTTGATCTGCTCGCGCCGCAGCGCCGGCGGTCGCGGCGTCCATCGAGTCGGCGACGCGCTCGCCGCTGACCGTCTGTCCCGCGCGCGTCCGTCCGGTATAAGCGAAATGTCGGCATAGGCTGACCTCTGCACTCGGCCGCGATCGGCGTCAGCGCGCTCCCGGCCGACCGTCCCAGGCCCGCGCCGGCGACCACGCCGACGCCGCGGTTGATCATGTCCTGCAGTTCGTCCTTGTTCGACGACGGCCGTCATCGCGCGTCTCGAGCGTGATCTGCCGCTTCATGTAGCAGGCTGGCCAGCGACTGGTTCGCCGTCTGCATCGCCGAGCTTCTCCTGCCCGGCCTGCATCGAGCCGTAGATCTGGTGGACCTTGTCGTCGCGGATCAGGTTCCGGATCGCCGGCGTCGGCACCATGATCTCGAGCGAGCACGACGCGGCCCTTGCCGTCGGCCCTCGGCAGCAGCGCCTGACAGACGATGCCTTCGAGCACCAGCGACAGCTGGGTGCGAATCTGCGCCTGCTGGCCCGACGGAAAGACGTCGATGATGCGGTTGATCGTCTGCGCCGCCGAGTTGGTGTGCAGCGTGCCGAACGTCAGGTGGCCGGTCTCGGCGATCTTCAGCGCCGACTCGACCGTCTCCAGGTCGCGCATCTCGCCGATCAGGACGATGTCGGGATCCTCGCGCAGCGCGGCGCGCAAGCGCGTTGGCGAAGCTGTTGGTGTCGCTGTGCACTTCGCGCTGGTTGACCAGGCAGTTCTTGTGCTGGTGGATGTACTCGATCGGATCCTCGATCGTCAGGATGTGCTCGTGGCGCTCGGAGTTGATCTTGTCGATCATCGCCGCCAGCGTCGTCGACTTGCCGCTGCCGGTCGGGCCGGTGATCGAGCACCAGACCGCGCGGCCGATCGGCCAGGTTGGCGAGCACCGACGGCAGGCCGAGCTCGCCGAAGGTTCGGATCTTCTCGGGATCAGCCGGTAGACGGCGCCGACCGCGCCGCGCTGGTTGAAGACGTTGCAGCGGAAGCGCGCCAGATCGCCTTGATGCCGAACGAGAAGTCGAGCTCCATCGTTTCTTCGAAGCGCTTCTTCTGCGAGTCGGTCAGCACGCTGTAGACGAGCTGCTTGGTGTCGGACGGCGTCGAGATCGGGCATCGGCAGCCGCGTCAGGTGGCCGTGCACGCGGACCTGCGGCGGCGATGCCGTCGCGATGTGCAGGTCGGACCCGTCCATCTCGACCATCGTCTTCAGCAGTTCCGGCAATGTGGCCATGTAGTCGGTCCTAGTCCTGAGCCTAGTCCCTACTTCACCGTCTCGCGCACGACTTCTTCGATGCGACGTCAGGCCGTCCTTGACCTTGCGCAGGCCGCTCATGCCGCAGCGTGAGCATCCCTTCCTCGACCGCCTTGCGCCGCAGCTCGATGCCGGAGGCGCCGACGAGAATCAGCTCCGCGCAGCTCTTCGCCGATCGCCATCACCTCGTAGAGACCGACGCGGCCCTTGTAGCCGGTGTGTGTTGCACTGGTCGCAGCCGGCGCCCTTCATCGGCGTGACCTCGTTGGCGTCTTCCTGCGGTGAAGCCGGCCTGCATCGAGCGCTTCGGGCGGCTGCGGCGTCGGCTCCTTGCAGTTGCGAGCAGACTCGGCGCACCAGGCGCTGGGCGCAGATCAGGTGCACCGAGCTGGCGACCAGGAACGGCTCGATGCCCATGTTCATCAGGCGGTTGATCGTGCTCGGCGCGTCGTTGGTGTGCAGCGTCGAGAGCACGAGGTGGCCGGTGAGCGCCGCCTTGACCGCGATCTCCGCGGTCTCGAAGTCGCGGATTTCGCCGACCAGGATGATGTTCGGATCCTGACGCAGGAAGGAGCGCAGCGCCGCGGCGAAGTTGAGGCCGATGTTCTCGCTTGACCTGGACCTGGTTGACGCCGGCGAGGTTGAACTCGACCGGGTCCTCGGCGGTCATGATGTTGGTCTCGGGCGTGTTGATCTTCGCGATCGACGAGTAGAGCGTGTTGGTCTTGCCGCTGCCGGTCGGGCCGGTGACGAGCACCATGCCCCACGGCCGCAGAATCGCGCGCTCGAACTTGGCGAGCGACTCCGGCTCGAAGCCGAGCCGCGTCATGTCGAGCATCAACTTGTCCTTGTCGAGCAGACGCAGGACGATCTTCTCGCCGAACAGCGTCGGCAGCACCGAGACGCGGAAGTCGATCTCCTTCGGCTCGCCGTTCTCGTTGAAGCGGATCTTGATGCGGCCGTCCTGCGGCAGCCGCTTCTCGGCGATGTCGAGCTTCGACATGATCTTGACGCGCGACAGCGATCGCGTCGCGGTACTTCATCGGCGGCGCCATGATGTTGTAGAGGATCCCGTCGATGCGGTAGCGGACGCGGAGCTCCTTCTCGTACGGCTCGATGTGGATGTCGCTGGCGCCCTTCTGAATCGCCGACATCAGCACGACGTTGACCAGGCGGACGACCGGCGCGTCTTCGCCCTGGCGCGCGAGCGCCTCGGCGCTGATCTCCTGCAGCTCCTCGAGGACCTCGACGTCGTCGGCGCCGGCGCCGAGCGAGTTCTGCAGCTCCTCGAGGCCGCGGCTCGCCATCTCGAGCGTGCTGCCGGTGACCGGCTCGCGCCGGGCTTGCCGCCCTTGGCGCCTGCCGCCGAGCGCCGCGCCGCCTTGCCGCTCGGGTAGTAGCTCTCGATCGCGTCGGTGATCGGCGACTTCCGACGCGACGACCGGCTCGACGTTGTAGCCGGTCATGAACTTGATGTCGTCCATCGCGAAGACGTTGGTCGGATCCGTCATCGCGATCGTGAGCGTCGCTGCCGGAGCGGCTGAGCGGGATGATCTGGTATTTGCGCGCGGTCTCGGTCGGGAATCGAGCTTGACGATCGTGAGGTCGATCTTGAACTGCGCGAGGTTGATGGCCGGAACGCCACTGCTTGCTGAGGAGCGCGGTGATCTGCCTCGTCCTTGACGAACCCCATCTTGACGAGGTTGTAGCCGAGCTTTCCCCCATTGGACTTCTGCTGCGTCAGCGCCTGCTGAAGCTGCTCGGGGGTGATCAGTTTCTCCTTGAGGAGGAGTTCGCCTATTCGGACGGCCATGAAACTCTAGAAGTTTATCGCGACAGTGACAAATAATGTCAATTATGACCTAAAACGTCACTCTTAGGCCCAGCACCCCAACCGCGGCGACCCTGATCCGTGCCGCCCGTGTAGCTCGCCGATCGGCACTACAGTCCCTTCTTCAGCGCCAGCGCTCAAGCCACCGCTCAACGGCGCGTCCGCTCTGACCGTCGATCATGTTCACGCTCACCCCGCCGCGAACACCGAACGTCTTCGCCGTCGTCCACAGTTCGCTCGCCGGCAGCGAGCCGCCGCTCGTCGCCGAGACACGTCGCCGTCGTCGGTCAGATCGGCGTCGACCGCGACGCGTGGCGGCTGCCGATCACGCCGCGGGCTGCCGGAGCTCACCGCCGCCCCCGACGCCTGACCGTCCGAGTCAGCTTGAACGGCATCGACTCCGCTGCCGAACTCCGGCTCCGTGGACGTTCCGCACCATCACGCCGATCCTCGCCTGGCCGAACACGCGCCATCGACCCCGATGTCGAGGCCAGCGGCGTGCGTCTCACCCGACGGATCGATGTCGTCTGCCGCATCGAGCGAGCGTGCCGCCGCGAGCTCCGGACCGCCGACGCGAGCCCCGCGTTCACCACCTTGAACGTCGATCCGACCACCAGATGCGATCCGAGTGACTGCCCGACGCTGGCGCGCCGAACTGGTTCAGCACCGCGCGAGCGCAGAGCGGACCTCCGTCGCTCCCCCTCTTGTCGGACGCCGGGGGTCGTACCTGTAGAGGTTTGCGGCTGTATTTCGCTGACCCGCAGGCGGTAATAGCTCAGGCCGAGCGCCGGAAAGGCGACGGCGAAACTGCGCGTATCGGCGCGCAGGCCCGCTGCGGATCGCCGCCTCGGTGCGGTCGGAGTGCGGGCTCGCGGTAGTTGCCGCTTCGATGAGGCGCGTTGAAATAGGCGCCGCCGGCCATGCCCGGCCGGGTTCCACCACGACGCCGTCGCATCGTCGGCGACACGGCGGTGAACGCGCCGCCCATACCCTGAGCGCGGACGCCGACGGCGTCGGCGCTGCGCGCTCGGCGGCGAGCGGCGACAGCACAGCAAGCACGAAGGACACAAGGACGAGACACACAAGGCACGAGAGGCTTGAACATACCCTCTTACCTTAGCGTCCTTCGTGTGCTCTGTGCTGATTCGGCGAGGCGAAAGCAGACGCGCGTTCAGCCGACGAGCACGGCGGCGGCGACGACGGTGGTCCAGAGCTCCTTCTTGTCGCCGACGGCGCGTCTGCGTGACGTTCTGGCGTGCGGACGATCTCGTTCGACAGCCGGTAGACTTCCTTCTTCTCGTCCCAGCTCTTGTCGGGATCGAACTCGAGGCCGAGCGTGGTGGCGAGCATTTCGGCGGCGAGTTCCTCGGCGTAGTCGCCGGCGATGTCCTCGCTCTCGCCGAAGCTGTGGTGCTCGGACAGGTAGCCGTAGAGCTCGCGGTCGCGCGGAATGGCGACGCCGACGGTGGCCGCGATCAGCCGGTGCGGCTCGCGCGTGGCCGCCTCGGACATCACGACGAACGTGACCTGGCCGGGCTCGAGCCGCTTGGCGCCCTGGCGCGCGCGACAGGATCCGGCACTTGGGCGGAAAGATGCTCGACACGCGCACGAGGTTGCAGGCGGCGATGCCGGCCGACCGCAGCGCGAGCTCGAACGAGGTCAGCTTCTCGCGGTGCTTGCCGACACCCTTCGTGAAGAACATCTCCTTGGGGACGAATCCGACCACGTCACGCTCCTTTGTCGCGAGGGAACGCCGCTGATGGTAAACACCCCACTCTGCCACTGTCAAGGAAACGTGGATAACTTAGCACTCGCATAACTACTTAGGTCCCCTAATCCAACCTGAGCGCGACCCGTGTCAGGCGCGCGACACCGCGCGCGACGATCCTCGAAATCATCCCGCTGGTGATGCGCACCGTCGGCGGCGGAGCTGCGCGCAGCCGGCGAGATGCCGGCGCCCGCGCATTTCGGCCTGCTGTCGGTCCTCAGCGTGCGACCCGCGGATGCTCAGCGACCTCGCGTCGCTGCAGGGCGTCAGCCTGCCGACGATGTCGAGCTCGATCAGCGCGATGGTCGACCGCGGCTGGGTGCGGCGCGAGGCGCCGGAACGGCGATCGCCGCGTCGGTCGATGATCGACAGTGACGCCGACCGGCCGCGCTGCGCGCTCGAGCGCGTCAGCCGCGCTGCGCCGAAGCGCACCTGGCCGACGTCCTCGCGCCGCTCGACACTGCCCGCCCGGCGGCGGCTCGCACGGCGGGCTGGGCGTGCTGCAGGCAAGGTGTTTGCGGCGCGCCGTCATCGACGTCGCGCGAAGGTCACGGAACACCGGCGAGCGCGATAGTCGTATGTATCCCAGATAGCAAAGAGGCGACTGACGTGGCACAGGCACCAGACGGCCGAACCGGCTGGCCGCCAACCGGCGAAGAGCCTGCCCGCTCGGCTCGTCGGCATCCTGATGTCGCGCCGCGCGCGACCTATGCCGACGTCGCGGCGCGTCCGCGCGTGGCTCGGCGCGCTTGCGGTCGTGATCCTGATCTCCGGCGTTGCCGTCCATACATTCATGTCCACCGAGGTCGGCGAACAGGCCGGCCTGGATCATGCAGGTCCGGCAGATGGAGTCGTTCGGGCGGACGATGACCGACGCACGCGCAGATCGAGCGGATGGAGCAGATGGCCGATACGCGCCCTACTTCGGCGCCGGTCGGCCAGATCGTCACGCTGCCGCTCGGCGGCGCTGATCATCGCCGGCATCGCCTTCGCGGTCTTCAACGCCGCTGCTCGGCGGCGACGCCGACGCTTCAAGCAGGTCTACGCCGTCGTCGCGCATTCGGGCGTGATCATCGCGGTGCAGCAGCTGTTCACGCACGCCGCTCGCCTACGTGCGCGAAACGCTGTCGAGCCCGACCAACCTCGCGGTGTTTCTGCCGTTCCTCGACGAGAACTCGTTCCCGGCGCGGCTGCTCGGGCTCGATCGATTTGTTCGTCATCTGGTGGATCGATCAGCCTCGCGATCGGCCTTGGGCGTCTCGTATCGCAAGCGCACCGGTCCAATCGCGACCACCCTGCTCGTCATCTACGTGGCGATCGGGCTGATCATCGCCGCCGTCAAGACGGCACTCGCAGGAGCCTAGATCGATGTCGCGTAAGAACGTGCTCATCATCGATCGGGGTCGTCCTCGTCGGCGCAGCCGTCGTCGGCGCGAACCTGTATTTCAAGAAAGACAAAGGGCTCGACGGTCACCACCGACGTCATCAAGACGCGCGATCTCGAGGCCGATCGTCGTCGGCGTCGGGCAAGATTCAACCGAAGCGTCTCGTGCAAGATCAGCGCCGACACGCCGGGCCGGGTCGTCAACCTCGCGGTCAACGAGGGCGACCGCATCAAGAAGGGCCAGTTCCTGCTGCAGATCGACCCGAAGTCGCTGCGCGACCCGCGTCGACGGCAGCACGGCGTCGCTGGCAGGCCCGGCGCAGCGCACGTCGATCGAGCAGATGCAGGCAGTCGATCGAGACCGGCGCAGGTCCAGCTGGAGCAGGCGCAGCAGAACGCTCACGCGCCAGCAGGATCTGTGGCGGCAGCAGCTGACGACGCGCGAGGCGCTCGAGAACGCGCAGAGAACGACGTCAAGGCGGCGCAGTCGACCGCTGCAGGAGCGCGAGAAGCAGCTGATCAGGCACGAGCAGGTGAGCCGCATCGACGTCGCAGGAGCGTGCGACGCTCGAGAGCGCGCGCTACGATCTGAGCAAGGTACGCGATCGAGTCGCCGATCGACGGCATCGTCACCCGCCGCAACATCCAGGAAGGCGAGACCGCGGTCATCGGCACGATGAACAACGCCGGCACCGTGCTGCTGACGCTCGCCGACATGTCGGTCATCCAGGCGGAAGTCGAGGTCGACGAGACCAACATCCCGCAGCGTGCAGCTCGGCCAGAAGGCCAAGATCACGATCGACGCGATCCCGGACAAGTCGTTCAAGGGCCACGTCAGCGAGATCGGCAACAGCCCGATCCAGGCGGCGCGGCCGCCGCCGAGCCGGCGACGCAGGCGACGAACTTCAAGGTGGTCGTCGATCCTCGACGAGCCGGTGCCGGACGTGCGGCCTGGATTCACCTGCACGGCCGACATCACCGACGGCGACGCGCAAGGAGGTCGTCGTCGGTGCCGATTCCGGCGGTCGCCGTGCGCGAGCTGGTCTACGACGCGAACGGACAGATCGTGAAGGAGCCGCAAGACCGACAAGCGGCGCCGCACCACGCCGACGCCTGAAACCGTCGCGTCGGCTGCCGAGCTGAAGCCGGGCCAGACGCGCAAGGAAACCGAAGGCGTGTTCGTCATGCGCGACGGCAAGCGCCGAGTTCCTGCCGATCAAGATGGGCATCGCCGGCGACAAATACTTCGAAGTGCTCGTCGGGCTCAAGCGCCGGCGACCAGGTGATCACCGGCCGCATAACTCCGTGCGCGGGCATGGCCGACGGCGATCTGGTGAAGGTGGACAACGGCAAGAAGAAGAAGTGAACAAGTTCTTCGAATCAGCGCTGATCGCGCTCGACGCGATCTGGTCGTCCAAGCTGCGGTCGTTCATGACCGTGCTCGGCAACATCGTCGCGGTGACCTCGATCATCGCCGTGGTGTCGCTGATTCAGGGGCTGAACGCGTCGGTCAAGACAGGCGATCCTCAACCAGGCGGGCGCCGACTCGTTCAACATCCAGCAGTTCCCGATCACGCGCAGCGACGAGGAGTTCGAGAAGGTGCGCGGCAACCCGCGCATCACGATGGACGACGCGCGCGCGATCCGCCGCTACAGCGAGCTGGTCGCCGCGGTGATGGCTCGACTCCGGCGGCCGGCGGCCGCATCACCTACTCGCGACAAGTCGATCGACCAGACGCGCATCACGGGCGTCACCGGCGAATACGTCAACTTCTCGAGCTTCGACGCCGAGCGCGGCCGTCTGATGAGCCCGACCGAGGTCGACACGCGCGCGGCCGGTGACCGTCATCGGCTGGCAGACCGCCGATCGCCTGTTCGGCACCGACATCGATCCGCTCGACAAGATCGATTCAGATCGAAGGCGTCCACTTCCGCGTCGTCGGCGTCAGCGCCAAGCGCGGCACGCTGCTCGGCCAGTCGCAGGACGAGTTCGCGGTCATCCCGCTCGGCCAGTTCCAGATGATCTTCGGATCGCGGCGGCCAGCTGTCGATCACGCGTCAAGCCGCGCGACGTCGCGCAGATCGCGCAGGCGATGGACGAGGCGACGGTCGCGCTGCGCAGCGCGCGCGGCGGCTGAAGCCGAAGCAGCCGGACAACTTCGGCATCTTCACGTCGGACACGATCCTCGACATCTACCACTCGGCGACCAACGGCATCTTCGCCGTGCTCGTCGGCGTCGTCGGCGCTGTCGCTGGTCGTCGGCGGCATCGTGATCATGAACATCATGCTGATGGTGGTCACCGAGCGGACGCGCGAGATCGGCCTGCGCAAGGCGCTCGGCGCGCGGCGCATCGGACATCATGGCGCAGATGCTCACCGAGTCGGTCGTGCTGTCGATCTTCGGCGGCGTCATCGGCACGATGCTCGGCGCGGCCATCGCGATCACGATCGCGACGTTCACGCCGATTCCGGCGGCGGTCGAGGTCTGGTCGGTCGGCGCTCGGCATCGGCATCACCGCGCTGGTCGGCCTGTTCTTCGGTCTGTATCCGGCGATGCGCGCGGCCCGCCTCGATCCGATCGAAGCGCTGAGACGGGAATGACGACGATGGCGATCCGCGCTCGCGCTCGTCTGGGAAGTCGTCGCGATGGCGTTCGACACCGTGCGCACGCAACAAGATGCGCTCCGGCGCTGACCGTGCTCGGCGTCGTCATCGGCATCACGTCGATCGTCGGCATGACGGCGATGATCCGCGGCTTCGACCAGTCGCTGCGCGAGCTGATCGCGCACGATCGGACCCAACACGATCTTCATCCAGCGGTTCGGCGTCACCAGCTTCGCCAACGGCGCCGAGTTCAGGAGCTGATGAAGCGGCCGAACCTGCACGATCTCCGACGCGCGCGCGCTCGAGGACGCAGAGCCGACGCTGTCGAGTTCGTGGACGTCGAGCTCGGCGCGCGGCGGCCCGGCCACGCAGCGCCGCGTGTTCTACCGCGACCAGAAGACCAAGCCGATCATCGTGTTCGGCACGACGCGAGTACTTCGCCGAGGGCACCAAGATCCCGATCCTCGGCGGGCGGTTCTTCAACGGCACCGAGGTCCAGTACCGCAAGAACGTCGTCGTGCTCGGCAACACCGCCATACAAGCTGCTGTTCGAGCCGAGCGGCATCGATCCGATCGGCAAGACGGTGCGCGTCGGCAGCGAGCGCTTCGAAGTGGTCGGCGTGTTCGACAAGCGGCCGGCGGCCGGCGGCTTCAACCTCGGCCAGGACGACTTCGTCGTCATCCCGCATACCGCGTATCAGCGCGATCTTCGGGCTGACGCCGTTCGCGTCGCGCGGCAACGCGACGTTATCTACCGATCCAGATCGCGATGCGTGCCGCGCGAGGGCGTCACCGGCAGCGACGCGCATGGCCGACGTCGAGCGGGTCATGCGCATCCGCCACGGGCTGAAGCTCGACGAGCCGAACGACTTCGACCTCGCGACGCAGGATGCGTTCCTCAAGCTGTGGGATCAGATCAGCCAGGCGACGTTCTTCGCGCTGGTCGTGATCTCGTCGATCGCGCTGATGGTCGGCGGCATCGGCGTGATGGCGATCATGTCGATCTCGGTGACCGAGCGGACGCGCGAGATCGGCGTGCGCAAGGCGCTCGGCGCGCGCCGCGCGCGAGATCCTGTTTCAGTTCCTGATGGAGGCGGCGTTCCTCACGTCGCTCGGCGGCCTGCTCGGCATCGCTGCTCGGCAGCGCGATCGGCTGGGCCGTCCACCTCGTCTCCGGCTTCCCGATCTCGCTGCCGTGGTGGTCGTTCGCGATCGGCCTCGGCTTCTCCGGCGTCGGTCGGCCTGTTCTTCGGGATGTACCCGCGTTCAAGGCGTCGGCCCGATCGAAGAAGCCTCTCGCACGGATACGGCATAGTCGATAGGCCACCGTCTGGCTGGTCGCGATCGTACTGCTGAGATCGCCGCGGTCGGACCCGCTGCCAGCGCCGGCGAGGCGGTGCGATCGGCCGCGGCGCCGGCGCATCTACGGCTGGCTGAACGAGGACGCCAAGCGGAAGGCCGTCGAGATCATCGTCGAAGGACGCGCGGCGAAGCCCGCGATCCTGGATCGCGACCTTCCTGCCTGACTCCACCTGCAAACCCGAGAGCGATGCGACGCGTCCCGGCGAATCACACGATCCGATCCCGAACCCCGATCAGTATCCCGAGTCCCTTCTGCGAGCTCCGGCGATTGATGGCGCGCGCGAATATGATTGCACGCAACATCTCGACAGGGGACACCCGCCATATGAAGGTCTACGACGCCGCCAGCATCAGAAACGTCGCGCTCGTCGGTGCACGCGGCTCCGGGAAAGACCCAGCTCGCCTCGGCTACATCCTCTCCGATGCCGGCATGGTCAATCGCTTCGGCAAGGTCGACGACAGGACGACCGTGACCGATTTCGACGAAGAAGAGTCGCGCAGCAAGCACACGCTGTCGGCCAGCCTCGCGTTACGTCGAGTGGAACAAGCGACGAAGATCAACCTGATCGACACGCCCGGCATGGGCAACTTCCTGGCCGACGCGCGCGCGGCCTGTGCGCCGACTGCCGGCGCTCGGTCGTGGTCGACGCGGACGCTGGCGGCGTCATGGTGCAGACCGAAAAGTGTGGGCAGCGGCCGACAGCGAGTTCCGGCTGCCGCGGCTGGTCAGTCATCAAGCCGCCTCGATCACGGGAGCGCGCGAGCCTCGACCGCTCGCTGCGCGTCGCTGCGCCAGACGCTCAACCGCGACCGTGATTCCGATTCAGCTGCCGATCGGCGAAGGAAAGGGCTTCCGCGGCGTCGTCGATCTGGTTTCGAAAAAGCCTTCGTCTTCCAGACCGACGAGAGCGGCAAGTTCACAGAGGCGCCGTCCCGGCCGACATGGCGGCGGCAGTCGACGCCGCGCGCGAGGCGCTGATCGAGATCGGTCGCGGAGAACGACGAGAAGCTGATGGAGAAAGTTCTTCCGAGGCCGGCACGCTGACCGATGACGAGCTCGTCGCCGGACTGCGCGGCTGGCGACACTGCGCCGGCGAAGCTGTTTCGCCGCTCGTGCGCACGTCGGCGACCGTTGAACATCGGCGTGCCAGCCAGCTGCTCGACGCCGATCGTCGGCTATCTGCCGTCGCCCGCCGACCGCCCGTTCACAGGCGGTCGACAAGTACCGGCGGCGAAGTCGCCGCGCGACGGCCGACGAAAAGAGCCCGGCTGCCAGGCATTCGTCGTGGAAGACGATTGCGCGATCCGTTCGCCGGGCCGCATCACGATGTTCCGCGTCGTGTCCGGCGCGCTGAAAGCCGATTCGACCGTGCACAACAAGACGCAGGACGCGCCGGAGCGGTTCGGCCACCTGCTGCTCCTGCAGGGCAAGACGCAGACGCAGCGTGCCGGAAATCAAGGCCGGCGATCTCGGGCGCGGTCGGCGAAGCTGAAAGACACGCTGACCAACGACACGCTCGGCGACAAAGCGGATCCGATCGCCTTCCCGCCGCATCAAGTTCCCCGAGCCGGTGCTGGCCTACGCGATCGAGCCGAAGACGCCGCGGCGACGAGGACAAGATCAGCACCGTCGATGCACCGGCTCGAGGAAGAGGATCCGTCGATCCGCTACAGCCGCGATCCGCAGACCAAGGAGCTGCTGCTCGCCGGCCAGGGCCAGCTGCACATCGAGGTGACGGTCGCGAAGCTGAAGCGGCGGTTCGGCGTCGACGTCAACCTGAAGCCGCCGCGCATCCCGTATCGCGAGACGATCAAGGCGTCGACCGAAGCGCACGGCCGGCACAAGAAGCAGACCGGCGGCCACGGCCAGTTCGGCGACTGCAAGATCACGGTCGAGCCGCTGCCGCGCGGCGCCGACTTCGAGTTCGTCGACGACATCTTCGGCGGCTCGATTCCGCGGCAGTTCGTCCCGGCGGTCGAAAAAGGCATCCAGGACGCGCGCACGCGCGGCTACCTGGCCGGCTATCCGATGGTCGATTTCCGCGTGACCGTGTACGACGGCTCGTACCACGACGTCGACTCGAACGAGCTGTCGTTCAAGCTCGCCGGATCGCTCGCGTTCAAGGACGCGCATGACGCGCGCGCAGGCCGACGATCCTCGAGCCGATCATGAACGTCGAGGTGTACGCGCCGTCGGACTTCGCCGGCGACCTGATGGGCGATCTGAACGGCCGGCGCGGCCGCATCGGCGGCATGGACACGCGCGGCGCGACGACGATCATCAAGGCGCAGGTGCCGATGTCCGAGATGCTCACCTACGAGCAGCACCTGACGTCGGCGACCGGCGGCCGCGGGTCGTATCACATGGAGTACTCGCACTACGACGAGGTGCCGGCGCACCTGCAGACGAAGATCATTGCCGCGGCAAAGGCGGCACGAGCCGGGGAGAGGTCGAGCAGAAGAGTGAGAATCGAAGTACCGCGAACTACGCCGAATTCAGGCAACTCGCGACTCTGCGGGCTCAGCGAATTCCTAGCTTGCCAATACCGCTGACTCTCAGCGGGGGAATGGTACCGATTTAGATCGCCGGCCTGCTTTTCTCGGCGTGGTCGTCTTGCGGCGTGACGCCTCTTGACGGCTTCGGCAGACTGCTTCTTGCCGCCGTCGCCCCCGGCGTCGTCCTTCTTGCCGCGCAGCCGCTCGGCCGCGGCGCGCAGCCGTCCGCCGACGCCTTTGGCTTTCGGCTTCGGCTTCGGCCTTCGCGTCGCGCTTCCGCCTTCGCGCTGCGGATCGAATTCGCTGCCGACGAGCTCCGACCTGCGCGACCTCGGCGCTGTCGCCCTTGCGGAAGCCGATGCCGCAGCAGGCGCGTATAGCCGCCCGGCCGCGTCGCGAAGCGCGGCGCGATGCGTGTCGAACAGCTTCGTGACGACCTCGCGATCCTGCAGGTCGTGCATGACCAGCCGGCGCGCGTTCAGCACGCGCGCCGTTCGCGTTCGCCGGCGGCGAGGCCGCGCTTGGCGATCGTGATCAGCCGCTCGACGAACGGCCGCAGCTCCTTCGCCTTCGGCACCGTCGGTCGTCAGGTGCTCGTGGCGCGAGCAGGGCCGTCGCCTGGTTCCGCAGCATCGCGATGCGATGCTCCGTGACGCGGCCCAGTTTTCGGTGTGCGACTCGATGTCTCATAGTGTATCTGGTCAGGGACTGGTGGCTGGGGGCTAGGGGCTGGGATCAACCCCAGCCCTGCCGCTCACCAGTCCCTAGCCTCCAGTCCCTGCTCCTATTCCTGCGCCGCTGCGCCGGCTGATCGACCCGCATGCCGAGGCTCGAGGCCCATCGTGTGCAGGATCTCCTTGATCTCGTTCAGGCTCTTGCGGCCGAAGTTCTTCGTCTTGAGCATCTCGGCTTCGGTCTTCTGCACCAGCTCGCGAATCGTCCGGATGTTCGCGTTCTTCAGGCAGTTGTACGACCGGACCGACAGCTCGAGCTCCTCGACCGCTCTTGTCGAGGTTCTCGTTGCTCGACGCCGGCGCGCGGCTGATCGGCCGCCGCCTCGGCCTGCGTGCTCCGCGCCTTCTTCGAGGTTGATGAAGATGTTCAGGTGATCGCGAATCAGCTTCGCGGCGAGCGACACCGCGTCGCGCGGGCTGATCGAGCCGTTGGTCCAGACGTCGACCGTCAGCTTGTCGTAGTCGGTCGTCTGTCCGAGGCGCGCGGCCTCGACCAGGTAGTTGACCTTCTTGACCGGCGAGTGCACCGAGTCGATCGGGATCCAGCCGATGCCGAGATCCTCGTCGAAGTTCTTGTCGGCCGAGACGTAGCCGCGGCCGCGCTTCATGCGCATCTCCATGTGGAGCTTGCCGCTGCTCGGACACGGTCGCGATGTGCGCGTCCGGCTCGAGGATCTCGACGTCGCCGTCGGCCTGGATGTCGCGCGCCGCGCACTTCGCCGGCCTTGTCGATCTCGCAGCGTCAGCGTCTTGGCGTGATCGGTGTGCAGCTTCAGCGGAATCTGCTTCAGGTTGAGGATGATGTCGGTCGCGTCCTCGACCACGCCGGGAATCGGCGAGAACTCGTGGAGCACGCCGTCGATCTTGACCGCGGTGATCGCCGCGCCTTCAATCGACGACAGCAGCACGCGCCGCAGCGCGTTGCCGATCGTCGTGCCGAAGCCGCGCTCGAACGGCTGCGCGTAGAACCGGCCGAACCGGTCGGTGAGCGTTTCGCGCTCGAACTCGAGCCGCTTGGGTCGCTGAAAACCTTTCCAGAGCATGTGCTGTTCCTTTCGCTACGGGCCCGCAGACGGGCCTCCAGACCTGCAAGTGACCGCCGACCTCCCGCCGCAGGTCTGTGTAAGGCTGCGGGTCGACGGCGTGACGAACGGTCGAAGGCCGAGCTTCGCGAGCTTTGAGCCTGAGCTTACTTCGAGTACAGCTCGACGATCAGCTGTTCCTGCACGGGCAGGTTGATCTGCTCGCGCGTCGGCATCGACGATGATGCGGCCCGCTGATCGTGTTCGGCGTCGAACGACAGCCACTCGGGAATGCCGCGGCCCTTCACTTCTTCCATCGCGTGCTCGATGGTCGGGTTCTTCTGCGTGCGGCCGAGCACGGTGACGACGTCGCCTTGCCTTCACCGAGTACGACGGGATGTCGACCTTCTTGCCGTTGACCAGGAAGTGCCCGTGGCGCACGAGCTGCCGCGCCTGCGGCCGCGACGTCGCCAGGCCGAGCCGGTAGACGACGTTGTCGAGGCGCCGCTCGAGCAGCTGCAGCAGCGTCTCGCCGGTGATGCCGCGCGTCCGCTCGGCCGCCTCGAAGTAGCGCGCGGAACTGATCCTCGAGCACGCCGTAGATGCGCTTGACCTTCTGCTTCTCGCGCAGCTGCAGGCCGTAGCCGGCGAGCTTCGCCTTCCGCGTCTTGCCGTGCTGCCCGGGCGGGAAGTTGCGCTTCTCGATCGCGCACTTCTCCGTATAGCAGCGCTCCCCTTGAGGAACAGCTTCATCGCCTCGCGGCGGCAGAGACGGCAGACCGGTCCGATATAACGCGCCATTTACACTCTCCTCCCGCTTCGGCGGACGGCAGCCGTTGTGCGGAATCGGCGTCACGTCGCGGATCGATTTCACTTCGAGCCCGACGGTCTGCAGCGCGCGGATCGCCGACTCGCGGCCGGATCCGGGCCCCTTCACGCGCACGTCGAGCGACCGCATGCCGACGGTCTTCGCCGCGTTGCCGGCGTTGAGCGCCGCCTGCGTCGCCGCGAACGGCGTGCCCTTGCGCGAGCCCTTGAAGCCGATGCCGCCGGCGCTCGACCACGCGACGACGTTGCCTTCGGTGTCGGTGATCGTCACCGTCGTGTTGTTGAACGACGCGTGGATGTGCGCCAGCCCGTGGTGGACGATGCGCTTCTCGCCGCGCTTCTTGAAGGTCTTCTTGCGCTTGCCGGCGCGCCTTCTTTCTTCTCGGTGTGGCGCCTTCGAGGCGCCGCTGCGTCGTCTGCCATGTTCAGTCTTCAGCCATCATTAGATCACCTTCTTCTTCGCGATGGCGCCCTTGCGCGGACCCTTGCGCGTGCGCGCGTTGGTCCGCGTCCGCTGGCCGCGCACCGGCAGGCCGCGGCGGTGCCGCATGCCGCGGTAGCAGCCGATTTCCATCAGCCGCTTGATGTTCATCGAGATCTCCTTGCGGAGGTCGCCTTCGACGCCGCCCTGCTCCTCGATCACGCGGCTGATCTTGCGGACGTCGTCTTCGGACAGATCCTTGACGCGGATGTCGGGGCTGACGCCGGCGTCCTTCAGGATGCTGTTCGAGCGCGACGCGCCCGATGCCGTAGATGTAGGTGAGACCGATCTCGACCCGCTTGGTCCGCGGAAGATCAACGCCTGCGATACGCGCCATATGTCTTATCCCTGCCTGCTGCTTGTGTTTCTGATTCGAGCAAATCACCCGCGACGACGCCGCGGCGCCGCACGATCTTGCACTTGTCGCAAATCCGCTTGACCGACGCTCGCACCTTCATCGACTTCCTCACGATCCTGCACTGCTGCGTCAGCGTTCTTCGTACAACTTCTCACGATTCGCCCGCGCCCGCAGTCGACCGGCGAGAGCTCGACGCGCACCCGATCGCCGACCAGGACCCGCACGAAGTTGCGATCGATCCGATCCGCGATGTGCGCCGTCACCTGCGATCCCTCGTCGAGCCGGCACGCGATACAGCGCGCGCTCGGCAACCTGCTCGACGACCGACGCCCGGCTACCGCCGCGCGCGCGCGACCGGCACTTCCCTGCGCCGTCAGAATCCATGGCCCGTCCGCCGTCACCGCCACCGTGTGCTCGAAGTGCGCCGACAGGCTGCCGTCCCGCGTCACCGCGGTCCAGCCGTCGCCGAGCACCTTCACCGCCGGCTTGCCCGGCGTTCACCATCGGCTCGATCGCGAGCACCATGCCCTCGGCCAGCCGCGGCCCGCGGCCCGGCTCGCCGTAGTTCGGCACCTGCGGCTCCTCGTGCATCCGCTGGCCGATGCCGTGCCCGACGAACTCGCGCACCACCGAAAACCCGTAGGCCTCGACGTGCTGCTGCACCGCGTGGCCGATGTCCGAGACCCGGCCGCCCGGCCTGCACGCACTCGATCGCCTTGTAGAGCGACTTCCTCGGTGACGCGCAGCAGCGTCGCCGCCTCTTCCGACACCTGGCCGACCGGCAGCGTGACCGCGCTGTCGCCGAAGTAGCCGTCGAGCGACGCGCCGACGTCGATCGAGATGATGTCGCCTTCGTGCAGCACCCGCGGCCCGACGGAATGCCGTGGATCACCTCGTCGTTGATCGACGCGCAAATCGTCGCCGGATACCCGTGATACCCCTTGAACGCCGGCGTCGCCCCGCCGCCGCGATCCGCTTCTCCGCCATCTCGTCCAGCTCCGCCGTGCGTCACGCCCGGCGCGACCGCGGCCGTCAGCTCGGTCAGCACCTCGCCGACCAGCCGGCCGGCCGCGCGCATGCGCTCGAGCTCGGCGGCCGACCGGCAGACAATCACCGCGTCCCTCCGCACTGCGCCGTCGCCGTTGCGCCGCGCCGATCGCCGCCGCCAGATCCGCCGCCACCTGATCCAGCGGCTGCGCGCCGTCGATCGAGCGGAACGTCGGCCGCGTCCGGTAGTACTCGACCAGCGGCTGCGTGTCGCCGCTGATAGACCTTCAGCCGCTCGAGCACGACCGCCGTCGTCGTCGTCGCGCGCGCTGCACCAGCGTGCGCCGCACGCACACGGCGCCGGTCGCGACGCTCGCGAGATCGACACCGTCGGCGTTCGTGCCGCAGTCGCTGCACAGATCAGCCGCGACGCTCAGCCGCCGCACCAGCTCCGGCCTCCGGCACGACGATGTCGACGCACGATCAGCGGATCGCGTCCGTCCATCATGGCCGTCGAGCGCCGACGCCTGCGCCACGGTGCGCGGAAAACCGTCGAGCACGAACCCGCCGCGCGCATCCGGCCGCTCCAGCCGCTCGCTGCACGATCCCGATCATCACGTCGTCGCTCGACCAGCTCGCCGCGATCCATGATCGCCTTGGCGCGCCGTGCCGATCTCGGTGCCCGCCATGCACCGCCTCGCGCAGGATGTCGCCGGTCGAGATCTTCGGGATCCGCCGGCCTCGCGCGAACCGCTCGGCCTGCGTGCCCTTCCCGCCCCTGGGGGCCCGAGCATGACGAGGTTAGAGTCGTCCAGTCGCACGTCGCCATCGACCTCAGCTACGCCCGTGCGCCCGCGGATCCGCGTCTTCTTCATGAACCCGTCGTAGTGCCGCATGATCAGCTGCGACTCGACCTGCTGCACCGTGTCCATCGCCACGCCGACGACGATCAGCAGCGACGTGCCGCCGAAGTAGAACGGCACGTTCATGCCCTGCGGTGATGAACTCGCGGCAGCGCTCGCGTCGAGCCAGTCGCCGATGAACGGAATCGGCGCCACCTGAAGCCGCTCATCAGGAACTGCGGCAGGATCGCGATCAGCGCCAGGTAGATCGCGCCCGCCAGCGTGATCCGCGTCAGGATCGTGTCGATGTACTCGGCCGTCCGCTTGCCCGGGCCGGATGCCGGGGATGAAGCCGCCGTACTTCCGCATGTTCTCCGCGACGTCATCCGGGATTGAAGATGATCGCCGTGTAGAAGTACGCGAAGAAGATGATGCCGCGCGACGTACAGCAGGTTGTAGAGCGGCATCCCGACGCCGAGCTGCTGCGACGACCGACTCGGCCCAGCGGCCCCTTGAACATGCCTGCGCGATCGTCGCCGGGAACGCCAGGATCGACGACGCGAAGATCACCGGGATGACGCCGCCGGTGTTCACCTTCAGCGGGATGTGCGTGCTCGAGCCGCCGTACATGCCGCCGGCCGACGACGCGCTTGGCGTACTGCACCGTGACCCGCCGATGGCCGCGCTCGACGAAGATGATCGCGCGCGACCACCAGCGCCATCAGCGACCAGCAGGAACAGCGATCGGATGCAGGCCGATCTGGCCGGTCCGCATCTGCTCGAACGTCTGCATCACCGCCCGCGGGAAGCCGACGACGATGCCGGCGAAGATGATGAGCGACATGCCGTTGCCGATGCCGCGCTCGGTGATCTGCTCGCCGAGCCACATGATGAAGCACGTGCCGGTCGTCAGCGTCAGCACCGTCATCAGCCGGAACGCCAGCCCGGGTGGTAGACCAGCGGAAGTCCGCCGGCGATCTGCGTCTGCCGCTCGAGGAAGATCGCGATGCCGAGCGACTGCACGACGCTCAGGACGATCGTCCCGTAGCGCGTATCTGCGTGATCTTGCGCCGCCCGAGCTCGCCTTCCTTCGACAGCTTCTCGAGGTACGGCCAGACCACCGTCAGCAGCTGCAGGATGATCGACGCGCTGATGTACGGCATGATGCCGAGCGCGAAGATCGTCACCTTCGACAGGTTGCCGCCCGAGAACATGTCGTACAGGCCGAACATCGTTGTTCTGCGACCTGCTGCGCGAGCTCCGTCGAGCGCGCCGATGTTCACGCCGGGCATCGGTGATGCGCTGACCGATGCCGATAGACGCCGAGCAGCCCGAGCGTGAACAGCACGCGGTTGCGCAGCTCCGAGACGGCGAAGATGTTCTTCAGGCTGTTGTCCATAGCCACTGCGACCATGGATCTGACGCTCAGTTCCAGCCTCGCGCCGCCCGCCGGCCGCCGCGATCTTCTCCGCCGCCTTGCCGCTGAACTTGTGCGCGCGGACCGTCAGCGCCTTGCCGACCTCGCCGCGCGCCAGAATCTTCACCGGCGCTGCCGCCGCTGACGCAGGCCGGTGCTCGCGCAGCAGCTCCGGCGTCACGACCGTGCCGGCGTCGAACCTCGTCGGCGAGCGTGTCGAGGTTGACGACCTCGTACTCGACGCGGAACGGGTTGTGGAAGCCGCGCTTCGGCACGCGCCGGTGCAGCGGCATCTGGCCGCCTTCGAACCCGCGCTTGAACTTGAAGCCCGAGCGCGACTTCGCGCCCTTGTGGCCGCGGCCCGCCGGTCTTGCCGTTGCCGGACCCTGGCCGCGCCCGATGCGCTTCTTCGCGTGCTTGGCGCCCTTCGGGCGGCTTGAGATTCGACTAAGATCCATAGTGTCTACTCCGACCGTCACCAGGTGACGCACCTTGTGGATCATGCCGCGCGTCGCCGGCGTGTCCTTCAGCTCGACCGTGTGGCGGATGCGCCGCAGCCCGAGGCTCGCACGACCGTCGTCCTGGTTGCGGTTGAAGCCGGTCGGGCTCTTCATCAGCGTCACCTTGACGATGCCGCTGCCCTTCGCGTCCGTTCGCTGGTTGGCCATGTCTCTATCTCTACCGTCGTCTCTGGTCCGGCGATTCACGCGTCAGCGTCAACTGCGAGCGTCCTTGCCGCGCAGCCGCGCGATCAGCCGCCGGATCCTTGAGCGACGTCGAGCCCGGCGATCGTCGCCCGCACCACGTTGTGCGGGTTCGCCGATCCGAGCGACTTCGTCAGGATGTTGGTGATGCCCGCCGCCTCGACCACCGCGCGCACCGCGCCGCCGGCGATGATGCCGGTGCCGTCCGGCGCCGGCTTCAGCAGCACGCGCCCGCGCCGAACTTGCCGACGATCGCGGTGCGGAATCGTCGTGCCCTGCCAGCGGCACGCGAATCAGGTTCTTCTTCGCCGCCTCGATGCCCTTCTTGATCGCCGACGGCACTTCCTTGGCCTTGCCGATGCCGAAGCCGACCACGCCGTGGCCGTCGCCGACGACGACCAGGGCGCTGAAGCTCAGGTTCTTGCCGCCCTTGACGACCTTCGTCACGCGGTTGATCGAGACGACGGTGTCCTTGATGTCGAGCTGCGACGGCGTCGATGCGTTCACGAGTCTCGCACATTCAGAACTCCAGACCGGCTTTGCGCGCCGCATCCGCCACGGCGCGGATCCGCCCGTGATACAGGAATCCCGCCGCGGTCGAAGACCACGCGCTTGATGCCCTTGTCGATCGACCGCTCGGCGATCGCCTTGCCGATCGCCTCGGCGCCCTTGACGTTGCCGCCGCGCACGTCCTTGGCGAACGCGCCCTTCAGCGTTCGGCTCGATGGTCGAGGCCGACACGAGCGTCTGGCCGCTCAGGTCGTCGATGACCTGCGCGTAGATGTGCGTCACGCTGCGGAACACGCTCGAGGCGCGGCCGCTCCGTCGTGCCCGCGATCCGCTTGCGCTGCCGCAGCTGAATCCGCTCGCGGCGGTCGGTCTTTCGTCTTGATCTTCATGTCTATTTCGCCCCGGTCTTGCCGGCCTTCTTCTTCAGCACTTCGCCGGTGTACCGGACGCCCTTCTGCTTGTAGGGATCCGGCTTGCGCAGCCGCCGGATGTTCGCCGCCACCTGGCCCGACGAGCTGCCGATCGACGCCGGTCACCGTGATGTGCGTCTGCTTGTCGATCGCGACGTCGATGCCGGTCGGGATGTCGAACACCACCGGCGTGCGAGTAGCCGAGCGCGAAGATCACCTGCTTGCCCTTGAGCTCCGGCGCGGTAGCCGACGCCGACGATGTCGAGCTCCTTCTTGAAGCCGTCGGTGACGCCGGTGCACGGCGTTGGCGACCAGGCTGCGCGCCAGGCCGTGAAACTTCGCCGAGCGCCGGATCGTCCGTCGCGCGCTTGGCCGAGCAGCGTGCCGTCGGCGACAGCTCGAAGTTGATGCCGGCCGGGAAACGCCTGGCTGCAGCTTGCCCTTCGGGTCCCTGCACTTCGACGGCGCCGTCGAGCACCTTGACGGTGACGCCCTTCGGGAATCGCGATCGGTTTCTTGCCGATTCGAGACATTATCTGATCTTGCGTCTCAGGGCTCAGCCTCAGCGCATCCCGTGCTCGAGACTTCAGACTGACGTCAAGCCTACCAAATGTTGCAGAGCACTTCGCCGCCGACGCCGGCCTTGACGGCGGCGCGGCCGGTCATCACGCCGCGCGACGTCGTCAGGATGCTGGTGCCGAGACCCGCCAGCACTTCCGGCACATCGTCGCGCCGAAATAGACGCGGCGTCCCGGGCGGCTGATCCGCTGGCACGCCGGTGATCAGCCGCTCGCCGTGCGGTCCGTATTCGAGGAACAGGCGCAGCGTCTTGACCGGTCGCGGTCGTCCGGCCGGTGGCTCGTCCAGCAACCTTGAAGCCCTGGATGTAGCCTTCGTCCTGCAGAATGCGCGCGATGTCGCGCCTTGATGCGCGACGACGGGCATGTCGACACGCGTGTGCTTCGCGGTCACCGCGTTGCGGATCCGCGTGAGCATGTCAGCGAATCGGGTCTGTCATATCTCTCAACCTTGTCAGCTTGGGTGCATTGGGTTCTCGGTGCGTCGGTGCTCGCGCTTCATGCACCGACGGCACCACAGCACCAGCATCCTCTAATTCACCAGCTGCTCTTCGTCACGCCCGTGACGTCGCCTTCGAGCGCCAGCTTGCGGAAGCACAGGCGGCACAGCGCGAACTTCCGCATGTAGGCGCGCGGCCGGCCGCACAGGTGGCAGCGGTTGCGCAGCCGGACCTTGAACTTCGGCGTCTTCTGTTCCTTCGCGATCTTGGCGGTCGTTGCCATATGTCAGTCTCTTTCAGCATCCGCCGCTCGTTCTGCCGGAACGGCATGCCGATGAACTGCAGGAGCTTCCGCGCTTCTTCGTCGGTCTTCGCCGTCGTCACGACCGACACGTTCATGCCGCGCGCCTTGTCGACCTTCATGTAGTCGATCTCCGGGAAGCAGCAGCTGATCGCGCAGGCCGAGCGTGTAGTTGCCGCGGCCGTCGAAGCCCCTGCGGCGACACGCCCTTGAAGTCGCGGACGCGCGGCAGCGCGATGCTCATCAGGCGATCGAGGAACTCCCACATCCGCTCGCCGCGCAGCGTCACGCATCGTGCCGATCGGCATGCCCCTTGCGGACCTTGAACGCGCGCGATCGACTTCTTCGACGCGGCGGGTCACCGGCTTCTGGCCCGGTGATGCGCGCGAGCTCGTCGGCGCCGGTGTCGACGATCTTGGCGTTCGACGTCGCCTCGCCGAGGCCCATGTTCACGACGACCTTCTCGATCTTGGGCACGGCCATCACGTTCTTGTAGCCGAACTCCTTCTGCAGGGCCGGGACGACTTCCTTCTGGTACTTCTCTTTCAGCCGGCGTCATTTGTCGACGACTCCCTCGCACTTGCGGCAGATGCCGCGACCTTCCGGCCGTCGCCGAGAATCTTGTGGCCGACGCGCGTCTGCGCGCCGCACTCCGGGCAGACGAGCTGGACGTTGCTACGCGTGCACCGACGCTTCGCGCTCGACGATGCCGCCCTTGATGTTCTTGCCGGGGTTCGGCTTCGTGTGGCGCTTGATCATGTTCGACGCCTTCGACGATCAGGCCGGTTCTTCTCGGGCTCACCTTCAGCACGCGGCCGCGCTTGCCGCGGTCCTTGCCGGTGATGACGAGCACGTTGTCGTTCTTCCGAATGGGTGTAGCTAGACTCGACATAACTAAGCTCTTAGCCGTTGCGCTCGCGGAGAACGCAGAGTCGCAAAGTTGCTCTGCGAGTTCTGCGTGCTCGGCGGCCAAATTAAAGGAGCAATACGTAACTGAACGAAGCATAA
>ERZ1370068.2476-contig-1625_pt1 | contig 28399 bp, 33 predicted proteins | sample MGYA00561227_ERZ1370068 | MGnify/ENA primary metagenome ERZ1370068 (study PRJEB38410, sample SAMEA6850437) | metagenome | study: Metagenomic assessment of the ecological functions of the soil: analysis of the soil microbiota associated with the...
CGGCGGAAACCGCGGCCTGATCGAGGCGTTTCTGGCCGACGCGAGCGGGCAGGTCGAGCCATCATCTCTGCTTTCGCGAATGGTCAATTGGGTCGAAGGTCTCGTTTATTACAGTATACAACCGTGTTGAGTTTGTGGTCCCCAGATCGGTCCCCAGATCGCGCAGAGTTTCGTCCGCGTTTTCTGGAAATCGTGCACCTCGTCCCGCGTCGCTGCGTGGGAGATTTCGTCGCTGGCAACTGGCCGAAATAGACCACTCGGCGATGCGAAATAGCCGCCTCTGGCTTATCGCATGACTTGTCCAGTGCAGCCGTCAACGGTCGCGACAAACTGCTCCACCATTCCCCCGAGCAACCCGCATATAGATGTTATCTTCCACATATGGATCGCCCCCACATTGGCGAGGGGGTATGAGCCACGTCTCGCCAAGCTTTCGTTGATGCCATAGCTCGACGGGCAGCGGGGACGATATCCGTCCCAGCCGGAACCACCATCGTTGCGCCAACCTTGCGCATGAGCAGTTGTAGCGGAAGCGACGGCGAGAAGCGCCGTTGCGCTTAGCGGGGCTAATGACTTTGCACTCATGAATGGTCCTCGAGACCCGATCATTTAGAGATCATGCACCGCTTTCTGAACCGATCGTGAATAATCTTTGCCGCCAATGTGCAAACTTGCGCCGCCGATCCACGGGCATCTCAGTCGGTGTAGTGGGGGCCACGGCGCACAGGGCATCAGAAGCTGGATTCTGTGGGGCAAGTCCGCTTTGCCACCATGAGAGCGACATCAGGAGCAGACTGTCATAAACCATACCGGCGAGGAGCGCTCATCGCAATGAGCATTAGGATAATTTCCGCCGGTTCCCAATCGCCTCGGCTGTATAGCGGCCGTGCTTGAATGCATTCCGATTGCCCATTGTGCTCTCGGCGACGGACCACCGTGCATTCGGCATCTACCGTTAGCGAAGAAAAACGACTGGCCAGTCGCTAGGGCGGCCATCGCAGAAGAATTTAACCGGGAGCTGAACGTTCAGCTCGCGCGCCCCCGACAAGTGCGTTTCAAACCACCTGGTATGCCAGCGCCCTCGGAGGATCTTGAAGGTCTCCGGATAGATGATCATTCGCATAGCCATGATAGCTACATCACGGCACCATGCAGGAGCTCGGCAAAATTGCGTTTGCATTCCCACGCTAATTGATCAGCGGCGGCTAGTGCAACAGCTTCGGAATGCCCCTTCGGAACCAATTCATGGGAGAAACAGGCAAACCTTTCTCTTGACGTTCATCGCTGCCTATTCTCGCTAGAAATCATCCGCGACGTTTCTTCGGGTCGCCCTGTTCAAACCGATGAGACTCGCTCGTTCAGCCACCCGCCTTTTTGCGCCAGGAAGCCACCGTTCGATGCCAGCCAAAAGCGTGGCCGGATATAACCCGCCAATTCTCGCCGCCTGCCTTTCGTCGTACTTAGCCAATGCATTGTCAAAATCAACCTTGTTCGGCAAACGTTGCGAACCCTGCCAGCCTAGTATCCGCCGCGAGCAATGCCATTTTCGCGGCAAAGCCGCTAACCACCTCACCCCTCAGTAAGGCCATCCAGTAAATTCGTCCCGTCCGGAGTTCCACAACAACGAGTGGCATGGAAAACATTGAAACACAGGCCAAAGCCATTCTCAATTTTATACCGAATTTTCCTCTGCACCGACTGTAGCGAGTCAGCCCATCGTCATCAGGCTCGGCCAGCCCGCGACGCCAAGAGAACTTCGGCTGTCGGGGAAGCGTTCCATGAATCGCTCGCAAAGTTGCGCGGATCAATCCGCCAGTCGCTGGTCTCGCCACTGCGCTCGGCGTCTTATCTGTCTGTGACGCCTACGATGACCTGAGTGGTCATCTGTTTCGAGCGGCTTACGATCCACGCCTACGTTCCGATCGGCATCCAGTTGGAAGAGCGCGATCTGGTCCAGCAGTTCGGCGACCGGTATCGCCGCGACCGCCAACGCGCGGCCATGCTCGTCCCGCTTCCGGGCCGCAAGTTCACGCCGGTCGAAGGACGCCGACGCCGCACGTCCGGCGGTGTGTGTTGAGGCAGATCAATGAGGCCAGCGGCTTCGAACGGAAACGTCCGCGCGCCTAATTTTGCTGCCGCGCACAACTAGCAAGTACATGCATTGAGCCGGCAAGCGCCTTGACCAGTCGAAATGTTCCGCGCGCATTCTTACACTAAGTAAGAATGACGACAGGGATGGAAATGTCGGAGCAGCCGAGAAGTCGGCGGCAGACGCGTGCGGCCATTCTGGGGCATCTGCTCCAGTCGGGCGGCATGTTTCGGCCGCCTCTGGCCAAGGCCGTGCGCCTGTCCGAGGCGAGCCTGTCGCGCATCCTGTTTGATCTGAAGGCGGAGGGCCTGATCGAGGAAGTGAGGCGGCCTGCGCCTTACGTCGGTGGCCCGACAGGTCTGGTGTCTCTCGATAGCTCGGTGGCGCTGGCGGCGATTGAGCTGACCGGTCAGCGGCTGAGCGTCGGCGTCGGCGGGCTTTCGGGCGAACTGCATTATACCGAACGTCTGCCGCTGCCGAAAACGCCAACCGTCAAATCCGTCGGCCGGGTGTTTCACGATGCGCTGCAGTTGCTTCAGGACTGGACACGGCGGCGCCGGGTCCGGCTCTCGCAGATCGGCGTTTCGGTCCCCGGCCTTGGCCGGTTGAGCGAACTCGACAATCCGATCATTCCCTGTGACGTCGGGCTGGTTCGCGGCATGCTTGGCGAGATGTTTGCGGGCGTGCCGGTCGAGTTCACCAATTCGGTGGTGGCGCATGCCACGTTTCATCGCTGCCGCACCGAAGATTATCCGTTTACCGGCGCGCATCTGTTCGTCTTTGTCGGCCAGGGCGTTGCCGGCGCCTGGATGGATGACCCGATCGAAGCCGATGCCTTGCTGCCGGTCGAGCTCGGCCACATGGTGTTCGGCGATGGCGGTCCGCGCTGCCGCTGCGGCCATCACGGCTGCGTCGAGGCCTATACGTCGCTTCCGGCACTGGCCGGGCTGCTCGGTGTTCCCGAGCCGGAATTGCTGCAGCTCGGCGATGAGTGGGTGAATGCAATCCCGATCTCATCGCGCGTGCGCCAGGAGTTGCGGCGCCGGCTGTTCCGGCTCGGCCTTGCGATCGGCAATACGCTGAACGTGAAGCCTTGTCCTGGCGTGGCCATCAGCGGCTGGCCGTCGCTTCTCGCGGAAGAAGATCGAAAGGCTTTGGTCGACGGGATCGATGCCTGTCTGATGGGCGGGCGTCAAATTCGCGCAGGTGTCGCTCGCTTTCGTGCCGCCTTCGAGCGGCAATGATCCGAATGCCGCGCTGGCCTTTGCCGCCTGCTGTCTGGCTTGCCGCGGCGGCATGCCGGCACCCATCGGCGGAGGCCGCCTGAGATGCACATGAGCGGCGCGGCCTGCACGCGTCAAAAGTTCACACCCGGGAGGAACATGCCATGCCGATCACAACAACAAGGCGTCGTCTGCTCGCTGGATCCGCTGCCGCGCTCGCACTGCCGGCGTTTGCCCGCGCCCAAAGCGGCGCCAAGCCGCGCATAACCGCCATCTCGCAATGGTCTGCCGGCAGCGATGGCGCGGCGATCTCGGCCCTCGGCAAATTGTTCGAGGAGCGCGGCGGGGTCTGGCAGCACAATCCGGTGCCGGGCTTCACCACCGAGATGATGAACAAGCTGCGGGCGCAGATCATGGCCGGCGATCCGCCCGCGATCTCGCAGCTCAAGGGGCCCGAGATCGCCGCATGGTCGAAGATCGCGCCGACCGTCGATATCGAGCCCGTGGGTGAAGACCGCCGGCTATGCCGACTCGGTTCCGGCGGAGCTGGCCAAGAGCTGCCAGCCGGGCGGCCATTGGATCGCGCTGCCGCTGCAGGTCTATCGGCATCAACACGCTGTTTCTGTCCACCAAGGGCATGGAGCGGGCCAGGCGTCAGCAAGGCGCCGACCACCTGGGCCGAGTTCAACGATGTCGCCGGAGAAGATGAAGGCCGCCGGCATGATCCCGCTGGCCAATGGCGGCATCCGCTGGGACGATGGCATGAAATTCGAGATTGCGCTCGCCGGCATCAGTCCCGAGGTCTATCGCCGCGCGCTCATGCAGCTCGATACCGACGCCTTGAAGGGCAAGGAAGTACTGGCGGCCTTCGAACAGCTTCGCAAGTTCGCCAACTGGATGAACCCGAACATCGCCGGCGCAGCGCTGGGCCGTGAATCTGCCGGCGTTTCGTCAAGGGCGACATGGGCATGGTGCTGATGGGCGGCTGGGCGCAGGGCAATTTGTTCAAGGCCGGTGCGACCGCTCGCGGATTTCAGCAGCGGCGCCCGCGCCGCAGGAGAGCGGCACCGCCATGCTTCGACCTCAACGCCGACTGCTTCATCTTCTGGAAGCCGAAGGGCGCCGATCTCGAGGCCGGGCAGAAGCTGTTTGCCGAGGTCGTCATGGAGCCGTCGACGCAGGAGATGTACTCGAAGATCACGGGCTCGATCCCGGCGCGCACCGACGTCAATCTGGCGGGCGACGGCTTTACCGACGGACAGCGCAACTCGGCGCAGGATTTGCGTGACGCCATTGCCAAGGATCGTGTGCGTTCTCAGCCTCGCGCACAATATGGCGCAGCCGAACGGCATGACCGCGGCCATGATCGACGTGCTGACCGAATACGTCCACAACAGCGCCATTCCCGCTGCCGAAGGGCAGAAGCAGCTGGTCGCGGCGGTCGGCCGGCGCGCAGTAGGGCGTGCCGATGCGGACGGGCGCAACGCACCGCGCAGCCGGGAAGGCTGCGGGGAGAGCGCAGGAGTTTGGCGCCGCCGCTTGGCGGCGTCGCTGACCGAGCTTGCGATCTGGCTGCCGCTGCGTGATCTCGGCCGGGCACGTCGTGGTGTTCACGGCGTGGACCACCTGGGTGTCGTTCACGGCCTCGTCGCTGATGCCGGACTACACCTGGGTGGGCTTGCGCAATTACTGGTCGGTGACGCGCGACGGCGAATTTCCAGATCGCCTATGTCAACCTCGTCATCTTCGGCTGCGGCTTCGTGCTGCTGACGATGGCGCTGGGTCTGCTGCTGGCGATCCTGCTCGATCAGCGCGTGCGCGGCGAAAACGTGCTGCGCACGATCTTTCTCTATCCGCTGGCGGTCTCCTTCGTGGTGACCGGGCACGGTGTGGAGCTGGCTGCTCAATCCCGGGCTCGGCATCCAGAAGCTGGTGCAGCGATCTCGGCTGGACGGATTTCCGCTTCGACTGGCTGGTGCAGATCGCGACAAGGCGATCTACACGCTGATCTATCGCCGGCGTCTGGCAGGGCGCCGGCTTTGCCATGGCGCTGTTCCTCGCAGGCCTGCGATCGGTCGATCCGGACCTGATCAAGGCCGCGCAGATCGACGGCGCCGGACCGTGGCGGATGTATCGCCGCGTGCTGCTGCCGACGCATCTGGCCGATCTTCATCACCGTGTTCGTGATCCTGCTGCGGTTCGCGATCACGTCCTTCGACCTGGTGCGGGCGCTGACCGGCGGCGGACCGGGCATCTCCACCATGCTGCCGACGCTCGTCGTCTACGACTTCATGTTCCAGCGCAGCGAACTCGGGCGCGGCTCGGCGGCGGCGGTGCTGATGCTGCTGTCGCTGGTCGTGGTGATGGCGCCTTACGGGCTCTATGTGCGCTGGCAGCGGCAGAAGCAGGCCCGGGCATGAAGTGGACCCGCCTCATCGTCTACGCCGCGCTGATCGTGCTGGCGATCTGCTGTTCCTGGTGCCGCTCGGCGTGGTGGTCGTCGAACTCGCTGCGCTCCAGCCGGGAGATCGCCGCCACCTCGCTGATCGGCTGGCCGACGCCATGTGATCGTTCTCCAACTACGCGCAGGCCTGGAACAAGTTCTGCATGGCCGAGCATTGCTGGGGCATCGAGCCCTACATGCTCAATTCCGCTTACGCTGGCGATCCCGGCCACCATCATCTCCGACGCTGCTGGGCGCGCTCGCCGGCTATTCGATCTCGCTCTGGCGCTTTCGCGGCGACCAGTTCGTGTTCGGCGTCGTGACGCTCGGCATCTTCCTGCCCGAACAGATGAAGCTGATCCCTGGGTGGTGGTGCTGCGCGATCTCGGCGCTGATGAACACGCATCGCCGGCCTGGTGCTGATCCACACCGTCCAGGGCATCGAGTTTCACGACGCTGTTCTGCCGCAACTACTATGTCGGCATTCCGCAGGACCTGATGAAGGCGGCGCGCATCGACGGCGCCGGCTTCTTCCGCATCTTCTGGCGCATCATCCTGCCGCTGTCGCCGCCGATCCTGATCGTGACCGTGATCTGGCAGTTCACCGGCATCTGGAACGAGTTCCTCTATGGCGTCACCTTCACCGCCGGCGGGCAGCAGCCGGTCACCGCCGCGCTGATCGCGCTCAGCGCCGCGATCACCGCCGAGCCGCATGTATGGCGATGCAGAGTGCCGCGGTGCTGATCGCGGCGCTGCCGACGCTGCTGGTCTATCTGTTCGGCGGACGGTATTTCCTGCGCGGCCTCACTGCGGGCGCCGTGAAGTGATGGGGTCTGTCATGGCGGCGCTGAGCATTCGCGCCCTGTCGCAAGCGGTACGCCAATCTGGAGGTGCTGAAGGGGATCGATCTCGACATCGAGAGCGGCGAATTCACCGTGCTGGTCGGGCCGTCCGGCTGCGGCAAGTCCACGCTGCTCAACATCGTCGCCGGGCTCGATCGCCCGAGCGCAGGCACCGTCGAAATCGGCGGACGGGTCGTCAACGACATCGCGCCGAAGGACCGCGACATCGCCATGGTGTTCCAGTCCTATGCGCTCTATCCGTCGATGACGGTGCGCCAGAACATCACCTTCGGCATGGAATGCCGCCATGTGCCGAAGGCGGAGCAGGAGGCGGCGCTGGCGAATGTGGCCCGGCTGCTGCAGATCGAGCCGCTGCTCGACCGCAAGCCGTCGCAGCTGTCCGGCGGCCAGCGCCAGCGCGTGGCGATGGGCCGCGCGCTGGTGCGCGATCCGCTGCTGTTCCTGTTCGACGAGCCGCTCTCCAACCTCGACGCCAAGCTGCGCGTCGAGATGCGGATGGAGATCAAGCGGCTGCATCAGCGCATCGGCGCCACCATCGTCTATGTCACCCACGACCAGATCGAGGCGATGACGATGGCGACGCGGATCGCCGTGATGCATCAGGGCGAGGTGCAGCAATTCGCCGATCCGGACACCGTGTACCGCTATCCGGCCAATCTGTTCGTCGCGCGTTTCATGGGCTCGCCGCCGATGAACACGATGCCGGCGCGGCTGGTGGCGGAAGATGGCGGGCCGGTGGTCGTGATCGGCGCGGGGCGGCCGGATGAGGTCCGCCTTCGCCTGCAGGGATACGACGCGGCCGCTGCCTTTGTCGGCCGCGAGGTGGTGCTCGGGATCAGGCCGGAATGCATTGCCGAGGGCAGCCGCGGCTTTTCCGGCGCATCGGGCGCGCCGATCGTCGTCAATGCGCCGGTCGAGATGGTCGAGCCCACCGGTGCTGAGACCATCGTGTTGCTGCGGCTCGGCGGCGAGCCGGTGCTGGCGCGCATCACGCCGGATATCCGGCCCGCGCCCGGCGAGCTCGCCGCCTTCGCGCTCGATACGCGCCGCATCTGCCTGTTCGACCCGGCGACGGAGCGGCTGATCGCATGACCCAGACCAGCTATGCCGGCCTCGCGGATCGCGTCGTGTTGATCACCGGAGGCGCCAGCGGCATCGGCGCCGCCTTCGTGCGCGCGTTCGCGGCCCAGCAGGCCCGCGTCGCCTTCCTCGACATCGATGCCGATGCCGGTGAAGCGCTGGTGCGGGAGGTGGCGGGCGCATGCGGCTCCGCGCCGCTGTTCGTGCCGTGCGACCTGCTGGACATCGACGCCCTGCGTGCCGCGATGGCGCAGGTCCACGCCGCGCTCGGCGATGCCGCGGTGCTGGTCAACAACGCCGCCAACGACCAGCGCCAGGTGCTGTCCGAGGTGACGCCGGACCGAATTCGACTGGATGATCGGCGTCAACCTCAAGCACGTCTTCTTCGCCGCGCAAGCGGTGGTGCCGCAGATGCAGGCGCGCGGCGGCGGTTCGATCATCAACATGTCGTCGATCGCATGGATGCGCGGCGCGCCGGCGCTGCCGGCCTACGCCGCGGCGAAGGCGGCGATCGTCGGCTTCACCAACTCGCTGGCCCGGCTGGTCGGACCCGACCGCATTCGCGTCAACGCCATTGCGCCCGGCATGGTGATCACCGAGCGCCAGCGCCGGCTCTGGTTCCCGGACGAGCAGAAGATCGCTGAACTTCGCACGCGTCAGGCCATTCCCGATGCGGTGACGCCCGACGACATCGCGCGTCATGGCGCTGTTTCTGGCGTCCGACGAGAGCCAGCGCATTACGCGCCAGTGCTTTCAGGTCGACGGCGGCTTGGGTAGAGCGGGATGGGTCTAGCCTGAATCGATTGGGGATTCCCAAATCAGGACCGTTCTGATTCAACATGCTGGCTGGGAAGGAGGCCAGCATGGATGGGACAAGCGTACTCAAATGACCTTCGAGAACGGGTAGTAAGAGCTGTCACTAAAGGTGGCTTGTCGCGCCATCAGGCAGCGGCCCAATTTGGGGTAGCGATCAGTACGGCGATCAATTGGGTGCGGCGTTTCCAGGAGACCGGCAGCGTCGAGCCGGACCAGATCGGCGGCTATCGGCCGAAGAAGATTGCGGGGCCGCACCGCGATTGGCTGGTGCAACGGTGCCGGAAGGCGGATTTCACCTTGCGTGGGCTGGTGGCCGAACTCGCCGAGCGTGGCCTGAATGTCGATTACCGTACGGTGTGGGATTTTGTCCACGCCGAGAAGCTCAGTCATAAAAAGACGCTGATTGCCGCCGAGCAAGATCGCCCCGACGTGGCCCGCCGCCGGGCGCAGTGGACCAAGTATCGGGAGCGGATCGACCCCTCCCGGCTAGTGTTCATCGACGAGACCTGGACCAAAACCAACATGGCGCCGCTGCGGGCTGGGCGCCGCGTGGTCAAGGATCAAGGCCAAGGTACCGCATGGCCGCTGGCAGACCATGACCTTCCTGGCCGCGTTGCGCCACGATCGCATCACCGCCCCTGGTTCTTCGACGGCCCGATCAATGGGGAAGCCTTCAGGCTTTACGTCGAGAACGTCCTGGTCCCGACACTACAGCCCGGTGATATCGTGATCATGGACAATCTCGGCTCGCACAAAAGCGGTGCTGTCCGCCGCACTATCCGTGCGGCGGGCGCGCACCTCTTCTTCCTTCCGAAATACTCGCCCGATTTGAACCCGATCGAACAGTTCTTCTCCAAACTCAAACATTGGCTGCGCAAGGCTGCAAAGCGAACAACCGAGGCCGTCTACAATGCGATCGGTCCGATCCTCGACACCGTCTCATCCACCGAGTGCGCAAATTACTTCGCCAACGCCGGTTATGACTAAACCTATTCTCATCCCGCTCTAGAGGCGCCGGCGGATCACGCCGGCGCCTCGCTATATCGCGCGCTCGCGAACGGATCAGCCCGGTCCGGCGCCTTGGGTAGCCGTATACACGGCGTAGAGCGACTGGCTCGCGGCCATGAACAGGCGGTTGCGCTTGGGGCCGCCGAAGCAGATGTTGCCGCAAACTTCGGGCAGGCGGATGCGGCCGATCAGCTTGCCCTCCGGCGACCACACCGTCACGCCGCTATAGCCGACGGCGCGGCCGGCATTGCTCGAGCTCCAGACATTGCCGTTGACGTCGCAGCGCACGCCGTCCGGTCCGCACTTCACGCCGTCGACCATGAAGTCGCTGAACCGCTTCTGGTTGGAGAGCTTGTTGTCGGTGCCGACATCGAACACGAACATGTCGCCCTTGCCGCCCGGACCGGTATCGCCCGGTCCCTTGCCGGTACTGGCGACGTACAGCTTCTTGTAATCGGGCGAGAAGCAAAGTCCGTTGGGATCCGGCACCTGGTCCTCGGTCACCACGAGGTCGAGGCGGCCAGAAGGATCGATGCGGTAGCAGTTGGTCGGCAGCTCGCGCTTGCCCGGCACGAAGCCGGCCGGCTGGCCGATCCGCGGATTGAGCTTGCCGCCGGCATTGCTGGCGACCGCCCGCACCGTCCGGCTCGCCCTCGTAGAGCTGACCGCCATAGGGCGGGTCGGTGAACCAGTAGCTGCCGTCCGGGTGGGCGACGACGTCGTTCGGCGAGTTGAGCTTCTTGCCGCCAAAATTGTCGGCGAGCACGGTCGAGGTGCCGTCGTGCTCGTAGCGCACCACCCGGCGGGTGAGATGTTCGCAGGAGAGCTGCCGGCCCTGGAAGTCGAACGAGTTGCCGTTGGAGTTGTTGGACGGCGTGCGGAACACGGTGACGCGGCCGTCGTCTTCCAACCATCGCATCTGCCGGTTGTTGGGAATGTCGCTCCACAGGAGATAGCGGCCCTGCGCGCTCCAGGCCGGGCCTTCGGCCCACAGCAATCCGGTGTAGAGACGCTTGATCGCCGTGTTGGGCTGGGCGAGGTCGTTGAACGACGGATCGACCGCGATGATGTCGGGGTCCCAGAAATAGGTGGTCGGGGCGCCGCCCGGGCTGAAATCGCGCGGCGGGGTGGTGATCGTACTGGGCGGCCCGAGCGGGGCGGCTGGCTGCTGGGCCAGCGCGCCGCTGGCCCCGGCCGCGGTGGCACCGGCGGCGACCGCCAGGCCCTGGACCAGCGTACGTCGTGACATCATTGATTGCGGATCGCGTTCCACTTCGCGTGTCATCGTATCCTCCCAAGATAGCCGGCCGGTTGATCCGGCCAGGCGGCCGTAAGGCTAATCCGATCCGGCTTCCGTTGCGAGACGCATTCAATTCAAGCGTGCAATGCAAGATGGCATTGAAGCGGCTAACTACCGGCCAGCCTTACGGTCAAACGGCAGCCCGGCGCGGGAGCGCAGGGACCGCCAAACCTTGTGGGAGGTTTTCTTCCGGGGGCCTGGGGGGCTGGGCCGGAAGCAAAAGGATTCGACGCACGGGATTTGCGAAAGTTCCTAACGCTGCTGCAAAAATTGGGAAGCCTCGCTGGACCATTCAGCGCCGCCGTGCTTCCCCTGCACCCCAGGCCGCAGCGCAAGCAGGCCTAGCCATTCCGAAGCATCCGGGGCTAACCTTGTTCCGAACGGCGCCAAGGGAGTTGGTCAAGGGAGTTTTCAATGGTCACGGGCAGGGAGATTGTATCTGGCTGCGTTGATCGCATTGGCGCTGTTGGCCGGTCTGGGCGAAAGGCGCGAGTGCCGCGCAGTGTGGAAATGGGCCGGCCGGCTTTGAGACCTGGAAGAGCGAGTTCGCCGGCGAGGCGGAGGGAAAGGCGTCGGCGCCAATGGTGTCGCCGCGCTCATGCAGGCGAACTACGCCGAGCGCCACCATCGCTGCCGATCGCAGCCAGAGAAGCTTCGGCCTCTCGCTCGATCAGTTCCTCGCCAAGCGCGGCGCCTCGACGATCGTCGCCCGCGGCCGTTCGCTCAAGCAATCGCAAGGAGCGCTGTTTGCCTCGATCCAGCAGCGCTACGGCGTCCCGCCAGGGCCATTGATCGCGATCTGGGGCATGGAGACCGGCTTCGGCAGCCAGCGTGGCAATCAGAACATGCTGTCGTCGATCGCAACGCTGGCCTATGACTGCCGCCGGCCGGAGTTCTTCTCCGAGCAGCTTTACGCGGCGCTGAAGCTGATCGATCGCGGCGTGCTGTCGGCCGCCACGCGCGGCTCCATGCACGGCGAGGTCGGCCAGACGCAGTTCATGCCCAAGAACATCCTGGCCTATGGCACCGGCAATCTCGACGTCGCCGCCAACGCGCTCAACTCGACGGCGAACTTTTTCGCGCGCCCATGGCTGGCGCGCCGGCGCAGGCTACCAGCCGGGCGAAGCCAATTTCGCCGCGATCCGGGCCTGGAACGCCGCGCAAGTCTATCAGCGCGCCATTGCGCTGATCGGCCGCCAGATCTGTGACGGCGGCGAGGGCGGCGGAGAGGTAGCTCGTAGCTTGTAGGACGGAATAGCGACCTGTCCAGCGGTAGCTCGTCGAGCGAAGGCGGAAGCGTATTCCGCCGCTTTGGCCGCGGCGGATTAGGCTCAGTCCGTCCTACCGGCCATGAATGTCGCGATGGCGTCGAGCGCAGCGGAGTCCGCGTAAGTCGTCGAGTGAAACCGCGTCTCGACCATGCCGATCTTGTGCTGCGGCCTGATCTGCAGGACGCGGAAGATGCCCGCGCCCGGCACCGGCTCGGCGGAGATCGCCATGACCAACACCATCGGAGCCGAGCTCGGGCACGACGACCAGCATGATCAGCGACAGGCAGATGTTGGCCAAGACGACGACGAGCCCGATCGTGGCGCCGCAAGCGAGGATAAGCAGAACAACCGCAGCGGCCGCTGCGAGCATAACCGTGAATGGACCCGCCAACAGCGCGATGCCGCCCCAGATCCATCTGGCGGTGGGCGTATACGGCCCAAACAGGAACGCCAGGTAGACGTCCGGCTGCATCCAGTAGAAGTACCATGACGCGGGGATGAGCACGGCCATCCCGGCAAACCAAAGCTTCGTCCACGCGCCGACAAGGCGGGAAAAGACGCCGCCGGCACGCGTCTCCGACCATTGTTCCAGCCGCCCACCAAGCCAGGTCCCCGACGACAGCAATGCGCGATCGACGGCGCCGCTGCGACCCCAGAACATGCTCACCACGATCTCGAAGAACTGGGCGGCGACCAGCAGCGCCGTCGCCTCGTCGGCGAAGCTGCGCACGATGAGCAGCCGCTCGCCGACGAGGTCCGGCATCGCGAGCGTCGCGTCGAGCCAGGCTTTCCAGCGCGCGAGGACCTTGATCGCTCCGGAAACGCACGCGGCCATCAACACCACGATCAGGAATACGATCCAGCGCTTGTAGGACCACTCGTTCACGCTGACTTCGCGCAGCAGGTCGAAGAACTCGCCCGGCGTGGACGGCCGAGCGCCCAACTGATCCCGAGCAGGAAGACGCCGATCATCGCCACGAACAAGCTCCCCAGCGCAGACAGTCCGCCGAACAGGCTGAGGTTGCTGGCTTCGCACCAGCAGGAACGGTGTGGAGAGCGTGATGATACTGTCGAGCCGCTCGACCAGCTCGGCGGCGTCGCGCAAAGCGTAACACACGATGTTGCCACCATGGCTGTGGGAGATCACGCAGTGGTGCGCGGTCTCGTTGTTCTGCACGCACTTCGGAGTCTCGCGCGCAGGCGCCCGCGCCGCGCGGTCGCGCGCGAGGTGGCTCGGCAAACCCGACCATCGGAACCGGTGATACACGACGCGCCCGGGCAGGCGGGCCTCGAGATGCTCACGCAGCGCCGAGCCCGGCCGCGTCCAGGCCGCGTTCCTGGCGAATGTGCCGTGCACGAGGGTGATGTGCCAGGTTTCGCTCACGTCGCCCGCCGAGCAATTGGAAACCGATGATCCGGCAGCTTTGGACGAAAACTCTATCAGCGAGGCGAATGCGGGACAACGACGCGGCGGCAGCCCGCTTCGATCAATGAAGGCCCCGGATTTGACGGCTAAATCGCGCCAATTATTAAGCAAACATTACCGAATGTAGCATAGAGTTAAAGGCATCTTCGCGCGTCGGCCGCGGCTTCATCCAGGAGCACTTTCTTGCAGTCCTTCCCCAAAATCCAGGGCCGGCACTATTTCGCGATTTTCGTCCTGGCCTCGGCCACGCTGTCCTACCAGATCCTGATCACGCGCTTCTTCAGCGTGATGCTGTATTACCACTTCGCGTTTGCCGCGATTTCGCTCGCCATGCTCGGCCTGACCCGCGGCGCGATGCGAGGTCTACAGAAATCCGGAGCGCTATGCGCCCGAACGCGTCGGCGCCGAATTCGCGCGCCACGCCGCCCGGTTTGCCATCACCGGCGTCGGCGCGATGGTGTGCTTCCTGTGCGCGCCGGTGCTGGTGCCTGCGCAGTATCGTGCTGCTGGCGCTGGTGGCCTCCGCCGTCGCCTTCGTGTTGCCGCTCACCGAAAGCGGCGTCTGCATCACGCTGTTGCTGACGCGGCTGCCATATGGCGGCGGCTGGCTCTATGCGCCTCCGACCTCGCCGGTGCCGCGCTCGGATGTCTCGGCATCATTTTCGTGCTGCTGGTGATCGATCCCGTCAGCGCCACGCTCGGCATTGGGGCGCTCGCTGCCGGTGCGGGCTGGATGGTAGTGCGGGGCAGTGGCGATGTTCGTGCCTTGCGTCTGAGCGGCGCGGTGGCGTTGTCGCTGGGGGCTGTCGCCATCGTGCATGCCGGGCTCGATATTTCCGGCAAGAGCCATCTCGGCGTGTTCTGGGCCAAGGGCGCGCAACAGACCGGAACGCTGTTCGAGCGCTGGAACACCTATTCGCGCGTGCGGGTAACCGCGCTAGGCGAGTCGATTCCGTTTGGTTGGGGTTTCGCGCGCGCGCCCGATGAGCAAGATCGAGCAGAACTATCTCGACATCGACGCTGATGCGGCGACCGTCATCACCCGTCACGACGGCGACATCGGCAAGTTCGCCTATTTGAAGAACGACGTCATCAATTCCGCATATCTGGTGCAGAAGCCGGCCGAGGTCGCCGTCGTCGGTGTCGGCGGCGGCCGGGACATTCTTTCCGCGCTGTTATTTCGGCGCCAAGAAAATCCACGGCATCGAGATCAATCCGGCGATCTTCGAAGTGCTGACCGACAAGTTTGCCGATTTCTCCGGTCATCTCGATCGCGCGCCCGGCGTGTCCATGGTCAATGCCGAGGCCCGCAGCTACATCAACCATTCCCCGGATCGCTATGATCTGGTCCAGATCTCGCTGATCGACACCTGGGCCGCAACGGCAGCCGGCGGACTGACGCTGACGGAGAACCGGCTCTACACCGTCGAGGCGTGGGGCGATTTTTACCGCGCGCTGAAGCCCGGCTGGGTTGCTGTCGGTGTCGCGCTGGTACGATCCCGACAGCCACCGCGGCGAATTCTATCGCCTGGTGGCGATCGCAGCCGATGCGCTGCAGCGGACCGGCGTGCCGCCGCCGACGCTGAAGAACCATCTGATCGCGCTGAACGTCGGCAACATCGTCACCGTCATCACCAGGCCCGACGCGTTCACCGACGCCGAATGGCAGGGCGCGCGAACGCGATTAGCCGCGCAAGGTTTCACCATCATGATGGGGCCGGACATCGCCTTCGACGCCGTGACGTCGAAATTGATGTCGGGCACAGCGGATGCGGCCTACTTCGCCTCGCTCCCGGAAAACATCTCGCCCTCGACCGACGACAATCCGTTCTTCTTCTATACCGCGCGGTTCGGCGAATTCGTCGCGCGCGCCGTTTTCGGCGCACACCCACAACAACACCGCGATCACGCATGACGCTGGCGCTGATCGTGGTGGCGCTGGTGGCGCTGCCTCTACTACGTCGTATGGCCCTTCATCCGACTGGCGCGCGCGATGCCGCTGTCGACGCTGACGCCGCCGGTGACCTATTTCTGCGCGATCGGCATCGGCTTCATGCTGATCGAGATATCGCAGATGCAGCGGCTGATGGTGTTTCTGGGCCATCCTGTCTACGGGCTGAGCGTCGTGCTGTTCACGATCCTGTTGTTCGGCGGCATCGGCAGCACCACCGTCGGCGCGCGTTCGCCCGCGGCCGGGCGCGATCGCGGGCGGAATTGTCGCGCTGCTGGCGACGCTCGCGACTGGCCGGCCTGCTTGACGCCGGTGTTGACGATTTGGGCGAGATCGGAAACCACGGCAATGCGGATCGTGTTGTCGATGCTGCTGTTGGCGCCGCCGGCGTTCTGCATGGGCATGATGTTCCCGCTTGGTCTCGGCATCTGGCGCCGCGCCACCGCGTTGCATCCGTTCTTCTGGAGCGCCAACGGCATCACCTCGATGCTGGCATCCGTGCTCGGCATGGCCCTGTCGATCGAATTTGGCATCGCCAAAACCTATGCGCTCGGCGTCGGCGCCTATGCGGTCTGCGCCTTGATGATCGTCGTCGCGGGCCGCCAAACCAGCCGCGTGAGACTGTTTGCGGCAAGGCCGGTCAGCCCAGATGCGGCTGGTCCGGCCGTTGCGGGCGCGCCATCGATCCAGCCGGCGCGATCCGTTTCACCGGCCATGCCCGCGCGCGCCAATGAGGCCGCCGAATAACAGCTACGCCACCGCCTTTTCGATTGGCTGCTGCGTCATTTCCTGCCGCTGGCTTGCAGCCGCGCGCATTCAGTAGGCTGGCGGGTCGGTCGATAAAATCGCCGGCAAAGCGGGACGATAACCCGCAGGTAATGGAAGCAGCGAGGGCTCGCGATGAAAATACGTCCAACCGGCGTGATACCGCCGATGACAACGCCGTTCCGGAAAGACGGCGAGATCGATTTCAAGCTGGTTGCGCCGCAGGTCGACTGGCTGATCGGCGCCGGCAGCCATGGCATGGCGGCGGGCGGCTCGACCGGCGAGGGCATACGCTCGACCACGAGGAGTATCGCGACCTGATGGCGGCGACGGTGGAGGCCGCGAAGGGCCGCGCGCCCGTGATCGCCGGCATCATCGTCGACTCCACCCGCGATGCGATCCGGCGCGGCAGGCTGGTGCGCGACATGGACGTCGCGGCGCTTGCAGGTGACGCCGGTGCATTATCTGTTCAAGCCGGACGAGCAGGCGATGGTCGATCACTTCCGCCGCATGGCCGATGAAACCGGCATGCCGATCATCATCTACAACGTGGTGCCGTGGTCCTATCTCTCGCCGGCGCTGCTGACGCGCATCATGAACGAGGTGCCGCTGGTCGTCGGCGTCAAGCAGAGCGCGGGCGATTTGAAACTGTTCGCCGATCTCATGATGATGGCGCCGGACAAACTGATCTACAGCGCGGTCGATGCGCTGATGTATCCGTCCTACGCGCTCGGCGCGCACGGATCGATCGCCGCGATCCTGAGCGCCGCGCCGCATGCCTCGGTGGAGCTGTGGGATGCGGTCAAGGCCGGCGATCACGTCCGCGCGCTCGAGCTGCACAAGAAGCTGCTGACGCTGTGGAACGCGATCGTCTCCGACAATCTGCCGGCCTGCACGCGCTACGCGCAGTCGCTGCAGGGATTGCCGAAGACGTTTTCGCGGGCGCCGATGCCGGAAGCTTCACCCGCGCAACAGACCGATCATTAAGAAGGCGCTGGAAGGACTGGGTGCGTCCGGCCAACGCGTCGAGGCGGCGGAGTAGGTCGCGCGATCTTTCCGTGTCGCGAACATCGCTGCGCATCGAGACGCGAGCTTTACCGGCGAAGTGTAGCTGCTACACTTCGTGCAGGGCTCCGTGCTGCTCGTGAAGGCCACAAGAATACCAGAAAATACCAAGATAGAGGAAGGGTCTCCATGAAGGAATTTGCCGGAAAGATCGCCGTCATCACCGGAGGCGGCACGGGCATGGGCCGCGAGCTGGCGCGCCAGCTCGTCGCCGAAGGCTGCAATGTCGCGATGTGCGACGTCTCGGCCGGAAGCGATGGCCGAGACCAAGCGGCTGTGCGAGGCGGAAAGGCTGCCGCAGGGCCTGCGCGTCACCACGCATGTCGCCGACGTCTCGATCGAGGACCAGCTCCAGCGCTTTCGCGATGAGCTGATCGAGCAGCAGGCGACCGACAAGATCCATCTGCTGTTCAACAATGCCGGCATCGGCGGCGGCGGCAGCCTGTTCACCAACACGCGCGAGCAGTGGGAGCGCACCTTCAACATCTGCTGGGGCGGCGTCTATCTCGGCGTCCGCACCTTCCTGCCGCTGCTGCTGAAGGCCGACGAGGGCCACATCGTCAACACCTCGCAGCGTCAACGGCTTCTGGGCCTCGGTCGGCCTGGGCGTGTCGCACACCGCCTACAGCGCCGCCAAATTCGCGGTGAAGGGCTTTACCGAAGCGCTGATCAACGATCTCCGGCTCAACGCGCCGCACATCAAATGCTCGGTCGTGATGCCCGGCCATATCGGCACCTCGATCGTGTCCAATTCGCGCAAGATCCAGAGCGGCGGCGATCCGAGCAGCTGAGCCCGAATGAAATCCTGGCTGACGCGGCAGCGCCTGAAGGGCATGGGCATCGACACCGCGCCGATGTCGGACGACGATATCCAGAAGATCGCGCTCGACCGTGCGCGCACGTTCCGCGACGAGGCGCCGACCACGGCGGCGCCGCGGCAAAGATCATCCTCGACGGCGTCAAGGCCGACCGCTGGCGCATCTCGTCGGCGACGACGCCCGCAGCTCGACGAGCGGGTGCGGCAGATCGCCGGACAAGGCCTATACGCCGGAGTTCTACCAGAGCTTTGCGGAGGAGGTCGGCTGGCGGATCGGCTGAGGCCATCGGTTCTGATGGAACAGAACCGACCGGCTTGATCGTGTACGTCGCATGCGATCAGTTTCTTAACGCGAACCGATTGCCGTGATCGCGTCTCACAATCGCGCTGGCGCGACGCGCCGGAGCGGTAGGCGAGGCGGTGTGGCCGGAGCAATAGGGCAAGCCGTCGAGCGGCGTGTTGCCGCAAAAGCAGAAATCGTCGGCGCCGGGCGTGCTGATCGGCCAGCGGCATCGCTCGTCGCTGAGTTCGAACAGCGAGCAGCGGCGTTCGCGTCGCGATCGGCTCGTCCTCGATCGGCTGCGCGGCTTCGCATGAGCGGCCTGCGAGGATCTGATACTGCAGCCGGGGACGGATTTCGCTGGCGCGCGCCTGGCGGTCTTGTCCGGCGCGCGGTTCGTCCGGCCTCGGGCCGCGCGTCAATCCGAGGCGGGCAAGCTTGCCGATCACGGCGTTGCGGCTGACGCCGATGCTGGCGGCGATCTCGCGGCAGGAGAGGCCGGCGTCAAAATGGCTCTTCAGGAGTTCGATGCGTTCGGTGGTCCAGGTCGGTGCGATTCGCAGAGCATGTTTGTCGGATTCCACATTCTGATGTGCCAACCGCCGTCAGTCTCCGAAAGTCCGTCCGCGTCAGGACGCCTTTGCCATTGTCGCGGATCGCAGAGCAGCCCGTCCTTGATGGCGAGCCGGATGCCTTCCTCGATCAGAGTCCTTGCGACGCCGGGAACGCTGGTGCCGTGGGTGCCCTGTCTCACCAGTCTTTCGAGATAGGTGATGGTCGAGAGCGCCAACGTAACGGGAACGCGGTCGGTTTCGGCTTTTTCTGTAGCCATGCCAGAACGCTAACTCTTAATCGATGTACTGAAAAGTATCTATTAAGAGCTCTATTTAGATTTGCCGGATGAGTCAAACGCTCATTCGCGGCAAGCGATCTATTCGCTAACGAACCCATTGGAAAATCGGTATGCCGCCACGAAGTCTCTATCGACCGCAGTCTGCGAACGTCGTGCGGCGCGTCCTTGTCGATACCATCTCGCGTTGAGAGCGCGCAGATCAGGCAGACGCTTCGGTTCCGCGAGAGCTCAGTCCGAACGAACGCTCAGCCGTGCACGACCGTCTTCGCGATCATGCAGTGAATGCCCTTGGAGCCGTTCACGGTCTGCGTCACGCGCAGATCGGCGGCGAGGCTGCAGAGCGTGTAGGCATCCTCGCGCGACAGATTTCGCTTCTCGCCGAGCAGCACGATCATGTCGCGCAGCGCGCGCACCACGCATTGATCGAGGTCGGGGTCCATCGCCATCGTCATGTAATGAGTCGGGCGTTTCGGCGCGGGGATAGTCGAGCCGCAGGTCCTTGCGCAGCGTCAGGCGGAAGCGGCCCTGCAGCGCGGTCTCGATCGCGGTGACGCAGACTTCGCCGTCGCCCTGCACGCCGTGGCCGTCGCCGCAGGAGAACAGCGCGCCCGGCACGAACACCGGCAGATAGAGCTTGGCGCCGGCGCCCAGTTCCTTGTTGTCGAGATTGCCGCCCATCGCGCGCGGGATCAGCGAGGTGATGCGGCCCCAGGCCGGCGGCGGCGCCACGCCCATCACGCCGAAGAACGGCTTGAGCGGCAGATCGAGGCCCCAGGGCAAGCGGCCGACCATCCGTTCGCGGTCGAGCGGAATGTTCAGGATGCGCGTCTCGTGAAAATCGTCGGGCAGGGTGCCGGCCAGCGGGCGGATCAGATTGTAGCCCCAGTCCTGCCGGAGCTTGACGTCGAGGATGTCGACCTCCAGCACGTCGCCGGGTTCGGCGCCCTGCAACCGCAATCGGGCCGGTCAGGATATGGCCCGGCACCATGCGCTCGTATCTTCGCGTGGATATCGGCAAGTTCCGGCGGAACGTGAAACTTGCTGTTGTCCGGCACCACGTCGGGCCCGCCGCTGACGGTATCGATCGTGACTTCATCGCCGCTGGCGATGGTCAGCGACAGGCTTCAATTTTGCTTCGAAGAAGCCCCAGTGGCAGGTTTCGGGGCTGGAATGCAGGTGATGATGGGTCATGAGGAGTCTTTTTGCGGGCGAGGCTGCGAGTGTGCCTTCATCAGATCGATATGTCGATGTCGTCTGATGCGGCATTGCCGAGTTCTGACCTCGTGCAGATGCGCATCGTCTGCATCGGGCGATTCATGTGAAGACGGATGGATACGCGGGTCAAGCCCGCGTATGACGAGTTCGATCAGATCAGAGAGCTTCCCTTGTTCTTTGTCCTGTCCAAGACGCTCGGCATCATGCTGTTGCCGACGAATTTCCTGATCGGTCTCGGGTTCGCTCGGCGCCATCCTGCTGGCGACGCGCTTTGCGCCGCTCGGCCGCAAGCTCGTGATCGCCGTCGTCGTGCTGCTCGTGATCATGCGGCTGTTCGCCGCTTGGAAACCTGCTGCTCTATCCGCTGGAGTCGCGCTTTCCGCCATGGGACGCCGCGCGCGGCGCGCCTGATGGCATCATCGTGCTCGGCGGGTCGATCGATGCCGATCTCTCGGTCGCGCATGGCACGCCGGTGGTTCGGAGCGCGGCTGACCGCATCATCGCGGCCGCGGCGCTGGCCACGCAATATCCCGAACGCGCGCGTCGTCTTTACCGGCGGCAGTGCCAACCTGATCTCGAACGACGCCAGGGAGGCCGATTTCGCCGGCGGCGATCTTCGAAAGCCTCGGCATCGCCAAATCGCGGCTGATCATGGAACGGCGGTCGCGCAACACGCTGGAGAACGCCGAATTCTCCAAGGCGCTGGTGGCGCCGAAGGACGGCGAACGCTGGCTGCTGGTGACGTCGGCCTTTCATATGCCGCGCTCGGTCGGCCTGTTTCGAAAGGCGGGATTTGCCGTCGAGCCCTATCCGCGTCGATTGGCGGGTCGGCGGGCGCGACGATCTTCATGGTCGCTTCGAACGTCGCCGTCGACGGGCTGGCGACGGACCGACATCGCGGTGCGCGAATGGATGGGCCTGATCGCCTATCGGCTCACCGGCAAGATCGACGAGTTGCTGCCGGGGCCGGCGCCCAAGTAGAAGTCGCAACCGCATCCAGCCGGGCTACAATCGGCGCAAACGGCGCGCGTTCAGCGCGCCGATCTGGGAGTTTACGCCATGCAACAGCAGACGCCGCCGGAAGCAGTTCGATTTGGCCGGCATGGTGGCCGATCTCAACAGCCTGCTGCGGCTGAAGACCACCGTGATCGGCATCAAGATGTTCGCGCGCGTCGAAGAGATGACGGCGATCCCGAAGATCCGGCGTCCGACGCGCGGTTCACACCACCGACCAGATCGTCAGCATGGCCTCGCGGCTCGGCTGGACCGTCGGCATCACCGGCGACGATCTCGTCGGCGCGCAATGCCGCGCGGTGATCGGGCTCGCGCCGCAGGACGAGAAGTGGCTCGCCGGCGAAAACTATGTCGGCGTCTGGCACGGCACCGCCGAGGACGCGCGCAAGCGCCAGGAGGCGCTCGACGTCGTGCCGTTACGGCCAGTATCAGGCGATGGCGGTGAGCCCGCTGACCAGCGGCCGGCTCAACCCGCCGGATATTTGCCTGGTCTACGCGACGCCGGGCCAGATGATCATCCTGATCAACGGCCTGCAATATACCGGCTACAAGAAGTTCGAATGGGGCGTGGTCGGCGAGACCGCGTGCGCGGATTCATGGGGGCGGGCGCTGAAGACCGGCGAGCCCTCGCCTGTCGCTGCCGTGCTTTGCCGAGCGGCGCTATGGCGGCGTGCCGGACGAGGAGATGCTGATGGCGCTGCACGCCGGCGCATCTGGCCAAGGCGATCGTCGGCATGAAGCAGCTTGCCAAGAACGGCCTGCGCTATCCGATCGCGCCCTATGGCATTCAGAGCCGACGTGCGCGCCGGCATGGGCGTGTCCTACGCGAAGAAATAGGCTTGCGAAAGCGAGCGAAACCGTCATTGCGAGCGAAGCCGAAGCAATCCATGCTGCCATACGAGAGATGGATTGCTTCGCTTCGCTCGCAATGACGAGAAGTCTAAAGGAATTCGAATATGTCTTCGTCGAAATTCGACATCGTCGTCTATGGCGCCACCGGCTTCACCGGCCAGCTCGTCGCCGAATATCTCGCCGCGCACTACAAGGGCGACGCGCAATCTGAAATGGGCGATGGCCGGGCGCAGCAAGGACAAGCTCGCCGCCGTGCGCGACGCGATCGGCGCGCCGGCCGATACGCCGCTGATCGTCGCCGACGCCAGCGATCCCGCCTCGCTGAAGGCGATGGTCGAGCAGACCAAGTCGGTGATCAGCACCGTCGGCCCGTATCAGCTCTATGGCACCGAGCTGCTCGCGGCCTGCGTGGCGTCGGGCACCGACTATTTCGATCTCTGCGGCGAGCCGCTCTGGATGCGGCAGATGATCGACAAGCATGAGGCCGCGGCGAAAGCGAGCGGCGCACGCATCGTGTTCTCCTGCGGCTTCGACTCGGTGCCGTTCGAACTCGGCGCGTTCTTTGTGCAGGAGGAAGCGAAGCGGGTGTTCGGCGCGCCGGCTTGCCGCGTCAAGGGCCGCGTGCGCGACATGCGCGGCACGCTGTCCGGCGGCACCGCGGCGAGCATCAAGGCGACCTTCGACGGCGGTCGCGCAAGGATCTCAGCCTCGTCGCGATCCTGAAGGATCCGTTCGCGCTGACGCCGGGATTCGAGGGCCCGAAACAGCCGCCGGGCAACAAGCCGGTGTTCGAGGAAGACCTGCAGTCCTGGACGGCGCCGTTCGTGATGGCGACTCATCAACACCCGCAACGTCCATCGCTCCAACATGCTGATGGGCTTTCCTTACGGCAAGGATTTCGTCTACGACGAAATGGTGCTGACGGGTGCCGGCGAGAAGGGCGAGGCCAACGCCAAGCTGCGTGATGGCCGCCAACACCGAAAAGACCGGCCCCGGCGCGCCGAAGCCGGGCGAGGGGCCGTCGAAGGAAGAGCGCGAGAACGGCCTCTACGATCTGCTGTTCGTCGCGATCGCGCCCGATGGCCGCCAGGTCCGCGCCGTCGGTGAAGGGCGATCGCGATCCCGGCTATGGCTCGACCTCGAAGATGATCTCGGAATGCGCGATCTGCCTGCTGCGCGACACGCCGGACGTTCCAGCCGGCATCTGGACGCCGGGTGCGGCGATGGGACACAAGCTGATCAAGCGGCTGGTCGACCATGCCGGGCTGACGTTCGCGGTGGAGAAGTAATTCCCGAGATCGTAGGTGGGCAAAGCGCAGCGTGCCCGCCATCGGGACGAGCGTGATCGCGTAGACGGTGTGCACGGCGCCGACGCGCCTCGCCCCACCCTTACGCCGCGCAGTGACGCGAGCGCGCTCTACGCCGCGCCGCGGATCGTAGGCGTACATCCAGTCCATTCCCTTGGCCGTGACCGGCAGCAGCAGTTTCAGCATCCGGTCGCGGATCCAGGCGCCGGTGGCGCTGAACTCGCGCTTGCTGTTGCCGTTGCGGCGGGCCAGCGCGACGATCTTCTCCGCGCGCGGGCGGCGCTCGGCCTCGAAATTCTGGAAGGTCAGGCCAAGTTCCTGCCCGTCCTGCATCAGCCGGCCGAGCCGCATGGCGTCTTCCAGCGCCAGCGAGGCGCCCTGGCCGGCATGCGGGCTGGTGGCGTGCGCGGCGTCGCCGATCAGAAGCGTGCGCTTGCGCGACCAGGTCGGCAGGGTCGCGACGTCGAGCGTGTCCGTCACCACGATGTTCTCGGCGGCCTCGATGATCTGCGGGATCGGATCGTGCCAGCCGGCGTGGAAATCGCGCAAGTGCTGCTTCGATGGCATCCTGGCTCATGGCGCGGAACGTCGCGGCGTCGATGCCGTGCGAAGGCTGCGTGCTCCACCACATCACGCCGTCGTCGGGATCGGAGCTGCAAAAGCCGTAGCCGAAAAATCCGCTTTGCCCGAACGTCGTCACCACGCGCTGCCCGATCGGCGTGGCCTCGATCAGCGATCGCGGCACGAAGCCGCCGAAGCCGATCAGGCCGGTGTCGAACGGTTTTGGGCCATCGGGAATCACATGCGCTGCGCACCGCCGAATGCACGCCGTCGGCGCCGATCACGAAATCGCCCTCGGCGCGTGGAGCCGTCGGCGAAATGCGCGACGACCGGCTGGTCGGCGCGATCCTCGATGGCGACGAGCCGCTTCTCGAACTGCAGCTCGACATTCTCGCACCAGGCCTTGTTGACCAGCACTTCGTTCAGCGTGGCGCGGCACATGTTGACCGCGGGCTGGCCGAAACGCTGCCTCATGTTGCTGGTTGATGCGAGCCGAGCCGGGCGCCTGATCTGCGAATGGAAATCGAAGGATTCGGCAGATCGATCCGCGCCGGATCATTTCGTCGGCCAAGCCCAATCTCGGCCAGCACATGCATGCCGTTCGGCGCGATCTGCAGGCCGCCGCCGATGCCGGTCGAGTAGGGCCACGCCTCGAACACTTCGGCGTCGATACCGGCCTTCTTCAGGAAGATCGCGCGTCACTGGACCGGCGATGCCGCCGCCGATGATCAGGGCTTTCGGGTCGTCTGCGTCATGCCTTGCTCCATGCATCCGCGAGGTGGTAGGAAACGTACAGCTGCTAATTATCTTAGTAGCTAAGATATATATCGGACTAAGAGATGAGGCCGGCTTTGTCAAGACCGAAGGCGCGGGCTGCGCTGATGCAGGAACTCGAGAACGCGCTGCGGCGGTCGTCCGCGCAGGGCGTGATTTTCGGGCAGACCGTGGCCAACGTGGTCGGGATTTCCGGTTCCGACCTCGAATGCCTCGACTTCCTCAATCTGGAAGGACGGGTGACGGCCGGCCGGCTCGCCGAGGTCACGGGGCTGACCACCGGCGCCATCACCGGCGTGGTGGACCGGCTGGAGAAGGCGGGCCTGGTGCGCCGCGAGCGCGACGAGGCCGATCGCCGCAAGGTGTTCATCGCAACCGTTCCGGAGAACGTCGCCAAGATCGGACGGTTCTACGAGCACATGCAGCGCGGCGATGCAGAAGCTCTGGGAGCCTATTCGGACGCCGAGCTGCGGCTTGCTGCTTCGACTTCGCTGACGAGGGCTACGAGACGATGCTGGCGGCGACCGAGGAGCTGAAGGCGATGGTCGAGGCGCCAGAAAGCAGAGAAGCGCAGCGCGGGCCGTCAGGAAGCCGGAAGCCGCGCACGTTGAGCGCTGGGTCGGCGTTGCCTTGTAGCGCTCGGCGGCGACGAACATGCCCCACATCGCGCCCAGCATCATCCAGAAGTGCCGCCAATGGTCGGTGTCGATGATGAAGCTTTCGCCGACCGTGCCGAGGAAGGCCGAGAAGATCGCCAGATAGGTCGCGCTGCCAGGGCACGCGGACGAAGATGTAGCGGAAGCCCGTCAGTGACGGTGACGAAGACCAGCGCCGGATAGCAGACGCCGGAGAGCCAGCCGCCCGACATGAAGGCGTTCAGATAGGAGTTGTGGGTGTCTTCGGGAAAGTAGCGGTTGAACTGCAGCGGGCCGATGCCGAACGGCAGGTCGAGCGCCATCTCGGCGCCGAGGATATGCCGCCCGAACCGGCCGAAGCGGCCCTCGTCGTAGCTCTGGTCGAAGCTGGCGCGCTGCTTGAACATCTGCGCGATCGAGATCGAACGACAGCAGCACCGCGACCAGCGCCGCCGCCAGGACGACGGCGACCAGCGCCATCACGATGATGCGCGAGCGCTGCGCCTGCGAGCGGCTGGTCAGCACCATCAGCGCCAGCATGAAGGCCGAGGTGATGACCAGCCCGCCCCAGGCCGCGCGCGAAAACGCCAGCAGGATCGCCAGCGACATGATGCCGAACGCGATCGTGTTGCGGAACGACTTGCCGAACTGGTCGGAGACGACGCTTTGCAGCGCGAACAGCGCCGGCAGGATCAGGAACGCGCCGAGCACGTTCGGATCCTTGAAGGTGCCGCGGGCGCGGTCATACAGCGTCAGCAGATCGTGCCCGCCGGGGACCAGGTTGAAATAGCCGGCGATGCCGGCGAGCGCGGCGATCATCGCGCCGACGATCAGGCCGCGGCGGAGCATGTCGAGCCGGGCCGCGGTGTCTTCGGAGATCGACCATCGCGAAGAAGATCACGGTGACCGCCATGTACCAGGAGGTCGCGATCCAGTTGGCGACATTGGGCCGGTCCATCAACGGAACGGCGCCGATGCTGTAGCCGATATTGAGCAGGAACAGCAGCCAGCAGCAGCGGCATGAACACCAGCCGCAGCCGCAAGCCGGTGGCGAAGAAGATCACGCGTGGCGGCCAGCGTGACCAGCTCGTAGGGGCTGGGTTCGATGAAGACGATGGCGCCGGATGCGCCGACCAGCCAGACCAGCGCGCGCTGCAGCGCCAGCACGCCGGGCGCGGCCGTCATCGATGGAAGATGCTATGGGGCGGCGGCGAGGATATTGCATTCCATCGTCGCTGATGTGAACCGATGGAGCAACCCCATGCAGAAGTTGAACGACCTGAGCCGATCCCTCACCGCCCTCGAGCCGGACGGCACGCTGATTGCGGTCATTGAGATGAGCCTGTCGAGCTGGCTCGTTGCCGGTATCGTGCCTGGCATCGAGCGCCAGCCGTTGAAGAAGCTCGCGGTCGACGAGAGCGCATTGCTGAAGCTGCTGCATCGATGGCGAGAGGAAGCGGAGAAAGCAGGACGCAGGATCGAGCGCATTGCAGTCGCCTTCGAGGCTGGCCGTGACGGCTTCTGGTTGGCGCGCTGGCTCAAGGCGCGCGGCATCGAGGCCCACGTCATTCACGCATCGAGTGTAGCGGTGTCTCGCGAGCATCGGCGCGCCAAGACTGATCGGCTCGACACCGAGTTGCTCAAACGCTCCTTTCTTGGCTGGCTGCGCGGCGAGCGTGATCACTGCAAGATGGTCGCGATCCCGACAATGAAGGACGAGGATGCCAAGCGGCCTAACCGCGAGCATGACAGCCTCATCGGAGAGCGAAGTCGGATCGTCAACCGAATGAAGGCAGCGTTGGTTCGGCTCGGCATCCGCGGCTTCAATCCTAAGCTGAAAAGGGCCAGCACGCGCCTTGACGGCTTGCGCACGCCTGAGGGCGAGCCAATCCCGCCCAACGCGCTGGCTGAGTTACGTCGCGACATGGAGCGCCGACGGCTCGTCAATAATCAAATCCGGCAGATTGAGGAGGAACGCCTGAAGCGTATCGAACAAGCGCCCTGTGATGGACCGCACGTCATGGTGCGCCTGTTAGCGCGCGTGATGGGGGTCGGCATAGAGACAGCCGACATGCTGGTGCACGAGGTGTTGTCGCGAAACATGCGCGACCGACGGGCCGTAGCGCGTTATGCCGGCCTCACTGGTTCACCCGACGAGAGCGGAAGGAAACGCCGAGAGAAAGGGCTGGCCCGCTCGGGCAATACCCGGGTCCGACGAGGCATGATTCAATTGGCGTGGCGGTTCCTTCTACACCAGAAGAACAGCGCCTTGACGAAGTGGTTTCGATCCCGCACCGAGAACGCTCGCGGTACTCGAAAGCCCATGATCGTGGCCTTGGCGCGCAAGCTGCTGATCGCCCTGTGGCGGCTCGTGCGGGAGGGCATTGTCCCGGACGGCGTCGTTTTGCGTGCGGCACAATGAACGGAGGACGCTGAAGGCACCCGACAGTTTCGGCCTTGTCCGTACGCTTGTGACGGGACGCCGATAACGGTTCGAGGTGGCGGAATCCCGAGAGGTCCCTTGGCTTTCATGCCGAATGGAAGAATGGGTCCGCCGCTTCGGAGCTTCGCTGCCGATGCGCATGACTGCATCATGGTTCGGGTCCTTGGACCTACCGAATACAAGGTTGCGGCGCGACTGAACCGCGCCCGAAAGCGGGCTCCCCTCTGATCGTCATCGCGACCGCATTAGCGTGCCGTCGTGCTCGAAGCTGTCATGGTATGGCCTGGCAAGGGCGAAGCATGCCGCAAGGTTGGGGTGACAGCCAACCTTGTACAGATTTTGCGCGCA
>ERZ1370068.5304-contig-433_pt1 | contig 28395 bp, 37 predicted proteins | sample MGYA00561227_ERZ1370068 | MGnify/ENA primary metagenome ERZ1370068 (study PRJEB38410, sample SAMEA6850437) | metagenome | study: Metagenomic assessment of the ecological functions of the soil: analysis of the soil microbiota associated with the...
AGTAATCACTTCGTTCAGTTACGTGGCAGGCCCGCCGTGCCGTCCTCGATGGGCGGGTGGCTGACCTGGGCGCTGCGCAGCGCTCCTGCAGCTGCCGGATCCGACCTCGTGCTTCGCCTGCTCGTCGCGCGCGCGGCCTGGTAGCCGCCGTTCTCCGAAGGTCACCCTCTCGCGCCGCGCGTTGATCTCGGCAGCGATGGCGGGGCGCGCGTCGATCAGCGACTGCAACTCCCCGGCGAGCCGGTCGTGCGCTTCCTGCGTGAGCCAGGTGATGACTTCGGCCATGGCGGTACCCAATCGTGTCGGTGATGGTTCGGCGTGCTGCGTGCACCGCAGCGAAGGAGACGGCCTCGTCGCCGTCACGGCTTTCGATGAGTCTGGCAGCTTCTCGCGCCAGGGCGTTACGCCAGTTCGTGAAGCGGCAAAGGTAACACCGCTGCGGTGCCGATTCCACCGTCGCCATAACCGGGTGGGCTCGACTTCTGGGTAGATCGGTAAGAATGGAGCTCGTGTCCGGCCGCTACGTTCTGATGTGCGTCCACGCCCACCCCGACGACGAGTCGAGCAAGGGCGGTGCCGCGGCGATGGCTCGGTATGTCGACGAGGGCGTCGACGCCCTGTCGTCACGTGCACCGGAGGCGAGCGCGGGAACATCCTCAACCCGGCGATGCAGGACGTCCCGAGATCAGAGGCGAACATCGCCGAGATCCGCCGCGAGAGATGCGCCGGGCCCGCGCCATTCTCGGTGTTCGCCAGGGTGGCTCGGCTTCGTCGACTCCGGCCTACCCGAGGGCGACCCGCCGCCGCCACTGCCGGACGGGTGCTTCGCGCTCGTCCCGCTCGAGATGTCCACGCCGCGACTGGTCGAGATCGTCCGACGGTTCCGCCCGCACGTCATGACCACCTACAACGAGGACGGCGGGTACCCGCACCTGACCACATCATGTGCCACCGGGTCTCGATCGCGGCGTACGACATCGCCTCCGACGCCGACCGCTACCCGGAGCTCGGCGATCCTGGCAGGTGCTCAAGCTGTACTACGACGTCGGGTTCAGTCGGGAGCGCTTCGAGGCGTTACACGCGGCGATGATCACGCACGGCCTCGAGTCGCCTTTCGAGGAGATCCGGCGCCGGTGGGCCGAGCGTGCCGACAAGATCCGGCCGGGCAAGATCACGACCCGGGTCCGCTGCGACGAGAATGGTTCAAACGACGTGACGCCGCGCCTGCTCGCGCATCGCCACGCAGGTCGACCTGAAAGGGCGGGTTCTTCCAGGTACCTCTGGCCATCCAACGCGAGGTCTGGCCCACCGAAGACTTCGAGCTCGTCACGTCCGTCGTCGAAACCGACCTGCCCGAGGACGATCTCTTCGCCGGGTGTCCGGGAGTTCGCCCGCACATGAATCACGCCACGATCGCCGCTGCGGAATCCGGCCGGGCCGGGCCGCTCGGCCTGCTTGTGCTGGTCCTGCTCTGCCTGGCGTGCTACGTGCTCTTCAAGTCGATGTCGCGGCATCCTGCGCAAGGTCCAGGATGAGTGGCTGGGCGACCAGCGCGCGCGCGCACTCAACTGACAGCAACGGGACCGAACCGCCGCCGGAGGACTCGGCGTAGCTCAGCGGTAGTCCGGGTTCGGGAAGTCGAAGCGGCAGCCGGCGTCCCACTCGGTGCGCTGGTTGCCGTGCGCCGGGATGCCGCCGCGTCGTTGAGCATCCGCGCCAGGTGCAGCAGGTTCCAGCGTCGCGAACGTGGTGTTGCGGTTGGTGAAGTCGTTCTCCGGCCCGCCCGAGCCCTCGTCCAGGTAGGACGGGCCCGGCCCGGCCTCGCCGATCCAGCCGGCGTCGGCCTGCGGCGGGATCACGTAGCCGAGGTGCTGCAGCGAGTAGAGGACGTTCATCGCGCAGTGCTTGACGCCCGTCCTCGTTGCCGGTGACGAGGCAGCCGCCGACGCGTGCCGTAGTAGGCGTACTGGCCGGCGTCGTTGAGCAGGTGCGAGTTGCCGTAGAGCCGCTCGACGATCTGCGTCGCCGACCGAGGACTTCTCGCCCAGCCAGATCGGCATGCCGAGGACCAGGATGTCGGCGGCCATCACCTGCTCGAAGATCGCCGGCCACTCGTCGCGCGTCCCAGCCGTGCTCGGTCATGTCCGGCCAGACGCCGGTGGCGATCTCGTGGTCGACCGCGCGGATGCCCTCGACCGCGACGCCGTTGCGCCGCATGATCTCCATCGAGATGTCCATCAGGCCCTGCGTGTGTCGACAGCTCGGGACTGCGCTTCAGCGTGCAGTTGATGAAAAGCGCCGAAGAGGTCGCGAGTAGTCCCATCGTCGTCTGCGCTCGCACAGCTCCTCCTGCTTCTCGGTGAGCTGACCACCGTTGCCCCCTGGTCGACGGTGCGGCCGGGCCGCCCTGCACCTCCCGCATCCAGGCCACGACCGCGTCCGCCTCGCGCGGCAGGGTCGCGGACAGGTTCGCCGGCGCGCCGTCGGTGACGAGGACGTCGTCCTCTATGCGCACACCGATCCCGCGCAGTTCCGCTGGCACGGTGTCGTCGTGCGGCTGGAAATACAGGCCCGGCTCGACGGTCAGAACGTACCCGTTCGCCAACGTCCCCTTGTAGACCTCGGTACGGGCCTGAGCACAGTCGTGCACGTCGATGCCCAGCATGTGCGAGGTCGCGTGCAACGTGTAGCGGCGGTGCAGACCGGCGCCCGGACGCTCCGGATCCTCCGCGCAGGACACCTCGGCGGTGACGGGAAGGATGCCCCAGCTGTAGATGGTCGGCGAGAACCCACATGGCGGCCCGGTGCGCGGCCGCGAAGTCGGCGCCCGCCTTGACCTCGGCGATGCCAGCGCCCTGCGCCTCGTACACCGCGTGGTAGACCTTCAGCTGCTCGGTCGTCCACCCGCCGCTCACAGGCATTGTGCGGGTGACGTCGGCGGTGTAGAGCGAATCGGTCTCCACGCCCATGTCCGCGAGCAGGAGCTGACCTTCGGCCACGGTGCCGTTGCTGTGCCACCAGTGCAGGACGGTGCCGTGCCCGCCCGCGCCCAGGATCGAGCCGTAGCCGACCTCGTTGCCCTCCAGCCGGGCGCGCCGCCAGAACGTGCCTTCCAGCCAGCGTTCCCCGCGCACCCCGCCGGCCGCGAGGACCGCAGGGATCTCCCGGACCACGTCGGCGAAGCCGCGGGCCGTCGCGTCGCAGGCCTCTGCAGGCGCTGGATCTCCCAGCTGTCCTCTGGTCAGACGCAGCTCGTCGAGGCACGGTGGTCAACGGCTCGAGCTGCCCATCGGCAGCGAGCCCGTCGACGCAGGTGTGAAGCGCGCAGCAGCGGCACCGGCTCGTCGCGCCAGGACCCGATCGCACCCGCCAGGTCGGCGAGCCCGCGAACCGGCAGCCCCAGGCGCTCCGCCGTCTCGGCGGGTGTCGGCACGCCGCCGACCCACAACGCGCCATGCATCCGGTCGGTGAAGTAACGCACATCGCCGGGCGGGGCGTACTCGCGGACGTACAGGACGGCGTCGTGTCCCCGGCCGTAGGGTCATCACCAGCACTGTGTCCGCGGCCGCTCTCGCCGGTCAGCCAGGTGAACGCACTCGCCGCCCGGAACGGGTAGTCGGTGTCGTTCCGCGCGCACCTTCGGCGGGCCCGCCGGGATGACGATGGCGCTGCCCGGCGAGCTCGGCCGAGAGAGCCGCGCGGTGGCCGCGGCGGCACGACCGGCGTCCGGCCGGGCCGGGTGGGGGATCACCGGCGGAACACCCCAGCCGGTGGCGATCGCCTCCCGGAGCTCGTCCGACATAGGGTGTCGTGGCGCGCCGTGTGGGGTGCGGTTTCCGGCGTGGTCGTCTCGACTCATAGCCCGGAGTGTATGAGCGCCAGGGGAGGTCGCGGGGTGCACAACCGGCCGTGCCAGGCTTTGGAAGTGACTGATGAGCGTACCTACGACGTCGTCCTCGTGGGTGCCACCGGTTTTACCGGACGGCTGAGCGCCGAATATCTCGCCCGGCATCTGCCTGACGGTGTGCGGTGGGCGCTGGTCGGCCGCGACGCGGAGAAGCTGATGGCGTCCGGGCCGGGCTGGGACCGCACGGACGGACCACCACGTTGCTCACTGCGGACTCACCGACCATGCGGCGGTCGCCGACGTCGCCGCCTCGACCAGGGTGCTGGCGAGCACCGCCGGCCCGTACCTCGTGCTCGGGCGGGATCTTGCCGCCGCATGTGCCGAGGCGGGCACCGACTACCTCGACCTGGCCGGCGAGCCGGAGTTTGTCGATCGGGTCTATCTCGACAGCCACGAACACGCCGTGGCCACCGGTGCCTCGGCTGGTGCACAGCTGTGGCTTCGACTCGATCCCGCGCACGACGATGGGTCGCGTACTTCACCGTGTCCCAGTTGCCCGACGACCTACGCTATCTCGCTGGCCGGGTACGTCCGGGCAAAGGGTCGATCTCGGCGGGACCTACCAGTCGGCAGTGAACTCGTTCGCGAGGATCGGCGCCGGAAGGGCGGCGGCGAAGGAACGCAAGCGCCGGGAGAAGCCGCCGTCAATCGTCGGGCCAGGGCTGTGCCAGGCAAGCCGCACCGGCTGCCCGGCGGAAAGCTCTGGGCCGCGCCGCCTGACGATCACGACCCCGGTCGTCGTCGCGCGGTCGGCTCGTGCCCTGCCGGAGTACGGCCCGGACTTCACCTACTCGCACTACGCCCGCGGCGCGGCATGTGACGACGCTGGCGGTGCAGCGCACTCGCGCTGGGCGCCATGGTCGGACTGGCCCAGATTCCTCCGGCGAAGCGGCTTCGATGGACGCGCATGCCGTCCGGCAGCGGTCCGTCCGCCACGCAGCGGGCCAAGTCCTGGTTCAAGGTGCGCTTCGTCTGGCAGGCGGGCTCGACCCGGATCGTCACGCAGGTGTCCGGACCGGATCCGGGTACGTCGGAACGGCGGCCATGCTCGGCGAGTCGGCCATGTGCCTGGCCTTCGACGACCTGTCGGCCACGAGCGGGCAGGTGACGACGGCGGTGGCGATGGGGCAGCGATCTCATCGACCGCCTCATCGGAGCAGGCTTTCACGTTCGAGGTGCTCAGTGCACCGACGCGGACGAGCACTGATGGCGGAGCTTGAGTGGTCATCCTGCCCGGCACGGCGAGGCGAAGTACGACCCCGCGCTCACCGACGAGAACGGGAGCTCGGACGGACCGCTCGTCCGACCGCGGACGCCGGCACGAGCTCGCCGGCCAGCGGCTGGCCGGCCGCGAGATCACCACGCTGCACCACAGCATGCTCGAGCGGGCCGCGCAGACCGCGCGCGTCGTGCGTGAGCAGATTCCCGACCTGCCCATGCACGGCACCGACCTGCTGCGTGAGTGCATCCCGTCCGTCCCGCCGGACGGACATGACCGCCGACCAGCGCACTTCTGCCGCCGGCTGCCCGGGTTCTCATCTCAGGCGCCGCCCGGGCCCGTGCGCTCCTGGCCACCTTCACGTCGATCACTGACGACGACCGGGTCGACCTGCTCGTCACCCACGGCAACGTCATCGCCTGGTTCGTCAGCAACGCGCTGGGCGCGCCGGAATGGATGTGGGTGAACCTGCCACGCATCGCCTGCGGCGCAGCTGAGCGCGATCGCCTACCGCGAGGGTCGCGCGCCGATCCTGCTGGCGTACAACGACGCCGGTCACCTGCCCGCCGAGCTCCGAGCAACCGACACGCAGCCGGGATGGCGCCTCTAGGCCAGCTCGATGTTGACAGCGAGACCCGGCCGCGGTGCCTCGTCAGCCCCACGCCCGCCGCTGGCGAACGTGCCGGTGGGCGCGATGTGCGGTCGACCGGAGCTTGGGAAGGTCAGCCCGGGCGTGGCGCGCGTAGGGTCAATCGCGAGCGGCCACCCGGCGCCAGGGACGGCGACCTCGGTGCGGCACGGCCCTCCCACGGCGCGTCGCCACCCAGTCCCGGCCATGCCCGGCCACCGGGCGGCCACGATGTAGAGACCTCGTCCAGCCGCGGCCGCCGAGCATGCAGGCGAAGCCGCCACGGTCCAGCGCGACGGTGTCCAGTACCGCACCGCCTCGGCGACGCGCACGCAGTGCTGGTGCGGCACATCGGCGTACCAAGCGGCGCCCTCGGCGTCGAGGCAGATGCCAGTCCGGAGCCGCCTCGCCCAGGTCCGCCCATACCTGCCGACCGGACAAGGTTCCGTCCCTGCCGATGTCGAAGCCCACGAGCTCGTGGCGGTATGAGTCGGCGACCACCAGGCTGGCGTTGTCGGCAGAGACAGCCATGCCGTTCGGGAAGGCGAGATCTGCGCCACGATCCGCGCCGCGCGCCCTGGCGTCACCAGGGCCACGAAGCCGGGCTGCACGGGACCCTCCGGCGGTCCGGCGGTGAACTCGAAGTTGCCGCTGTTGACATAGGCGGTCTCGCGGCCGTCGACGACAATGTCGTTGAACCCGAACGGCGAGAGGCCCGGACAGGTCGGCGTAGCTGACCAGCGTCCCGTCGTCCTCGACGGTCAGCAGCGCCATCGCCTGGTTGGAGACCAGGAGCGGCCGGCCGTCCGGAAGGAAGTCGAAGCAGAGCGGCAGCGACGAGTGGGACACCACGACCTCGGATTCCGCCCTCGTCGTCGACGGCGATGATCTCCCAGCGATCCAGTCGCTGAACCAGAGCCGCCCGTCGTGCCAACGGGGAGATCTCGACCAGGCCGAGATCCACTGCACAGCACGTCCACCTGGTTGATTCTCGCCTATCGTGTGCTAGTCAACCGCTCAGCCATGCTGACCAGCAGGTCGGCGCGCGTGCGGGTCCGACAAGTCTGATGCAGGTGCGCACCGGGCAGTTCCTCGACCAGCCACCCGCGGTCAGAGCGTCCGCGGCCACCTCGTCGTACGGCGGCCCGAAGAGCAGGTATCCGCACGGTATCTCGTCCCATCTGGCCGGTACCGGCACCCGCTGCTCGTAGTACGCCAGCGGCAGCCGGGGCTGTTCTGCGATCACCGCGGCCTGGGTGACGGCATCCGGAAGAGTTCCAGCGACCTCATCGTCATCCCACCAGTCCGTCCCACCGCGGGAGCCGACCGTCGCCGGCCACCTTGCCGCGCAGGAAGGCGAGCAGCTCGGCGGGCGCGACCGGCGTCGACCCCTGGCGGGCGGGAAGCGCAGCGTCGACGAAGAGACACGCGCGTACAGGGCGGACGGCCTCCGTCGCGAGGGATGAGACGAACAGTCCAGCGTTGCTGTGGGCGACCAGCAGGATCGGCTGATCGCTGTCGCGGCCGGCCGCACGCGACGGCCTCGACCATGCGCGGCCAGAACGGCGGATCGCCCTCGCCCACCTCGAGCAGCGACGGCACCAAGGCCTCGTGGTCCAGCGCGCGGAGCCGCTCGGCCACCGGCGCCCACGTCGATGGACCGACCGAGGGGCTGTGCACGAGTACAAACACGGGCGCCATCAGCGCCGCCCGGAAGGGTGAAGCCGGTGAACCCCATCTGGAAGCCGCCGAACGCCGGCCGATTGCCGTTCACTGCTGATCCAGTCGCCGTGTGGACGCATCCGGGACAATTCAGGCCCGACGTTCTCCAGGGTGATGCCGCCGTGCAACAGCGTGCGGGTGGTCGCCCGCAGCGCAGTGTCCGTCGTCGCGTCCGGCCCGAGGGTGTCGGAGCCGGTGGCGAGGATCGACCGTTCCTCGAACAGCCAGTCCACGGCCCGGCGGCGAATCCGGGCGCCGGTTCGGCGGCAGGTAGGGCGCGTCCGCGCCGTCGCCCCCGTCGAACAGGGACGCGTAGCCGGTGAGCAGGAGGACGCAACCGCGAGCGGGAATCCGGCCGCGCCGGCGTTCCCAGGACTGCACGTCGTCACCGGTGACGAAGAAACCTGGACCCGCCGGTACGGATGCGGTCGCGTAGGTCGATCACGGCAAGCGGCATGAGGGTGAAGCCCTCGTCCAGTTGGCTCAGCGCCGGGCCAGTCGACGACGAAGTGCGCCGGTGCCGAAACGTGGCTGGCGGTGTGCGTGCCGGGCTCGTGATGCGTTCGAGCAGGTATCCGCCGTCGTCGTGCTGCGGTGTGCGGGTGTCGACGGCGACCTCCCAGCTGAAGGCGGGGTCGCCCGGATACAGCGGGACGCCGTCGCGCAACGACATGGTCAGCGGGACGCGTTCGGCCGTGCGCGGATCCACCTGCTCGCCTAGCCCCGCCGGGTGGCCCGGTCTGCGCCCATGTCCGTCGCCTCCGGCTCGAAGTCTGTCAGCCATGTCGCAGGCCGCCTCTACGGTGTTTGTCGTGGTGACGGTGAAGCCGGTGTACTGCGGAGCTCTGGCCGGCACTCCTCGACCTGTTCGGGCGCGGTGGCGCGTCGAACGGGTGCTGGTGCACTGCTACTGGATTCTCGGCCGGACTACCACCGCCGGCCGCGGGAGCTGAACCGGCAAGCGCTGGAGCACGCGGCGACGGACGGTCCTCCGCCCGGCCTCGGTGGCCGTGGACGAGACCGGGAAGGCGCTCGGCTGGTCGTCGTCTACTCCACGTGCGGAGCTGGCGTGGCTGAACCAGCGGCTCACTGGAGGTCGACGACCTGCCCGTGTGGTCCGTGCCGTGCTTCTACGTGCGCCGCGGCACGCACGCGGGCTAGGCGTGATGGCGGCGCTGATCGAGGGCGCCGTCGCGCACGCGAGCGCATCCGGGGCACCCGCTGTGGAGGCCTACCCGGTGGACAGTCGGTGCCGGGAAGCACCCGCAACGTCTTCACCGGGACGGTGGACGCGTTCGAGAAGGCGGGGTTCACCGTCGTGGCCCGGCCTCAGGCGGCCCGCCCGATCATGCGCTACGACCTGACCCGGCGTTGCGGACCGACGTTCAGCCGGACCTGACGACCGGTGGTCGCGTCGGTTCACGCTGGTCGCGCACCCAGACCGTCTGTTCAACTGCGTTTCACCCGCGCACTTGGAACGGGAAGCACAGGTCATGCCCCTCGATCTGCGAAATCGATCTCACGCGAAGCCGGCGTCGTCTTGAGCGCACCAACCGAGCAATGGCTGAGCGCGCCTCCTCGCCCTTCGCGCGTCGGCGCCGGCTCGCCGCTGATCGCCCCGCGGTCAGGCCGCCGGACGTCGTGACAGTCTGAAGTGGTGCGGCAGACGCGTCCCGGAGCTCGTCGGCGACTTCGGCATGGTGGCCAGTACGCACCGGCTGGCGTCTGCGGCCGGCATGAGCGTGCTGGAGCGCGGCGGCAACGCCGCTGACGCCTGCGCCGCCGCCGGGTTCGCGCTGCAGGTGGTCGAGCCGCACCTGAACGGGCCGGGTGGCGACGTGCCCATCCTGGTCTGGGACGAGCTGGCGCAGCGGCCTGCCGTCATCTGCGGGCAGGGCGTCGCCCCGCAGGCGGCGACGATCGAGGCGTTCGACGATCTCGGCCTCGACCTCATTCCTGGGTACCGGTCTGCTGCCGGCCGTTGTGCCTGGGGCGTTCGGTGCATGGTGCCTTCTGGTCGGGAGGTACGGGACGTGGCCGGTGCGCGACGTGCTCGAGCCCGCGGTACACCTGGCCGAAGCGGGCCATCCGCTGTTGGCCGCGGCGGCCGCGGCGGTCAGCCGGGTCAGCGGCATGTTCCGCGCCGAGTGGCCCACCTCCGCGGCCACCTGGCTCACGCGGCGACGCCGTGCCCGCCGCAGGGAGCCGGTTCCGCAGCCCTCGCCCTGGCCGCGACCTACCGTCGGATCGTCGCCGAGGCCGAGGCCGGCGCCGCCGAGCCCGCGGCGCAATGGGCCACCGCCCGCGACGTCTGGTACCGCGGGTTCGTGGCCGAGCGGTGGACGAGTTCTGCGCCGCCACCACGGTGCGGGACATGTCCGGTGGCGTGCATCGCGCTCTGCTCACCGGAGCGGATCTCGCGGCCTGGTGCGCCGTCCAGTCGAGGACCCGGTGAGCTTCGACTTCGGCGGGTTCACCAGTCTTCAAGACCGGGCCGTGGGGGCAGGGCCGGTGTTCCTGCAGCAACTGGCGCTGCTGGCTGAGGGCCGGACTTGGCGACGCCGAGCCGCTCTCCGCCGACTGGGTGCACATGATCACCGAGGCGCAGCAAGCTGGCGTTCGCGGATCGGGAGGCCTGGTACGGCGACCCGGACTTCGGTTGAAGTTCCCATCGAGGACCTCCCGTGGAGCCCGTACACCGTCGAACGCACCGCCTTCATGGACGCCAGTGCAGTCGCTCAGGACTCCAGCCGGGGAGCCCGAGTGGTCGGCGACCGAAGCTGCCGGGCCGGGAGCCGCGTGCTGCCCGGCGAGGCGCTGGAATCGGAGAGCCGTCCCACACCGGGCCGCGGGACACCTGTCATGTGGACGTCGTCGACCGGACCGGGTTGATGATCGCCGCCACCCCGAGCGGCGGGTGGTTGCAGAGCTCGCCCACCATCCCCGGGCTGAGGTTCTGTCTGGGCACGCGTGGCCGAATGTTCTGGCTCGAGGACGGGCTGGCCTCGAGCCTGCGTCCCGGTGCCCGGCCGCGCACCACACTCTCGCCCTCGCTGGCCCTGCGTGACGGCCGGCCGTACCTGGCGTTCGGCACACCCGGCGGCGACATGCAGGACCAGTGGAGCCTGCACTTCTTCCTGAATCTGGTGCTCGGTGCGCACACACCTTCAGCAGGCCGTTGAGGCGCCGGAGTTCCACTCGCTGCACATGGCGTCGTCGTTCTATCCGCGCCGGGCCGAACCAGGCGCGACTCGTGATCGGGACCGTTTCCCCGCCGAGACGATCGCCGGGCTCCGCAAAGCGCGGGCACGACGTCCAGGTCGTCGACGGGTGGTCGCTCGCTCGCACGACCGCGGTGGCGCGAGACGGTGAGTGGCTCCGGGCCGCAGCGAACCCGCGCGGCGCCCAGGCCTACGCCGTCGGGCGCTGAGCCGCCGAGCACCTGGCAGGGTGGACGCATGACCAACCGGCTGCAGGACGCCACCAGCCCGTACCTGCTCCAGCACGCCGACAACCCGGTCGACTGGTGGCCGTGGGGCGACGAGGCGTTCGCCGAGGCCGCGGCGGCGGGACGTCCCGGTCCTGCTCTGCGTCGGGCTACGCGGCCTGCCACTGGTGCCACGTGATGGCGCACGAGTCCTTCGAGGACGACGGCCACCGCCGAGCAGATGAACGCCGGCTTCGTCAACGTCAAGGTCGACCGTGAGGAGCGGCCGGACGTCGACGCCGTCTACATGGAGGCGACGCAGGCGATGACCGGTCAGTGGCGGCTGGCCGATGACCTGCTTGCTCACGCCGGACGGCGCGAGCCGTTCTACGCCGGCACCTACCTGCCCCGCCCGCAGTTGCGGCGCTCTGCTCGATGCAGCGCATCGACGGCCTGGCGGGACCAGCGCCGCGACATCGTCGAGTCCGGGCAGCGCGTCCTCGGCGCGCTGACGCGACGCGGACCCGCCCGCCGCGGGCCTGCCCACTGAGGCCGATCTCTCGCGCGGCGGTCGAGACGCTGCGCAGCCAGTTCGACGCGCAGTCCACGGCGGATTCGGCGACGCGCCGAAGTTCCCGCCGTCCATGGTCTTGGAGTTCCTGCTTCCGCTACCACGAACGGACCGGAGACGCCGCCGCGCTGGAGATCGCCGAGCGCACTCTGACGGCGATGGCGCGCGGCGGGATCTACGACCAGCTCGCGTGGCGGGTTCGCCCGGTACAGCGTCGACGGGCAGTGGGTGGTGCCGCACTTCGAGAAGATGTTGTACGACAACGCGCTTCTGCTGCGTGCGTACACGCACTGGTGGCGGCTCACCGGCCATCCCTCGGCCGAGCGCGTCGTCGGCGAGATCGCCGACTTCCTGCTCACCGATCTGCGCCACGCGCCGAGGGCGGCTTCGCCTCGGCGTTGGACGCGGACACCAACGGCGTCGAAGGCCTCACCTACGCCTGACGCCCGCCCAGCTCAGCGAGTTCCTCGGCCGCGACGACGGCGCCGCGTGCGGCTGAGCTGCTTCCACGTCACCGCGGACGGAACGTTCGAGCACGGTGCCTCCACGCTCCAGCTGCTCACCGACCCGCCGGACCCTGGGCAATGGGCCCAGCTGCGACAGGCGGCTGCGGACGACGCGGGCCGGTCGGCCACAGCCGGCCCGCGACGACAAGGTGGTCACCGCCTGGAACGGACTGGCCATCGTCGCGCTGGCCGAGGCCGGCGTGGTCTTCGACGTCCCGACTACCTGACTGCCGCACGGCGGTGTGCCGAGTTGTTGCTCGGCGCTCGCACTGGCGCGACGGCCGGCTGCGTCGTTCGTCCCGCGGGGGGCACGGCTGGCACCTCGCTCGGGGTGCTGGAGGACTACGCCGGATCTGGCCGACGGCCTGCTCGTCCTGCACCAGGCCGACGCCGACCCCCGCTGGCTCCAGGCCGCGGCCGCGCTGCTGGAGCGTCTGCCTCGAGCAGTTCGTGGACGCCGACGGCAGGGTCTGGGACACCGCCTCGGACGGCGCCGCGCTGGTGCGTCGGCCGTGGGATCCGACCGACGGGGCCACCCGTCGGGCAGCAGCGCGTTGGCCGGTGCGTTGCTCGACCTACTCGGCATTGACGGGGCTCGGAGGAACACCGCCGCGCCGCCGAGCCACTGCTCGGCACCATCGGATGGGTTGGGCCGGCAGCAGCCGCGCTTCCTCGGCTGTCTGCTGGCGGTGGCTGAGGCGTGGCTCGACGGCGGGCCGGTTCAGGTGGCCGTCTCCGGCGAGGCCAGGCTCCGGGCCGTTGACCACCATCGCGTGGCGGCACTGACCACCGGGCGCGGTCGTCGTGTCGGGGAGTCCGACGCCCCCGGTGTGCCGCTACTCGCCTATCGGGCCGCGAGACGGCACGGCGCGCTCGCCTACGTCTGCCGGGGCATGGTCTGTGACGCTCCGGTCGGCACCGTCGACGAGCTTCGCGCGGCGCTGACCGCCTGACCTCGGCTAGAGGTCCGGGCCCTCGGTACGCAGCTCGTCCACCTTGGCCATCGCCTCGCGCAGGCTACCGAGCCAATCTCTCGGTGTGCTCGCCGACCAGGCGCACGCACCAGGCCAGCGCCTCCGAGCGCGAGCGGGCCACGCCCGCGTCGACCAGAGTGTCGAGCACCTGCCGCTGTGGCTGACGCAGCCGGGTCATGACCGGGACGGCGAGGTGGGTGAACAGCACCCGGGTCTCGCCGATGGACGCGCCCCAGGCCACGCTGCGCCCGTACCGGCGCTGTGCCTCGTCGGCGATCGCCATGCGCTCGCCGCGGGTGTCCTCGCGGAAGCGGCTGATCCGCCCTTCGGCGGCCGCGGTGTCGTCGCTGCCCTCCGGGGCGGCGAGCTCACCGACCACGGTGATCTCCTCGCGGTCCACGTCAACGCTGGGCGCGCCGGTGAACCAGTCGTCGGGCAGCCGTCCGGCGAACCAGGCTGTCGGCGTCGTCGGCCGACGGCAGGTCGGCCTGCTGCCAGCCGCCCGGGCGCCCGAAACCGCGGCCGCGGCCGTGCCCGTGGCCCGAAGCCCCGCCCGCGGCGGGGGTCCGTCATGTGCTTCTCGCATGTCCAACTCCTTCCACTTACACACTTACATCATTACATATATTACAACGAGCGAGCACAGTTCCGCGATTCCCGCCTGCCGATAGGGTCGCGATCATGCGAGCGGCGGTGTTCCACGGGCCGGGCAACGTCAGGGTCGGGACGGTCGACGACCCCGAGGTGGAACTCGACACCGACGCCGTCGTGTCGGTTCTCGCCGCGGGCCTGTGCGGGGCCGACCTCTGGGCCTGGCGTGGCTACACCGGCACGGTCGGGGCACGTACCGGGCACGAGTTCGTGGGCGTGGTGGACGCGGTCGGCGACCAGGTGCGCACGTTGCGGTCCGGCGACTCTCGTGCTCGCCCCACCGGGCTGGAGCGACGGCACCTGCGAGAACTGCCTGGCCGGCCTCACGTCGTCGTGCGTCGACGGCGGGTGTGGGGTGAGCCCGGCCACGACGGCGCGCACGGCGAACGGATCCGCGTGCCGCAGGCGGACGGGACGTTGCTGCGCGTGCTCGAACGGCTGGCGCCGGCGAGCCGAGCACGCTCCTGGCGATGACCCGCTCGGTGCCCGCCGCTCACCACGCGGCGGTGTCCGCCGGCGTGCGCGGCGGTGACACCGTGGTGTGCTCGGTCGGCGACGGCGCCGTCGGCCTGTGCGCGGTGCAGGAGGCGCGCCGGCGCGGTGCGGCCCAAGTGGTCGTCGTCGGGCACCACGACGATCGTCTCGACGTGGCCAAGCAGTGCGGTGCGGACGAGACGGTCAATGCCGCGGAGAACCCGGCCGAAGCCATCGAGGACGTGATGGGCCGCACCGGCGGCGCACAGCGGGTGCTCGAGATGCGCCGGGACGGCCTCGTCCTGGCAGATCGCCGTCGATGTCATCCAGGACGGCGGTCGGATCGGCTTCGTCGGCATGCCATACCCCGTGGAGGCGCCTGGGCCTCCGCGGAATCTTCCAGCGCAACGTCGGGCTCGCCGGTGGCCTGGCACCGGCCCGCGCCACGCTCCCCGCGCTGCTCGCGCGGCCTCCGACGGGCGGATCGACCCGCGCCGTGATCGTCGATCTCGTGCTCCCCTCGACGAGGATCGCCGACGGCTACGCCGCGTTGGACGCGCGTGTGGCCACGAAGGTCCGCCTCACCATCTGAGCCGATCATCGGTCGTTCTCATCTGGCGTCCACGGATGCAATCGTGGTCGCCAGGCGAGCACCGCCCGCCGGTAAGCCTCGTCACTCGGCGCCGAACCGACGAGTGAGCGCCGGCCTCCTCGTACCAGTGGACGAACGCCGCCGCCCCAGCCCAACCGAGCACTGTGCACACGAGCAAGGTGCGTGAGCCGAGCAGCAGCGCCTCGCCGACGAAGATCATCAAAGACCCAAGGTAGATCGGGTTCCGGACGTAGCGATGGAACCCGGTGACCACCAGGTGCCGGGTCGGCGCCAGCGGCATCGGTGTGCCGCCGGCGCGAGCGAGACTGAACGAACGCGAGGACCACCGGGACGAGGCCGAGGCAGATCAGGCCCACCCCGATCACCTGAGCCACCCATCCAGAAGGGCAGCGTTCGGTGCCACCGCCACCCGGTCACGAGCCATGGCACCAGGACGGCGAAGGTTCCCGCGGCCGCGACGAAGTACGCCGCGGTCCCGATCGCAGCGGTTGATCGGCGCATCGACATCACCCGGTTCCGTACTACACCGGCAGACGGTGAACTCACTCGGTCCACGTCAAGCCACGCAGGCGCGAGGCTGAACCCGTTGGGCACAGTGCGTCGGTGGGTAGGTAGCGACGCCGCGGTGGCGAGCACCGAGGCACCTTCGGCAGCGCGCGCTCAGCGTGGCTGGGCCGGTTGACAGCGTCCGCAACGTGGTCCGTCAGGAGATGATCTCCCGCCAATTGGACCGGCACCTGCCGAAGCACGCAGCGCGAATTCTCGATGTGGGCGCCGGGCGGGGCACGCAGTCGATCCGGCTCGCGCACGCCGGCCCATCAAAGTGCTCGCAGTGGGCCGTCCCGACATGCGCACCGCTTTCGAGGCCGCGTTGAGCGCTGAGGTCCGGCGACGTGCGGAGTCGCGTCATCCTGCGCTCCGGTTCGATCCGGAGACCTGGGCGCCGCGACGTACGACGAGACGTTCGACGCCGTGCTGCTACTTGGCGTGCTCATGTACCTGCCGATCAGCCAGCCGGCCATCGCTGAGCTCGCCACCCATGTCGCGACCGGCGGGTTTCTCGCCCTCGCCGCACGCACCACGACGTCGGCCGTCTGGCGTCCGGCGGCGCGTCAGGGACTGGCAGGCGGCACTGGCCACGTTCGAGGAGCTCGACCGTGCGCGGGCCGACGGCCGTGACCTGCATTACGTCAACGAGCTCGGGACTTCGGCACGCGCCGACGACCTCGAGACACTCACCGCCCTCGCCGCCGCCAACGGGCTGGAGCTGGAGCGCCGGTATGGCGTGCGCATCGCCGTCGACGCGGACGAACGTGACCGCGCCCACCGTCTGATCCGCGTGAGCTGGCTGCCCTTCTCGGCGTCGAGGAGCGCCTCGGCGCCACCGACCCGTACCGACAGCTGGGCCGAACAGCACAGACCCGTGAATAGTGTGGTTGAGCGCGCGCGTCAGCGCCCGGGCCGTCAGGCCGGGTCGTTCTTGTCGGTTGATTCAGGCGGCCGGCGGGGCGTCCAGGGTGACGGTGTGACCGAGCCGTTCGAGTTGGTGCGACCAGGCGGCGGGTGTGGGCTTCGGCGTCGCGGCGGACGTGCCAGTCCGGGCCGAGGTCGTGGTAGGGCTCGTCACGTTTGAGCATCCAGTACGCCGCGACCAGGATCGAATGCGCGACCGCGACCTGTGCCCGGCCCATCCCGCGGCGCTTGGTCAGCCGGGCGTGCTGCACGGCGAGGTAGTTCTTGCCGTGCATGCGGCCGACCGAGCCGGCGGACTCGACGAGCATGTGGTTGAGCCACTTGTTCCCGTGCCGGGCGCCGGCCGGGATGCGCTTGCCGGCCGATTCGTAGATCGCGGGCGCGCAGCCCAGCCCACGCGGCCAGGTGCGCCGCGGACGGGAACCTGGACATGTCTCCCGCCGGTCTCGGCGATGAACACCTGCGCGACCTTAACGCCGACGCCGGGGATGGTGCAGCAGCAGCTCGATCTGATGCGCCCACGGCGCGCAGGCCTGCCTCGATCACCGCGTCCAGCTCGGCCAGCGCGTCCTCGACCAGCTTGCAGGCGGTGCAGGATCGAGCGGGCCAGCCGGGCGTGGTTGGCGTCGAAGTTGCCGGTCAGCGCCTCGGTCAGCTGCGGGATCTTGCCGCGCAGCTTTGCCCTTCGCCAGCTGCGGCCAGCTTACGCGCGCGTCGCGCTCGCCGTCGATCATCGCGGCAAGCATGGCCCGCGCCGAGACCGTCTTCAGGCTCGACACCACCGCGGACAGCTTGATCGCAAGCGTCCTCGAGCATCAGTTCCAGCCGGATCATCTCCGGGTCCGGTCGGCCAGCAGTTGGTCGCGATAGCGGAGTCAGCAGCCGCAGCCGGCGGATGTCCGGTGGCGGCACGAACGACGGCCGCAGCAGCCCGTGCTCAAGCAGTTGCGCGATCCACTCCGCGTCGCGCACGTCGGTCTTCCGTCCCGGGACGGCCTTCATGTGCTGCGCGTTGAGCAGCCACACGTCCACGACCTCTTCCAGGCAGTAGAACGGCGCCTTCCAGTACGTCGACGTGGACTCGATCGCCGCGACCGTCACGCCCTCGGCGACCAGCCAGTCCCGCACCACCCCAGCGAGCGGGTCATCGTCGGGAACGTCCGCGTCTCGCTGCGCCGCCGACCCGCGCGGGTGCTCGGGGTGCGCACGCACACCGTCACCGACGCCTTGCCCACATCGAGCCCGGCCACCCGCTCGAACATGACTTCCATCCCGACCATCCCCTTCCACCACGACACCGGTCGGTTGACCGGTCGGCGTCGCCCGGAAGGTCTTCTGCCAGGACACAGACCCACGCGCTCGCAGCAGCAATCAAGCGGCACCCGAAGACCCCGCGCCATACACCTCATCGGGCTCAACGACCCGCACCAGTGTGTTCCGACGTCACCGGACGACACCGCGAATTCTCATCCCCACGCGCAGCGAGCGTTTTCAAGATCGCAAACCGATCACCTCATCATCCTGCGTAAGCGGATCCACAGCGCTGTAACGGCTTTCGGGGTTACCCTGCTTGATCATGGGGCTGCAGGAAGCTGTATACGCCGCCTACGAGCGGCGGCTTCGAGCGGGGCTGGCGGGTCGGCCGCGACCTAAGCACGTGGCGATCATGCTGGACGGGAAACCGGCGCTGGGCTCGCGCCATGGGCCTCGACGACGTCAACCACGGCCACCGCGTCGGCGCCAGCAAGATCGGCGACGTCCTGGACTGGTGCGCCGAGGCGGGCGTGCAGCACGTCACGCTGTTCCTGTCTCGACCGACAATCTCTCGCGGCCGAGCAGGAGCTCGACCCGCTGTTGCGGATCATCGAGGGCGTCGCCGAGGAGCTTTCGGCCGAAGGGCAGCCGTGGCGCATCACCGCGGTGGGCGCGCTGGACCTGTTGCCCGCCGAGACCGCGGCAGCGCTGAAGGCCGCCGAGGAGCACACCGTGGACCGCACCGGCATGCGCGTCAACGTCGCCGTCGGCTACGGCGGGCGGCGCGAGATCACCGACGCCGTCCGGTCCCTGTTGCAGCAGCACGTCGAGGCGGGGACGCCGCTGGAAGACGTCGCTGAGATGCTCGATGTCGAGCACATCGCGGCGCATCTGTACACCAGGGGCCAGCCTGACCCGGATCTCGTCATCCGCACCTCAGGCGAACAGCGCCTGTCGGGCTTCCTGCTGTGGCAGTCGGCCAACTCCGAGTTCTACTTCTGCGATGCACTGTGGCCGGACTTCCGCAAGGTCGACTTCCTCCGCGCGCTGCGTGACTACGCCGAACGGCAGCGTCGTTTCGGCGAGTGAGCCGCGGGCGAACCCCAGCTGACATGTTCGGTGTGTCGGCCCGGCTACGGCGGCATGGGCTCGTAGCGTTTCTCCGAGACGTCTGCCGCCGCCGACACGTGGGAGCGCTGTGACTCTGTACCCGCACGCCTCCGCCCATACGCCACCACGCGGCGTCGAGAGGCCGGGGCGGAGGCGAGCTCATGACCGCATACCCCGTGCGCCTCCGCCCTGACACCGCCCCGCTCCGCACGTTCGTCCTCGACACCTCGGTCCTGCTGTCCGACCCCGGCGCGCTGGCCAGGTTCGGCAAGCACGAGATCGTGCTGCCCGTCGTTGTGATCAGCGAGCTGGAGGCCAAGCGGCACCACCCCGAACTGGGCTGGTTCGCGCGGCAGACGCTGCGGGTGCTCGACGACCTGCGGATCCGGCACGGTCGGCTGGACGACGGGGTGCCCATCGGCGACGAGGGCGGGCTGCTCCACGTCGAGCTGAACCACTCCGACATCGGCACCCTGCCGGCCGGTTTCCGCGTCGATTCGAACGACTCTCGGATCCTCGCGGTGGCGGCCAACCTGGTGCGCCGAGGGCCGGCGCGTCACGCCTGGTCACCAAGGACATGCCGTTGCGCGTCAAGGCCGCCAGCGTCGGTATCGACGCCGACGAGTACCGCGCCCACGCCGCTATCGACTCCGGCTGGACCGGTATGAGCGAGTTCACCGTGGGTGCCGACGTCATCGACGCGCTGTACCGCGGCGACGACGTCGACGCGACCGTCTACCCGGACCTGGCCGAGGTCGCTGAGCTGCCGTGCCACACCGGTCTGGTACTGCATTCAGAGCCGCGGGTCCGCCCTCGGCCGGGTCGCGCCGGACAAGACCGTCCGGCTGGTCCGCGGCGACCGGGAGGCCTTCGGCCTGCGCGGCCGATCCGCCGAGCAACGCATCGCCCTCGACCTGCTTCTGGACTCCGAGGTGGGCATCGTTTCCCTCGGCGGGCGCGCCGGCACCGGCAAGTCGGCGCTGGCACTCTGCGCCGGCCTCGAGTCAGTGCTCGAGCGGCGGGCACACAAGCGCGTGGTGGTCTTCCGGCCGTTGTACGCGGTAGGCGGCCAGGACCTCGGCTACCTGCCTGGCACGGAGAACGAGAAGATGGCGCCCTGGGCGCAGGCCGTCTTCGACACCCCTCGGCGCGCTGGTCAGCGCCGACGTCATGGACGAGGTTGTCGACCGCGCAGATGCTCGAGGTCCTCCCTTTGACCCACATCCGAGGCCGGTCGCTGCACGACTCGTTTGTGGTCGTGGACGAGGCGCAGTCGCTGGAACGCAACGTTCTGCTCACGGTTCTCTCGCGCATCGGAACCGGCTCACGAGTCGTGCTCACCCACGACGTGGCCCAGCGGGACAACCTCCGCGTCGGACGCCACGACGGCGTGGCCGCGGTCATCGAGGCGTTACGCGGGCACCCGCTGTTTGCGCACGTCACGCTGACCCGCAGCGAGCGTTCGCCGATCGCCGCCCTGGTCACCGAGATGCTCGAGGACCTGCCACTGTAGGGATGTGCCCGAGTACCGCGTCGGCATCTCCGGCTGGCGTTATCCGCCGTGGCGCGGCGTCTTCTACCCGCAAGGCCTGCGCCAGCGCGACGAGCTGAGTTTCGTGGCTGAGCGTCTGAACAGCGTTGAGATCAACGGCTCGTTCTACGCACTCCAACGGCCGTCCAGCTACCAGCAGTGGTTCGCGCAGACGCCGCCGGGGTTCATCTTCGCTGTGAAGGGCCCGCGTTTCGTCACCCACATGAAGAAGCTGGCCGACGTGCGCACGCCGGTGGCCAACTTCCTGGCCTCAGGCATGCTCGCGCTCGGGGAGAAGCTGGGGCCTGTGCTGTGGCAGCTACCGCCGACGCTCGGCTACGACGCCGACCGGCTGAGCGACTTCTTCGCCCTGCTGCCGCGCAGCACGAAGCGACGCCCTGGCCCTCGCCCGCGAGCACGACGAGCGCCTGACCGACAGGGACTGGCTGCGCATCGACGCGGACCGTCCGATCCGCCACGCCGTAGAGGTGCGGCACCGCAGCTTCGACTCGGCCGACTTCCTGGCGCTGCTGCGCGACGCATGACATCGCGGTCGTGGTGGCCGACACCGCCGGGAAGTGGCCGCGGATCCGACTCGCACTGCCGACTTCGTCTACGTCCGCCTGCACGGCGACGCCGAGCTCTACGTCGGTGGGTACACCGACGACAGCCTCGACGACTGGGCGCGCTGGATTGAGGCGCAGGACTGTGATGCCTACGTCTACTTCGACAACGACGTAAAGGTGCGGGCACCGTTGGACGCCCAGGCACTGGCCGAGCGGCTCGGCGTCAGCCCTTAGCGGCCTCGTCGATCTCCTTCTCCAGGGGCTTTTCGTCGGCGCGTAGCTTGCTTCTTCGTCAGCTTCGCCGCTCGCTTGATCGCCTCCTCGACCTTGGCCTCCATGTCGGAGGCGGCGCACGACGAGCAGGCCGCTCTGGCCCTCGTCCAGCAGCTCGCCGAGCTCCTGCAGGTCCGAGCGGCTCATGCCGGCGGCGACGTGACCGGCCAGTGCGCTCCAGGGCCGCGCCACCAGCACCGCCGACAGATCAACGCGCCGAGCCCCATCGCGGGAACAGCGCCACGCAGCGCGCCGCCGACCAAGCCCGCACCGAGCCCGCCCCAGGCGCCCTGCCGGGTCGGTTGCTCGTGCTTCTGACGATCTTGACCGTGCTGTCCGCGGGCCGGTCCGTCCGACCAGCGTGCGCCCGCCTAGCCGCGACCCACCGCGAGGTCCGATGCGATCAGTCAGCCGGTGATGTAGTGAGTGAGCTGGTCGGTGGCCGCCTGGAGCTCATCGAGTCCGGTTCTTGACGATGTCACCGATGCTGACGATGCCGACCAGCTTCTCCCCTTCGAGGACGGGGAGGTGGCGCACCCGCTTGTCGGTCATGAACGCATGGCGTCCACGACGTCGGTGTGCGGGTCGGCCGTGACCACCGTCGCGGTCATGATCTCGCTGACCGCAGCGGCCAGAATCTCGGCGCCGCGTGCCGGCAGCGCGCGCACGATGTCCCGCTCGGAGACGATCCCAACGATGGCGCCGTCGGCGTCCGTGACCACCAACGCGCCGATGTTGTGTTCGGCCAGCTTGTCCAGTGCGTCGTTGATGGTCGTGGTCGGCCGCACCGTTGCGACCAGCGAGCCTTTCCTGCCGAGAACGTCGCTGATCCTCATCGTTGACCTCCGGGTCGTCCCTAGATCGGAGACAGCTGAGTGGAACGATGAGTGAGCCAGGCCACAGTTTGCCGAAAGCGTTTGCCGATGCCGCGGCGCTCACGGGCCTGGCCGGGAGGGGTTCCGCCGCAGGTCGGCCCGTGTTAGGCATCAACGTGGACGTCTGCCGCCTTTGAAGACGCACAGGCGGGGGTTCAACGGGACTGTCGTGGGTGTCAGCACGTGCAGGTAGGTGTTCAGCGCGTGGGCGCAGCCCGGGCTCAACGAGGCCTTGCCCAGCGAGTTGATCGCATAGCCGGCACGACCGGCTGATACCGACCAGCGGTATCGACCGGCACGTGCGGGACGATGTCGGCCCGGTTGTAGATCCGCCAGGAGATGTTGCTCAGGCGCCGGTAGCGCGCAGCGAATGCGGCGTCGCCGACCCGCGGTGAGGCGAACGTCAGGCCTGAGGCTTGATCGGCGTGTTGGCCGCCAGGTCGGCCACGAGGAGGGTGGCCAGCGCGCCGCCGGGCTGTGTCCGCAAACGATCGTGGGCAACGCAGGATCGAGATCGCCGGCGAGGTTGACCACGGTAGCGGCGATCTCAGCGGCGAACGACAGTGGACGCCGCCGATGCTCGCCGACTCCGCAGGCTTCATGGTGCCGAAGGTCTGGTAGATGTCGTAGAAGCCCTGGGCCACCATCCTGCCGCCGGAGACCGGCGTGAACGGCACCAGGTTCCAATGCAGGTCGTCCCACCACTCGACGGCCGACCTGGTGCCGCGCAGCGCAACCACCGCGTCTTGGCGGCTCGCCCCCGACCGCGACGAAGCCGTAGAAGACACGTGAGCGCACCGGACCGACAAAGTCCGTCATCTGGATGGTGCGCACCAGCGCGTGTATCCGGTCGGCATGTTGGTGATCGTGGCGGGGCTCGGCTGGCCGGGGTCGTGGGCGTACTGGTCGTAGGCGGCCTGGACGAACGACCCCCAGCCGACCGCGGTCGCCGGGATCATATGGCCTCAACGGCGTGTTCCTCCCGTGGTATCCGGCACCAACGGTCACGCCGCTGCCGTACAACGTCCGGCAGGACGGCTCACCGATGATGCCGGCAGCCCGTCGACGCTTTCGCCATTGCGCGTGCGCCAGTAGTCGTCGAAGTAGCCCTGGTCGCGGCGCTCGTGGCTGCGGTCGAGCAGAGTCGCGGTCGGCGACGAAATCCATCACCGGCACGGCGTATCCGCAGGAGTCGGCGATGCGATCCAGGTCGGCGACGACGATCGACCGCACAACCCAGGTCGCGCCCCTTGCCGAACCGGGTCCGCAGTTTGGCGAACTCCGCGTCGTCAGGCCGGACGATCCGTCCGACACCCTGCAAGACGCACGATCTTGCGGCGGTCCGGAGAACGCGCAGAACATGAGCGTGATGCGGCCATTGTCCCGAACATGCGCGATCGTCTCGGCGCCGCTGCCGGTGTAGTCGAGGTAGCCGACCCGCGTCGGGGACAACACCGCAAGGTCCCAGACATGCCCTTCGGTGAGGCGTTCACGTGACCGCCCGAGCTGGGCGCGGTCGCCACCACGAACATCGGTTGCGCCAGCAGCCAGCCACCAGTCGCTCGTCGATCTGGTCGTAGACGGTGCCCATCCGTCACTGGCCAGACCGGGTCATCGAGAGGACGTCGAGGCTCTTGTCGAGCTGTTCCTCGGTGATGGCGCCCGGAGCGCGACGTGCCCACGCTCCGATCGACCACCTCGCGGATGGTCTTGCGCTCGGCGAGCGCCTGCTTGGCGATCTTGGCCGCCTCGTCGTAGCCGACGTAGTGGTTCAGCGGCGTGACGATGGACGGCGAGGACTCGGCGTACTCACGGCAGCGTCGACGTTGGCGGCGATGCCGTTCGACGCACCGGTCGGCGAACAGCCGGCTGACGTTGGCGAGCAGCCGGATCGACTCCAGGACGTTGCGCGCCATGCACCGGCAGCAGTCACGTTGAGCTCGAAGTTGCCGGCGGCGCCGCCGCACGCGACCGCGGCGTCGTTGCCGATGACCTGGGCGCACGACCATCGTCAGCGGCCTCGGCAGACACCGGGTTGACCTTGCCGGGCATGATCGAGCGACCCGGCTGCAGGTCGGGCAGGCAGATCTCGCTCAGCCCGGCCGCGCGGTCCCGAGCCCATCCAGCGGATGTCGTTGGCGATCTTGTTGAGGCTGACCGCGACGGTGCGCAGCTGGCCGGAGAGCTCGACGAGAGCGTCGCGGGCGCCCTGGGCCTCGAAGTGGTTGCGGGCCTCGGTCGAGCGGCAGGCCGGTCTCGGCGGCCAGCTCGCATGATCACGTCGGCGGCGAACCCGGCGGGGCGTTGATGCCGGTGCCGACAGCGGTGCCGCCCAGCGGCAGCTCGGCGAGCCGCGGCACGTCGCCTGCACCCGGTCCGACGCCGTAGCGGATCTGCGGCCGCGTACCCGCCGAACTCCTGCCCGAGCGTCACCGGCGTCGCGTCCATCAGGTGGGTGCGGCCGGACTTCACCACCTCGGCGAACTCCGTGCGCCTTGCCCTGCCAGCGCAGCCGCGAGGTGCTGCAGCGCCGGGATCAGGTCGCACGACCAGCGCCTTCGTGGCGGCGCAGGTGGATCGCCGACGGGAACTGCGTCGTTACTGGACTCAGCGGGTCGTTGACGTCGTCGTTGGGATGGACCTTGGCCCCGCCGAGCCGCTCGGACGCCAGCGTGGCCAGCACCTCGTTGGCGTTCATGTTGCTGCGAGGTGCCCGACCCGGTCTGGAAGACGTCGATCGGGAACTCGGCGTCCCAGTCGCCGCGCGCCACCTCCTCCGGCAGCGGCCGCAATGGCGCTCCGCCTTGGCCGGCTCCAGGCAGGCCCGCGCTCGGCTCGCACCTGGGCGGCTGGCGCCCTTGATCAGCGCCGAGGGCGGCGATCAGCTCGCGTTCCGATCGGCTGGCCCGAGATCGGGAAGTTCTCGACCGCCCGCTGGGTCTGCGCGCGCCACTTGGCGTCGCTTCGGGACGCGTACCTCGCCCATCGAGTCGGTCTCGACACGGTACTGGCCACCGGCTGCGGACATTTGCTGGCACGCTCCTTCGACTGACGGCCCCACGGCGATCCTAGAGGGCCGCCGGTCAGGCTCGTGGTGAGCTGCCTCGCACCGCATCGCGGCGGCCAGGTGCGGTCGAAGTCGATGGCGGAGTAGGCGCGCAGCTTGCCGAGCTGGTGCTGGTGAGTCGATCTAGTCGGATCGTGCCGGACTTGGACCGCATGCACGATCGACTGGGTCGTGCACGGCGTCGGCGCGGTAGCGCACGCCGCGCAGCAGCTCGCCGTCGGTGATGCCGGTGGCGCAGAAGAAGCATGTTGTCGCCGCTGACCAGGTCGTCGGTGGTCAGCACCCGGTCGAGGTCGTGGCCGGCGTCGAGCGCCTTGCGCCGCTCGTCGTCGTCGCGCGGCCAGAGCCGGCCCTGGATCGCGCCGCCCATGCACTTCAGCGCGGCCGCGGCGATGATGCCCTCGGGCGTGCCGCCGATGCCGAGCAGCAGGTCGACGCCGGTGCCCGGCGCGGGCGGCCATGATCGCGCCGGCCACGTCGCCGTCGCTGATGAAGTGGATCCGGGCGCCGGCGTCCCGGACCTCCTTGACCAGCGTCCTCGTGCCGCGGGCCGGTCGAGGATGCACACGGTGACGTCCTCGGGTCGCGCGTCCTTGGCCTTCGCGACCCGGCGGATGTTCTCGCCGACCGGGCGCGGTGATGTCGACGACGTCGGCCGCCTCCGGCCCGGCCGCGAGCTTCTCCATGTAGAACACCGCGGACGGGTCGAACATCGTGCCGCGCTCGGCCACGGCGAGCACCGCGACCGCGTTCGGCATGCCCTTGGCCATCAGCGTGGTGCCGTCGATCGGGTCGACGGCGACGTCGCACTCGGGCCGGTGCCGTCGCCGACCTCCTCGCCGTTGTAGAGCATCGGCGCCTCGTCCTTCTCGCCCTCGCCGATGACGACGACGCCGCGCATGCGAGACCGTGCCGATCAGCGTGCGCATGGCGTCGACGGCGGCGCCGTCGCCGCCGTTCTTGTCACCGCGGCCGACCCAGCGGCCGGCGGCCATCGCGGCGGCCTCGGTGACCCGGACCAGCTCCAGCGCCAGGTTGCGGTCGGGCGCCTCCTTGGGGACGGCCAGCTCAGGCAGCGGGGGATCCCGGTCACGAGCGCAGCCTCGTCCGGGTCAGCACCGGGCCGGTCCCGTCGCGCAGGCGGCGATGGCCGCGTCAAGGCGGAGTGCGGGCGCCGTCGAGCCAGCGCTGGCTTGGCGTCGGCGAGCTCCTCGCCGCGTTGCCAACGCCGCAGCGACTCCTCAAGGACTGCCCGCCCGACTCCAGCGCCGAGACCACCGCGGCCAGCTCGGCCCTAGCCCGGATTCATAGCTCAACAGCTCGCCTGCGGCGTCCTGGGTGGTCATGATCGTAGGGGAGACCACTTCGTCGGTCGCGCCGAACCCGCGGTGGTCGGGAGGTGGAGATGGGCTACCGGCTCGGCATCGGCGTCGTCGTGGCGCTGCACTACGTCCTATACTCGGCTACCTGATCGTGGGCGGGTTCCTGGCCTGGCGGTGAAGCCACGCGCGATCCGGGTTGCACATCCTGGCGGCGGCGTGGGCGTTGGTGATCGCGGTGTTCCCGCTGGCGTGCCCGTTGACGTGGCTGCACAACTGGCTGCGCGGCCGGGTCAGGCGAGCCACCGCTGCGGCGCACCGGCTTCATCACGCCAAGTACGGCTCCGGCGTCTTCTGCCCGGCCCGCTACCTGAACCCGGGTGCGGCTGGCGGTCGGGACGGTGGTGGTGGCGTCGTGGGTCGGGTATCGTGATCATCCGCCGTCCGGGACTGCTTTCGGGCTGCGAACGAGCCGTGCTCCACGTACACGGTGAGTAGGCGCGGGCCTGCTCCTGGCGCGCGCACCGCGGTGTCCGGGCCGATGACGACGGCGTAGCCGCGGCGCAGCGTCGCCTTGGGCGGGTCGCGATCACCGGGCCCGCATCTGAGGTGAATCGGCGCGGGTGCCTTCAGGAGTTCGGCATGCGGCGGCGGGCGATCCCGGTCGGCTGGACGTCGGTGCGGTCCGTGTCCAGCCGCCTGGTCAGGACGGCGGTGAGCCGGCGCGTTCGGCCATGGCCTCCGTTCCCGGTCAGCCGCAGGTTGACGAGCTCGCGGGCTCGCCCGCGCATGCGGGCGATCCGGCGTTCCTCCTCGTCGCGGTCGGGCACGATTCGCTTGCCGGCGTCCGTCGGCGTCGACGCAGCGCGCAGGTCGGCGACGAGGTCGAGCAGCGGCGTGTCCGCCGTGGCCGATGGCGCTGGACGACCGGTGCGTGCAGCGCCGCGACCACCGCGCGCAGCAGCGTCTCGTTGGTGAAGGGCAGGCGCGTCCTCGACGCGAGCCGCCGCCGCGGGCGACGACGGCTGACGCGATCCACCGTGGGGCTCGGCGTCGAGGGCCGGCCGAGCGCGGCGACGATCCCGCTGACGGCGGCCGGGCCCGGGTGGCCGCGACCGCTCGACCGCCTCGAACCGGGCGGCCGGGCACCGCCGGCGGGCGTTCTCGACGACGTCGCGCGCCGCGGCGCTGGACACCGGCCAGGAGACCAGGCCGGTACGGCAGCGGGGAGGAGCGGAGCGGCCGCTTTTGCGGTCCGCGGCGAACAGCCCCGGCGGCCAGAAGTCGTTTGAGCTGTTCGATGCCGCACGAGCAGTTCGCCGATCCCGACCTGCCGGATCGCCGACGCGCGCAGACTGAAGCGTGCCTCGTTCCGCGCGTAGAGTCCGGGCGGGCGCGCATGACGATCAGGCGCCTTCGGCGATCTGGGCACCGTCGACGAGGGAAGACGCAGCCGTGACGCGGTCATGGAGATATTGGCGTCGGTGTCACGCACGGTCAGGAAGGTCGTCGGCACGCCGGGCCGGCGGGTGAGCTGGGCGACCTGGCCCTCCACCCAGACCTCACCGAGGCGGTGCACCCAGCCGGCGATCGCGGCGGACGGCGCAGCGGCGGCGAGCGTTCCGGTGAGGTCGAGCTTGCTCATTCAGTCGCGGGCGAGGCCGTGGACTCCGGGGTCTGGTCGGATTTCGACCGGACCGCGGCAGGCGCGCCGGAGCCGGGGCGACCTGTCTTGGCCGCCTTCTTCATCGCCTGCTTCGCCGTCTTCTTGGCGCCGTTCGGAGCCGGAACTGCTGCCTTCGCCGGCGCCGGCGGCATCGGCGCCGCCGCCGGGGCGGTGACCTTCTTCGGCGGCGGACGGTTATAAGCCGGCTTCTTCTGTCGTGTCCGTCGGCGGCTCGTCGAACGTCGCCCAGGACGGCGTCGTCCGACAGGCCCCGGATGTGGGCCAGCACACCTCGTCCCCGCGGGCTACGTACGCCGCGATCTGCTGTTGGACGCGCAGCGGGGCACATCGCCGCCCCAACGATCTGGACGGGAACCTCTGGCGCGTCAGCGGCATCTGGCGCAGGCGGTTGGGATTGTGGCGACAAACCCGATGGCAACGCGAACGGGCGTGGGTAAGGTGCGGCATGGTGTCGGCCTGCCGCACCCAGCCAGACCCAGCGCCGCGGGTCCGTACCATCGGCAGCATGGCCGTTCCCGACCACACACCCGATCCGAGCAATACGTAAC
>ERZ1370068.6293-contig-5285_pt1 | contig 28391 bp, 36 predicted proteins | sample MGYA00561227_ERZ1370068 | MGnify/ENA primary metagenome ERZ1370068 (study PRJEB38410, sample SAMEA6850437) | metagenome | study: Metagenomic assessment of the ecological functions of the soil: analysis of the soil microbiota associated with the...
CGGCGGCTCTATCAGGCGTACCGCGCCGGCCGGAGCCTTTCCGCCGACACCGGCCGGCTCTGGATGGACGCGATCTCGGGCCACATCGGTGGCGCTCGCTCGGATCTGACCGTTCTCGACCTCGGCGCCGGCACCGGGCGCTTCTCGGCGCTGCTCGCCGATGCCTTCGGGGCTCGCGTCGTCGCGGTCGAGCCGTCGGCCAAGATGCGTGGCCGATGCCGAGCGCGGCAGCGCGCACGCTCGGGTCATCTACCGAGACGGCGCGGCGCGGACTCGATACCCGGCCCGCGACGGCGAGTTCGACTTCGCGCTCCTGTCGATGGTCATCCACCACGTTCCGGACCTCGCCGCCTGCGCGCGCGAGACTCCACCGGGTCCTCAAGCACGACGGGCGCGTCTTCATCCGGAACACGTTCAGCGGCCGGCTGCGAGGGCATCCGCCACTACGAGTTCTTTCCCTCGGCCCGCGCCATCGACGAGGCGCGCCTTCCCACCGTCGGACGCGCGTCCGGGAAGCGTTCGAGGCGAGGGGATTCGCGTTCGGAAGCGCTCGAGACGGTCGAGCAAGAAATCGACCCGAGCCTCGCCGCCCACTACGACCGCATCAAGCGCCGCGCCCTCTCCTCCTTCGAGCTGATCTCCGACGCCGAATTCGAGCAGGGCCTCCAGCTCATGCGCATCGCCGCCGCCCACGAAACCACTCCCACGCCAATCTTAGAAAAGATCGACCTCCCTCGTCCTCCGCCGCCCAAACAACTAGTCCCGCCGAGCAGAGCGCGGAGCAGCGCGCGGCACCCTCCCGACCGCCTATGCAGCATGAAGGCGGCACTGCTCGCCGCGCCTTCAGGCAAGCTCCACTGCATGAGGCCTCGCGCACGCGCAGCTGACCGCGCTTGGAGCTAGAACGACAGAGCGAAGACGGGGGGCGCGGAGGGGGCCGGTGGGGGTCGTGAGACTCGTTCCCTCCAAGCGTAGGCGGGCGCAAAGCGCCGGGATGGAGCCCAGCCGCAACAGGCAATGCGAGCGGGTGCCGCGTGGTCGCACGACCCCCGCCGGCCCCTCTCGCGCCCCCGCCTCGAGCTGCAGTCCTCTTCAGCCCAAGCCGCAGTCAAGCTGACGAGCAAGCTCCGCGATGACCCGTGAAGAAGTAGGAGAGCATGACGACGGTAGCGAGGGGATTGCCGACGAAGACGGTCCAGCCGGCGATCTCGTCGAGCACCCACTTCAGCAGCGATCAGCACGCCACCGGTGAAGAACACCTCGAAGGCAGTGTGAAGAAGATCACCAGGGCGAAGACGAAGAGCGGCTGGCGTCTCGGCGCCCGCGGATCAAGAGCGCGCCGACGATGCCGAAGAGGGCGAACGCGATCCCGTGCAGGACCGTGTAGGACACGAGCGCGGTCACCGGATCGGCCTGGCGCAGGAGCCGCGGTGCCGAGGAGCTTCGGGGTCCGCAGCGGCTCACCCTGGATCCAGTCGATCGCGAGGAAACCAGAGCGCCACGACCGCCGCGCCGAGCAAGCCGGCCACGATGCCCTCGCGCGCAGCACGAGGCCCCAGGAGCCGATCAAGGTGCGCGGGAGAGCCCGGTGGGCACTGGAAGAAGTACCAGAGCATCGCGATCGACGCGAGGAGGTTGCCGATGAGGATCGCCCACCAGACCAGGGCGCCCAGCATCGATTTGCCGAGCGCGCCGACCAGGCCGAAGACGAAGACCTCGAAGCTGGCGAACAGGATGACGAACGCGAGAAAGAGCGCGGGCTCACGCTCGCTCACCGCCATGAGACTCGCCGCCACGATGCCGAACGCCACGAACGCCAGCCCGTGGATGATCGTGCAGCCGAGCACGTTGCCGAACGTGGGCTGCAGCCCGGCCGGGTCCGTGACGCCCTGGAAGACCGCCGCGCCCAGGAGCCCCGGAGTCAGGAACGGCTTGCCTCGCACGATGTCGAAGCCGAGGAACCAGACGGCGACGACGACCGCTCCGATCAAGCCGGCCACGACGCCTTCCCTGAGTATCGAGCGCTCCGCGGGCGCCATCTGGGTGCGGGCTATTGTATGCCTTCCGCCGTCACTCGGCGTCGCGGGCGAATCGCACGCCGTAGTCGGAGTAGCGCAGGTGCGGCGGCAGGGAGGAGCGGTGACCGACGGCACTCCACGGGTCGGCGTGGCGCCAGGCTCCACCGCGGCTGACGCGCCGGGTCCCCGAGGCCGCACCGCCGCGGATTCCGTCCGGGCGACTGCGCGTAGTAGCTTTCGTCGAACCAGTCGGCGCACCACTCGTGACATACGCCCGAGAGGTCGGCGAGCCCGAAAGGGTTCGGCGGCGTGTCGCCGACGCGCGGCGGACGATCGAAACGTCCCGGCGGGTTTGACGTCCCCCACGGATAGCGGGCCTTCTCGAGACCGCCGCGCGCAGCTTTCTCCCACTCGGCCTCCGTCGGCAGCCGGGCTCCCGACCACTCCGCGAAGGCGACGGCCTCGGCCCACGAGAGGCCGACCACGGGCTGGCGCGGGTCGGCGAACGCCGGATCGAGCCAGAACGGGGGCGGCGAGGCCCCATCGCGTTCGAGTAGGCGGCGAAGTCGGCATTCGTCGCGGGCGTGCGCGCGATCAGGGAACGCGTCGACCCAGACGAGATGGGGCGGACGCTCGCAGGGATGGCCGTCGGCCCAGCCCATGCTGAACTGCCCGCCCGGAACGCGCACGAAGTGCACCCCTTATAATAGGCCCCGCCAAGGAGGCCCTTCATGAACGTCGCCCCGAGGATGGCCCGACTCGGAACCGAGTCGGCGTTCGAGGTATTGGCCCGCGCGCGGGCAGCTCGAGCGCGGGCCGCGAGATCATCCACCTGGAGATCGGCGAGCCCGATTTCGACACGCCGGCGCACATCAAGCGAAGCCGCGAAGCAGGCGCTCGACGCCGGTGCAACCCACTACGGCCCGGCCGCCGGGCTGCCGAGCTGCGCGAGGCGATCGCCAAGCACGTGGCCGAGACGCGCGGCATCGCCGTCTCGCCCGAGGAAGTCGTCGTGACACCGGGCGCCAAGCCGATCATGTTCTTCACGATCATGGCGCTGATCGGTGAGGGCGACGAGGTCATCTATCCCAACCCGGGCTTTCCGATCTACGAGTCGGTCATCAACTTCGTCGGCGGAGTCCCGGTGCCGATTCCGCTGCGCGAAGAGGCGGCTTCGGGTTCGACCTCGGAGCTGTTCGAGCGGCGCGTCTCGCCCAAGACGAAGCTCGATCGTGATCAACTCGCCGGAGAATCCCACGGGCGGCGTGCCTCGATCGGGCGCAGCTCGAGCGCATCGCCGCGATCGCGTCCGCGCGCGGGATTCCGGTGCTGACCGACGAGATCTACCGCCAGTTCCTCTACGAGGGCGAGTTCGCCTCGATCACGAACCTGCCGGGCATGCAGGGCCGGACGATTCTCCTCGACGGCTTCTCGAAGTCGTACGCGATGACCGGCTGGCGCCTCGGCTACGGCGTGATGCCGGCCGCCGCTCGCCGAGCACGTCGCGCGGCTGATGGTCAACTCCAACTCCTGCACGGCGTCGTTCGTGCAGCTCGCCGGGATCGCCGCGCTCCAGGGCGACCAGACGCCGGTCGCCTCCATGGTGGCGGAGTTCAAGCGGCGCCGCGATCTCCTCGTGGACGGTCTCAACCGCCTGCCCGGGGTCAAATGCGCGCGGCCGCGCGGCGCGTTCTACGTCTTCCCGAACGTCACCGGCACCGGCCGGCCGTCCGCCGAGGTGGCCGAGCGCCTCCTGACCGAGGCCGGCGTCGCCGCGCTGTCCGGCGCGGCGTTCGGCGCACTACGGCGAGGGGCTATCTGCGGTTCTCGTACGCCAACTCCGGAGGCGAACCTCCGTGAAGGCGCTCGATCGCATGCGCCCGGTGTTCGAGAGCTTCGCGCGAAGAAGTGACGCGTCGTACCACGGTCGCCGACGTCGTCGTCGATGGCCTGCGACGCGCCGGGACACCGGTGCCTCGTCGGCGTCGCGCGCGGGCGTCCCGATCTTCCGGTCCTCGACGCGGCGCGGGCGGTCGGGCCGCCCGTCGTGCTCGCGGCGGGCGCGAGCGGCGCGTGCGTCATCGCCGCGGTCACCGGTGATCTCGCCGACGCCCCGGCGCCGTGGTGCTCGGCGACGAGCCGGCCGCCGTCTCGCCGCCGCCCGCGGAATGCCGGAGGGCGCGCCGTTCATCCTGCTGACGAGCGGCTGTCCGTCGGCGATGCCCGGATGCAAGGAAACGCTGCGGGTGGAGACCGAATCGGCCGCGCACCGGATCGCACACGCGGCCAGGCTCGCGCATGACAGAGCTGCGAGGTCCGGTGCATCTCGACATTTCCGCCACCGTCGCGGGACGACCGGCGGTACCGCTGGCAACGTCGTGTCGTCCCGATCCGCCGCCGTATCCGGATCGTGAGGCCCTCGACCGCGCGGCACGCGCAATATCCGACGCTTCGCGGCCGCTTCTGCTCGCCGGATCTCACTGCCGCTCGTCCGATGCGGCGCAGTGGCTGAGGGCGTTCGTCGAGGCGCTGCCCGCGCCGCTCTTGACGACGGTGCGGGCGAAGGGGGCCTTGCCGGATCCCCACCCGCTGATGCTGGGCGTGCTCGGCGTCAGCGGCGTGGAAGCGCGCCTGCTGGGCCGCGCCGACCTCGTCATCGCGATCGGTCTCGACGCGCTCGAGCTCGTGCCGGAGCCCTGCTGGTCGAGCGCGCCCGTGATCGTCTTCGGGCCGGCCGCGATGCCGGACGGCCGGGTGCCCGCGGTCCAGGTGCTCGGCGAGGTGGGCGCCATCGTCGAGGAGCTTGCGCTGCGGCTGCGCGACAAGGCCCGTGCCGACTGGGACGTCGCCGAGGTCGATCGGGTTCGCCGAGGGTGCGGCACGGAGCGTCGGCGACGGACTGGACGCGCGCGTAGTGCGCCTCGCGCGCGAGGCGACACCGGCCGGCACGATCGCGACGGCCGACGCGGGCGCACACTACGCCGGCGTGGCCACGTCCTGGCACGCGATCGCCCCGCGGGAATTCCTTCCTGGCCCCGAGCGGTCTCGGCGTTACGGGCGGGCTTCTGCGCCGCCCGGCAGGATCGCCGGCCCACCTCGTCCATCCGGATCGCCGGGTCGTTCTGCTTCACCGAGGCGAACGAGCCTGGCCGGCCCGGAGCGAGGCTCGAGACCGCCGCGCGGATCGGCGCACGATGTCGTGATCGTCGTCGTCTTGGCGCTCGGCGGGCCGGACGCGTCTCCGGTGATGCGGCGGGCCGAGAGCTTCGGAATGTCCGCGTCCGCCGTCGACAGCTGGAGGCGAGGTTCGCCCCGGAGTCGTTCAGTCGAGCGCTCGCCGCCGAGCGGCACGTCGCTGATCGTCGTGCGATCGTGAGGACGTCGCCCCCGACTTGACGATGCTGTCCTCGGATGGTAGAAGCGTGCAACCGTCCGAGCCGCGAGAGAGGAGAGGTGAGGTCTCTCCGGGTCCTCTGAGTCCACTTTCCCCCAGCCGTCACCCTGCGAGCTCCAAGGAGTCCGTATGCACGCGGGACCTCGCGTCGACACTTTAGTTCGTGCTCGCTTCCGGCGCAACCGCCGGCATGGCAACCTGCTGGCCTCGGCAAGGCGCCCGCGCTCGCCCAGAAGCGCGAGCCTGGCCGTTCCCCTCAGCTTTCGGAATCACTTCGTCCCTGCCTCCGATGACGAAATGCCTGCGCAAACAGGCCGAGGCTTTCGGCAAGCAGGCGGGCGTCACGGTCAGGGTGGACACGATCGCCCACCCGCAGCTGCCCGCGAAGCGCGCGGCCGAGGCGCAGTCGCAGCCGGGCCACGACATGATCCTGACCGGCGGAGCCGGCCCGTTCCTGTTCGAGAAGCAGCACGCCGACGTCGGCGACCTCATCGACGAGCTCGGCAAGAAGTACCTGGCGGCTGGTATCCGTTCGCGCGCGAGGGCTCTCAGACACGGCCTCGGGCTGGAAGGCGGTGCCGTGGTTCTGGATCTCGTTCCCGGCGACGCACAACATGGCGCACTTCCAGCAAGGCCGGGCCTCGAGTACTCCGAAGACGTGGGACGAGCTGCTGAAGCACGGCAAGATCCTCAAGAAGCAGGGCAACCCGGTCGGCATCGCCATCAGCCACTGCGGCGACGCCAACACGCACGTTCTGGTCGGTGCTCTGGTGCTACGGCGGCAAGGTGCTCGAGGCCGACGGCAAGACGCCGGCCATCAACTCCGGACAAGACCGCGCAGGTGATCGAGTGGTACAAGGAGCTCTACCGGGACGCGATGGAGCCCGAGGTGCTCTCCTGGGACGACGCGTCCAACAACCGCTTGCATCCTCGTCCGGCAAGGGCTCCTGGATCCACAACCCGATCAGCCCGTACGACGCCGCGCTCGCGAAGAAGATGCCGATCGCCGACGACATCAACCACCACTCGAGCCCGGCGGGTCCGGCCGGCATCCACTCGGCGCCCGCCGATCAACGCGCATCGGCATCTGGAAGTTCTCGAAGAACGCCGACGCTCGCCAAGGACTTCATCCGAGTTCCTGTTCCGGAAGGAGAACTACGACGCCTGGATCGTCGGCGTCCAACGCGTTCAACCATCCGCCGCTCAGGCACCTCGCCGACCATCCGATCTGGGTCGCAGGAACCCGAAGTTCGCGATGCTGCCGAAGGAGGCCGAGTACGCGCACGCGCGCGGCTGGCCCGCCAAGCCCAACGACGCCGTCGCGGATCGCAGGTCAACTACGTCCTGCCCGACATGGTGGCCAAGGCCGTCAACGGCATGCCCGACCAAGCGGGCGATGGCCTGGGGCCGAGGATCAGGTCAGGCTCGCCGTGCAGGGCAAGCTCAAGGAGGCCGGCGCGGCCTGGCGGTCGGCTCATCAGGAGCCGTGGCCATGAACAAAGCGATCAGCCGTCGGCGTTTCCTCAAGTCCTCCGCCGGCGCGGCTCGCCGGCGCGTCGGCGGTCTTCGCTCGACCGCGCGCCGGCGTTCGCCCAGAAGCGCGAGCTGACGTTCCTCAGCTTCAATCACTTCGTCCCGGCCGTCCGACGACGAGCTCAAGCGGCAGGCGGAGGTCTTCGGCAAGCAGGCCGGGGTCACCGTGCGCGTCGACACGATCGCCGGCCCGCAGCTGTTCGGCCAAGCGCGCCGCCGAGGCGCACCGTCGCAGTCCGGCCACGACCTGATCGTCACCGGCGCCGCCGATCCCGTTCCTCTACGAGCAGCAGCTGACGGACGTGGGCGACCTCGTCGACTATCTCGGCAAGCGGTACGGCGGCTGGTACCCGTTCGCCGAAGGAGACGTGCCTGACGGCGTCGGGCTGGCAAGGCCGTGCCCTGGTTCTGGGTCGCGTTCCCGGCCAGCTACAACGAGGTGCACTTCAAGAAGGCCGGAGCTCCAGCCGCCGAAGACCTGGGACGATCTGCTGAAGGCGGGCAAGATCCTCAAGAAGCAGGGCAACCCGGTCGGCATCGCCGATCAGCCATTGCACGCGACGCCAACATCACGTTCTGGTCGGTCGCTCTGGTGCCACGGCGCCAAGGTGCTCGAGGCCGACGGCAAGACGCCGGCCATCAACAGCCGACAAGGCCGCCCAGGTGATCGAGTGGTACAAGGAGCTCTACCGGGACGCCATGGAGCCCGAGGTGCTCGTCGTGGGACAACGCCTCCAACAACCGCTTCCTCCTGTCCGGGCAAGGGCTCGTGGATCCACAACCCGATCAGCCCGTACAGTCGCCGCCGTCGAGAAGAAGATGCCGATCGCCGACGAGATCAACCACCACCCGAGCCCCGGCGGGCCCGGCGGGCATCCACTCGGCGACCGGGCGTCAACTCGCTCGGCGATCTGGAAGTTCTCGAAGAACGTCACGCTGCGCGAAGGACTTCATCAAGTTTCTCTTCCAGAAGGAGAACTACGACGCCTTCGATCGTCGGCGGGCAGCGCGCTTCAACCAGCCGCCCTCAAGAGCTTCGCCGAGCACCCGATCTGGGCGAGCAATCCCAAGTACGCCATGCTGCCCAAGGAGGCCGGAATACGTGCACGAGCAAGGCTGGCCGGCCAAGCCCAAGCGCGGCCGTGCAGCTCATCAGCGTCAACTTCGTCCTGCCCGACATGGTCGCCAAGGCCGATGCAACGGCATGCCCACCAAGCGGCGCGCATGGACTGGGGCGCAGGATCAGGTCGAGCTCGCGGTGCAGGGGCAAGCTCAAGACAGAGGGCGAAGGGTATAGCCATGGCCGTCGGCCCGCGAGTGCCTCGAGGCGACCGGACCGCCGCCGGCCCAGCCGCTTCGCGCGCGTCCGCGAGTGGTGGGAGCAGGAGCACGTCTTCGGCTACGGCCTGATCCTGCCCGCGCTGCGTCGCTCATCGCGTGCCTGGTGGCCTATCCGTTCGGGATGGCCATCTACTTCAGCCTGTCGGACTACTGGGTGGGCTCACCGGGCAGCTTCATCGGGCTGCAGAACTTCCGCGACATCGTCGGCAACGAGATCTTCCGGCAGACCGTCTACAACTCCGTTCGTCGTTCACCATCGATCGCGGTCGTCGTCAAGACGGTCGCTCGGGCGTGTGGCTGGCGATGCTGCTGTTCCGGCGACTCTCAAGTTCAAGCGCGCTGATCCGCGGCGCCGTGCTGCTGCCGTGGGTCATTCCCACCGCGCTGTCCATGCTCGGCCTGGGGATGGATGTTCGACTCGCTCTACAGCGTGGTGAACTGGACGGGCGATCCGCCTCGGGCTCATCAGCCCGCCCGGGCCCAACTGGCTCGGCATGACCGGCTACGCCATGACCGCGGTGATCGCCGTCAACGTCTGGCGCGGGCCTGCCCTTCTTCGCGATCATCGTGCTGGCCGGCCTCGTGTCGATCCCGCGCGAGTACTACGAGGCGGCCGAGGTGGACGGCGCCGGCTCGTGGCGCCGCTTCCGGCACGTCACGCTGCCCGCTGCTCAAGCCGGTGCTGGCGGTGGTGATCCTCTTCTCCACGATCTTCACGCTTCTCCGACTTCAACATCGTGCAGGTGCTCACCCGGGGCGGCCCGGTCAGCACGACGCACCTCTTCGCCACGCTCGCGTACCAGGTCGGGCCTGACCGGCGGCAACCTCGGACAGGGCGCGGCCATCTCGCTGTTCATGTTCCCGATGCTGGCCGCTCGTGGTCGTTCATCCAGCTCCGCTACATCCGGAAGGAGTGACGATGGTCACGTCGGCGTCGCAGCCGCGGCGTCGCGCATCCGGTCGACTCGTGTTCGGCTACGCCAACGTGATCCCGTTCGTCTTCTTCGCGTTGTTCCCGTTCTACTACATGGTGATCACCTCGCTGAAGAACGACGCCGAGCTCTACAACCTCAAGTCGATCCCGTTCCTCGATCCAGACCGGCGTGATCACCGATCACTATCGCTACCTGTTCTTCAAGACCGAGTTCCTGACCTGGATGAAGAACAGTCTCATCATCAGCGTGGTGGCGACGGTCGGTCTCCCTGGTGATCGCGATCCTGGCCGGCTACAGCCTTCGCGCGCCTGCGCTTCCGCGGCGTCGGCCTCCGTTCGGGACCGCGGTCTTCATCACGTACCTGGTGCCGCCCGACCCTGCTCTTCCTGCCGCTCTCCCAGGTCGTGGTGTGGCTCGGGCATCGTCGGACACCATCTGGGCGCTGATCGTCACCTATCCGACCTTCCTGGTGCCGTTCTCCACGTGGCTGCTCATGGGCTACTTCCGGACCATTCCACGCGAGGTCGAGGAGTGCGCGCTGGTGGACGGCGCCAGCCGGATGCAGACGCTGATGCAGATCGTGCTGCCGATGGCCGTCCCTGGGATCGTCTGCGTCGCGCTCTTCGGCTTCACCCTGACGTGGAACGAGTTCACCTACGCGCTGACGTTCGTCTCGCAGACCGCCAACAAGACGGCCGTGGTGGGCGTCACCGCGGACCTGATCCGCGGCGACATCTACTACTGGGGCTCGCTGATGGCAGGGCGCGGTCGTCGCCAGCCTGCCGATCGTCGTCATCTACGTCTGGTTCCTGGACTACTACGTCTCGGGCCTCACTGCCGGCGCCGTCAAGGGCTAGGTCGCGGCACTCATTCGCGTCATCGCCACCCGCCCGGCCAGTGCGCGGCGCGAATGAGCGGCGGGCTAGCCCGGCATCGGCGCGCGCGTCCACGCCCGCGACGATGTCCGTCTCGGAGGGCGCCTTCTCCTCGAAGTCGCGCTTGATGACGTGTGGCGAACTGCTCGAGCGTCTCGAAGATCGAGAAGTCGAGCTCGGGAAAAAGTTGAAGGGAAACACGATCCGCCCGTAGCGATTGATCACGAACGGCTTCCGGCGCGGCCCCTCGCGCGGGATTCTAGCAGGGTATAATGACGCCATGCCGATCCTGAACCCCGCGACCAGGCCGCCAGTCCGCAAGGAATTCGAGCGCATCGCCCGGACCCCGTGAAGCTCGTCGTCTTCTCGCAGGAGCGCTGACGGCCGCCGAGCTCTGCCAGCAGAACGAGCAGCTCGTGCGCGAGGTCGCCGAGCTCTCCGACCAGATCAGCGGTCGAGGTGCTCAACCTCGCCATCGACCGCGAGCGCGCCGAGGCGTACGGCGTCGATCCAGGTGCCCGGCCATCGTCGTCGTGAGGGCAGCCGCGACTGCGGGCATCCGCTTCACGGGATCCCGCTCGGCTACGAGTTCAGCAATCTGATCGACTCGATCATCGTGGCGTCCACCGGCGAGCCGACGCTGGTCGCGAGGACACGCTGGCGTCGCTGCGCGCGCTCGGCGTCCGACGTCGACATCAGGGTCTTCTCGACCCCCACCTGACCCCACCTGCCCCGGGCCGTGCGCCTGGCGCAGCACATGTCGGTCGCGTCCGGAGCTGGTGCGCTCGACCGTGATCGAGGCGACCGAGTTCCCGAGCTCTCGCGGGCCTACCAGGTGATGGGCGTGCCCAAGGTCGTGATCAACGATCGCGTCCAGTTCGAGGGCGCCCTGCCCGAGCAGGATTCTTCTGGCGCCGTGGCGCCGGCAGGCGGTGGAGACGCCCTGAGAGGGTCGGCGCTCCCTCCTTTGACGCGGTCCGCGGCGCGGCAGGCTCGATGGCCGCGCGTGAGCCGGAGAGGCCGGACGGCAGCTCCTGTTCGCCTACGGCACGCTGATGCGCGGCTACGGCGCCATCACGCGTGCTCGTCTGCGGCATCGACGTTCACTCGGCGAGGGCCCGTCGCGCGGCGCGCCTGCTCGACCTCGGCCGCTATCCCGGGCTCGTCGACGGGCGTCGGCCGCGTGCGCGGCGAGATCTACCGCCTCGACGATCCGAACTTCTCCCGGTGCTCGACCGCGAGGAGGGGTACAATTCTCCGAGCGTCGCCGCGCGATCGTCAGCGCTCGCGAACGGCCGGCGCGCGCGGGCGTGGATCTACCGCTACCGCGGGCCGCGCGAATCGCGCGCGGTCCCGATCCCGACGGGGACTACCGCGCGGCGCCAGCCCGCGCCCGCGACCTAGGCAATTACGCAGGAGGATCCGATGGCGATGACCGCCGCCGAGCTCGTCAAGGCCGATCAGGAGCACCTGATCCACCCGCTGCATCACCCGATCGACAACGCGGAGCCGATGATCTACGTCCGCGGCCGCGGCGCCACCATCACCGACATCGGCGGGCCACGAGTACATCGACGGGCTCTCCGGGCTCTGGAACGTCAACGTCGGCCACGGGCGCGCCGAGCTGGCCGACGCGGCGGCCGCGGCGCAGATGAAGGAGCTCGCCTACTACTCCGGCTACGTCGGCTCGTCGAACATCCCGGCCATCACGCTGGCCAACAAGCTCATCGAGCTCGCCTACGACAACATGCAGGCGGTGTTCTTCACCTCCGGCGGCGCCGAGTCGAACGAGTCGGCGTTCAAGACGGCGCGCTTCTACTGGAAGGCGCAAGGGCAAGCCCGACAAGGTCAAGATCATCGCCCGCCAGCAGGGCTATCACGGCGTCACGCTGCAGGCGATGAGCGCCACCGGCATGGCGCGCCTACTGGAAGATGTTCGAGCCGCGTGTCCCGGGCTTCGTGCACATCCAGACGTGCTATCCGTACCGGTTCCAGGGCGCGAAGCCCGGCGAGACGGTCGGGCCAGGCGGCGGCGCGCGAGCTCGAGGAGGCCATCCTGCGCGAGGGCCCGACACGGTGGCGGCGTTCATCGGCGAGCCGATCCACGGCGGCGGCGGCGTCATCTATCCGACCGACGACTACTGGCCGCTGGTGCGCGAGATCTGCACGCGCCACGACGTGCTCTTCATCGCCGACGAGGTCATCACGGGCTTCTGCCGCACGGGCACGCTGGTTCGCGCTCGCGCACTGGAACGTGAAGCCCGACATCGTCTCGTTCGCCAAGGGCGTGACCTCCGGCTATCTGCCGCTCGGCGGCATCATGGTCATCGAAGGCGATCAAGGAGGCGATGGACGACGGTCAAGCCCGAGGACCGCTGGATGCACGCCTACACCTACTCGGGCCATCCGACCTGCTGCGCGGTCGGCCTCAAGAACCTCGAGATCATGGAGCGCGAGCGGCTCTGGGAGAACGCGGCGAAGATGGGCACGCGCCTGCTGCACGGCCTGCAGGCAGGCGTTCAGCGACCACCGCAACGTGGGCGACATCCGGGGCGGCAAGGGGCTGCTGGCCGCCGTCGAGCTGGTGGAGGACCGCGGCGACGAAGGAGAACTTCGCCGGCCGACAGGAAGGTCGCGCTCCGCGCATCCAGGCCGAGATGATGAAGCGCGGCGTCGTCACGCGCACGCGGCCGGTGGCCGGCCCGCATCCGGCGCCTGGCGACATCGGTCTACTTCGCGCCGCCGCTCGTCGTCACCGAGGCGGAGATCGACCGGCTCGGTCGGCGTGCGCGCGACGCAGTCAAGGTCGTGCCTCGGCGTCTGAGCCAGCGCGCCGTGAAGCTGATCACCGCGCACCGCATCCTCATCGCCGCGGGGATCGCGTTCTTCGTGTTCTTACGCGGCGATCGTGCTCGCGCGCCCGGGCGCCACGCCGCGGCGGCACGGCTCGCGCAGGCGTTGGTCGCGCTGGCGGTGCTCGTGGGCCTCGTGCTTCTACTACCGCACGCTCAGTCGCGATGGGGGCAGTCGCTGCCCGCGGTCGCTGATCTACGACGGAGAGTGCGCGATGTGCCGCGCGAGCGCGCTCTGGCTCATGCGCCTGGCGACGGACGGCGGCGAGCTCGAGATCCTGCCCGTGCCGGTCCGGCGCCGCCGGCGTCTTCGCTGCAGCCATCACCGACGAGGAGCGTGCATGACGGCGATGCAGCTCGTGCTGCCGGACGGTAGCGCGCATCGCTCGCCGGCGCCGACGCCGTGCCGGAGCTGCTTCCGCCGCATCCGAGCGGCTGGGCTGGGTCGCCGACGCTCTTCGCGCTCCCCGGCGCGCGTCCCGTCGCCCGCCGCGTCTACGCGGGATTCGCGTGAAGAATCGCAATGCAAGCCTGGGTTCCATGCGAGCGCTGATTCGCGGGTCGCCAGTGGCGCTGTTCTAGTCGGCCTCTGACGTCAATTCCGTGGAGGACGATATGTCTTTAAGAGGCCGGCCAGGGCGCGCCCGCCGTTCGAATGGAACCGATGCGGAGGCGCTCTTCATGGCTGTGCTCGTCCTGCTGGCGTGGCTCCCCGGCTATGCGGCAAATGGTGCTCTGCCTCCCAGGACAGATCCAACACTCCGTCATCTGCCGAAGCTATCTTCCCCGGCAGCCCGGCGCCCGAGCATGTCGTCGCCGGCAGATCTGTGGTGGCGCTCGACGTCGCCATCTCACGATTTGCCGCGATGGACCCGAGGCCGGCGTGATGGTGGCGCTTACGTCTCGCCGCAATGCCGAAACCGGAACAGCCGACGAAATCGGGGATAGCCGAGCAGGCTGAGGGCCGTCTTCGTGATCCACGACCAAGTGAGCGCAGCGCGCGCGGATCGACGACGTGCGCATGGTCGGCGACCTGGCTCGGGTCTTTATTCGACTGGCGCGGCCACCGCCGCCGTCTACGCTGGGTGGGCGGATCGGTTCCGGTGCTCGTGGCAGCGTGAGCTGGAGGCTGCCCGTCGCGGAGAATCTGGCCGATGGCGTCCCTTCGGCTACCAGCAGTGATTATCCTGGCTGCTCGGTTTCGTGGCAAACTCGCTGTCGGCAACTGTTTTTGGTGAACCCCTCCGAGACCCGGAAGATCATGCATTCCTGATCAGCGGCGGACGTCGCAGCAGATCGAGCAGTCGCCGAGTCGGTCGGTCAGAAAGTCGCCAGCGGACACGCCCTCATGAACGAGGGTGATCGCCGAGCGGGATCTGCGGAAACCGCTGCAGGGCGGTGCTCGAAGTTCCGGGCACGGCCCCGGATGGCAAAGCGCGTCAATCTCTCGCCAAGCCTCGAGGCGTCGACCTTACCAAGCGAGATGAGCCTCATCACCGGGATCGGTTCCCTCATCGGCGACACGGTCATGGCTGTCACCGAGTGCGAGCTGCAGCTCCCACCAAGGCTCAGTTCCAGCGATTGATCGCGGCCGACAGCATCGCCGCCTGCCAAGCCCGTCAGCGACCATCGCCGGTGCGTGGTTTCATGCCGGATGATTTCCGCCAAGCTGGGACACCCGGAAGGTCACTGAGCCGACTGGCCGGAACCTCTTAGCCGCGCGCTGACGCCAATGGCAGGCCAGCGACGCCGTCTTTCTCCAGCCGCGTCATGAGATACCCTCGCGCCGCAGAGGCCCGCCACCCGCCGTATTCCGTGAACTTCGCGCTGGTTCTGCAGAGCGGCCCGCCGAGCACCCTTGAAAGCGCCCCTCGCCGTCGGCTGACGGACATGATGATAGATCCGGGTGGCTCGCCGAGCATGACCGCCAGTGGTCTGGCGCGTGGGGAACGTCCTGACACCGACCGCCACGGCGTGGCGCTCCCGCCACACGGATCATCGCCGGATGCTGGCTGATCGACCACAAGACGATAGCCTGGAACCGTCGCGAACTTCGCAATGAATCGTCGCGCCTGCCACCAGATTCCTGCTCAGCGCGAGGCCTCGCATCAACGTGCCAGTGACCGCCAGTCGAACGTTCAAAGCGCTCCCTCCAACGTGCGGGTCGGTCCTCAGTGGACGATCTGGCTCCTGGCGCGACTGCAGCACATCGCAGCCTGGTACCTGGCAGCAATACTTGGCGCGCTGCCTGACGTGCGAGTAATCCTTCCGGCGTGCGCTTATCTGTTAAATCGCCGATCGCGTGCTCGAAACGCTGGGCAATGGTGTGTTGACTAGAGGTGCGGTAGCTGGCCGCCTTTGTCTGACCGCGCGCGACAAGGCGTCGTGGCTATGTAATGGCGCCTGAGAGGCGCCATTTTTTTTGAGCGCGCGGGGCGCGGTCGGGAGGCATCGAAGATCTTGGATCGTTCGCACGCACGTATCCGGGGACGAATTGCCGCAGTCGTGATCGTCGCCTGCTTCCTTGCCGTCGGCGGCTGGGTGTTCGCCCAGGACAAGCCGCCCGCCTCGGCCCGGCGGTGGTCGCGGCGGCCGCGCCGGCGCCGCCGCCGTCGAAGCCGGATCCGGCGGGCCTGGCGACCGGCGGCATCGCCGACGTCACCGCGAAAACCGCCGGCAAGCCCACGCTCGAAGAGGTCGCCGACTTCGCGGGCCACAACCGCGTGTCGCTCAACATCATGTGGACGCTGCTCACGGGCTTCCTCGTCGATGTTCATGCAGGCGGGCTTCGCGCTCGTCGAGACCGGCTTCACGCGCGCGAAGAACGTCGCGCACACGATGATGATGAACTTCATGGTGTACGCGATCGGCATGACCGGGTTACTGGATCTGCGGCTTCGCGCTGCAGATGGGCGGCGTCGGCGCCATCGCGACGCTCGGGCGGCACCGGCCTGCTCGATCAGCGAATTCACGATCAGCCTCGTCGGGCAAGGACTTCGGCCTGTTCGGCATGAAGGGATTCTTCCTGGCCGGCTCGACGTACGACGTCGCGCGTCGTTCACGCTGTTCCTCTTCCAGATGGTGTTCATGGACACCGCGGCGACGATCCCGACCGGCGCGATGGCCGAGCGCTGGAAGTTCTCGTCGTTCGTCGTCTTCGGCTTCTTCATCGTCGATGTTCACCTACCCGATCTTCGCGCAACTGGGTGTGGGGCGGCGGCTGGCTGTCGCCAGCTCGGCACGAACTTCGGTCTGGGCCACGGCCACGTCGATTTCGCCGGCTCGTCGGTCGTGCCACATGGTCGGCGGCGTCACCGCGCTGGCCGGCGCGATGGTGCTGGGGCCGCGCATCGGCAAGTACAGCAAGGACGGTGCGGCGCGCCCGATCCCGGGCCACAACATCCCGATGGCGCGTGCTCGGGTGCGTTCATCCTGGCGTTCGGCTGGTTCGGCTTCAACCCGGGCCGCACGCTGGCCGGCGACGGACCTGCGCATCGCCGTCGTTGCCGTCAACACCATGCTGGCGTCGGCGTCGGGCGCGATCTTCGCGATGTTCTACATGTGGCTCGAAGTACGGCAAGCCGGATCCCGAGCATGATGGTCAACGGCATGCTGGCGGGCCTGGTCGCGATCACCGCGCCCTGCGCCTTCGTGTCGAGCTTCTGGGCCTTCGTCATCGGCGCCGTGTCCGGCGTGCCTCGTCTGCTGGGCGGCCGCTGTTCATCGAGACCGTGACTGAGAATCGACGATCCGGTCGGCGCGATCGCGGTCCACGGCGTGAACGGCGCGTGGGGCGTGCTGAGCCTCGGCCTCTTCTCCGACGGCACCTACGGCGACGGGTTCAACGGCGTCGCAGGGCACGGTGCGCGGCCTCTTCTACGGCGGCGCCAGCCAGTTCGTCGCGCAGATCATCGGCACCGTGACGTGCTTCGTGTTCATCTTCAGCGTCTCGTGGGCGTTCTTCAAGGTCTACGACGTCGTGTTCGGCATGCGGGTCAGCCCCGAGGTCGAGCTGGAAGGCCTCGACGTGCCGGAGATGGGCGTCCACGGCTATCCCGAGATCCAGGGACCGGCGACGCTCGTCCACGCAATGGGCGCGTCGATGCCGAAGGCGCCGTCGATGGCCATGGCGCCCGAGCGCTCGCGGTGAGTACGGGCGATGAAGAAGATCGAAGCGATCATCAAGCCGTTCAAGCTCGACGACGTGAAGGAAGCGCTCACCGGGCGCCGGCATCATCGGCATGACCGTGACCGAGGTCCGCGGCTTCGGCCGCCAGAAGGGCCACACCGAGATGTATCGCGGCGGCGAGTACACGGTCGATTTCCTGCCGAAGATCAAGATCGAGATCGTCGTCCCCGACGAGCCTGGCGGACAAGGTGGTCGCGCCTCGTCGCCGGCGCGCCCGGACCGGCAGCATTGGCGACGGCAAAGGTCTTCGTCGAGCCGCTCGAGGAAGCGTTCCGGATCAGAACCGGCGAGCGGGGCAGACAAACGGGGTCCGATGTCGAGCAGTCCCAGATCCAGTGAGGAGTGACAGCGACGATTTGGGCTGAATCAGCGGCTGACGTAGACGGACGCGGCGACGGGACCGAGCTTCAGCCGGTGGCGCGCGCCCGCGGACACGGTGCCGCAGCTGGTGGAGCGGCTCTCGCGAGCGCGCCCCGGACGGCTCTACCGGCAGGCGCCGAGCTCTCGAGCGACCGCTGCTAGCACGTGCTCGAGATGACCGGAGGCAATCAGCTGCGGGCGGCACGGTTGCTCGACTCAACCGCAATACGCTTCGCGGTGCGCTGCCGCGAGCTGCGGCTGGCAGCGCTGCCCAGGGAGCCGCCGCGCGCCGGGGAGCCGCGGCTCCTCTCGCCCAGCGGCGGCGCGGTGCCGAAAGTCCGCTGACTGGGGGCACCCTGCCGGCGGGGCCCGAAGTGCACGCTCGGTGCGCGGTCGGTGCCGTAATATGGCACTTGTGCGATGTGGTGGAAATCTCCTTGCCCCGCGACACCATGATCACCGACGTCGAGGCGGTCGCGACGCATCGATGGAGGGCTTCGACGCTGGCCGCGCGCGCGGGCTCACGCGGGTCGAGTCCGGTGGCTCCCTTCGCGCTGAAAGCTGCCAGCGCCCGGCTCTATCCGAGCACCTGGGGCGGGCGCAAATCGTCGGGGGTCACCGGCGCACCGGGCAGCGGCAAGAAGCACCCTCGCGCGCGCGCTCGCGCTGGTCTCGAGGGCCCGCGGCCGCGACCGTCGGGGCGTTCTCGCGGTCGATCCGTCCTCGCCGTACACGGGCGGCGCGATTCTCGGCGAACCTGATCCGCATGAGCGATCTGGCGCTGGATCCCGGCGTCTTCATCCGCTCGGGATGGCGACGGGCGCAATTTCTGCGGCGGCCTTCGCGCGCCGCGGCGGACGCCGTCGGATCTGATGGACTGCTGGTGGCTTCGGCCTCGTTCTCGTCGAGACCGTTTCGGCGTTGGACAGTGACGAGGTCGACGTGATGCGCCCGGCCCAAACTGGCTCATCGTGGTCTCGGTCCCGGGCCTCGGGGACGACGTCCAGGCGCTTCTGCGCTTCGGCGTCCTCGAGATCGCGACCGGGCCACCGCCGTCAACAAGCGCCGATCGCGAGGGCGCTGACCGCACGGTGTCGGAGCTCCGCGCGCGATGCTCACCTTGCTTCCGTCGGCGGAGGGCGCGTGGGTCCCGCCCAGGCTGGCCGATATTCTCCGCGGCGCGCGACGAGGGCATCGGAGGCGATCGCCGACGCGCTCGACAGCCACACGGCTCTATCAGAAAACGAGCGGCGAGCCTGAGCGCCGCCGCCAGAAGATCGCAGACGGCGCGCGTGCCCGAACCGCTCAGGATCCGCGCCGCCGAAACGGTGCTCTGCCGGCGCTCTGGGGCCCGGAGGAACGCCGCTCTGCGCGAGCCTGCTCGAGCGCGTGGCGCGGCGCGAGCTGCGTCACCCCGCATGCCTGCGCGCGCGGGCGCTCCTGGCCCAGGCGGCGGGGCGCGCGTCGAGGACGGCGGAAGGGGACGGCGGCGCGTGAGCAGCGTGACTATAGCGGAGCCTGCTCAGACAGACGGAGACGGCGCATGAACATCGCGCAAACATCCTCGCTCGGAAAGGCTCGATGGCCGTGACGGTGCGTCCCGGAGCAGTCGATCCGGGACGCGCCTCGCGCTGCTGGATCGCCACAACATCGGCGCGCTGGATCGCCGTCGAGGGCGACCGCCCGGTGGGCATCCTGTCGGAGCGCGACATCGTGCGCGAGGCCGCGCGCAACGAGAAATTTCTTCGCGCGCCTGGTCGCCGACCTCATGACGCGGAGACGTGATCGCCGGTCAGCCCCACGGACGACCTCGCCTCGGTCGCCCACACGATGACCGAGCGGCGGATCCGCCATCTGCCGGTCGTCGACTCAGGGCCGGCTGATCGGGATGGTCTCGATCGGCGATGTCGTGAAGGCGCAGCGCGATCACTATCAGGGGCGAGGTAGACACGCTGCAGACGCAGCTCCTCGCGGGCGAGGGCGGCAAGCGGATTTGACACCGGCGCCGGGGACACCGGAACGGCCGTTGCGCGTCGCCGATCATCGGCGCTGGCCCACCGGTTTTTACACCGCCGATCATCTGCTCCGCAATGCGCGCGTCGTCGAGGTCGACCTGTTCGACCGCTTGCCGACGCCGTATGGGCTGGTGCGCCTGGGCGTCGCCCCCGACCATCAGAAGATCAAGTTCGTGACCAACGTCTTCGACAAGGTCGCGGCGAATCCCGCTTCCGTTTCTACGGTGGCGTCGAATTCGGCAAGGACGTAACGCTGGCCGACCTCCAGGCTCACTACCACCAGATCGTGTACTCGTACCGGCGCCCAGACTGATCGTCGTATGGGGATTCCGGGCGAGGATCTGAGCGGGAGCCATCCGGCGACGGAGTTCGTCGCCTGCGTACAACGGCCATCCCGACTACCGTGATTGCACGTTCGATCTCACGCAGGAGCGGGTCGGCGGTCGTCGGCGTCGGCAACGTCGCGGTCGACGTCGTCCGCATCCTCTGCCGGACGCCCGAGGAGCTGGCGACCACCGACATCGCCGACTACGCGCTCGAGGCGCTCCGCAAGAACCGCGTGAAGGAAGTCTATCTGCTCGGACGGCGCGGGCCCGCGCAGGCGCGCGTTCACGAATCCCGAAGTGAAGGAGCTCGGCGAGCTGGCCGACGCCGACGTGCTACGCGCAGCCCGGGGAAGTCGAGCTGGACCAGCTGAGCCGTGCGGCGGTCGAGCGAAGCCAGGATCGGGCGACCCAGAAGAAGGTCGAGATCCTCCAGCGAATACGCGCGGCGTCAGCCCACGGGCAAATCCCGCCAGCTCGACCCTGCGATTCGTCGTCTCGCCAGTCGAGCATGCTCGGCGACGGCGCCGGAGGCGTCGCCGCGCTCCGGCTCGTCCGCAACCGAGCTCTACGCCACGTCCACGGCGGGCACCTGCCAGGCGCGCGCGACCGACCACTTCGAGAATCTGCCGGTCGGCCTCGTGTTCCGTTCCGTGGGCTACCGCGGCGTTCCGCTACCTGGCGTGCCGTTCAACGAAAGCTGGGGCGTCATCCTGAACGAAAAGGGGCGCGTGCTCGATTCCGACACCAAGCAGCCGATCGTTGGCGAGTACGCAGCGGGCTGGATCAAGCGCGGCCCCACCGGCGTGATCGGGACCAACAAGCCCGACGCCGCGGAAACCGTGGATGCATGTTCGAGGATCTCGCCCTCGGCGCGGTGCTCGAGCCGGCTCTATCCGGAAAGCGGCCGCCGCCGAGGCGCGTCGTCCGCCAGCGCCAGCCGAGCTTATTTCTCCTACGCCGACTGGCTCAAGCTCGACGCGATCGAGGTCGAGCGCGGACGCGCCCAGGGCCGCCCGCGCGTCAAGCTCACCAGCATCGACGAAATGCTCGCCGCCCTCGGCCGCTGATCGCCCCGCGGCGAGCTCACCCGGCCGACGGGTCCTGTCGCCGGAGCCGCACCCTCGCCACGAGCTCCGTCACCCACTCCGCCCGAATCGCAGCTCTGCGAGCTGCGGACGGGACGAGGGGTCCCACTCCGCTCGCAGCGTGGCGCAGTCTCGACGCCACCCGTCGGCCGGTGAGCTCGCCGCGGGGCGATCAGCGGCCGAGGGCGGGTCGGTCGGCTCAGCGGGAGATGGTCAGGCCCTGACCGCCGTAGTTGTCGTCGTCGTGCCAGGGCTGGTTCTCGGCGAAGCGGGTGGAGCGGAACGGCGTGAGGTCGACGGTGCGCGGCTTGCCGTCGACGATCCACTCTGCGAGGCATTTCCCGATCGCCGGTGACGTCTTGAAGGAGGTCCCCGAGCCTCCGAGCATGCAGTAGAGGCCGGCGACCGACGGGGATCTGATCGATGATTGGGCCGGCCGTCGGCGCTCATCATGATCATGCCGGCCCAGCCGCCGCGCATCGTCGCCGCGCCCATCATCGGCAAACGCCCCGCCAACGCCTTACGGCAGGTTGCGACGAACTCAGGATCGACGCCCTCGTCGAAGGAGTTCGGGTCCGCGTGGCCGGCGCCGAGCTCGACGCCGATCAACGTCGTGGCCGTACCCTCGGGGCGGAGCCACGACTGGTGCACCGCGTCGATGACCACGCAGTGGCGGCTCTCGAATCCCGCCGCGGCCAGCGGAAGATCGTGATCTGGATCCGGTGGGGCACGAGCCCGAAATCGAGGCCGAGGGGAGCCAGGAGGGGCCGGCCCACGCGCCGGGCACGAGAACGACCACGGGCGCGTCGACGCGACCCTGCGCGGTCTCGACACCGACCACCCGTCCGCGTTCTGTCAGGACCCGGGTCACCTCGCAACCCGTCTCGATGGTCGCGCCCAGCCGCCGCGCGGCCGCTGCGAAGGCGAACGTCGTCGCGTTCGGATCCGCGAAGCCTGAATCGGGCCCCACGCGGCGGCCCCGACGTCGTCGTGATGCGGCATCCCCGGCAGCAGGTCGGTCAGCCGGCTCGGGGCGATCGCCTCGGTCTTGATCCCCAGACCCTGCTGCCGGGCCACGTTCCGAGCGAGTGCCGCCTCGTAGCCCCTCGGGACGATCTGAGGAAGCCGATCGCCTCGAAGCCGCAATCGCCGCCCACGAGGTTCCGGAAATCTCTGAAGATCTTGAGGCCTCGAAGGCCAGCCTGACTCGGGCTCGTTGGTGTAGTGCATGCGCACCAGCGAGCCCGACTCTTGCCCAGGCTCCGGCGCCGAGGTGCCGGCGCTCGAGCAGGAGGACGTTTCTAACTCCTGGGATCCAAGGTGAAAAGCGGTGCTGGCTCCGTTGACGCCACCGCCGACGACAATCACGTCCGCCCGCGTCATGAAGCGCTCCGCCCTTCTGCCCCCGGTGGGGGTCTGCTAGACTAACATGGTTAGGGAAAATCGGAGGATACGTGGCCCAGCAACCATCCGTCCAGATCTTGCAAGAACGGCTCGCCTACGAGCAGAAGCTCGTCCAGCTGGTCGACCGCATCCATGCGGCCAAGGGCATCGACAGCATCTTCATCGAGCTCCAGGGGGATATCCTCGATCTCCTCGATGCCGACCGGATGACCATCTATGCGGTCGACACGGCCAAGAAGGAGCTCTTCTCGAAGTTTCTGGCGCTCGACACCGTCAAGGAAATCCGGCTTCCGGTCAGCGAAAAGAGCATCGCTGGCTACGTGGCCGCCTCGGGGCGGATCGTCAACGTCGCCGACGCCTACGACCTGGCCGAGCTGGCGCGGATCTCGCCCACCCTGACCTTCTCGACGGTTCCTGGGACAAGAAGACGGGTTTCCGGACCCAGCAGATCCTGGGCATGCCGATCCTCCACGACGGCAAGCCGATCGGGGTCATCCAGCTCCTGAACAAGAAGCGTGGCGCCCGGTTCACCAAGGAAGACGAGACCGGCGCCTCTCGCATCGCCAAGACGCTCGGGATCGCCTTCAACAACCAGGCCCAGCTGAGCCAGAGCCAGGAGCTGGCCCAGGCTCAGGCCCGGCCCAAGACCAAGTTCGACTACCTGCTGGCCCAGCATCGGATCACGCAGGAGGAGCTCGCCTCCGCCGTCGCCGAGGGCGCGCCGTCGCCAGACCGACGTCGAGTCCATCCTGCTCGAGCAGTACAAGGTGCCGCGGGTCGATCTGGGACGTCGCTGAGCCAGTTCTACGAATGCCCGTTCGTCGAGTACGACGACAAGATCATTCCCCCGCCGGATCTGGATGAAGGGACTCCGGATCGAGTACCTGCGCCGTAGCTTCTGGCTGCCGCTCCGGCGCGAGGACCACAGCATCGTCGTCCTGATCGACAATCCTCAAGATTTGCAGCGCGTCGACAGTGTCGCCCAGGCGCTGAAGAACCGGAAGATCAAGTGGGCGGTCGGGCTGCGAAAAGACATCCTCTCGTTCCTCGGCCAGGTGGGCGGAGACCTCTCGGGCAAGGACTCGATCGGCACCATCATCGGCGATCTCAGAGCCGAGGACGTCGGCGACTCGCTCGACATGAGCGGGGCGAGCTCGACGAGAACGACAGCGCCGTCATCCGCTCTGGCGAACCAGATCATCGTCGACGCGTACCAGTCGCGCGCCTCCGACATCCACATCGAGCCGTACGGCGCCCAGCGGGACACCGTCATTCGCTACCGGATCGACGGCGGCTGCGCCGAGTATCAGAAGATCCCGGGCGCCTACCGTCGGGCGATCGTGGCGCGCATCAAGATCATGGCCCAGCTCGACATCGCGGAGCGGCGCAAGCCGCAGGACGGCAAGATCCGCTTCAAGCTGGCCGACCGCGAGATCGAGCTTCGCGTCGCCACCATCCCGACCGCCAACCAGAACGAGGACGTGGTCATGCGCGTCCTCGCCGCGAGCGAGCCGATCGCCGCTCGACAAGCTCGAGATGACGCCGCGCAACCTGCGCGAGCTCAAGAAGGTCGCCGCGAAGCCCTACGGGCTGCATCCTCGTGCGTCGGGCCGACCGGCTCCGGTAAGACGACCACCTTGCACTCGCGTCCTCGGCCACATCAACAAGCCGCGACCGGAAGATCTGGACGGCCGAGGATCCGGTCGAGATCACGCCAGTACGGCCTGCGCCAGGTGCAGGTGCATGCCGAAGATCGGCTTCGACTTCGCGGCCGCGATGCGCGCCTTCCTGCGCGCCGATCCCGACGTGATCATGGTCGGTGAGATGCGCGACGAGGAAACGGCGTCGACCGGCATCGAGGCGTCGCTGACCGGCCACCTCGTGTTCAGCACGCTTGCACACCAACAGCGCGATCGAGACCATCGCGCGCCTGCTCGACATGGGGCTCGATCCGTTCAGCTTCGCCGACGCGCTGCTCGGCATCCTCGGCCAGCGGCTCGTCAAGCGCGTTTGCAAGGACTGCCGCCAGGGAGTACCATCCCGAGCGCTCCGAATACGACGAGCTCGCGCAGGCGTTCGGTGAAGAGCCCCTTCGCGACCCCTCAACCAGAAATACACGACGGGTCGTTCGTGCTGTATCGCGGCAAGGGCTGCGCCTCTTGCAACAAGACCGGCTATCGCGGCCGCCTGGGCATCCACGAGATGTTCGTCGCGACCGACGAGATGAAGCGGCTCATCCAGACCAAGGCGCGTGTGGCCCGAGATGCTCGAGCACGCCAAGGCCGAGGGCATGACCACGCTCGTACAGGACGGTGTCCTCAAGACGCTCGGCGGGCTCACCGACTTCCGTCAGGTCAAGGCCGTCGCGATCAAGTAGTCCCGCCCGACTCGCCACCTCGTCGTAGATCCCCCTTTCCGACGCTCGGCCGTTTGTCCAGCACGCCTCCCGAAGAAGCCGTATCATATGCGGCGTCCGTTCGGGTGTGACGAAGCGGCCGGAGTTCATACGTCGCCGGTGCATAGTCGGCCGGCGGAGATGCGTAGACCGTACGATATGTCGCCGAGATTGTTCGCGGTGGTGGAGCCGATGCGAATGCCGATGCGGGCGGTGCGCCCCCTGGCATGCTCGCTGGCGATTCATCTCGGGTTGGGCGTGATCGCCGTCTTCGCGGGCGCCGCCGATTGGCGCCGTCGCCGCCGCCGCCGCGGTGTGGCTCGACCTGGCGGCGGAGGTTCCGGCACCACCGAGGCCGGCCACGCCCGCGGTCGTCTCTCGGCTCCCGACCCGTCCGTGCTCCCGCCGTCGAACCACAAAGGATCCCAGCCGAAGAGCCCGTGGCGCCGGCGGCGCAACCGCTGCTGCCACCGCCACCCCCTCGAGCGGCGCCGCCGCCGCCCGCAGCGATGCAGAGCCCGCCGAGCCCGCCGCAGGCGGCGACCGTCGCGGAGGCGGCGAAGGCACCTCGAGCCCGACAGCGGCGGAGCGCCGTCGAGCCCCCGCCGCGAGCGCGGGCGCCTGATGGAGTCCAGGCCGCCGCGGTCCGCCAGCCGCGTCGCGGACTCCCGACACCGCTCCCGGCGGCCCGGTCGTCCGGGCGGCACGGCCGAGGGGAGGCTATCAGGTGCGTCCCGTCTACCCGGAATCGGCGAGGCGCGCCGGCGTCCAGGGGACGACCCTGCTGCGCATTCACATCGAGACAGATGGACGCGTCAGCGACGTGAGCGTCGCGCGATCGGCCGGACATCAAGTCTCGACGAGGCGGCGGCCGACGCGGTGCGCCGATGGCGCTTCGAGCCGGCGCTCAACGCCGCGGGACCGGTGTCGATGTGGGCGGTCGTACCGGTCGAGTTTCGAATCGGCGACCGGGACTGGAGCGCTAGAACCGCACCGCCAGACCGCCGAACACCGTGATCGGATTCCCCGGAGTGTAGTGGATGTCCGGCACGCCGCCCGTTGGTTCGCCGGGCAGGCGTGAGTTGAAGAAGAACTGCGCTTCGCGGTACTCGGCGTTCGTGAGGTTCTCGAGACTGAGGAACGCCTCGAGCCACTTGTAGCGATAGCGCGCCACGAGATCGAAGAGCAGGTAGCCGCGGGCCGTCTGGTGCCGAAACTCGTCGGCATAGCGGTCACCGAGGTAGCGCATCGTGAGGCTCGACGAGAGTCCCCACGGCAGGCGGGCGGTCAGGTCGGCGCGCGCCGTCAGGCGCGGCGCCAGCGCGACGGCGTCGCCGTTGTCGAACTCGGCGCGACTCGCCGTCATATCGCCCGAGAAGCTCAGCCAGTCCAGGATCTTCAGCCGCATCGCGAACTCGATGCCCGCGCCGGTGGCTCGGCCCGCGGGCTTCGGTGGTGCCCTCGTCGCCGACGAAGACCAGCTCGCTGGCGAGGTCGAGCACCCAGTAGGTCAGCGAGAGCTCTGTCCGCGGAATGACCTTGCTCCGAACTCCGAACTCGTAGCCCTGCGCCGTCGGCAGAGCCGTTCTGGGTCGAACCCGCGACCACCGCCCGCGCGTCGTTGCTGTGATACCCGGTGCCGAAGTTCGCGAAGAATTCCGTCTGATACCAGGGGCCGAGCACGAGGTTGGCTTTCAACGTTGGGCCGGGCGTCGGTGACGCTGCCGTTCAGATCGTCCTCGGTCGTGTTCACCCGCGCGTGCACGTGGTAGCTGAAGAAGTCGCCGCGCGCGCACCCGTGACGAAACGCAACCAGGGCAGCGGCACGATGTCGAGCTTCACGAACGGCGAGTACGACTGTTCGACGATCGACACGTCCTGGGTCCGCCAGCTGGTGGCGCTGAACCGCAGTGGAGAGGACGACGCGCGGTGTCGATCCGGTACTGGAAGCCGGCCGTACTGGTGAGGCTGACGCCGAACGGCTTGCTCTGGTACTGGTAGAGCGCGTCCAGGCTCCGCCATATACCGGCGGTCGCGCTGGTTGATCATGTCCCCGTTCTGCTCGTCGTTGAGGAAGAAGGTGAAGTCGTTGAAGAGGTCGAGCGTGTAGTACGTCCCGTACGCGTGTAGGGCGACGAGCTGGTTGTCGGGCAAGTCCGGCCGCCAGCGCCAGTCGAGATCCAGGTTGGCGCGCTGGGTCGAGCCGCCTTCGTTGGCATCGATCGCGTCGAATCGCCCGATGAGGCCGGACCGTACCGCGCGCGCAGGGATCTCGCCCGAGCCGTGCCAATCGGCCCGGTAGTAGGACGCCCACACGGAGAGATCTTGATGCCCCCGGCAATGGTCGCCTTGGCCTTGCCGAGAAAGTTGAAGCGCTCGTAGCCGTTGGGCGGGTGAAGGGTCCGTCGCTCTGGTAGTACTGGATCGCGATCAGCGTCTTCAAGGTGTCGCGCGTCGGCGAGAGGAGCGTCAGATAGCGCATGGTGCCCTTGCGAGCCGCCGCCGGCCTCGGCGCGTAGTTCTCGGCGACCGTATCGAGGAGGACGAAGTTGAAGGCGCCGGCGGTTGCGAAATCGCCGAACTGGGAAGTACGGCTCCCGCAGCCGCGTCGAGGCGCTGGACGGTCTCGGGGATCAGGAAATGGAGATCGGCGTAGCCCTGGCCGTGGGCGTGGCTACGGAAATTGACGGGGAGCCCGTCGATGAAGAGGGCGATGTCGGTGCCGTGGTCGGCGTCGAAGCTGCGCAGGAAGTACTGTTCCGCCTTGCCACCTCCCTGATGCTGGCTGATCACCAACCCGGGGACGAGTCTCAAGACGTCAGCGGGTCGACCTTGAGGCAGAAGCTCGCGGTCGCGACCGGGAATCAAGACCTCGGAGGATGAGGAGATAGGCGGCGCGCGCCGTCACGACGACCGGCGGCAGCACCGATTCCTCCGCGCGCCGGCGGCTCCTGAGGCTTGGGCGGCGGCTCCTGGCCCGACACGACGGTGGCCGTCGATGCGACGGCGACGAGCAGGACCAGTCCGGCGAGAAGGCGAGACAAAGCGCCGCAAATGGTCGCATGAACATTTTAGCGAAGGTAATACCACACGACCGCGGGCTGATCCAGTACATTCTCTCCATGGGCGAAGAACGGCAGTCCGCTTCACTGTCTCACTGCCGGCGCGGCTGATGCGCACCCTGACTCGGCTGGTGCCGGACGGCGCTACGGCAACCGCAGCGGAGTTCGTGCGCGATCTGCTCCGGGGCGAGCTCGTGAAAGAGGAGTGGGCGGCGCTCCCGGGCGAGACGGTCGGCGTGCTGACCCTCGCCTACGACCACGAGACGCACGCGCTCACCGACAAGCTCGCCGACATCCAGCATCACAGCTATCGCTCCATCACGGCGAGCCTGCACGTCCATCTCGACGAGCACTCGTGCCTCGAGGTCATCGCCCTGCGAGGTCTCGGCGGCGGCGCATTCGCCGCATCGCCAATCAGTTGCTGTCATCCAAGGGAGTTCACTACGGGCAGCCTGTTCCCGGCGACTCCGCGGCAAGCGCCTGACCTAGAGAGCGGTGACTGGAAGGTCGGGGTGCGCGTCGGTGGAGGAGATGCGGGCGGCGGTGAGCCCGATCTGGCACTACTTCGGCGCTCGGTGCCGAAGCAATACGTAACTGAACGAAGTAC
>ERZ1370068.7854-contig-6748_pt1 | contig 28385 bp, 40 predicted proteins | sample MGYA00561227_ERZ1370068 | MGnify/ENA primary metagenome ERZ1370068 (study PRJEB38410, sample SAMEA6850437) | metagenome | study: Metagenomic assessment of the ecological functions of the soil: analysis of the soil microbiota associated with the...
GGTTACGTATTGCTCCGATGGCTGCTGCTGCGCGGCCCGCGCACGCTCGCGTTGCGTGCGCCAGCACAACGCCAGCGCAATCGAGCTGGCGCGCTGGCTCGAGCGGCAGTCGCAGGTCGAGCGGGTGTTCCCATCCGGGCCTGCCGTCGCATCCGCAAAGCAACGCCCTGGCGGCGACGCAGATGACGGGCTTCTGGCGGCGCTGGCGAACATCGTGATCCGCGGTGGCTACGACGAGACGAGCCGATCTTCGTGCATGCGCTGAAGCCGGCGCGGGCAGGCGGTGAGCCTGGGTGGCGTCGAGAGCCTCGTCGGTGCACGCGGCCGCGATGTGGAAGCGCGGTCGCGATGAACGACGAGCAGATGCGCGTGGCTCGGCATCGCACCCAACGCGGCAGCGCGGCTGGTCGGTGGGCGTCACGAGGGGTGTCGTGACGTGACTCTGCGAGCCGACCTCGCACAGGCGCTGCTCGGCCAGGTTGAAGCAGTCGGGACGGCGCGCGGGTGCGTGCATCGGCCTGCGCTCAAACACGCCGTGGGATGCGCAAACATTGAAGATGGAGACGTGATGATGATCTTGGACACGCCAGGCGCCGTTGATCGCGGGGGTGTCGCCGTTGGTGCTGGGCGGCCGTTGCGGTGGCCGGCCTGGTCTGGAACGGCGAGGTCGCATGCGCGAGCGCATCGTGCAACTGCCGGCGCTGCAGTCGCCGGCATTCACCGACGAAGCGCGGCGGCGCGCGAACGCGGCGCGCTACCTGTATGCACGCCGTCGCAAGCGGTTGCACCGATTGGGTTGCGCGGCGGCGCCGACGGCGCGGGCCGCGTCTTCGCCGACGACGGCAAGGGGCTCAGATCGTGGGCAGGCGCCGCGATCCATTCGGGCCCAGGCAGCGCGACGGCGGGCTGCACGCCGCAGGACTGGGATCGCATCGTGCGCCATGGCGTCAAGCGCAACGGCTCAGCCGGCGATCATCATGCCCAGCGAGGACCACAACCGCTTTCACCGACGCCGCGACTTCGCGAGCGCTGGTGCCGTACGTGCGCGCGCCAGCCGCCGGGCGGCAGTGGCGCGGCGGTGATCGAGCACGCCGCTGTCGGTGCGCGCGCTCTACTGGCGCGGGGCTAGCAGCGAGGACGCCGCGGGCCAAGATCGACCACGTACGCTGCCGCGGTGCAGCAGCCGGTGCCTCGAGAGCGGTGTCGATCGAGCACGGGCCGCTACGTGGCCAATACTCACCTGCCGCTAGGCCGCGGCCGTGCGGTAACTGGCGGGCGGTCCGGTGCCCGGTGTGGCCTGCCCGATTACCGCCGGCGGCGCGGCCCCAACAAGGGACCCGACAGCGCGCTGGCGCGCTACCCGAACGCCGACGCGATGGGTGGCGATGTTCCGCAGCGGCAAACGCGCCGACGGCAGCGCGAAGTCACAGGATGATGCCGTTCGGCCCGTTCTCGAAGATGAGCGACACCGACCTGCGCGCGCTGCACCTGTACTTGAAGAGCCTCTGGACGCCGCGCTGCGTCAACGGGTCACCGTGGCGCCGTGGCAGCGGCGCGGCGCCGGTTTCTCCAGGCAGCCAGCTGACGACGGCGGCGGTGGCGAGCTGGCGATGCACGACATCGCCAGCATCAATGCGTGCCAAGTCCGGCGGGCCCCTGACCAACTGGCCGCAGCAGCCAGACGGCAAGCGAGCTCAGCCGATCGACACCGTCAGCCGCATGCCCGCCACGCGCGAGCGCATGCGGTCGTCGACGTAGCGCACCACCATCGCGTCGGTGAGCGGGATGGCGCCGAAGATCAGCAGCATCACGCCGGTGAGCGCGAGGTAGAGCCACCCAAGCCTTGTGCCTGCGCGGCCAGCGCGAACAGCGGCACCTGCGCGACCATGATGCCCAGGTACAGGCGCTTGAGCGAGATGCGGTCGATCAGGCGGCCCACCACCACCTGCGCCCAGCGACGCCAGCGCATAGACCGCGGCCAGCAACAGGCCGAGCGTGGCGGGTCTTGGACGATCGAGTGCATGCCGTTCGGCCAGCAGCTGCGCAGGTTGCCGTTGGTCGTCATGTTGAACGACAGGCTGTTGGCGGTGGCCGCCACCGTCATCACCGGTGAAGGCGCGCGCCAGCTGCGCCGCGGGCAATTCGACGCTGGCCTTGCGCGAACGCGCCGACGGCGGCTCGCGTCTCGCGCGGCGCCAGCTGCCAGAACACGATGCCGCAGCCGATGCACACCAGCCCGGCACCACGAACGCCCAGCGCCAGCCGAGCCACTTGACGAGGAACGCGGTGGCAAGCGCGGCGGCTGCGATGCCGAGGTTGCCGGCCGGAGCCCGTTGATGCCGATCGTCGCGCCCGGGCCTCTTATGCCGGCTGCACCAGCATCGGAATGCCCACCGGGTGGTAGATCGACGCGAACGTGCCGAGCAGCGCCAGCGCCAACGCGATCGACCACGGCCCCTGCGTCAACGCCACCAGAAAGGCCGACGCGCCCATGCCGAAGAAGAACACCAGCATCATCTGGCGCTCGACCCCACAGATCGCCCAGGCGGCCGGCAGGCATCGAGCCGAGGCCGAACATCAGGAACGCGCCGACGCTGTAGGGCATCAGATCTTCCCAGCGTGCATAGCCGAACTCGGCGGCGATCGAGCTGACCGCGGTGGCGAACACCAGCAGGAACAGGTGATCGAGCGCATGCGCCACGTTGAGCAGCAGTGACACGGGGCGGGGCAGTTGCGACATCGGCGAGGCCATCGGTGCGGCGGGGAGCCGTATTGCACCACGTCTGCGTGCAGCGGGGCTGCACTGCGCCATGCCTCTGCCGCGGGCCACCTTGCAGCGACGCCACCGCAGACGCGCTCAGGAACGTGGCGCGCGGCCACTGCATCGAATGGTCAAGCGCGGGCACCACCACGCCCAGGAGATGATCATGAGCGCAGCAAAACGAACCCGAAAGGCCGGCGTGTGGCCGACGTGCGCGACTGCGTTCAAGCGAGAGGCGGGCTCACGGGCGCTGCCGTTGCTGGGCGCGCTTGGGCGTCGCGGTGGCGCTGGCCAGCATGCGGCGGCCTGACGACGATGACGGCGCAGCGCAGCAAGCCGCGCTGGTGGCGCAGGGCAGCGAGATCTTTCGCTTCGACACCTTCGGCGACGAGGCGAAGTGGACCGACACGCTGCGCATGCACGAGGTGATCGCGCAGCGCGGTCGATCCGACCACCGCGCTGTCGGTGGGCCTGAAGGTGGATGCCGAGGCGCTGCCGGCAGCGGTGGTGCACCGGCATCCAGAACGGCAGCATCAGCCTGACGAGTCCCGCCACCACCGTGGCCCTGCTCAAGCTCGACGCGGTCGTCGGCCTGAAGGGCACGGTGGAAACGGTCAACGGCACGGACACGCTGACGCGCGTGGGCGTCACCTGCGCGCTGTGCCATTCGACGGTCGACAACTCGTTCGCGCCCGGCATCGGCAAGCGGCTCGACGGCTGGCCCAACCGCGACCTGAACCCGGGCGCGATCATCGCGCTGTCGCCGGCGCTCGACGCGGCGCACGAAGGCGGTCTTCAACTCCTGGGGCCCGGGCAAGTACGACCCGCGCTTCAACATCGACGGCCATGAACAAGCCGGCAGGTGATCCCGCCGGCCTACGGCCTCGACGGCCTCCACAGCATCACCTCCACCGGCGACGGCGACGAGCTCGCGTACTGGAACCGCTACGTGGCGGTCACGCAGATGGGCGGCCACGGGCACGTTCACCGAGCCGCGCCTGAACCGTCGAGCATCACCAACGGCACGCGAGGACCTGGTCAGCGACAAGCTGCCCGCGCTGCAGGCCTACCAGCTGTCGATTGGCCGCGCCGACCGCCGCCGGCGGGCAGCTTCGACTGCGGTCGCCGCCGCGCGCGGCAAGCGCGGTCTTCGAAGGCGCGGGGCCGCTGCGCCAGCTGCCACAGCGGCGCGCTGTTCACCGACGCCAACACGCGCGCTGCATCCGCCGGCCGACTCGATGGCCGAGCCCGAGGCGCCGAGCTACGCGTCGCGATCGGCGACCAAGCAGTACCGCACGTCGCCGCTGAAGGGCGTGTGGCAGCACGCGCCGTACTTCCACGACGGCTCGGCGGCGACGCTGGCACGATGTCGTCGCGCATCTACAACACCAAGCGGGCGCCTGGCCTGACGCGCGGCAGCAGATGACCGACCTGGCGCGAATACCTGAAGTCGCTGCGATCGCGAACCTGGCGCGCCGGCTCCCGGAGCCGGCGCGCGTCAGCGCTGGCGACCGTGCCGGCGCGCAAGAACGGCTGGCTCAGCGCGGCAAGCAGTTCGGCGGGCCGTTCCTCGGCAGTGAAGTGGCCTGCAATCAGAGCGCGTGGCCGGTGACGTCCTCGTGCCACCGCGCGCCAATCGGCCACGCAATCGAACTGGCGGCCGACGACGCCGCGCTGTGCCCCACACGGCGAGCACCGGCATCGCGAAGCTTGCGCGCCAGGTCGGCGCGGTCGTGCTCGAGGTCGATGCCGGCCGAGGCGCGATAGTCCTCGCAGCTGGCGTGGATCGTGCGCGGCATCGAAGCAGCGCGCGTATTCGGCTTCAGCGCCCGCGGATCGAAGACGTCGCCGCTGCCGCCCAGCGTGATCTGGTGGCGTCCGAACAGAGCCAGCCAGACCCACCGCGGCGATCATGCGCTCGGGCAGCGGCGCCGGCTGGATGAACAGGAACCAGTGGTAGTACGCGCGTGCGAACGCCATCGTCGTCTGCTCGTACATCGCCAGCGTCGGGCAGATGTCGAGCAGCAGTCAGCGACGCGCGACGCGCTCGCCGATGGTCGCGCGCCAGCCGGTGCGCGACGCGGGCCGCCGCGGTCGTGGCCGACGACGATCGAAGCGCTCGTGGCCGAGCGAGCGCATCAGCGCCACCATGTCGGCCGCCATCACGCGCTTGCTGTAGTTGCTGTGGTCGGGCAGGCCGCGCGGCTTGGACGAGTCGCCATAGCCGCGCAGATCGGCGCACACCACCGTGTAGCTCACGCGCCAGCGTCGGCGCGACCCGGTGCCACATCGCGTGGCTCTGCGGGTAGCCGTGCAGCATCAGCAGCGGCGGGCCGTCGCCGGCCACAACCGCGTGGATGGTGACGCCGTCGTGGCGCATGAGCGGTGGCGCGTGAACAGTCGGCATAGGGCCATGGCGGTGCCTCCTGGCGCGGCATCATGCCCGCGCGACACAGGGTCGGCCGCGGCGCCGACAATGCGGCGATGCGCAAGGACGAAGTCGCGGTCGTGGGCCGCGCGGCCGCGGTGATCGTGATCGACTCGATCACCCAGCTCGCACGCGGGCGACGAGGGGCGCCATCGTGGTCTCAGGCTCGCACGGCGGCATCGAGCTCAGGCGAGCTTCGCGCTGGCGCTGCCGCTTGCGCCTGGTGTTCTTCAACGACGCCGGCGTCGGCAAGGATGCAAGGCGGGCATCGCGGCGTTGGCGATGCTGCAGGCGCGAGGTGTCGCGGCGCGGCGCTGGCGCACACCAGTGCGCGCATCGGCGACGCGCTCGACGCCTGGCAGCCGGCGTGATCTCGCGCGTGAACGATCAGGCCGCACGCGCTCGGGCTGCGTCGGGGGTCAGTCAGTGCGCGACGGCGGCCAGGCGGCTGCTGCGGGCTGGCACGCGCGGGCGCGCTCGCCGCGCGGCGGCCTCTCAGGCCGCTACGTCCGAGCAGCGTGCCGAGCATGCGGTCTGCGTGCGCAAGACCTGTCAGGTTGGCTGCGAACAGGTGTTCGCCGAGCTTCAGCGTCACCAGGTCTTCGGCCAGCGCGTCGCCCACCACCGGCGAGCGCTCGATCGTGGTGGCCACGCCGCCGCCCTCGACGCCTGCTGCGCCACCACCTGGCGGCGAAAGCCCGGCGTCATCGCATTTGGCGATGTTGTGGCCGGAGCTGCTGACGCGCAGTTGCGCAGCTTGCAGGCCCGACAGTGCGATCGAGGAGATCGAGTTCATCGTGCGGACCATTGTGTCGGCTGGCCGCGCGTTACATGTGCCCGCGGCGAGCGCAGTCCGTCACAGCCGCGCGGCGTTTACTCAGGCTTGCCGGTTTCGGCGAGCGATTTCAATCGCTTGAACTGCTGGCCGATCACCTGGTCGACCGCTGCTGCCAGCTTGTCCAGCCCGACGTCGGGCGGCCCGCTGACGCGGTAGGTCAATCGCAGGATGGTCTTGGTCCCGCATCGCGATGGTGAACGCGGGAGCACACCGGTCACCGGCAGCTCCTGCAGCGGCCCGAGGTTGGCGTACAGCCGCAACGTGCGGCCCGGCTGCACCTGCACCACCTGGCCGTGCTGCACCGAGCTGCCATCGCCCCAGCGCTCGCACCAGCAGCCGCCGGCTGTGCATCGAGGCTCAGGTTCGATGGCTGGCCCGAGTAGGTGTGTTGTCCGCTCCACCAGCGGGGCAGTTGCACCACGGCCTGCCAGCAGGTCGGCGGGCGAGGCCTTCACCTCGTCGCGAAAGATGACTGATGAAGCCTTGCGGCCTGACGTTGCCGGTGTCCGCCCACGAGGGCGCGACCCACGATGCGAGCAAGCAGCGGGCCAGGCGCCTCAAGCGTTCATCGGGCAGGCCATGCGCATCACGCGGGCACGACCGGCCGCCGCCACAGCCGCGCAACCAGCGGCCAGGCCAGGATCACCAGCGTCAGCACCGCCAGGCCGCCGGCGATCGGCCGCGTGAAGAACACGAACGGATCGCCGTCGGACTTGATCATCGAGGTGATGAAGTTCTCCTCCAGCATGCGCGCCGAGCACCACGCCGAGGATCGCCGGCGCGACCGGGAAGCCGTTCTCCTCCAGCACGAACGCGACCACGCCGAACACCAGCATCAACAGCACGCCGAACACGCGTGTTGTTGATCGCGAACGAGCCGACGATGCAGAACAGCAGGATCACCGGCATCAGCATGTTGCGCGGCACGCGCAGCATCGTGCTTGGCGCGCTTGATCGCCGCCCAGCCCGAGCGGAACCATGATGCAGGTTGGCGAGGATGAAGCACCAGGAAGATGGCGTAGATGTTCTGCGGGTTGTTGATGAACGATCGTCGGCCCCGGGTTCATGTTCTTGATGTAGAGCACGCCGATCACGATCGCGGTGATCGAGTCGCCCGGGATGCCGAACACGAGCGCCGGGATCCATGCGCCGGCCAGCGCGCTAGTTGTTGGCCGCGCCCGCCTCGACGATGCCCTCGACGTGGCCGGTGCCGAACTTCTCCGGCTCCTTCGAGAAGCGCTTGCTCATCGCGTACGGTGATCCACGCCGCGATGTCGGCGCCGGCGCCCGGCTGGATGCCGATCGGCGGTGCCGAGCGCGCTGCCGCGCAGCGATCTGCCACGGATACTTCTTCGTCAGCGCCCACATGCCGCTGGAACACGTTGCCGATCTTGTCGGCCGCGAACACGACGGCGGCGGCATCGGCAGGTCGACGTGGCGCAGGATCTCCGAGACCGCGAACATGCCGACCATCATCGGGATCAGCGACGACGCCGCCGAGCAGCTCGGCGTTGCCGAAGGTGAAGCGCGGAATGCGCGCCCGGGTTGTTCAGGCCGACGCAGGCGACCAGCAAGCCCGAGCAGCAGCGAGACCATCGCCTTCAGCGTGCTCGACGGCCGATGAACACCGCGCCGGACAGACCCGAGCACGACGAGCCAGAAAGTACTCGAACGATGCAGAACTTGAGTCGCGACCTCGGCCAGCGCCGGCGCGGCGAGCGATCAGCACCGCGGTGCCGAACAGGCCGCCGATCGCGGAGAACACCAGGCCCGCGCCGAGCGCCGATCTCGGCCTGGCCCTTCTTGGTCATCGCATAGGCCTCGTCGGTGTAGGCGGCCGAGGCCGGCGTGCCCGGGATGCGCAGCAACGCGCCGGGAATGTCGCCGCGCGAAGATCGCCATCGCGGTGCGGTGACGATCGCTGCCACCGCGGGCACCGGCGGCATGAAGAACGTCACCGGCACCAGCAGCGCGGTGGCCATCGTCGCCGGTGAGCTCCGGGCACCGCGCCGACGAACAAGCCGAACAGCGCCGACGCCAGGATGATCCACAGCACGTAGGGGTCGAACACCAGCGCCGAAGCGCCTGGCGACGATCACGGTCCATCGCGTCAGCTATCAGTACAGCACCGGCAGCACGCCCCAGGGCAGCGGCACGCGCAGGCGCCTTGTAGAACGCGATGTGGATCAGCGGCGACGCGGCCACCAACGCGACCGACAGCGCCGGCACGATGCGCACGCGCAGCGCGAGGCATCATCGCGGTCAGCATCACGGTGGCGACGATCAGAAAGCCGATGCGTCTCGGACGCCACCACGTACAACACCAGCGCGGCCGACGGTGACAGCGAACGCGATCACCTGTTGCGGCTGGCGCGTCCACTGCGCCGCGCTCGAACCATGGCGACCTCGCGCGGGCGCTGCCAGCCGTTGCGCGATCAGCGGCAGCGAACACACCGCCAGGCCGACGGCGATCACGCCCGGAAACGCGCTCGGGCCGACGTTCTGGCCCGGGATCTTGGGGTAGCCCTGGATCGTCCAGAGCACGAGCAGCGACAGCGCGAGAAAGACCGCGCCGAAGACGGCGTCGTTGAGTTTCATGCGCAGCGCACAGCAGCCGGCGAGGTCCGGGCGTCGATCGCCGTCACTTGGCGATGCCCACGGCCTTCATCGTCGCGCCGAGGTCGGCATCGGACTTGACCATGAACGCCGGCGAACTCCGCCGGTGGCGCCCACAACACGCCGAAGCCGCGGCTTGGTCATGAAGTCGCTTGAACTCCTTGCCGACTCGTGCGCCTTCTTCAGCGACGCGAGCAGCTTGGCCTGCACGTCGGCCGGGCATGCCCTTGGGCGCCGCGATGCCGCGCCATGCGGCCATCGTCCAGGCGCTGCCGATCTCGGCCTTCAGCGTCGGCACCTTCGGAAACAGCGACGCCGGGTTCGCGTCCATCACCGCCAGGCTCTTGACCTTGCCGGCCTCGATCAGCGCGCGCGCTTCGGGCAACGAGCACGGCACGACCTCGACGCCGCCGGCCACCAGGTCGTTGCAGGCCCGGAGCCGCGCCGTTGCGACGGCACCCACGGCAGCGACGCCGGGTCGATCTTCTGGTCGCGCAGCAAGCCCGCGATCGCCAGGTGCCAGATGCCGCCCTGGCCGGTGCCCGAGGCCTTGAACTTGCCCGGGTTCGCCTTCACCGCGGCGAGCAGGTCGTTCAGGTTCTTGTACGGCGCATCGGCGCGCACCTGCACGCCGGCCGGGTCGGCGTTGACCAGCGCGATCGGCGTGTACGACGCGCCGCTCAGGTCGGTGAGACCCTGGTGGTGCATCATGCCGATCTCCACCGTGATCATGCCGATGGTGTAGCCGTCGGGCGCGGCCGCCGAGATCGCCTGGTGGCCGACCACGCCCGAGCCGCCGGTGCGGTTGACCACGTTGACCGGTTGGCCGAGGATCCTTCTCCATCAGCGTGCCGAGGATGCGCGCCACGGCGTCGGTGCCGCCGCCGGCACCCACGGCACGATCAGCGTGATCGGGCGCTCCGGATACGCAGCCAGCGCGGCATGGGGCCATACCGCCAAGCAACGCAGCGAACAACGCTGCGATGGCTTTGCCGACAATCGCTTGAAACGGGGCGCGCATCGGTGTCTCCTCGGTGTGTGGCGCGAGCTGTCGCGTGATGCGGTGCAGCCGCTGGATCTGCGTCAATCATGCAATGGCGCTCGCCATTTCGAGCCACCACTGCGGGAAAGTCCCGGTGCGAAAGCCGAGATGCGGCGGCTCGCGACGGCATACAACCAACGCTACGACGAGGTGACGCGATGCAAGTGGCGATGGTGCGGCTTGGGCCGCATGGGGGCCAATCTGGTGCGGCGCTTGATGCGCGCGGGGCACGAGTGCGTGGTGCACGACAAGGATGGCGCAGCGGTCGATGCGCTGGCAGCCGTTAGGTGCGGTTGCCGGCGCGCAGCCTCGACGAGCTGGTGACGCGACTGCGCGCGCCGCGCGCCGTAGTGGGTGATGCTGCCGCACGGTGCGGCGACCGAATCGACCATCACCGAACTGTCGCGCCATCTTGTCGCCCGGCGACGTGGTGATCGACGGCGGCAACAGCCACCATCACGACGACGTGCGCCGCGCGCGCGATCTCGCCGCGCGCTCGATCGACTACCTCGACATCGGCACCAGCGGCGGCGTGTGGGGCCTCGAGCGCGGCTACTGCCTGATGATCGGCGGCGCCGCGCCGACTGGCGTGCAGCGGCTGGCGCCGCTGTTCGATGCGCTGGCCCCGGGCGTGGGGCCGCAGCCGCGCGCGCCGGCGCGCGATGGCGCGGCGGGCAACGTCGAGCGCGGCTGGTTGCACTGCGGGCCCGCCGGCGCCGGCCACTTCGTCAAGATGATCCACAACGGCATCGAGTACGGAATGATGCAGGCGCTGGCCGAGAGGCTTCGACATCCTGCGCAACGCCGACAAATCGTCGTTCGGCCGCGCACCAGTATCGCTTCGACCTCGCCGACATCGCCGAGGTCTGGCGCCGCGGCAGCGTGGTGTCGTCGTGGCTGCTCGACCTCGCCGCGCAAGCGCTCGCCGATGATGCGCAACTGTCGGGCTACTCGGGCGTGGTCGACGATTCGGGCGAGGGTCGCTGGACCGTGCAGGCCGCGGTCGACGAGGCCGTGCCGGCCGAGGTGCTGACCGCCGCGCTGTACGCGCGTTTTCGCTCGCGCCAGGACCACACCTTCGCTGAAAAGATGTTGTCGGCGCTGCGGCAGCAATTCGGCGGCCACGTCGAACGCTCGAAGGCCTGAGCGCCGGCGGGACGGGTTTGTCCCGAAGGGGCGACGCCGCAATCATCATACGATTGGGGTCGACCATCGCGCATTCCGGGGACACGGGTGCGTGCCACCCGCAGGAGACCACCCGACATGCAGATCCCTTCGTTGTTCGTGCGCGCGCTGTTGAGCGTGGCGCTGCTCTGCCGCCGCGCCAGCCTTTGCGCAGGAAAAGCTCACCGTGTGGTGGGTCAAGGGCTTCTACAAGGCCGAGGACGATGCGCTGTTCGAAGCCATCAAGAAGTTCGAGGCCAAGAACAAGGGCATCAGGTCGAGCTCTCGCAGTACCCGATTCAGGACATGATCCCCAAGACCGTGTCCGGCGCTCGATTCAGGCAACCCGCCCGACGTGGCGTATGCCGACGTCTACGACTTCCAGGTCACGGCGAAGTGGGCGTTCGACGGCAAGCTCGAAGACATCACCAGCGTGATCGAGCCGCTGCGCGCGCACTTCGAGCCGGCCGCGTTGTCGACCACGTTCCTCTACAACGACAAGACGAAGGCCCGTGCGTACTACGCGTTCCCGATCAAGCAGCAGACGCATGCACATCCAGTACTGGAAGGACATGCTGGCCGACGCGGGCTTCAAGGAAAGCGACATCCCGAAGGATCTGGAAGGGCTACTGGAACTTCTGGTGCGACAAGGTGCAGCCAGCCTACCGGCAGAAGAGCGGCAACCGCGCCTTCGGCATCGGCATGCCGCTGGGCGTGGATTCGAGCGACTCGTTCTTCTCGTTCCTGACCTTCATGGACGGCTACAACGTCAAGCTGGTCAACGACTCGGGCAAGCTGCTGGTCGATGACCCGCGCGGTGCGCCAGGGCCTGATCAACGCGCTCACCGACTACACGGCCGTCTACTCCAAGGGCTGCTCGCCGCCGTCGTCGACCAGCTGGAAGGACCCCGACAACAACGTCGCCTTCCACAACAAGACCACCGTGATGACGCACAACGCGACGATCTCGATCGCCGCCGAAGTGGCTCGACGACATGAACAACACCACGCTGACCGCCGAGCAGCGTGCGACCGCCAAGAAGAACTACACCGAGCTGATCGCCACCGCGGGCTGGCCCAACAAGCCCGATGGCAGCAAGTTCGTCTACCGGGCCGCCGTCAAGACCGGCGTGATCTTCAAGGACTCGAAGAACAAGGCGGCGGCCAAGAAGTTCGTTGCCTTCTTCCTCGACGAGGCGATCCTCACGCCGTATGTCGAGGGCTCGCTCGGGCGCTGGTTCCCGGTGACCAAGAATGCGCAGCAGAGCCAGTTCTGGAAGTCCGACCCGCATCGCCTGGCTGTCTACAACCAGTTCATGAGCGGCACGGTGCCGTTCGAGTTCACCAAGAACTACAAGTTCACCGTGCTCAACAACGAGAACGTGTGGGCCAAGGCAATGAACCGCATCCTCAACGAGAAGGTGCCGGTGGACAAAGCCACTGACGAGATGATCGCGCGCATCAAGACGGTGGCGGGATCGCCCGAGTAAGCCACTCAACACGCGCGGCGGCTGGTTGCCACCGGCCGCCGCGAAGAAGACCGTCACTGGGCTGCCGCCGCATCGACGCCGTCTCCTGCCGCAGACACCATGAGTGCTGTCATCGCCGCTCCTGCGCCGGCCGCCAAGCGCCTGAGCTCCTTGGGCGTTCTGGGGCCGCGCGATGGTGCTGCCGTATGTCGTGGTGTTTCTCGTGTTCGTGCTCTACCCGGTGGGCTACGGCCTGTGGCTGGCGCGCCATCCGTCGAGCTACGAGAAGCTGTTCGAGGACCCGATCTTCCTGCGCACCGCGATCAACACGGTGATCTTCATCGTCGTCGCGATCAACTTGAAGATGGTGGCCGCGCTGGTGTTGTCGGGCTTCTTCGTGCAGAAGCGCTGGTGGATCAGCGTGCTGTCGGTGATCTTCATCATCCCGTGGGCGGTGCCGTCGATCCCGACCATTCTGTCGGTGCGCTTCATGCTCAACCCCGAGTGGGGCGTGATCAACACGACCATCTTCAAGCTCACCGGGCTGGATGGGCCCAACTGGCTCAACGATCCCGACGCTGGCGCTGAGCTTCTCGATGCTGATGCACGTGTGGAAGTCGCTGCCGTTCTGGACCTTGATCCTGGTGGCGGGCCGCCTCGCGATCCCGGGTGAGCAGTACGAAGCGGCGAGCGTCGATGGCGCGACGAGCTGGCAGAAATTCCGCTTCATCACCTGGCCGGCGATGCGCTCGCTCTACCTCACGTCGACCATCCTGTCGATGATCTGGACGCTGGGCGACTTCAACAGCGTCTACCTGCTCACCGGCGGCGGCCCGGCCGACCTGACCCACGTGCTGGCCACGCTGGGCATCCGCTACCTGCGGCTGGACCAGGTCGACCTGTCGATGGCGGCGATCGTGGTCTCGCTGCCGCTGGTGCTGCCGCTGGTCTATTTCATGATGAAGAGGCTGAGTAAATGAGCGCCGCACGCTGCGCCGAAGGCGCTCGCTCCCCCTCGGAAGGCGCGCAGCGCCTGGGGGCACCATGAGCCGCCGCTTCAGCTGGAAGAAGACCAGCGCCGAGGCGCGGCTGCTGCTGATCGGCATTCCGGTGTTCCTGTGGACGATGATCCCGGTCTACCACCTGTTCCTGTTCGCGATCTCGTCGAAGGACTCGGCCACCTCCGGACGCCTGTGGCCGAAAGATCCGACGCTGCAGAACTTCACCATCGTCTTTCGCGAGCAGCACTTCTACCTCGAATCACTTCTGGCTGCAGCTGTTCAACTCGCGTGGTGATCGCGCTCGCGGTGGCGGTGACTGACGCTGTTCATCGCCACCTGCGCGGCGTTCGCGATCAGCCGGCTCAAGCTGGTCGGCGGGCGCACGGTGATGAACCTGGCGCTGTTCACGTACTTCATTCCCGCCGCGTTCCTGGCCGTGCCGATGTACAAGACGATGAGCGTCTACGGCCTGCTCAACAGCCAGTGGGCGCTGATCCTCGCGATGGTGACGATCGCGTCGCCGTACTGCATCTGGGTGCTGAAGCAGGCGTCCGACAAGCTGCCGTGGGAGCTCGACGAAGCCGCGCGCATCGACGGCGCCAGCCCGCTGCAGCTGTTCCGTCTGGTGTACCTGCCGCTGATGCTGCCGTCGCTGGTGGCGGTGGGCACCTATTCGCTGCTGCTGGCGTGGAACGAATACCTCTACGCGTTTCTTGCTGCTGTCGAAGGACACCGACGTGACGCTCGCGGTGGCCCTGGGCAACTTCCTGTCCGCCGACGATTCACCGTGGGAGCTGCTGATGGCCACCGGTTTCATCTACGCGCTGCCGCCGGCGGCGATCTACTACGCGTTCAAGCGCTACATGGTGTCGGGGCTGACCGCCGGCGCGGTGAAGAGCTGACATGGCCTCCGTCTCGTTCACGCAACATCCGCAAGGCCTTCGGCAAGGTCGAGGTCATCCACGGCATCGGCTTCGACATCACCGACGGCGAATTCGTCGTGCTGGTCGGCCCGTCGGGCTGCGGCAAGAGCACGCTGCTGCGCATGCTGGCCGGGCTCGAGGACATCACCGGCGGCGAGATCGTGATCGACGGCCGCGTGGTCAACGAGCTCGAATCGAAGGACCGCGACATCGCGATGGTGTTCCAGAGCTACGCGCTGTACCCGCACATGACGGTGCGCGAGAACATGGGCTTTTCAGCTTGCAGCTTGCGCAAGGCGCGAGAAGGCGATCACCGACGAGCGGGTGATGCGCGCCGCCAAGATCCTCAACCTCGACCAGTTGCTCGAGCGCTATCCGCGCGAGCTCTCCGGCGGCCAGCGCCAGCGTGTGGCGATGGGCCGCGCGATCGTGCGCGACCCGAAGGTGTTTCTGTTCGACGAGCCGCTGTCCAACCTCGACGCGAAGCTGCGCGTCGCGATGCGCGCCGAGATCAAGGCGCTGCACCAGCGGCTGAAGACCACCACGGTCTACGTCACGCACGACCAGATCGAGGCGATGACGATGGCCGACCGCATCGTCGTGATGCACGACGGCATCGTCGAGCAGATCGGCACGCCGCTGGAGCTGTTCGACCAGCCGGGCAACCTGTTCGTCGCCCAGTTCATCGGCTCGCCGGCGATGAACGTGCTTGCCGGGCACGTTGCGCCGCGGTGCCAATGGCGCCTACGTCGAGGCGCTCGGTTCGCGCTGGCCGGTGCCGAGCGACGGTCAGTGGCAGCGATGGCCAGGCCGTGAGCTACGGCATCCGCCCGGGCGACCTCAGCCTGGCCGATGCCGGCATCGCGGCCAAGGTGTTCGTCGTCGAGCCCACCGGTGCCGAGACCGAATTGCTGCTGCAGGTGGGCGACGCGCAGCTGACGCTGGTGATGCACGGCCGCACGACCGCGCAGCCCGACGAGACCGTGCACCTGGACATTGCAGCCGCCCACGCGCACGTGTTCGATCAGGCCAGTGGCCAGCGATTGAGCTAGCGGCGTGCGCCCGCGTGGTCGTGATGGGCGTGTCGCGGCAGCGGCAAAGAGCACCGTCGGCGCGGCGCTGGCGAAAATCTTGGCGCCACGTTCCTCGAAGGCGGACCAGTTCCACTCACCCGAGAACGTGGCGCGCATGGGCCGCTGGCGTGGCGCTCACCGATGCCGATCGCCAGGGCTGGTTGTTGACGCCTGAGCGCACGGCTCGGGGCATGCGCGGCGCGCTGGCGAACCGGTGGTGCTGTCGTGTTCGGCGCTCAAGCGCAGTTATCGCGACACGCTGCGCCTGCAAGCCAGCGACCTCGCGCTTGGTATATCTGGCGGCACGCCGGATGTGCTCGCGCAGCGCATGGCCGGGCGCAGCGGCCACTACATGCCGCCGTCGCTGCTGGCCAGCCAGCTGGCGACGCTGGAGCCACCGCAGGCCGACGAACACGCGCTCACGCTCGACATCGCGCGCGCGCCGCAGACGTTGGTGCACGACGCGCTGGCCTGGCTGAGCCGCTCGCATGCGACGTGATCCGCCGCGTGGCGGTGCAGTCGCACCGCGGCTCGTCCCATGGTGGTGATCAAGAATGCCCACGGCAACACGGTGGACCGCATCGGCGAGGCCATCGTCGCGGGGGCGCTATCGCGGTGGGCGCCACGCTGCCCGCCGAACCGCTGCTGTGCGAAGAGTTCGGCGTCAGCCGCACCGTGGTGCGCGAGGCCGTGAAGTCGCTCGCCGCCAAGGGCCTGCTGGTGGCCGGCCCCAAGGTCGGCACCCGCGTGCTGCCGGCCGACAGCTGGAACTGGTTCGACCCTGACGTGGTGCCGTGGCAGACGCACGCCGGATTGACGCGCGAGTTCCTGCGCGACCTGCAGGAGCTGCGCCGCGTCATCGAGCCCGCCGCGGTGCGCATGGCCGCCGAGCGCGCCAGCGCGCAGGAGATCGCCGAGATCGAGGCGGCCTACGCCGGCATGAAGCACGCCGTCGAGCAGCGGCGGCGACTACGTGGCCAACGACCTGCGGTTCCACCAGGGCCTGCTGCGCGCTGGCGGCAACCGCATGATGGTGCAGATGAGCAAGGCCATCGGCGCGCTGCTGCGCACCAGCTTCGAGGTCTCGACGTCGTTGCTCGACGGGCCGGCATCGTCGCTGCCGCTGCATCGCGCGGTGCTCGACGCGGTGATCGCGCACAAGCCCGAGCACGCCGAGCGCGCCAGCCTGCGACTGATCGACAGCGCGCGCGACGACATCGAGCAGGTGCTGGCCTCGGGCCGCAAGCTGCCGTGGCTGCGCCGGGGCGCGGCGACCGGCAAACGCGCGTGCCAGCCGGGGACGCGCTGGCGGCGCGCGCCACGCGACAAGCCAGCAGGGGCTTGATCCGGCGCGCGATACGGCCTAGGCTTCCAGCCCCTCTTACGGCCTCGCTGGGAGTTGTCATGAAGAGTTGTTGTCGATCGCGCTCGCGTTTCGTCGGCGCCGGCGCGTTGGCCTCGCCCGGCCGACGACGATGTCAAGGATGCCCAGGCGAACGTGCAGAGCAAGCCGGTGGCCGAGGCGAAGGCGCCGGTGCCGACCGCAGCGCAAGCCAGTCGCGTCGAAGAAGGCGCAGAGCACCAAGGTCGCCGACAAGGCGGCTGCCGAGACGGCGCGCGCAAGTCGTCGTTGTAGCGGCCTCAGCTGCGGCCTGGGCGCCGCAGTCGAAGCGGCGCCATGGCGTGCGCATCCGCGCGATGCGGTGCCGTCACGCGTTTGACGACCCTGATCGCCAGCCAGCCGAGCCCGAGTCAGCGTCGCCGCGTCAGCACGTCGAGCTTGCGGCCGCGGGCCATCGGCCTTGCCGGTGATCGGCGGCTTGGGCAACGCCGCGTCGCCGCGCTGCGACGACGAAATGGCAATCGAGCGAGTACCACGGCCCGCTCACGTCGGCGCGCCGGGGCGGCGTCGGTGGCGCGTGTCGTGCAGCACGTAGTGTGCGATCAGCGCCTGCGTGACGCCGAACTGCGAGTCGGTCTCCAGGTTCGGGTCGTCGCTGGAATACACCTGCGAGAACTGCGTCTTGTAGCCGTCCTTGTGGATCATGAAGTGCAGGTGCGCCGGCCGCATGTTGTGGCGGCCTTGCGCGCTGCAGCAGATCGCCCACCGGCCCGTCGACCGGCACCGGATAACCCGCGGGCTTGACGGTGCGAAAGCGATGTGCCCGGCCGCGTCGGTGGTGAACGTGCCGCGCAGATTCATCTGCGCCTGCGTCGGGATCCTGGTTCTCGTAGAAGCCCTCGGGCGACGCGTGCCAGACGTCGACGCGCGCATCGGCCACGGGCCGGCTGTTCGGCATCGTGCACCCAGGCGTTGACGAACACCGGCACCCGGGCGTCGGCGAACGCACGATCGACGCCGCCGTTTTCCGTGCGCGGCGATCCTTCGCGCCAGAACGGCCCCATCAGATTGGCGCGTGGTCTGCGCGTCGCCCGTCTGCCGTTGTTGAGCAGGCACACCAGCGCCGACACGCCGAGCGACCCTGCGGCCAACATCACCTCGTTGTGCGACTCGTTCGTGCGCTGGCCCAGCCGCGCGAGCACGCACGCATAGCTGGCGAAACTCGTTTTCGGTGAGCCGCGCGTCGCGCACGAAGGCGTGCAAATGGGTGATGCCGGCTTGCAGGATTTCGCGCGTGCGAGCATCGGGCGCACGCGCTGCTTCGGCCAGCACCGCGGCGGTGACGTCGCGTTCGGTGGCAATGAACATGCATGGCGTCTCCTCGCGCAGGTGTTGCAAATGGTATCGGCTCGGCATCAAGCCCGAACGTCAAGCTCGCGGCCACGGCGCGACGGCTCGTTGTCCTACACGTCAAGACGGCGTCGCCCGACCGCTCGGCGCTGCCGGTCGGCCACAGACTGTGGCCATCATGCACAAGCTCAATGTCACAGCCTTCACTGCCCTGCTTGCCGCTGTGCGCCGTCAGCGCGCAGCGCGGGTGATCTGCGCATCGACCCGGCCACCGACAAGCCGACGCCCGATCTCTGTCAGGCTCGACCGCGCATCGGCACAGGCCTCGTTCTACGCCACGATGTTCAACGGTCGCAAGATGGCCGACGGCACGCCGATGGATCCGATGGGCGACAACGCCGCCAGCCGAACCCTGCCTCTGGGCACCCGGGCGGTGGTGACCAATCTGAGACGGGGCGCAGCGCGGTGGTCACGATCCGCGACCGCGGCCACTACTGCTGCACGGGCGCATCGTCGATCTGTCGCCAGCCACTGCGCAACAGATCGGCATCACGCCGCGCCAGGGCCTGGCGAGGGTCGAGGTGTCGCCGATCAGCGTGCCGCTGCCCAACGGCAGCGTGCGGTGGGGCGAGGGCAGCCAGGTCGCGACGTCGGCCGGCGTGACGCGCATCCCATGATCGGCGCGTAGCCGAAGATCGTCCGATCGACGGGCGCCGCCGTTGAGCGGCGTGACAGGATCGTGTTGCGCGCGCGTAGACTCTTCGCGCGTTGCCGAGACCGCACATGACCGTCGAGACCCAGTTGGCCGAATTCGTCTGCACGCTGCAGACGCGCGACGTGTCGCCCGCCGCGCTGCGCGTGCTGCGGCACATGCTGATGGCGGTCAGTGGCACCGCGCTGGCCGGTGCCGGCAGAGGATGGCGTCGGCGCGGACTGCGCGCGCTGCTGCGCGAACGCGGCGGCGCGCCGCAGGCCAGCACGCTGGTGTTCGGCTGACCGCCTGCCCGCCGACGGCAGCTGCGCGCTTCAACGGCACGCTGTGTCGCGCGCTCGATTTCTGCGACGCGATGGCGCCGGGGCCCCACATCGGCTCGTCGCTGTTCCCGGCGGCGTTGGCCGCCGCCGAGCTCGTCGGCGGCTGCAGCGGCGCCGAGTTCGTCGCCGCGCTGGCCGTCGGCGCGGAACTGCGCTTCGCGCTTGAACCTCGAGCGAGTCGCAGTACGACGGCTTCGACCCCACCGGCGTGTTGGTGGTGTTCGCGGCCACCGCCGCGGCGGCGCGCATCCTGAAGCTCACGCCGACCCAGACGCTGCACGCATTGGCGCTCGCCTTCAACCGCTGCGGTGGCAGCTTTCAGAGCAACGTCGACGGCACGTTGGCGGTGCGCGTGGTGCAAGGCTTCGTCGCCGAGACCGGCGTCGATTGCGCGCAGATGGCTCAGCGCGGCATCACCGGGCCGCCGAACTTCATCAATGGCCACTACGGCTACGCGCATCTGTACGGCCGCGACCGGCTCGACGTGAACACGATCACCGCCGGGCTCGGCCACGAATGGCGGCTGCAGCGCATGGTGTTCAAGAAGTATCCGAGCTGCGGCGTCACGCAAGGCGTCACCGACCTCGCGCTGGCGCTGCTGCGCGAGGAAGGGCTGACCGCCGAGCAGGTGCGCAGCGCGCGCGTGCGGCTGCCGCCCGTACGCGCACAAGCTGGTCGGCCATCCATTTCAGATCGGCGCCAACCCGCGCGTCGATGCGCAGTTCAACGCCGGCTACTGCGTCGCCAACGCGTTGCAGCGCCGCGCCTCCAAGCTGGCGCACTTCGCGCCGGCGCGAGTGGCCGATGCGCAGCTGCGGCCGCTGATCGATCGCATCGAGCGTGATCGCCGATGCGGCGCTCGACTGCACGCGGCCACACCGCGGTCGACCTCGAGGTCACCACCACCGCGGGCCGCGTGCTGGCGCGAGCACTCGACATTGCGCCAGGCTTTCCGGGTGCCGAGCTGAGCGACGCGCAGCACCGCGCGCGCTTCGACGATTGCGTCGCCTACGCGCCGCATCCGCCGTCGGCGCAGCAGGTCGAACGGCTGCTGGCGGCGATCGAGGGCGTCGCCGGCGCTCGACGATGCGCAGCAGCTGGCGGCGCTGCTGCGTCACGTTGCGTCTGACGCGACGTGTCAGCGACGATCATCAAGTCCCTGATCGCAGCGCGCGATTCCGATTGGCGGCGGGCGGCGGGCCAGCAACACGCCGACACTGCCGCGTTCTCCAGGAGCTGGCGATGACGCACGACTATCAAACTCAGCGGTAAGGCGGCGTCCGTCGACGCCGATGCATCGACGCCGCTGCTGTGGGTGTTGCGCGATGACATCGGTCTGACAGGCACCAAAGTTCGGCTGCGGCGCTCGCGCGCGTGGTGCCTGCACCGTGCACATGAATGGGACGGCGATCCGCTCGTGCATCACGCCGTTGTCGGCGGCTGGCTGGTGCCGATGTGCGCACGATCGAGGCCCAAGGCATCGACCCGTGGATCGCATCGTGATCGACGCCTGGGTGAAACAGGACGTCGCGCAGGTGCGGCTACTGCCAAAGCGGACAGGTGATGAGCGCGGTGGCGCTGCTGAAGACGAGCAAACGCCGAAGCGACGCTCAGATCGACGCCGCGATGGCCGGCAACATCTGCCGCTGCGGCACCTATCAGCGCATCCGCGCCGCGATCCACGACGCCGCCAAGGCGATGGCCTGAAGGAGCAGCGGCCATGATCATCGATCACCTGCGCGATTGCTTCCGCTGACGGCGACAAGCGCCGTCACGCGTCGCCGCTTCGTCACCATGAGCGTCGGCGGCAGCGTCGGCCTTGCACGCTACTGCCATGGGCAGCGGCCCAGCAGAAGGCCGACGTGCCGCCGGGCCAGAAGCCCACCGAGCAGCCGAGCGCGTTCGTCAGCATCGCGCCGGACGGCACCACCACGGTGATCTGCAACACGCATGGACATGGGGCAGGGCATCGAGACCGCGCTGGCGATGGTGTGCGCCGAAGAGCTCGGTGCCGACTGGAGCAAGGTCAAGACCGGCTTCGGCACCGCGGCGCCGAACTACGTCGACCCCTCGTTCGGCATGCACCTGACCGGTGGCTCCAACTCGGTGAAGAACAGCTACACGCAATATCGCGAGCTCGGCGCGCGCACCGCGCGATGCTGATCGCGGCAGCGCGCCAAGCGCTGGAACGTGCCGGCGTCGTCGCTCAGCGCGACCGAACGGCGTCGATGCGCGGCGCCGAGGCACTCGGCCAGCTACGGCGAGCTGTTCGAAGCCGCGATGAAGGAGCCGATCCCCGAGCAGGTGGCGCTGAAGGACCCGAAGGATTTCAAGCTGATCGGCAAGCCCACCGGGCTGAAGGTGTCGCGCGCCAAGTCCAGCGGCCAGCAGGGTTATGGCATGGACGTCCAAGCTGCCGGATATGCGGGTGGCGGTGATCGCGCACCCGCCGGTGTTCGGTGCCAAGGTCAAGACCTTCGATGCCGCAGCCGCCCAAAGGTGGCCGGCGTGCGCGCGGTGTCTGCCGGTGGAGCTCGATCGCGGTGGCCGCGGCGTCGCGGTGGTGGCCGACGGCTACTGGCCCGCCGCAGACGGCCGCGGCGCGCTGAAGCCCAGGAGTGGGAAAGCGACGGGCCTCGAGAAGGTCGACACCACGAAGCTGCTGGCGTCGTACCGCGAGCTGGCGCGCATCGCACTTGGCGACGCAGGCGCCGGGCGAGCACCTGCGCGCCGACGTGTCGCGCATCGCCGACTGCGCCGCGCCGATCGAAGCCGAGTTCGTCTTCCCTATCTCAACCACGCGCAGATGGAGCCGTTGGCTTGCACGGTGGACTTGAAGGACGACCGCTGCGACATCTACACCGCGTCGCAGATGCCCGGCGTCGATGCGATGGCGATCGTCGATCTACCGGCCTTGCACGCCGAGCGCGTGCGCATCCACGTGCTGATGGGCGGCGGCGGCTACGGCCGGCGCGCGTGCCGACCTCCGACTATCTGCTCGAGGTCGGTGGCGGTGCGCCAAGGCGCTGTGCCGCGGCGGCCAGCGCTCGCCGGTGAAGGTGATCTGGAGCCGCGAGGACGACATGCCGGCCGGCTACCACCGGCCGTTCACCGTGCACCGCGCCGAGATCGGCTACGACGCAGCGACGGCACGGTGCTGGGCTGGGATCACCGCATCGTCAGCCAGAGCATCCTCGACGGGCACGCCGTTCGAGGCGCTTCATGATCAAGGAGGGCGTCGATGCCACCACCACCGAGGGCATGCGCGAGCCGCGTACGACGTGCCGATGCGCCTGTCGGTGCACCACCCGAAGATCAACGTGCCGGTGCTGTGGTGGCGCTCGGTGGGCTCCACGCACACGGCCTTCGTGATGGAGACGCTGATCGACGAGATCGCCGATGCGACGCAAGCAGGATCCGGTGGCCTATCGCCTCAAGCTGATGGGGCAGCGGCCTCGAGCACGCGCGCCATCGGCGCGGCGCTGCAGCTCGCCGCCGACAGGGCCGGGTACACGGCCGCAAGCCGCTTGCGCCCGGCATGCACTGGGGCGTGGCGGTGCACGAGAGCTTCGAGTCGGTGGTGGCCTACGTGCTCAGGCCGGCTTCAAGGACGGCAAGCCGGTGATCGGGCGCGGTGAATGCCGGCGTGCACTGCAACTTCTGCGTCAACCCGCGCACGGTGGAAGGCGCAGGTGTTCGGCGCCGCGGTGATGGGCCTGTCGACCACGCTGCCTGGGCGCCGAGCGATCACGTTCAAGGACGGTGTGGTCGAGCAGAGCAACTTCGGCGACTACACCGTCGCGCGTCATGACCGATGTACCGAGGATCGCCGTGCACATCGTGCCGAGCAAGGACCCGCCCAGGGCATGGGCGAGAGCCGGGGCTGCCGCCGTTTGCGCACCGGCGCTGGCCAACGCGTTGCGGCGCGCCGCACCGGCAAGGCGCAGCGCGAATGTGCCGTTCCGCTTCGCGCTGACCGCGCTCGGCGCGACGCCGCTGCGGTGTCGCGCGCGATCAGTACGGCGCGGCGGCTGCGCGGCGGCGCCGCTTCGGTCAGCGAGTTCTTGGTGCGCGACGCCGGCCTTCATGATCAGCTTGGGCGCGAGGCGTCCTGCAGGATGCGCCATCCTGCAGCGGGTTGCCGTCGACGACCAGCAGGTCGGCGATCTGGCCGTCCTTGACGGTGCCCACGGGCAAGCCCCATCAACTCGCCGCCGATGCGCGTGGCGCACTGCAGCGCTTCGTTGGGGGTGTAGCCGAAGATCTTGACGAAGTGCTCGATGTCGCGCGCGTTGGTGCCCTGCGGCGCGTCCACGCGAAGCCGTAGTCGCCGCCGATCACCACGCGGATGCCGCGCTTGCGCATCTGCTCGTAGGTGCGCTGCGAGTTCTCGATGCAGCGCTCCATGCCGAGAGTCGCGCGCCACCGCGCGCGTGATGCCCACAGGCCTCGGCTTCGTACAGCGTGTTGTGGATCAAGCCCGATCGCCGGGCCGACGAAGATGCGGTCGCGCGCGGCCTCCGAGCAGATCAGAGCGCCTCGGTGTCGGCCATCTCGCAGTGGTAGATCACGTCACGACGCCGCAGGTCACCGAGGCGCTTGACCGCGACGTCGCCCGCGCGCGCGTGCGACGACACCGCGCCGGCCATAGCTGTGCGCTACCTCGCGAGGCCACGCGCACCTTCTTCTTCGCGCATCACCGTCATGCCGCCCTTGGCCGGCACGAAAGTCGTCGCCCGAGATGTTGAGCTTGACGTTGTCCACGCCCTTCGCGGATGCAGGTGCGCACCACGCGGGCGATCTCTTGCGGTCCGTCGGCGACGATCAGCGAAGCTGTATCGCGCATCAAATGCTGCTTGTTCTCGTCGCCGAGGCCGCCGGTGACGGTGATCTCGGGGCTGGCAGCGCGGATGCGCGGGCCGGGCTGCGGCCCGGAGTTGACCTCGTTGCGCACGACCACGTCCAGCCGCAGCTTGGCGCTGGCCGCGCTGTACGCGCTGGTGAAACCGGCGTCGAGCAGCTTCTTGGCGTTGTGCAAGGTCTCGATCACGTGTTCCTCGGGCGGGATGTCGCCGAGGTCGGTGTTCTTGGCGGCGCCGCAGAACGACGAGTGCGCGTGGCCCTCGACCGAGGCCGGGCATCAGCGTCATGCCCAGCGCATCGATCACGTCGACGCCCTCGGGCGCGCGCTTGCCCGCACCGCGCTGCACGGTGCGGATGCGCTCGCCTGCGATCAGCACCTCGGCAGCAAACGGTGCGGCGCCGGTGCCGTCCCAGAGTTGGCAGTTGCGAATCAGCGGTCGGCATCGCGCGGGGCTCCATGTGACGGAAAAAGAGGCTGCGTGCGCGTCGTCAGACACCCCAGCGCAGCGCCGCAGTGTGCACGGGGGCGTCCCACAGCGCCAGCGCAGCCGCATCGACCGCGCTCACGGTGATCGAGCAGCCGGCCATCTCGAGCGACGTGACGTACGGGCCGGTCAGGTGTGCGCACCACCTTGACGCCGGCGCCCTTGAGCACCTTGTGCGCGGCGTTGACCATCAGGTACAGCTCCAGCAGCGGCGTGCCGCCGAAGCCGTTGACGAGCAGGATCACCTCCTGCCCGGCTCTCAGCGACAGGTCTTTCAGGATCGCGCCGGTCAGCTCGCCCGCGATGTCGTCGGCGCTGCCGAGCTTGACGCGGCGCCGCCCCGGCTCGCCGTGGATGCCGACACCCATCTCCATCTCGTCGCTGCCGATCTGGAAGGTCGGCTTGCCGGCCGCCGGCACGGTGCACGACGTCAGCGCCACGCCCATCGACGCGGTGGCCTTGTTGACCGCGTCGCCGAGCGCCTTCAGCGCCGCGAGCGTGCCGCCGCGTTCGGCCGCGGCACCGACGATCTTCTCGACGATCAGCGTGCCGGCCACGCCGCGCCGGCCGGTGGTGTAGGTCGAGTTCTCGACCGCCACGTCGTCGTTGACGATCACGGTCGCGTTCTCGCGATCGAGCATCTCGGCGGCCATCTGGAAGTTCATCATGTCGCCGGAGTAGTTCTTCACGATGAAGAGCACGCCGCGCGCCGCCGTCGACCGCCTGCGCGGCAGCGAGCATCTGATCCGGCGTCGGCGAGGTGAACACCTGGCCCGGGCAGGCCGCGTCGAGCATGCCGTGGCCGACGAAGCCGGCGTGCAACGGCTCGTGGCCCGAGCCGCCGCCCGAGATCAGCGCCACCTTGCCCGGCTTCAACTGGCGCCGGCGCACGAACTGGCGCTCGGCGCCGAGCGCGACGATGTCGGCGTGCGCGGCGGCGAAGCCGTCGAGGCTCTCGGAGAGCACGCTGTCGACGTCGTTGATGAGCTTCTTCATGGCAGTTCCTGTCGCAGTCGATTCAGAGCGTGTCGCACAACGCGGCGATGATCAAGGCCATCGAGCGCGAACCGGGGTCGACGTGGCCGAGCGCGCGCTCGCCGAGGAACGACGCGCCGGCCTTGATCGCGTCCATCTGCCGCCGTGGCCTGCGCGCTGTCGAAGGCGCATTGCTGCGACGCGCGCCACCAGGTCGTCGCCGCCCGCGGCGAGCACCTTCTGCACCGGGTCGAGCACGTCGAGCAGCGTCTTCTGGCCGACCTCGACCTTGCCGAGCCGGCTCAGCGCAGCGATGCCGGCGGCCAGCGCCTGCGCCACGTCGGCGGCCTGGCGGGCTGCTGCGGCAGCTCCTTGCCGAGCGTGACCATCAGCGTGCCGAACACCGGGCCGGACGAGCCGCCGACGGTGGACATGCAGGTCATGCCCATCGGTCTTCGAGCGCATCGTTCAGCGCTCTTGCCTTCCAGCTCGGCGAGCTTGGCGCGGATCGCCAGCGCGCCGCGCTTCATGTTCAGGCCATGGTCGCCGTCGCCGATCGCCGCGTCGAGCTCGGTCAGTTCCTCGACGTGGTCGATCAGCGTCTGCGTGCACGGCCTCGATGATCTTCTTCAGCTCCATCGTGCGGCTCCTGGTTCAGCCCGCGATGCGCTGGCCGGCGGCGTCGAAGAACAGCGGCGCGGTGAACTCCACCGACACCGCGCGACCCGGGCTCGAGGCCGCTGGTGTCGCTGCACAGCGTGAGCAGTTCGACCTCGCTGTCGCCGCCGAGCGCGACGTGCACCTGCTTCTGGTCGCCCAGGTGCTCGATGCGACGCACCAGCGCCTGCGCGTGGCCGCTGTCGTGTCCGTTGGCCAGCGCCAGCGCGCGTGCCGTCGGGCCGCACGCCGACGGTGGCCGCGGCCGCCGGCGCCGGCAGGCGTGCCGGTCGCCGCGCGCGGCAGCAGGTTGATGCGCGGCGAGCCCAGACGCGCGGCGACGTAGCTGCTCACCGGGTCCCGGTAGATCTGCTGCGGCGTGCCGACCTGCACCAGCGCGCCGTGGTCGAGCACGCCGATGCGCGTGGCCAGCGTCATCGCCTCGATCTGGTCGTGCGTGACGTAGAGCATGCGTGGCGCCCAGGTCCTGCTGGATGCGCTTGAGCTCCAGCCGCAGGTCGTTGCGCAGCTTGGCGTCCAGCGACGACAGCGGCTCGTCCATCAGCGTGACCGCGGGCTCGCGCACCAGCGCGCGGCCGATCGCGACGCGCTGCATCTGGCCGCCGGACAGCTTGGTGGCCGGGTTCGCCAGCTTGTCGTCGATGCGCAGCATCCGCGCCACCTCGGTCGACCTTGCGCCGCACTTCGTCCTCGGGCGTGCGCCGCATCGGCGAGCGCAGCGGAAACGCGAGGTTGTCGAACACGTTCAGGTGCGGGTACAGCGAGTACTGCTGGAACACGAAGGTCACGTCGCGCAGCGCCGGCGCGCAGCGCGGTCACGTCGTGGCCGCCGATGTGCACCGTGCCGGCATCGGGCTTCTCGAGGCCCGGCGACCAGGCGCAGCGTGGTGGTCTTGCCGGCGCCGCTCGGGCCCAGCAGCACGATGAACTCGCCCGCCGCGACGTCGAGCGTCAGGTCGCGCACCGCCTGCACGTCGCCGAAGCGCTTGGCCGACGCCCTTGAGCACGCAGGTCAGCCATGGGCGGCTCCGAGCTGCACTCGGCCGTGCGCGACGCGCGTGCGGGCGGGCGCCGTCGTGGCGCGCGGTGCGCAGCGCGCGGCCGCTGGCGGCGTCGAACAGCGACACCTGCGCGGCGTCGAAGCGCGAGGCCGACCTGGTCGCCGCGCTGCGCCGGCACGTCGGTGCCGACCCGGCGCGCAGCGTCGCGCCCTGCGCGGTCTGGCAGGTGACGATCTGGCTGGTGCCGAGGTACTCGGTGCCCAGCACCTCGGCGCGCAACGCCGAGTCGCCGCGCGAAGCGCACGTGCTCGGGCCGCACGCCGTACAGCAGCGCGATGCCAGCTCGCGTCCTCGCGCAGCTCCGGCACCGCCAGCACGGCGTCGCCCAGGCGCACCTGGCGCACGCCGGCTGCGTAGCCGCCCTCGAACGGCAGGAAGTTCATCGACGGCGAGCCGATGAAGTCGGCGACGAACACGCTGGCCGGCCGGTCGTACACCTCCTGCGGCGCGCCGAGCTGCTCGATCACGCCCTGGTTCATGATCGCGATCGTGTCGGCCATCGCCATCGCCTCGAGCTGGTCGTGCGTGACGTAGACGGTGGTCGCGTGCAGCCGGTCGTGCAGGCCGCGCAGCTCCTGGCACATCAGCTCGCGGAACTCGGAGTCGAGCGCGCCGAGCGGCTCGTCCATCATGAAGCGCCAGCGGCTGGCGCACGATCGCGCGGCCGAGCGCGACGCGCTGGCGGTCGCCGCTGGACAGGCCCGACACCGGCTTGTCGAGCAGGTGCTCGATGCGCAGGATGCGCGCCGCCTCGGCCACCTTGGCGTCGATCTCGCGGCGCGGCACGCCCTGCGACACCAGCGGGAAGGCGATGTTGCGCCGCACGTTCATGTGCGGGTACAGCGCGAACAGCTGGAACACGAACGCGATGTCGCGGTGCGAGGCGCGCTTGAAGGTGACGTCCTCGTCGCCGAGGAAGATCTGGCCCGAGGTCGGCAGCTCGAGCCCGGCGATCATGCGCAGCGTGGTCGTCTTGCCGCAGCCCGAGGGCCCGAGCAGGCAGAAGAACTCGCCGTCGCGCACGGTGAAGGTCGAGTCCTTCACCGCGACGAAGTCGGCGAACGCCTTGTGCAGGTTCTGGACGCGGATCTCGGCCATTGCCCGGCTACTTCGGGAAACTTCGAGACGATGGTGAACATCGCGACGCCGGCCAGCGTGGTGACGAACGACCAGGTGTAGAGCGTCAGCGCGAACGGCTGCAGCATCATGAAGATGCCCAGCGCGATGACGATGCAGGCCGCCATCTCGAGCGGGCCGCGGCGCAGCCGCTCGGCCAACGAG
>ERZ1370068.31-contig-10024_pt1 | contig 28382 bp, 40 predicted proteins | sample MGYA00561227_ERZ1370068 | MGnify/ENA primary metagenome ERZ1370068 (study PRJEB38410, sample SAMEA6850437) | metagenome | study: Metagenomic assessment of the ecological functions of the soil: analysis of the soil microbiota associated with the...
AGTTACGTAATATATAGTCCCAGCTCGTGAGGATTTCGACCTCCGAATTAATAAGCATTCTGACTGGCGGGACCAATCGTTGCCCTGGAATCGACCTGATCGATCGAACTTGTATCAACGACGTAACGGACCAGCAGTTTGGCCTGGCGTGACCTGTAGACGGTCGGATAGAGCAAGAAGCGCTGGCTGCCGCAGCTGGCTGACCTATAAGGACGCTAGCCATGATCTTCTTCTTGTGCTTTGAAAAGCAACGCAGAGAATGTCCTGCGGGCTCAAGCCGGAAGGCTGCGCTGGTTGTTTCGGTTGTGACATTTTGCTGATGGCGGTTTTGAAAACTCATCGAGGAGGAAGGTTCAGTCCAGCGCCGATAGGATCAGAGCACCCACTGAGGCTGGTTCAGGCCAAGTGCTGCGGCAATCTCAGGAACGGCATTGTGAAGCCCCGAAGCGCGATCGTCCCGGACGGTTATCCAACTCGGCGTGGCCTGGGAACCAAATCGGAAATATTTGATCGTCTGCTCTGTGGTTCCCCATGACAGTTTGAAGCGCCTTAGACCTTCGTTTCCGATTGAGATACGGCCAAAGATGCAGATCTTCAACCCCTTGCCGTGCCAGGAAGCTGATGGACTCCCAGAAGACAAGGGTTGTTTGGACTGAGGTGTTGGAATCTCTCGTCCGAAGCCCCGAATTTAGACGGCCCTTGTTCCTTGTGGAAGAACAGCCCGCCTGCCACCGGCCGCTCTCTGTGCAGCGCCAACGCCACGAACCCGGAGCCGGATCTAATGCGATAAACTCGTAGATGTTCAGGAAAATGAAATGTGGTTGGCGGCGGGAGGCCGCGCCCTGCGTGTGCGGGCGTGGAGGTCGTAGTAGTCGGCGGACCGACGCCCTTCGGAGTGGCTCTACCTGAAATTCCGGGTGCGACGAGCGCTGCAGCCTCAGGGACCGCTCGCCGAACGGAGCTTCGGGTCGCGAAGCCCGCGAAGAGCGCCTCCGCGCCATCCCCGGAGGATCGACCGAGCGTATGCCCGTAAAAATGTGGATCGAAGGAGCGAGCGCGCGCTGTGGCGACCTTTCCGCCCCTGGAATTTCCGAAGAACTTCCACTCTGCGTACTGGAAGCCAACCCGCGCAGCAGGCGGCAGACGATGACCGGGATCTGCATTCGCGAAAAATAGAGGGGCTCGCAAAGCTGTGCAGTGGAAGCCGAGAACCCACGCCGCCCTGGTCGCGAAGGGACTGTTTATTTCCAGGTGAGAGTGAACGAGGGCGGCGGGCTTCTTCCCGGCGTCTAGAAACAGAGCAGCGATCGCCGGCTTCTGTGGCCATACGTTCTTGCACAGCGACTCTCGTCCACGCCGGCGCGGCGAAAGAAAGCCGAGTCAGGGATGCGAGGCGGACAAGCGCGTCCTCGAAATCCGGTTCGCTCGTCGATCTCACCACGGCTCGCTTCCCACGTTCGCGAGGGAAGCCGTCGGGCAGATTCGAGCCGCGGGCGCGCCGAATCTCTCAGAGATCGTCGGGAGGGGCCAGGCCGGTCAGCGCCGCTACGGACGCCGGCGCTGGATTCTCCGGAGTTCATAAATTCGTTGAATTGGCTGCCGACAAACTTCCTTGACGGCCTCCGCGATCGACGTACGACCTGTTCGCGGGGGTGTGAAGCCAGGAAACATCGGCAAGGAAACGAATTCTCTCTGGCGGCTCGCTCCGCGACGGGCGAACGAACCTTCGCTGATAATACCGGATTCGAGTAAGCTTCCTGAAGACGGTGGACCGGGAATCGGACGGTGAATCCCGCACCCGATGCCTCTTCTCTCCGAGGAGCCGAATCAGCCTCGTCCCTTGCCTCACGCGGATTGCGTAAATGTGATGGGAACGTGCAGCGCGTCGGCGGCTTCTAGAGCAGGGAGTGACCACGCCCTTCGCCGCGGTCGAGTTGCGCAGGTCATGTCGCAACGGCGTCGCGGTCACGCGCCGGAGCGCGTTGGCCTTGCTCCAGGTGCCGCAAGCTTGATGCGGAGAACCCGCGCCTGAGGTCCGTCCATCCGGCGGTTCGCATCCGACCATCGTGTGGTGGTATTTCCGAGTCTGCCCATGATCGCGAAAGACCCGGATCTTTCGCTGCAGCTCCTCGTTGTCGGTGACGACCGCGCCGGCTTCGCCAAAAGCGCCTGAGATTCTTTCCCGGATAAAAGCTAAAGCAACCTGCGTCGTGCGAGCGAGCCTGCCCTGCGGCCTTTATACTCGGCCCCATGCGCTCTGGGCAGCGTCCTCGATCACGGGAAGCTGCTGTGCGCGCGGGCAATCTCCAACAATCGGATCCATGTCCGCGGTCTGGCCGAAAAAGATGGACGGGAATGATCGCCCTGGTCCGTTTGGTAATCGCTTCTGTCCGAGCCGCGACGGGTCCATCGTGTAGGTGCGTTCATCAACGTCCACGAAGACCGGTCGCGCGCCGCAATAGGTAATCGCCTCGGCGGTCGCCATAAATGGTGCTCGGGAACGGTGACAACTTCATCTCCAGGGCCAACCTCCAAAGCGAGTAAGGCCAGCCCAAAGGGCGCTCCGTGCCGCTTCCCACGCCGATCGCGTGATGGCAGCCGCAGAACTGTGGCGAAATCTTCTTCGAACTGCTCGACGAACGGCCCTCCAGCGAAGGCTCCGGTATCGATTACTTTGTTCGGATGGCAGCGCTGAACTCGCGGCGAAGGGGCGCGTGTTGGGCATTGATGTCAAGAAAAGGAACTTTCATTGGCTCCGTATTGTTACTAAAGACGTTTTAAGACTCGCGCGGGATTGCCTGCGACGACCGCGTTGGGCGGAACGTCCTTGGTAACCACGCTCCCGGCGCCGATGATGGCCTTTTCTCCGATGGTAATGCCACCCAGTAGGGTCGCGCCAGAACCTATCGAGGCGCCTTTCTTCACCAGGGTATTCTGGACGCTCCAGTCGGCTTCCGTTTGAGGTTTGTCCGATGGCGCTGGTTGCACGGGGATAGCGATCGTTGATGAAGGTCACTCCAGTGCCCGACGAACACCTCCGACTCCATGGTGACACCTTCGCAAATGAAGGTGTGGCTCGATATCTTGCAACGAGGACCGATCTTCGCGCCCTTTGAATCTCAACAAAGGTGCCAATCCGTGTGTCTCGCCGATTTCGCAGCCGCAAAGACTTACAAAGGCGTAAATCTGCACGTTGCGACCAAGCCTTACATCGTCCGAAATGCGCTTGTAGTCCGAGGATGCGTCGTTCACGCGGGCACCGGCTCCGCGGTACGCCAGCGTCCCGGGATTGCTTGCGCCTCGAAAGGAGGGCAGCGCCTCGTGCGGGCGGCGTGAACGTTATCGGGGCGCCATGGTCCTCCAGGGACGCCGAGGCGGCCTCAAGGATTTTGACCAGCTCGAGTCCCTGCCTGTCCTCCGGTCAACGGCTTCATGCCCTCCTGATGCAGTCGATGAAATGCTGGCCCTCCACCCTTGAGCGGCTCCTCCTGTTTCACGTGCGGGATATAGCTGTCCCCGTAGTGATACGAGTACTGAAACTCGGCGAAGGTGTCGTAGTGCGGCGGCCGCTCCACCCTGACATCGTAGATGCGAATCTTCTCAGCGTCTGCAGGTCATCGCAAACGATCATCCGACGTGTGCCCGACGATGGTCATCTCGCGGACTTTTCTCGGTCTCGAGCCAGCTGCTCTGAATGCGTCGCGAACCGCTTGTGCCGGAAATGATCAGCGACATATTCGTCACGTCCGGCGATGTGTGCGTGTCACATGGGCGTTCCCTGGCAATTCACCGAGAGCGGAAACTCCTCGAGAGATGTGCAAGATGATCGAGATATCATGAGGCGCGAGATCCCACGCCACGTTGATGTCCTTCTGAACAGCCCAAGGTTCGAGGCGCCGCGAGTTGATGTAGCGAATATCGCCGATGTCGCCAGCCTGAATGATGTCCACGATCTTCCGAACCACGGAAGAATAGAGAAGGTATGGCCGACCATCAGCACAAGACCCTGGCGGTTGGCAATGTCTATCACGCTCTTCGCCATTCTTCCGGAACTCGAAGCCAATCGGCTTCTCAATGAGCGTATGTTTGCCCGCCAGGAGGCTGGCCTTGGCCAGTGGGTATGATAGTGCGCCACCGACGTGGCAATCACGACTGGCGTCAACGACCGATGCCATTCAGCATGTGTTATAATCGGTCACGCCCTCGACTTCGGGGCACAAGGCCTTAAGGTGCTTCAGGCGGCCTTCGCTGAGCGTCGCACATTGCTTAAGCGCGCAGGTTGGCAGCGTCCTAAAATTCAATATGGTTGGGACCCCAATATCCGCACCACGACCACCCCCACTGAGAACCGGATTTTTCATGTTATGTATTTCTTTAACTCTCTTTAGCGAACTCTTCTCCCGGAAGCGCGATGCCCAGCACCGCATCGAATGACCAAGCGGCCACGTTTCAAGAAAGCGGCCGCATTTAGCGCCCGTTTTTCGGGTCAGAGATTCAAATACTTAAGTTTTGCAATTGTGGGACCCGTCCTCACAATGACTAAGGTCCAACCAAAGCGACATATGCTTGGCTATACGAATATCCATGGCAATCATTTGACTAAATGTGGTCGCATTCTTCCCATTAACTTGCCAGTAACCGGTGAGACCCGGCGGGGCGTTCACCCGTTGCTTCGGCTCGAAGATAACGCCTCAAACTCATGCGGCGTGCAGGGGCGGGGGCCGACCAGGCTCATTTCGCCGCGAAGCACATTGAAGATCTGGGGCGAAGTTCATCCAATCCTAACCGCGCAAAAGTCGCCCTCCGCGTATGAGACGCCGGTCACCTGCGTGTCCAGCTTGGTCATCGGGCAATCGGCCTGCATCAACTGCACGAAAATAGCCCTCATGACTCTGCGTCTCGACGTTTACGCTCATGGTTCGGAATTTCAAATATCCTGAAACGGCGTCCGCGGTAGCCGACACGTTCCTGGCGGAAGAGAAGAGGTCCCGGCGAGACAAGGAGAACCCACGCGCTGACCACGCGCCATGACCGCTGATCCAGAGGGGAAAAGTGATCCAGATGCAGAGAGCATCGAGGATGCGTTTCCAACGGTGAATCCGAGGCGCGGTCGGTGCCCGTCTGGTGGCGCTGCCACGTCGAATTGAAGATCCCCGGAAGAGTCAGGGAGCCGCGGTCGCGATTCGCGATTCGCGAGTATCGAGGGCCGGAGGAACAAAGTTTAGCTGAGTAGCGCCATCTCGAAAGGAGATGTCCGGATAAATGATTCTGAGCAAAGTCATGGGCGCTTCCATTTATCATGGCGCTGCTCTGAGCTGAACGCGTACTCATAAAGTTATTTTGCTAAGTAGGCCTGGGCCGACTGAAACAATAAGAAAGTCTTGTTTTGTTGAAAGCTGAGGTCAGGGACCCAAGTCAATGAACTCCCATCGATGAACTGACAGAATCATTTGGTAAAACTGTTGTCGCCGCTAAGCGAGAGAGTCGGACACGCTGCCGCATCAGATCAGCCTTCATTTGCCGAACGTCAGGCGTTGTTCAATTCAGCCTCGCCTTCTGATCGCGGCAACGGTGCTGGCTTGCCTCGAAACCAGACCTGCAGCGAGAAGCGCGGAAGCGCGGGCCAAGCCGCGTCGGTCAATATGCTAAAAGGAGGATGCAATTGAGAACGAACGCGTTCAGTTCTCCCCAGTCTCTAACAATCAGTAACCCAATCCCGTATCCTTGACTCCATACATGATGAGTTGAAAGCTTGTTTTGAATGCCCTTGACGATTTGTTACCTTTCCGAAACTTTGCAGTGCCCTGTATACGCGTGAGGTTTGCGAAACTGGAAGGGAAATGTGATAGGTAATCAAAATAAGGGGGCAAATGGATTGCTGGGATGATTAATGAACGGTAGGTGTGTAAGTGTAGGTTCGTACTGTTCAGATCGAAGTTCCGAAAATGGGGCTACGCGCGTTTGCGAGGGGTGCTTTGCCGCGCATGCCTGGCGTGGTCTTGAAGACTAATCGTTGCGTTTTCTCTTCTGTATTGACAGGGCAGGCCATCGTGTGTGGGCGTTTCAAGCTCAGCTCGCATCTGCATTACTCAGCCGCATATACGGGTCTTCACCCTGCCATTGTCCTCGCGTCGGTCGTGCGGGGAGCCGCTTATCATATTCCTCCAGCACATCTTCTGCATTTCTACAGCGATGGCGAATTTGTTTCAAGCCGAACCCAGTAAGGGCAATGACAGCCCGAAGTCAGCTATCGATACGGCCTAGAGCGCGCGCGCGACTTGCGAAGAACAAGACTTTGCCTGCGCGAAAGGGTCACCTGCGGTGCCGTCCTGAGCACGAACACATAGCGCATCAAGTCGACGATCCGGGTGTAGCCTGACGTGCTCGAGATTGACGATGCAGTCCCGCCTGGCGCGGAAAAACTTGGACCTGTCGAGCCTTTTTCACAATCCCGAAGCGGCCGGCGGATAAGCATCGATGAGCCAATCCAGGCAAACCCGGCTATAGTTTCCTCGGCTTCCAGGCGCAAAAGATCCGACATGCGGAGGATACAGCACTTGATGTTGGTCGGTCAGACGACAAAGTCGTCATTTTTCAACGGTTGGTCGCCGTTGAGCTCAAAGAACTTCCCCTCCGTCGGGTTGAACGCCCATTTGTTCCGCCGTTCACGTCGACCCGCGTCCCGCTCTCGGTGGATTGGGCAGCTCTTCGGTAGAGCTGAAACCTTTTCGATCATTTTTCGCCTTCATGGCGTTATAAAAGCTCTATCGGCAGAGCCAAATGCCGAGTAGAGATACAGATGGTGTTGGCTTGCCGGATGGACTCGGAAGCTTGGTGCTGCCGGTTGCGATCGCGAAAATCTTCAGCGCGGGAGGAATCGGTTCGTTGGCCCAATTTTCAAACACGGTGCCGACGCCAATGCGAAGTTTGGTGTTGCGCAAAATGAAATGTGATTGACGGGCAAAGAGGTTCGGTCAAGGGTTTTAACGTCTGGCAAGCGGTCGTCTCCATTCGAAACAAGCTGCCGCCCTTGGTCGCCGGGCTCATTTCTGGCGCAGCTTTTCTTCGGAGATAGCTCTGAGTGAGTTTGCATGATTCTGCGTCGACCCAAGGGGTCGGGCTGGTCGGGCCAACGCTCCAATGGGTCCGCGCTTCATCTTGGCCTCTTATCGGCCTGGAAGACGAGCGCGCCGGAAGCAAGTTAGGTTGTTGGCCGTAACTGCCTCCACCTCCTTATGCCACGCAGAGGCGATTGCGGGCTTTGCAGACAAAGGTTGCTCAGAGGGCCCGCATCTTGCGGAAGAGAGCGTTCTGCGGGCCGGAAACGATGACTTCTTGTCCGCTGGAAGAACGAAGAGAACGCGCGAGGCGTCGAGCAAGCGCGCTTTGCTTCACGAGTCAGGTTGATGACATAATCGCGCGTGGCGCGAAAGAAAGTGGCGCGGTCGAGCCTCTTTCGCACTCGTGGAGGGGACGCTTGAGTGCGAACATCGCCATCAGCCACCGTGGACGCGAGTCTGCTCTCCGGCGGCTTCGAGAAACCAGATGTCCGATGTCCGGATCAGCCGGCAGCTGTTGCTGTCGCTCAGGAAAATGAAGTCATCGAGTCCCAAGGCGCAATTGTCTTCACTTCCCGGATCAGTTGTTTGCAACCCCGCGGGCACCCCGCCCCGATCCGCCACGGAGGGAGGCCTTTCCGCCCCGGAGGCGGCGTTGATTGGTCCGGCAAGCGTCTCCAGAAGCATGGCGGTTTTCGCTTACTTTCATGATTCGGCCTGACTAATCGCTTAAATGGCTCGAGAGCGCAAAGGCCCTAGCGGCAGTGAACCTGACGCCTGAGATTCTGGAGCGTGGCGATTTCTCCCACAGGCTAGCTACGCGCCAAATAGTCAGAAATTGCGGATCGCTTGTGAATAATCTCGCGTGACAAGCGGAAGATTTCCATTCCGTGCGCAAGCTTGGGGCAATTTCCAACCTCGGTATTCTTTCGTCATCGGTGCGTAACCTCGTTCAAAGCCTGTTACTTGTCTGAACGAATGGATCGACGCGGAACGCATTTCTTGAAAGAAACAGAGGAGTTTGGCGCTCTCCCTGTATCGATTTCTCCGCCGTCGGCCAACTCTTCCAAGCGCACATCAAGAGTCTGTCAAAGATCAAAGAATGAGGGATTCCGGCTTCGCATGAGGCGGCCGGAAGGCTCAGCGCAGTCCGCGGAAGAGAGCAACGCGCCCGTCAAGGAGGAAAGATCCATAATTCGTTGGGCGATAGTAAGAAAGCCTTCGGACGCGCTACCCGGACGGCAGCAGTCCGTGATTGGATCGAGCCTCGGTTTCGCCGACTTTCCAGTTCCCGGGTAGCGTTTCCCTGATTTTTCGCGGGTTTCGCGAGCCAACGAGACGGTTTTTCAACGTAGACAATGAGCCGGATATTTCGATAGAAGAACTCCGGAGACGACGCCACCCTCGCTACATTGACTCAGTCCGTTATAGAGGCCCTTTGGATCTGCATCACCTTCAGTGCACGCAGAGCATTGCCGGCGTGCTGACAAAGGCGTTTAGTGCCATCGGCGCAGACGAGGGGCACTATCTGGCTTCTGATGAAAAGGAAGAAGCTTCTCGTCCCGGTGTGGAGCTCGGGGCCATATGGAGAACGCTTCATCGGTGTCCACCGTCAGCCGTTGACAGCCGGGTCTCATGAGCCTGATTTGTGTGACCGAGCAGGGAATTGTGAGAATGCTGTCTACCAGAATGCTCAACAAGATCCGACGCTGGATCGGCGCCTCGGGGTGCTGACTTGCGCGATGATTGCCAGTCCCGCTGCGGTTTGCCGATGCCGTTCATGGCGGCATTTCCTGCGTGCGATTGAAGCCCGTGGATTCGGGGCTCCGGAACCCCCGCCGTTTTCAGCGGCGGATCTCGCGGTTGTTACTGAAGCCGTTCGCGAAGTGGAGAGACTTGTTCAGGCCGCATGAGCGCGTGGATCAGCCCGGCGCAGGCGGCCGAAGCCATGGAACGGGGAGACGGGAGGGGAGTCCGAGTGGCAGTTCTCGACTCGGGAATTGAAACGTCCCATCCCTACTTTTCCGGCCGGCATCTCCATGATGACCTCGTGTCAGAGGCCAACGGGAACTTCCAGCCGGGAAGCGGCGAGGATCTGTATGGGCACGGCACCGCGGTCGCGGGGATCATCTGGACGCTCGCTCCGAAGGCCGAAATAGGAAGTTTCCGGGTTCTCGGATCGAGCCTGAGCGCCCGTACGCCTCAGGTGTCTGTCGCCGCCGAGGCGCTGCATTGCGCTTGGCTACCAAGTGCTGAACTGCAGTTTTGGCTGCGGCATCTCCAGGCATCTTCCCCTTACAAGGAATGGGTGGACAGCGCTCTTCTCTCGGGCATCCATGTTGTCGCAGCCTCCGGAAGTGCCGACGTCTCTGAATGGCCAGCCCATCTCTCCAGTGTGCTGGGGGTCGATTGCGCCCTTTCCAACGAGGGGGGCTGCGTCACTTGCCGGGTCGTATCGTGGAATTCGCCGCCCCAGCCGCCGGGATCCGGGTTCCCTGAAGCAAGGCGGCCATCGAGTGATGACCGGAAGCAGTTTTGCGGCAGCCTGGCTCTCCGGAATGCTCGCCAGGTTACTATCGATTTACCCTGACGATGGACCCTTTTTGGCGAAATCCCTTCTCCGCAGATTGGCCGGAGAGGGCATGGAGGGATTAAGAGACGGTTCGAAAGGTGAAAGGCAGCCTTTCTATCTTCCGAACTTGAAGCCATCGGCTTCTCAATGAGCGTATGTTTGCTCGCCAGGAGGCTGGCCTTGGCCAGTGGGTAGTGATGTTTCACCGACGTGGCAATCACGACTGCGAAGAGCCTGGGGTTTTCGATCGGTGTTTGATCTGCTCGGCAAACCACGTCAACCAGCCTGGCTGGTCGCGCAGCACTCGCAAGCTCCACCCGCTTTCCCCGCATCGAGTTCGCCCGATAGCAAAGCCTGTAGCAGTTTCTCCACGTGTTGTGGAGGGCGTGCGGACTGGCGGCCTTGCACCTCACCTCCAGTGAGCTCGAGAAACCGAAATAGAACATTGAATTCGGCACGCATGTACTACATTACGCTTCGACTTCCATGGCTTGTAAAGAAATTGTCACCACGTGGCGAATTTTATTGTTTTTCCCTTGTGTTTCCGACGAGGCATTCCGTTAGATAGCAGAAATGAGTATTCGAAGAGGCGCCCGTCCTTGCTGACGTCGATGCGGTGCAACAATGCCTCGAGGGGAACGAAGAGGCTATCAGCGGGCTCAAGAGGGACTGACGCCATTTTTAAGCAAGGTCCTTGCCGTCTTACGGCGCGTCGAAGGATGAAATCGATGAAATCGTTGCCCAGCTCTGGGGCGGACTGCCTGACGGGTCCGCGCCCTCTTTTTCACGTCTTCAACGGGAAGTCCGCGTTGAAATCGTGGCTGACGGCGATTTCCGTGAATCGCTGGATTTCGCTCAAGAGGCGCGAAACGCAGCATGCGCGGGCGATGGAGCGTCTGGCGATTGAGACCGAAGAGTCGCAGGCCGCCGAGCCGCGCCGCGCAATCCGATTCGTCGATTGTCGAAATTCTGGGGCCCGCTTTGCGCCGGGCGCTCACGGCCTGCGACGTGGAGGAATTGATACTGCTCCAACTTGTGCATATCCACGGGGTCACCCAAAGGGAGGTTGCCAGTCTCTGGAAGTGGCATGAAAGCCGCGTGAGCCGCCACATCAAACGCACCGAGGAGAAGATCGCCAAACTGACATTGCAGGAGGTGAAGGGAGACGGATCCTTACTTGGAACTTCGCTGGAACGACTTTATCGAACTTTGTCAAAGCGTCGAGGTGTGTTCGAAGTAGGCCCTTCGGTAACCGATCCCTTCTGACAATAGGACAGAAACGCCGGAGAGTTCCATTGTTGGGGGCTGTCGCTTGGCGCCGGAACCACGGCCGGTTTCCCGGCTCCCCGGGAAGCATTTTCGCGCATTGACGTGACAAGGGCATTGCGTATCGTGCGTAGCTCCATTCGCTCAGATTTATGAAACGCACCTATCAACCAAGCAAGCGCACGAGAAAGCGACAGTTCGGCTTTCGCGCCCGGATGAAGACCAAGGGCGGGCGTGCAATTCTCAGCCGCCGCCGCCAGCGCGGCCGCAAACGCCTGCTGCCCAAGGGTGTCGAAATCCCCTACGCCCGGCATACCGAAGCCTGAAAGATTCCGGTTTCCGCGACGGGCGCGCGTCCGCCTTGGCCGGGAGTTTGCGTATGTGCGCGCCGAAGGGCGCTCGGCGCAAGGCCGCCTATTGCGATTGACCGCCGCGCCTGGATCGGCCGGCGAGATGGCCAGGTTTGGGCTCATCACTTCGCGTCGGCTTGGCGGCGCGGTGGTTCGGAATCGGGTGCGGCGAAGACTCCGTGAGATTTGCAGGTTGCACCGCGCGATGGTTGTTCCGGGCTGGCTGGTAGTCGCGACCGCTAAAACCGCGGCAGCGGAGGCCTCTTTCTGCGAATTGCGCGAGGAATGGTTGCTTCTCGCGCGGCGCGCTTTCTATTTTGTCCGGCTCTTGATGAACAACATGACACGCAGACAGTCCGGCGAAATGAGCGGCTGTTCGTGTCGCGGTCACGGCCTTCAGAGCAACGCGAACATGACGAGCGCCTTGTTGATTTTTTTGATCCATGTCTACCGGTGGGTGATATCTCCCGCTTTGCGCGCCATGTGCGGAGGAGGGTGCGGATGCCGGTTCGAGCCGAGCTGTTCGGAGTATTGCCTGGAGGCGGTGAAGCGGCACGGAGCTGCGCGCGGGCTGCTTCTCGGAATCAAAGCGGCTCGGCCGCTGTCATCCGTGGGGCGGTAGCGGGTTCGACCCTGCTCCGGAAACGCTGAATTGTCGCCATTAGCATGGATCGCAAGGCCTGGATCGCAGTCATCCTCTCCGTTCTTGGGCTCGCCGCCTGGCAGTGGTATTACGTCAAGACTTACAGCCGGAAGCCTCCTGCCGTTTCGGCGAAGGCCCCGGCCAGCTCCTTCGCCTTCTGTCGCGCCGGCGCTGACGCCGCCGCCGAAGGAGGAGTCCTCGGCCCTCGTGGCCCAAAGTCAAACCCTCCATAGTCCCAACGCCGAATACGTCTTCAGCAACGACAAGGGCGGTATCGAACGGGCCGTGCTGCTTCTGCATCTCGGCGAAAACAAGCAGGCGATCTCCTGAACGGCAGCCGCACGATGCCCATCGGCGCGGTGGGAGAGATACCCGCTGAGGCCTGGGGCGGCTTTACCATGCAAGCGGACCCGGAGACGGGCCAGGCCGTCTTCACGAAAAGGGACGCCGACGGCTTGAGATCACGAAGCGCTTCGTTGCGCCGCAGAGCGGGGCCAAGGACGGCACTTACGTCGTTCGAATGCAACTCATCTTTCGGAACGGCGGAAACAGCGACCTGCAGCGAAAGGGCTATTTCGTCAGCACCGGCGGAGCGGCCCCCATTCATCGCAACGATTTGCCGATGTATACCAAATTCGATTGATGCATGGGACCAAGTTTGTGAGCATTGACGTGAACTGGTTCAACGCCAGCTCAATGCCCTTGTTGGGAATCCAAATGCGCGAAGCGCGCGCCCTCTATCAGGAAGCAAGAGAGGACGTCGTCTGGGCGGGCGTGGCGAGCCAGTATTTCTGCACGATCGTGACCGCCGAGAAGACGAAAGGCACCTCCGCCGCGGCGACGCGCTTTGACACGCGCAGGCTTAACGAGGTTCCCGTCTATGGCATTCAGGGTGCCGTAGGCATGCCGGGATTCCAACTCACCCCAGGACAAAGCTTGGAGGAATCCTTCGAAATCTATGCCGGGCCGAAGGATCTTTCCCAGCTCCGCAAGTTGGGCAGGGGTCAGGAGGCGGTGATGAATTTTGGAATGTTCGGCTTCGTCAGCGAAGTTCCTGCTCTGGACGATGAACAAGCCTCAACGGGTCTTTCACAGCTACGCGGCGGCAATAATCATCCTCACCATCATCATCAAAACACTTCTCTGGCCGATCCAGAACCGAGCGACGAATCAATTGAGGAAGATGTCGCTCCTTACGCCGAAGATGACGGAACTGCGCGAGAAGCTACAAGGGACGACCCTCAGAAAATGAACGAGGAGGTGATGAAGCTCTACCGCGAGTATGGAGTCAATCCCTTCAGCGGTTGCGTGCCGATGCTGATCCAGATTCCGATCTTCTTCGGATTCTACGCCATGCTCGGCAGCGCCATCGAGCTTCGCAACAGTTCCTTTCTTTGGGTGCAGGACCTCTCACAGCCCGACACGGTTTTCCGGATCTGGGGATTTCCGGTCAACGTCGCTGCCGATCGTCATGGCCGGTTCGATGATTTGGCAGATGGCCATTATCGCCGAAAAGCGGCGACGCGATGCAGCAAAGGATCTTCTACTTCATGCCAGTGATCTTCCTGGTCTTTTGCTACAACTACGCCAGCGGGCTCGCGCTCTATTGGACAACCCAGAATCTTTTCTCTATCGTTCAGCTGTACTCTGACGCGCAATAAACCGCTTCCCACCCTCGAGAAAAAGAGCGTCGTCGCCAAGCGGGAGGCGACCATCGTAAAGAAAACGAAAAGACGAGCGGCTTCATGAGCGTAATCTTTCCCCACGCGACATCCTCGATACGATGCTCGGCTATCTTGGTTTCGTCTTCGAAATCGAAGAGCAGGAACGCGACGGGCATAAGGTCCTGCAGATCTTCACCCACGAAGCGGACCGCCTTATCGGGCGCCGCGAACAGACGCTCGACGATCTGCAGTTCCTGCTCAACCGGATTCTCCAGGCAAGAAATCCCAAGGCCGCCCGCGTGGTGGTGGACGTTGATCACCATCGCGCTATGCGGGACGATGCGCTCATCGCGAAAGTGTGTCCATCTGGCCGAGGCGGTCAAGGGGACCGGACGACCGCTCTCAGACGGAGCCGCTCAATTCCTACGACCGCTATATCGTGCACAATGCTTTCAAGGAAGACCCGACATGATGACCTGGAGTCCGCCCGACGATGCCAAGCTCAAGCGCATCACTATTCGTTTGCGAAAAAATCCTTAATTCCTGAAAAGATTTCCGCTATTTTCCCGGGCGATGAGAAATGCCGCTGGCGGTCGTCGTTCTTCCGCTGTCGTGTTTGCTGGCCGGTTCTGCGGGCTCAGGAACCGATTATCACCGCCGAATCCGCGGTTCTCTTCGACGCGAATTCGGGCAAGGTCATCTTCAAGAAGAATGAGAATGAGCGGCGCCCGGTCGCCAGCACGCAAAAGTTGCTGACCGCGCTCATCATTGCCGAATCGGGCGATCTTTCGGCCCCGGTGACGATCGACAGATCGGATATGTTTGCGGCTCCGACCAAACTTTATCTCAAGACCGGCGATGCCTATACGCGACAGCAGTTGCTCGACGGCGCTGCTCGATCAAAGTCCGAACGACGCGGCCCGGGCCCTGGCGCGCGACAACGCCGGGAACATTGACGAATTCGCCGTCGAAAATGAATCAACGGATGACCCGGCTCGGGCGGCGATTCCTCTCATTTTGTCAATCCGAACGGCTTGCCGGCGGATGATCAATACTCGACGCGCCCGTGACATGGCTCGCGTGGCCAGGGCGGTTTACTTCAATCCGCTGCTGCGGGATATCATCAAAGACTCGGCACTGCATGTTCCATTACGCGAGCGGAAAGACGATTCCCCTGCAAAACACGAACCGGTGCTTCGCACCGTACTCCTTCTGCAACGGAATGAAAACCGGCTATACGGACGCGGCGGGGCATTGCCTCATTTCGAGCGGCTCTTGGAGCGGAAAGGACATGATCGCCGTGGTCCTGGCGGCAGCAAGGCGCGTGTCTGGCAGGAGTCTGCCGCGCTTCTCGCCTACGGTTTAGGGATCAGGGAGACTCAGCTGGCGTCGCTTCGCGTCGCCCCGTCCGCGATTCCGGACGACGAGGAGTAGGTGGCGAGGCGATATTCTCCTGGGCGTTCCGGCTGGTATTGCTCCCGGAATTGACTACGCCGCCGAACTCAATCCTCAGCAACTGGCCGCGGTCACTTCGCCTCGAGGGTTGGCGCTGGTCATTGCCGGCGCCGGGAGTGGAAAGACCCGCACCTCTGACATCTTCGGCGTGGCCTGGCTGCTCGAGCAAGGCGTGCCTGCGCGAAGCATCCTGCTGCTGACTTTCACCAACAAGGCGGCACGGGAGATGCTTGATCGCGTTGCGTCACTGCTTCCGCAGGGCTCGGCAGGGTATTTGGGGGCGGAACATTTCATTCCGTCGGCAATCGTATCCTGGCGGCAGGCACGCCGAGCGCGTCGGTTTCAGAAGGGGTTTACGATTATGGACCGCGAAGATCAGGATCAAATGATCTCCAGCATCGTGGCGCGAGAGAGGGTTGCGCACCAATGATCGCCGGTTTCCAAAAGGGGAGGTCCTCGCCGACATTTTTAGTTATTCGGTGAACACCGGTGCGGACGTTGGCCGGGTTCTCCGCGGCGAAGTTTACCCTACTTTCGCCTCTGCTTGCCGAGCAGATTGCGACCGGGTCCGGATCGTCTACGAGGCCCGCAAGAAGGAGACCAACGCGATGGACTTTCGACGATCTGCTGTCGAAGACGCTGGAACTCTTCGAGACGGCGCAAGACGTGGCGGAACTCTATCGGAGACCAATTCCAGCACATCCTGGTCGATGAGCATCAGGACACCAACCGCATTCCAGGCGGAACTGGTGGATCTCAATCGCCGGAGTTCACGGCAACGTCATGGTTGTCGGCGACGACGCGCAGAGCATCTACCCGTGGCGCGGCGCGGATTTCGAGAACATCCTGCAGTTTCCTTCCAGGCATCCCGAGGCCCAGGTCTTCCAGCATCGAAACGAACTATCGGAGCGTCCCGGAAATTCTTGATAGCGCAACGCCTCCATCCGGGCAAATGAACGCCAATTTCGCCGAAACGGCTAACGTGCCGCTCGCCGGCGGTAAGATGATCAAGCCGGCTCTGGTTCCTCTTTCGACTAAAAACTCGCAGCAGGCGGCTTTGTTGTGCAGCGACGTGCTTGAGTGCACGAGGAGGGCGTCGCGTTGAGCGAAATGGCGGTTCTCTATCGCGCCCATTACCATTCCATGGAGGTGCAGCTGGAATTCACGCGCCGCGGCAATTCCTCGCGATCACCAGCGGGCCTTCGCTTTTTCGAGCAAGCGCATGTCAAAGATGTCGCTGCCTTCCTGAGGTTTGCCGTGAACCCGCTGGACGATAGCGTTCAAACGTTTGATCGAAGCTCCTCCCGGGATCGGCTCGAAGTCCGCCGAAATTTTTGTGGAACGAGGCCAGCGCAAAACTCAAGGAACGGCCCGACATGGCCCTCCTCGAGATCTTCGGCCTCCATCCAAAGCGCAGGCTTCCTGGACGCAATTGCTAAGCACTCTCTGGAATTGGCGCCCGCGGGCGGATCAGTGGTGCGCCGCGTCGGCGATGATCGAAAGCGTGTTGTTCGCCATTTACGACGACTACATTGAAGGCCAAGTTTCCAAACTACGAAGCCAGGCGGGAGTGGATATCAACACCTTGTCCGGATTCGCCCGTCAGTTTGATAGCGCCGGAGGAATTTCTGGCTCAACTCGCATTGCTTGGAGCGGTGGAAACGCCCGATGTCTTCAGCGGCGAAGCCGGTTCGGGAAAAGATCACGCTGTCGACGATTCACCAGGCGAAGAGGCCTCGGAATGGAAAGTGGTTTTCCCTGATCTGGCTCACCGAGGGCATGTTTCCCAGCACCCGCAGTTCTGGAACCCGGCGAAGGGCTCGAGGAAGAGAGAAGACTGTTCTACGTGGGCTCACCCCGCTGCAGGGACGAACTCTACGTCACCTATCCAGACATGAGGTTGAACGCGGGATATGGCGAGGCATTTCAAAGGCCCTCGCGCTTCTTAAGCGAGACTCCCGAAGCCCTGTTCGAAACCTGGGAGGTGTCCACCCCGCTTTCAGAGCGAGGCAGGCCATTCTGAGAGAAACGCCGCGCCGGGCTGACGCGGAACTATTGCTCCACCGTTACCGGCGTGCCCAAGGCGGGCGCTGTCCCAGTAGGAGTTTCGCCATTTTCTCGGGCATACGAATGCAACCGTGACTGTCCGAACGCCGGGCAGGGAAACCCTGGTGCATGCCGACGCCGCTCGGAGTGATTCTGCATGAAATACGGCATCGGCGCCCCGCGGAAGCTGAGCCCTCGGCGGGCAGGGATCTTTTTTTACATCCACGTTCTTCACCACCACGTTTCCCGCGGCATCCACGTAGTCGCCGTAGAGATTCGACGCGTGGTTGAGGTCTCTTTGGAGGATCTGGTAGTTGCCGGGGGTGTCGTAGCCTCGCGGCCGCTGGAAATTGCCGAGACGCCGACAAGTTTGTCGTCCTTGTAGAAGGAAGCGGTTTGCTTGTTCAAATTGATGACGATGGAGGAGATCCGGTGATGCCACTGTCATCCCAGTAGGACTCTTTAGGGCCATGCTTTCCTTGGTGGCGGGATCGATGACCGGCCCGCCCGTCGCCGAGGTATTTGACCTCACGGCCTGTTGGAGTCGGGCGGTCGTAGCCGGCGCACGCCCAAGCATCAGCGCCAGCAAGGCTGCAGCAATCTGATAAAACGGACCCTTGAGGGTTCATGGGGCGTATTAAAGAGCATGCTTTGTAAGCGATCAAGCGAGCAGGTCATGCACTTGCACAAAACGCGCAGATTCCCGATAGTGACGCACTCTCTAACGATGCCAACTCTACGAATACGAGCGCGAAATGCCGGAAGACGTCTCGAGATCTTCCAATCAATGAAGGACGCTCCTCTCACCGTTTGCTCGGAGTCTCTCTGCCGCGTAATGCGAAAATGGGGCAAGGGGCAAGGTTCGGCGATTGCTGGGAACACCGGCGCGGGCCTTTGATTTTCGAAGGAAGCGGGTTTTTACATAACCGATTATAGGAGGCGAGGGCTACAAACAGGCCGCGAAAAAGAAAGTTCGTTCGCCGGCCGGCGAAACTTCAAGCCTTCCGGAAAAGCCGACGCCTGCCGGACTCTGCGCCCGGTCGTTCGCTAAACCTACGAAGTCGTCCAAGGAGTGAACGGCATCAAGTGCGCCGAATGCGGCCACCAGAATGATCTGACCCGGGCGCCTTCTGCCAGAATTGCGGCGCGCGGCTGGAGCGGACATCGGCGGCTGGACCCGGTGCGACGCTGGAAAAGAACGAGTCGTTACCACCGGGACGCGAGCACGCGGCCGCGTGGCGCGCCGGGGAATCGCAGGCGGACTGTTCCACTTCATTCGGAGAATCATTTTTACGGCGATTCTTGCCGCGATCCTGGCAGCCATTATTCAGGATGGCCCGGGCACCCGAACGGCGTGCCGCCCGCTCAGCCGGCTGATGAAGCGCAGGCAGGCCGGCTGCTGCAAATGTTGCAGACGTTCGCGGAGAGCACCTACGCCCGATCCATCGATGTGATCCCAGGAACAAGCCAATAATTATCTGGCATCAAGCATCGTTCCGGACCCGGCGGCGACCGGGAAGCTACCTGCAGAGGGCTGGACTTTGGGCGCGCCTTGCCATCATCAGGCGGGGCAATTGGATTTTCTCGTGGAGCACCATCGATTTCACGGATGGGCCGACGATCGGAGCTCATGGCGAGTATGCCGGAGAGATGTCCGCCGGGAAGACGACCTCCTGAAAACCACCGGCGGGGCCATATGGCCGGATGCCGCCAGAGCGCCTCGTTTGGTTCCGCTTCCGCCAAAACTGTTCTGCGTCCGGTCATCGCTTCGACTTCCGGTGGCCGCGGCCGTCCTGAGAACAGCTCAACGAGGTCGTCCTTGCGCCACCGTCGGCCGTAAATCCGAGCTCGGCGCGCCCGCAAGCCGGTCCGCCTGCCGATCCGTCACGATTGCTCGTTTTTGCGCTGTCCCCTGGGAGTGCTCACCGCCCTGGGGCAAACCAAGCCCGAGGCGCACTGCGCCGTTGCAGCGCCCGGCAGCTCCTCCCAGCAATTCCGTGATCGATCATCCGGATCGCGCGCTAAGGTCCCGCCTGGCCAGGAGGGTCGAGGATTTGAAAAGCCAATGGCTTCGCCGTCTGCGATTGGCCGACGAGTGGAAATCGCCGACTGGTCGTTCAAATATTGGCGTTGCAGCGCCCGGACTCGTCCCGAACACGCACGGGCTTTGCATGAAGGGGACGGCGGCGCCCTCAAGGTGCAAATCGATCGCCTCGGGACGATCTCGATCGCTGCAAAGCGCCGAGTTTGACTGGCGAAGTCTATCGGGCCCTGTTTCTCGAGTATGCCTATCGGGATCTGCCTCCTCGAAGGCGGGGAAGTCGTTTCACCAGCCGCCCTCCTGGCTCATCGAGGTGGGCTCTCCGCACGAGGATGTGACGGCTCGCGGCGGAAGAAGGGGTCGCCGCCGGCCTCTACGACCAGGTATTGAAACAAGGAAACCCGCCCAAACTTGAGGTGTTTCTGAAGTGAGCGGTCCGAGATGCCTCGACGCCACCTCGCGGGCAATTCCATCGCGCCCTCTCCCCGGGGTCTCCTCCGCGCGGTTCTTCGCATCGCCCGACGGCGCAAAGCACCTGGCCGAATATTGCTCCAGTCTTTCCTCCATTAATCCCGCTGACGATTCCAGGTTGCTGGAGGCGTTTCCGATGCTTTCCGGGCGACCCGCCGTTCTTTCGAAGCTCTGGACGCTGTCTCTCGCCGAGGCGTCGGCGTCGAATCGCATCCCTGCCCGCTTCCAGTTGGGGAGACGCAAAAGCGTCTTGCTCTGATCCTGGAAATCTCGGCTCCGGCCGATCCGAAGATCCGGGGCCGGGATTGTTTCGGGCCTGAGGCTCTGGAGGCCGCGGCAGGGCCGCCTCCGGCCGCTGCATCCCTTCGACAAAAGGCGGAGGAGTTTGCTGGGCGCCTCGAAGTGCGGGCGCATCCCTTGATGCGTCCCATTGTCGAGGAATATCGCTTGATCGCCGCGCGACTCGCCGCAAAGCCGAGGAAGAGCCTCGAGGCTCGAATTCGCAAGAACATGCAGCTCCAGCAGGCCGTCGTAAAGCGCTCCGAGGAGATGGAAGATTACTGAACTGGTTCGAAGCCGCCCGGCTGGATACTCCAAGCAGGAATTCGATTCGGAGCTTGATCTGGAGAGCAGTTCGCCAGGGCCTTCGCCGCAACGACGCCGTTAGCCGGACTCTGGACGACATGGACGCGAGGGGTTGGTAACGTTGCGCACTTGCACGAACAGCCAGCCTCGCTATTTTTGCGGGATGTCTTCACTAACCCGCCGGGAGCAGTTGCTGGTGGCTGTCGTTCTGCTCGCATTTTGCGCCGGTCTCGGAGTGAGGCAGTGGCGCGCAAGTCCGGGCGCTGGCTCCCTACGCAAGCGGCGGCTGAATCCGGGCGGCAATGATGCAGGCGATTGGATTTCACGAGGCCCTGGACAAGCTGTTTAAGGAAGACTCCCGCTATCACGTGGAGGCATATGTCTTTTGCGCGACGCGCTGGAAGCCACTCTAAAGCGGAGAAGAAAACCCGAAAGGAGATCTCCTCTCACGCCGGAGCGGCCGAGTTGCTGGAGGGATTCCGGATCCACGGCTTGCAGGAGTTCGGACCCGCATGGCCATCACCGTTTTCGAGCACTGGGGGTTCGCTCTTCCGAGGACGTAGGCAATATGGTGTTCAACCTTGTCCGCGTCGGGGTTTTCGGAAAAACGGACGAGGACACCCTGGAGGCTTTCGCGGGAGGCTATGATTTCGCTGACGCATTTGTGCTTCCTTTCCTTCCCGAGCCGGAGAAATTGAGCGTAAACGGCCCTGGGATTGTCGGAAAGAAAGCATGAAGCCGTATTTAGCTTTCCTTCCTATTTCTTATGATTCTGACTCATGCGCCGGCAAAGGATTCCTCGTCCCGCCGCGCCGGCTCTGCCAGATAGTCGCGCGCAGGTGTTTTCCTTCGACAACGGGCTCACGCTGATCGTTGATGAGAATGCTGTGCCCCTGTGGCGAGCGTCCAGGCGTGGTGCGCCACAGGGAGCATTAACGAAGGCAAATGGATGGGCGCCGGTCTTTGCACATCCTGGAGCATATGCTTTTCAAGGGCACACGGGATCGGAAGGCCGGGGACATCGCGCGTGCAGATCCAGGATCGGGGAGGCTATATCAATGCTTATACAAGTTTCGACCGGACGGTATTCTGGATCGATGTGCCGTCCGACGGGGCCTCGGAGGCTCTCTCGATTCTTTCTGACGCCGTGATGAATTCCACTCTTCCTGAGGATGAATACACCCAGGAGCAGGAGGTCATCCGCCGCGAATTTGCCATGGGATTCGACGATCCGGGCCGCCAAAGCTCCCAGCTGATGCTGCGCACCGTCTTTCCGGAGAGTCCGTTCCGGCCATCCGGTCATCGGGATATCTCGATGTTTACAATCAACTCAAGCGGGACGACGTCATGTCCTATTACAAGACCCGCTATGTTCCGAACAATCTGACGCTTCAGTCGTCGACGGGCGATGTGAGCGCGGAGAGAGTCCGCGCGCAGCTCGAAGAGGCCTTCAAAAACTATCCCCGCCACGCCTTGGAGCCGAGTTTTTGTCGAGAAGGAACCCGAACAGATCGGCCGGCGCGAGGCCCATGAGAGAATTTCCACGGAGCTGACCCGCCTTTCGCTGGCTTGGCGCATTCCCGGGCCTGACCCACCCCGACACGCCGGCGCTGGATGCTGCTCGGAGACGTGCCTGGGCTCCGGGCGCAGCTCGATGCTCAACCAGGAGCTTCGTGAAAAGCAACATACTGTTCATTCCGTCGACGCCGGAATGTTTTCGCTGCAGACGGACGGCGTTTTCGTAATCCAAGCGCTCTGCGATCCCGCTGAGCGATCCACCGGCGGAAGATGCAGGCTCAGCCGTCGTGGAGCGGAATCAAGAAGACGGCGGTTCGCAGGCCGGAACTGGACAAGGCGCGTCGCTCGATGCTGGCGAATCAACTGTCCAGCCTGTCAACCATGCGCGGAAAGGCCTCCGATCTCGGCTCCAATTGGCTTCTGACGAGAAATACAAACTTTAGCAAGAGATCTACCTCAACGCGATCGCCCGCGTGACCACCGAACGGATCTGAAGCGGGTAGCGCGGTAGTATCTCCGGCCCGACAGGCTGAACGTGACTTCGCTCAACCCTCGCGGCTCCGGCTGGAAAGTAGCAACGGGAATCCGAGGCTCCACGCTCGGAGGTCAAGAAATTCGTTCTCCGGAACGGCTGCGTCTCCTCGTTCGCGAGGACTCCACCCTGCCGCTGGTTTCCATCTATGCGGCGTTCCGTGGGGTCTCCTCGCTGAGACTCCGGAAAATAACGGGATCACCCGGCTGCTGTCGCCGGACCATTGCTCAACGGGACCAGCAACCGCACGGCCGCACACTGGCGGAGGAAATCGAGACGCCGGCGGCGCGTCCTGGCGCCGACAGCGGTAACAACAGTTTCAGCGCAGCGTGGAGGTGCATGAAACCGGATCTGGCCCATGGGATTGGACGTCGTCTGCAGACGTGCTGCAGAACCCGGCCTTTTCCTAGAGCGAAGTCGACCTTGAAAAGGGAGCGCAAATCGCCGCAATCAAGGCCGGAGGACGAGCAGATTACCGCCGTGGCGAGAAACGTGATGCGGGAAAAACTCGTTCGGCGCCCATCCGTACGCTTCCGCGGGAAGCGGCCGCCCGAGTCAGTGGCAGAAGATTACGCCCTCCGATTTGCAGGCGTTTCACGACCAATATGTTGTCGCTCAGAATGGCGTCATCGATCGCCGTCTTTGGGGACGTGAAGGCGGAAGAGGTGCTCGAACTCTTCGAAAAGCGATTTTGGCCGCGATGCCCGCTGGCAAACTGGCTTTGTCCGAGCCGCCGAAGCCCGTCGGGCCGGCCTCGCCGGTGAGCGCCGTTGGAGGAGCGCAACAAACAACAGGCAGTCGTGATGATCGGATATCCTGGCGGATGTTCTCGAGTCCTGATCGCGTTTCGCCTCGACCTCTTGAACGAGGCGTCAAATGATTTGGGATCACGGTTCTTCTAATCGCATTCGGGAGCAACTCGGTCTCGCGCGTATTTCGTCGGGGCCGGAAATTTCCCGGACTCGCGCCGGGATCCTTTGTCTTCTATCTTGGCACGAATCCGGAAGGTGGAAGCGGTCAGCACAGAGTTTCAACAGGAGATCGATGGCCTTTCCAGGAGAGGGACTCACCGCGGGAACGAACTCAGCCGCGCGAAGAAAAAGCTCTCTCGGTTCCGAGGCGATCCGAAACCAGAGCAACTCGCGCTTTTGCGGCGAGCGTCGCGGTCGACTGAAGCTTAGTGGGCCTTAGTTTCGACAATCATCTCCGGCGCAAAAGGGACGTCGAAGCGGTTACGATCGAAAACATTCGTCGCGTGGCGCGCGAAATACTTCAACACTCCTTCGCGGGTCGAGGTACATCGGTCCGACCTCCGGAGAAGACCGCCGCAAACCACGTTTTGTCTCCACAATCCTGACTATGCGCCGAAGTTCAAACCTCAACGCACTCGGGGGAGTTGTCGCAGAAGTTCATCGAATTCGTGCATGGATGCAGGCCCAGCGAGGCCTCGCTTCTTCTTCTCGGCCGAATTCCCAATCCGCACTCTGGGCAATCCGAAGTGCTCCTGGAGCCCGCCAAGCTCTTCATCGATCAATCTCGAGGATTACGTATCTTGCGGGAAAAGACCCGGGGCAACCTCACGGCGCAGAGAGGCGGAGATCCCCGTCAGCAGCGTGCTCTCACGGACCTGGCGCATGGCCTTTGTCCAGGCGTCTCGCCGAGTTCGCAGCCCAAGGGGCCGCGGGCGCCCTGCCAGCCCAGCCCATGAGGCGCCAAAGACCTCCGAAGAAGGGACGGCCGGTCTGGCGGCGGATTCGGAAAGCAAAAAAGTTCTCGAAAAGCGCTACGGCTCTTAGCCCGGCGAGGCGCGCTCCCGGAGGGGAGGCTCAGCAGCGGTGGCCGACCGTTCCAGTCTGTTTTTGGGCCTGGGGAAAGCGCACTTTCGCACACCCCGCTACAGATTGTCAGAAATGACGCGGAATACTCGCGGGCATTATCGTTGAATCCTTGAATCTCCCTTGAAGCCGCTCCATGCATCCGGCGGCGATTTGATCCCCAGCCAGCTCCGATCGCCACCGGCGCCGGGAACGGCCGATGGCTCGTTGGCGGGATGTCCATTGTCGGTCTCCCGCAGAGCCGGCGCGAGTTCCGGACCGGTTGACCAGGTCAGCGAGGGAATTACTCTGGGAGTTGATTCCGACGACCGCGACGCCTTTGTCGTTCCGAAACGGGTAGCCGTTGAGACGAAGCCCGCCGATGCTTTGCTTTCCGGCAGACCAGAATGAGAGAGTTTCTCGCCCGCGAAGCTGATCGCGGATGCCACCGCCTCGTCGAGAGCCAGCAGCTCACGCAGCATCTGCGTTCCCCTTCGTTTTGCGATGCGCGTCTTTCCGGCGAGGCCGCTGAATCGATCGACCAGGAGGTAGCCCTTGCGATTGTACTGGAGTAGGATGAATCGCCGTCTCTGACCATTTCCGCCAGGGCTGGCTGCGATCCCGCGGATTGGATCTCGTCCGCAAACGCCAGATTGCCGGACCGAAAAGCCCGAGCAGTCGCGGCGCGCGCCACGGCGGAATGCTTTCCAGTTCCGACTTGTTGTGCAGAACGATGATCGTAGCCTCCGGCGTTGCATCTCCAGCAGAAGGTCGCGGCCATCCTTGCGTCTTCCCTCCTTGTGTTCCGGAAGGAAGTCCGCTTCGCCGCCGCCAAGAATGACGTCGATGTTGCCGGCATCGACAAGCTGCGCCGCGATGTTCTGCGAATCTTGCGGGTCTGCCCGTCCTGGCGATAAAGGCGGCGCGGCGAGGTGTCCAGAAATCGCAGCGTTGGATATCAAGCCCGTGGCTCGGCCATGCTTGCGTGCCAGGTCGAACAAGATTCGCCAGCGGCTTGCCGGAGGGGTCAACGCCCAATGAACGGTTGTTGACCTTCTGGCCGGTCGGCGATGGCTGTTGCGGCGGCGGCAGGAGTCGCTCACCGCAAAATCCGCCGCGTAGGTGGTGATCAGGCCCATGATTCGGCAGCTTTTCGACGATTCAGCCGGGTGTCAGCGCCATTCTGATAAATGCGCGCCGCAGTGAGGGTCGAGGTCGTCAAATTGTCCGTCAGAAAGAGCATGATCGCGAAAGGCTTCTTGGACGACCCAGTTTGCGTGAGAACAAGACTCCGACGCCCGATGAAGCGCTAGGGAGACAGCACCAAAGCGATGAACCGATTGCGGATGCTTGTTGCTCATGAGAACGCGCCTGCTCGCATATGCATCACAACGCATTTGCCTGCGCAATGCGCTCGTCGCAAATCATGTGCACGCCCTTTAATGAGCGCCGGGTCGGACACGGTGCGGCGGAATTGGCAACAAAGCGGCACACTCTTGTCGCCAGGACGGGCGTTACCAGTTCACGGCTGATTCCGCCATCGGCGACAGGTTCTTGATTTTTTTGGCTAGAACCCGACACGTTGTGGCGCGATGGCTCTTCTGTGAGGTGAGAGATTTGCGGGTCTGGTTTCCGCGTTTTTGGCGGCTTGCTCCGCCGGAAGGTTGCAGCGACGTCAAGGCGGTGGACGGAGTCAGTTTTCAAGGTGCGAGAGCGGTAAAACCGTTGGACTGGTGGGGAAAGCGGCAGCGGCAAGACGCACGGTCGGACGAGCGCTCTGCTCAAGCTGCATTGAAGGCAACGATCGGGCGAGGTCTCTTTGATGGCAAGAATATCCTGCCCATGAGGGAGCGGGAATTCCGTCCGACTGCGTCAGGGAGATGCAGATGATTTTCCAGGATCCCTACGGCTCGCTGAATCCCCGTATGACCTGCGGCGAGATCATTGGGGAAGCGCTGGAGATCCACTTTCGCGAGCTTTCCTCTGCTGATCGGCGGGACTGCGGTCGCCGCGCTTCTCAAGCAGGTCGGCCTCGAGCCTGGACATGGCGGCGCGCTATCCGCATGAATTCAGCGGTGGCCAGCGCCAGCGTATCGGCATTGCGCGGGCGCTGGCGGTCAAGCCGCGCTTCATCGTTTGCGATGAACCGGTTAGCGCACTCGATGTCAGCGTGCAGGGGCAGATTGTCAATCTACTCGAAGACTTGCAGGAAGAGCTTGGTCTTTCCTACCTCTTCATCGCGCATGATCTGGCGGTGGTCGAGCACATCAGCGATTATGTTCCTCGTGATGCATCACGGGAAAATCGTCGAGGCCGCTCTAGCCGAGGACGATCTACGAAAATCCGCAACACGAATACACGAAAACTCCTCGCTGGCGGCAGTGCTCGCAGTTGGCGTAACTGATTTTCCGCCTCAAATGCATTCCTGGCTTCGAAAGTTTCTCGGCATGAACTGGATCTTGTTCCTGTTGATGTTCGGGCTCATGATTTACGGGGTCTACGCGATCTACAGCGCGACTTGGATGATTCCCGACCAGAAGTTCTGGAAGTCGCAGATCGTATGGATCATGGCCGCTCTTCCCGTCTTCTTTCTTCGTTTCTCTGATCGACTACCGTTGGATTCGCCTTTGGCGCAGTGCCCTGTTATGTCTTGGGCGTTCTTGCGTTGGTGGCCGTGTTGCTCTTTGGTGAGAGACGCTATGGAGCCCAGTGCTGGCTGAATCTTGGCTTCATAAGCGTTCAGCCGTCTCAGTTCGCGGTTCTAGCGGGAATCATGACACTCGCTGTGTATTTGGAAGCCACGAAGAAGATCATGCCCATTCTTGCGGATTTTGGGATGCGGCGCGATTGTTGGGGCGCCATGGCTGCTTCATCTTGGTCGAACCCGATTTGGGCATGCGCATCGTGTGGGTGCCCGATGGTGCTCGCGCTTCTCTTTGTTGGAGACGTTCCCAAGAGATGGCTCCTGTCGATGCTAATTCTTGGCCTGGCAATGGTGCCGTTGATCGTGAACTTCGCGCTCAAGCCGCAGTCCGATACGCCCGCATTACCAGTTTCGTGAATCCCTATCTGGATCCTCAAGGCAACGGTTGGAATATCATTCAATCCCTTACTGCGATAGGTTCGGGCGGCTTTTATGGAAAAGGGTTCAAGGCAAGCAATACACTGAACGAGTTGGGCTATCTGCCCACCACAATCAAGCATAACGACTTCATTTTCTCCGTCTTAGGCGAACAGCACGGTTTTCTTGGCGGCATTCTGCTCATTGCAGCCCTGGCCTTGCTGCGTCTTCACCGCGCCTCTACATCGCGATCAAGGCGGAAGACGGCCTTGGCCAATTGCTGGCCGTCGGGTTGTGGTCTTGATCTTTACCTACACGTTTCTGAACGTCGGCATGACGATCTCAATCACGCCGATCACCGGCCTGCCTCTTCCCCTGATCAGCTACGGCGGCTCGTTTCTTATGATGATTCTTTTCGGCCTGGGGATCCTTCAAAGCGTTTGGATTCATCGCAAAAACGGTCCGCTGAGTTTAGTCTAGCAGCCTGTCAAGGCAGGGAGACTTCGTTTCTCAACCGCGATCTCTCTATAAATGGGAGTTCAATTTCGCAGTCCGACAGGCCGCTAGAGCGTTCGCTCTCGCCCGCATGGTCACACCTTTACGCGTTCGATTTGCGCGCCGAGCGAGTTGAGCTTTTCGTCGAGACTCTCGTAGCCGCGGTCAATGTGATAGACGCGATTGATTTCGGTGGAATTTTCCGCCTGCAGCCCTGCGAGAACGAGGGCTGCGGAGGCGCGCAAATCGCTCGCCATGACAGGCGCGCCGCTCAGTTTTCGACCCCCTTGATGACCGCGGTCGATCCCTGAAGTTCGATATTCGCGCCCATGCGCTTGAGTTCCGCGACATGCATGAAGCGTTGGGGAAAAACATTCTCTGTGATGACGCTTATTCCTTCGGTAGTCGCGAGCAGCGCACATCTGTGCTTGCATGTCTGTCGGAAAACCAGGGTAGGGAAGAGTTTCCAGCTTGAGCGGGCGGCCAACTCCATTTGAGCGCAGCGTGACGCAGTCTTGGCCGGACAAGATTGAGGAGCCCGCGTGGGCGAGGGGATCAAGGACCGCTTTGAGATGGCGCGGAGTTCTGCCCGGGTGATGGTCACTTCCGTCCCGATGATGGCCGCCGCGGTCAGGAAGGTTCCAGCCTCGATGCGGTCAGGGATCACAGCGTGCTCGGCGCCATGCAGCTCCTGCACCTCCTTCGATGATGATTCTTCGGGTGCCAGCGCCTTCGATTTTCGCGCCCATCGCGATGAGAAAGTTGGCGAGATCCTCGACCTCCGGCTCCTCGGCGGCAGCAATACGTAACC
>ERZ1370068.1967-contig-11926_pt1 | contig 28381 bp, 23 predicted proteins | sample MGYA00561227_ERZ1370068 | MGnify/ENA primary metagenome ERZ1370068 (study PRJEB38410, sample SAMEA6850437) | metagenome | study: Metagenomic assessment of the ecological functions of the soil: analysis of the soil microbiota associated with the...
ATATAGTCGCTGAGGCTCTTGAAATCGGCGACCGTGAGCTCGAGGTAGGTCTCGCCCTGGAACTCGTTCTGGTCGAGCGAAAAGGCCAGGTTGACCCCGGCGCGGTGCTCGGTGAGGAAGGCGGCGCGCTCGGCGGCGCGCCAGGCGATGGCCCGGAAGCTGCGGCCGTCCTGCCGGAACGTCATCTTGAGATGGCGGTCCTTCGAGCGGCCGCGGGCCGTCGACGATCTCGACCGGCATGGCGTGGAAGATCGGGCGCGGGTTGGCGAGCCCGAACGGCGCCATCGCGTTGAGGCCGTCGACGAGATCCGGCGTGATGTGCCTGCAGGTTCAGCGCGCCGTCGATGCGCAGGCGCGGGCGCAGCTGATCGGGCTCGAGCACCTCGTCGGCGTGGGCGTTGATGCGCGCGCGGAACTCCGGCAGCTCGCGCCGCGTCCATCGTCAGGCCCGCCGCCTGCTTGTGGCCGCCGAAGCGCAGGAAGAGATCGGCGCAGCGCTCGAGCGCGTCGAGCATGTCGAAGCCGGGAATGCTGCGGCAGGAGCCGTGCGCGACGTCGCCGTCGACCGACAGGACGATCGCCGGCTTGTGATACGCGTCGACGAGCTTCGACGCGGCGATGCCGATCACGCCGCGATGCCAGCCTTCGCCGCCGACGACGAGCACGTTGTGGGCGCCGATCGCCGGGTCGGTCTCGATCGCCTTCTTCGCCTGGGCGACGAGATCCGCTTCTTCCGGTCTGGCGCCTGAGGTTCTCGTCGTTCGAGCTGCTGCGCCGAGCGCGCGCGCTTCGTCGCCAGCCGCTTCGTCGGTGGCCAGCAGCAGCCGCGTGGCGATGTCGGGCGTGCTCATGCGCCCGGCCGCGTTGACGCGCGGCGCGAGGATGAACGCCGACGCTGGTAGCTGTCGATCGTCTTGCCGGTGAGGCCCGACGCGTCGAGCAGCGCGCGCAGGCCGACGGTGTGCGCGGCCGCGTGCTCAGCGACGTCGAGGCCGAGCTTCGCGATGACGCGGTTCTCGCCGACGAGCGGGACGACGTCGGCGAGCGTGCCGATGCGCGGCGATCTTGACGAACGCCGGCAGCCACTTCGTCTTGTCCGGCGCGCTGGCAGAGCGCCTGCACCGAGCTTCAGCGCGACGCCGACGCCCGCGAGGTTCTTGTCGGGATAGCGTGCAGTCGTGCCGCTTCGGGTTGATCACGGCGCAGCGCCGGCGGCAGCGTGCCGTCGGGCTCGTGATGATCGGTGATGATCAGGTCGACGCCGAGCTCGCGCGCGCGCGAGCGCCGCCTCGGTCGCCGCGGATGCCGCAGTCGACCGAGATGATCGAGCTGGACGCCCTCGGCGTGCAGGCGATCGATCGCCGCCGGCTGCAGGCCGTAGCCGTCGCGCAGGCGCTCGGGGATGAAGTGGACGACGTCGCCGCCGAGCATCTCGAGCGCGCGCCGCAGGATGACCGTCGACGTGATGCCGTCGACGTCGTAGTCGCCGTGGATCGCGATCCGTTCCTTGCCGCCGAGCGCCTGCTCGATCCGCTCGACCGCCTTCGCCCATGTCCGGCGAGCAGAAGCGGATCGTGGAGGTGCGTCGAGCGTCGGGTGCAGGAACCGCGCGGCGCCACGTCCGGCATCGCCGAGCCCGCGCATGCACAGCAGCCGCGCGACGGTCGGATGCAGGTTCAGCGCCGCGCCGAGCGCCGTCGTCTGCTCGTCGTCGCACGGCAGATGGTTCCAGAGGAGCGTCTTCATCGCCGTGGCCGATCTTCGGCGTCGGCTGCGTGCCGTGTCGGTGAACGACGTGCCTTCCTCGCCCATGCTGCCGGAACTTGTCGTAGCGCGCGATCGAGCCGCTGCGGCGACGCGTGAGCGCCGACACGCTCGGCGAGCGCCGCGGAGAGCGCCTGATCGACGAGCGCGGTGGCGCGCGTCGTAGTCGTTGTGCGCGCCGCCGGGCGGCTCCGGGATGATGCCGTCGACGAGGCCGAGCGCGCACCATGTCGGGCGCGGTGATCTTCAGCGCGGTCGCGGCCTCGACCTTCTCGCTGGCGTCGCGCCACAGGATCGCCGCGCAGCCCTCGGGCGGGATGACGCTGTAGACCGAGAACTCCTGCATCAGCACGCGATCGCCGATGGCGATGCCGAGCGCGCCGCCGCTGCCGCCTTCGCCGCAGACGATGACGATGATCGGCACTTCGATCATCATCATCTCGCGCAGGTTGAGCGGCGATCGCCTCGGCGACGCCGCGCTCTTCCGACTCGATGCCGGGATAGGCGGCCGGCGTGTCGATGAAGACGACGACCGGCCGCGAGAACTTCTGCGCCAGCTGCAGCACGCGCAGCGCCTTGCGATAGCCCTCCGGCCGCGGCGTAGCCGAAGTTGCGGAAGATCTTCTGCTTGGTGTCGCGCCCCTTCTGGTGGCCGACGAACGGCGACGGGCTGCCGCTTGTACTCGGCGAGGCCGGTCGACGATCGCGTGGTCGTCGGCGAAGCGGCGGTCGCCGTGCAGCTCGTCGAACGCTCGGTGAACAGGCGCTCGACGTAGTCGAGCGTGTTCGGCCGGTTGGGATGGCGCGCGACCAGCACGCGCTGCCACGGCGTCAGGCTGGCGTGAAGATCTCGCCGCGGATCTCGTCGGCCCGCCGGCGCAGCGAGTCGATCGACCGCTCGCGCTCGGGCGTCTTCGGCAGCATGCTGAGCGCTTCGATCTCCTTCAGCAGCACGCCGACCGGTTCTTCGAATTCGAGCAGTTCAGGCATACAGTGCCTCCGATGCCGATGTCGGACTGTCAAGCTCTGAGTCAGCGGCATTGCCATCGCCATACCGCAGGACGACCGATCCGGCTCCGCACAGCTGTTCCACTTCCTCGACCAGCCTTCGGACGGTCGCACGCGCTGCGCGACGTCGGCGCGGACGCGCAGCGGCTTGTCGCCGTTGTCGCTTCACGTCGAGCTCCAGCGAGACGCGGCGGTCGCCGCGATGCCGCGACAGCAGCTCCGCGAGCGCCTCGCATCGTATTGCGGCCGGCGAGGCCTGTCAGGTGGATCACCACCTCGCGCGTCGTCCGCTCCCTGAGCAGCGAGATCGGCTGGAGCTCGGTCGCGACGAGGCGCGCCGACTCCTCGTCCTTCTCGAACTTGCCGCGGACGAGCAGCATCGCGTCGGCGGCGATGAGGATGGCCGTGCTTGCCGAAGGTCTCCGGAAAGACGACGACCTCGATGCCGCCGGCGATGTCGTCGAGCATGAAGACCGCCATGCGGTCGCCCTTCTTCGTCTTGAGCGGGCGCAGGCCGCTGACGATGCCGCCGACCCAGACGTCGGCGAGCGAGCCGGCGAGCTCGCGCGATGCGCTGCGCGCCGAAGGTCTTCAGCTCCTCGGTGAAGCGCTCGAGCGGATGGCCGCTCATGTAGAGGCCGAGCGCTTCCTTCTCGAACGCGAGCTGCTGCGTCTCGGTCCACGGCGCGACGTCCGGGCAGCGGGATCGCGCGCCGGTCTCGCGCCCTCGTCGCCGCGCGCCGAAGAAGCTGAGACGTTGCCCTTGTCCTGCGGTCGCGCTGGTGGCGGCTGCCGTGCTCGATCGCCTTGTCGACGGCGGCGAAGAGCCGCGCGCGGCGCGACGGCACGGCGCCCGCTGCGGCACGAGCGAGTCGAACGCGCCGGCCTTCGACCAGGCTCTCGAGCGGCCGCTTGTTCACCAGGCGCTGGTCGACCTGCTCGCAGAGCGTGTAGAGCGAGTCGATCCGTCCCAGCTCCTTGCGCACGCGCGAGCATCGAGAGGATCGCGCCCTCGCCGACGTTCTTGACGGCGCACGAGGCCGAAGCGCACGCCGTCCGTTCTCGACCGGTGAACGCCAGCTGGCTGGAGTTGATGTCGGGCGCGCAGGATCGGGCACGCCGAGATCGCGGCACTCGCCGAGATACATCGCCGAGCTTGTCGGTGTTGGCGGCTTCGATCGTCAGCAGCGCCGCCATGAAGTGCCACGGGTAGTTGGCCTTCAGATACGCCGGTCTGATACGCGACCCAGCGCGTAGGTCGTCGAGTGCGACTTGTTGAAGCCGTACCCGGCGAAGAACTCCATCAGGTCGAAGATCTTCGTGGCCTTCTTCTCGTTGATGCCCTTCGCCGCGCGCCCGTCCATGAAGGCCTCGCGCTGCTTGGCCATGACCTTGGGATCCTTCTTGCCCATGGCCTTGCGCAGCACGTCGGACTGGCCCATCGTGAACCCGGCCAGCACCGCGGCGATGCGCATGACCTGTTCCTGGTAGGCGATGACGCCGTAGGTGTCGGACAGGATCGGCTCGAGCTGCTGGCAGCTCGTATCTGACCTCGGTCTTGCCCTGCTTGCGCGCGATGAAGTCGTCGACCATCCCGCTCTTGAGCGGGCCCGGACGATAGAGCGCGTTCAGCGCGATCAGGTCGTCGAGCCGCTCGGGCTTGGCCTTGCGCAGCAGCTCGCGCATGCCCGAGCTCTCGAACTGGAAGACGCCGTAGGTCTGGCCGTCGCCGAACAGCTTGTAGGTCTTCTCGTCGTCGAGCGGGATGGCGTCGATGTCGAGGTCGATCCCTTCGGTGCGCTTGATCTCCTCGAGCGCAGTCGTCGATCAGCGTCAGCGTGCTCAGCCCGAGGAAGTCCATCTTCAGGAGGCCGACGCGCTCGACCTCCTTCATCGCCCACTGCGTGACGATTTCGTCCTTCTGCGCCTTGTAGAGCGGCACGAACTCGGTGAGCGGGCCGCGGCGCGATGACGACGCCGGCGGCGTGGACCGAGGCGTGCCGCGTCATGCCCTCGAGACGCCGGCGCGACGGTCGAGCAGCTCCTTGACCCGCTCGGTCCTTCTGCTGCCATCTCCTTCAGCGCCGGGCTCTCGGCGAGCGCCTTCTCGAGCGTCATGTCGAGCGCCGGCGGGATCTGCCTTCGCGACCGCGGTCGGCGTCGGCGTACGGGATGTCCATGACGCGCGCCGACGTCGCGCACCACCGCGCGCGCCTTCATCGTCCCGAAGGTGATGATCTGCGCGACGTTCTCGCGGCCGTATTTGCTGCGTGACGTAGTCGATGACCTCGCCGCGGCGGCGCTCGCAGAAGTCGATGTCGATGTCGGGCAGCGAGACGCGCTCGGGGTTCAGGAAGCGCTCGAAGATGAGGTCGTACTCGATCGGATCGACGTCGGTGATCCGCAGGCAGTAGGCGACGAAGCTGCCCGGCCGCCGACCCGCGGCCCGGGCCGACCGGGATGCCCTGCTCGCGCGCGTAGCGGATGAAGTCCCAGACGATCAGAAGTACCCGGGTACTTCATCTGCTTGATCATCGTCGATTTCGTAGGCGAGCCGGCGCTCGTACTCGTCGATCGTGTGCGTCAGCGCGCCGCGCGCCGCGAGCTCGCTGCAGCCGCGGCAGGCGCTGCTCGAAGCCCTGCGCGCACGACGTGCTCGAAGTAGTCGTCGAGCGTGAAGCCGGCCGGGACGTCGAAGTTCGGCAGGTAGTTCTCGCTTGAACGACAGGTCGACGTTGCAGCGCTCGGCGATCCGCACCGTGTTCGCGCAGCGCGTCGGCGTAGTCGCGGAAGACCGCGGCCATCTCCTCCGGCGGTCTTCAGGTAGAACTGATCGCCGTGATACTGCAGGCGCTCGCGTCGTTGACCGTCTTGCCGGTGCCGATGCAGAGCAGGATGTCGTGCGGCTTGAAGTCGGAGTTCTGCAGGTAGTGGACGTCGTTGGTGACGACGAGCGTCGAGGCCGAGGTCCGTCGCGATCGGCTGCAGCCCGATGTTGACGACGCGCTGGTCGTCGATGCCCTGATACTGCATCTCGAGGAAGAAGTTGCTCGCGGCCGAGGATGTCGCGGTAGGCGGCGGCCGCCGCGAGCGCCTTCTGCTGCTGCTCGGTGCGGATGCCGGTCGCGACCTCGCCCTTCAGGCAGCTGCTCAGACCGATCAGCCCCTTCGCGTGCTGCGCGAGCAGCTCCTTGTCGATGCGCGGCTTGTAGTAGAAGCCCTCGGTGTAGCCGGCCGACACGAGCTTGATGAGGTTGTGATAGCCCCTCGTTGGTCTCGGCCAGGAGGACGCAGGTGGTTCGCGGTCTCGCCCGGCGTGCCGCTCTTGGTGCGCCGATCGCCCGGCGCGACGTAGACCTCGCAGCCCAGGATCGGGTTGATGCCGCGCTTGCGCGCCTGGTCGTGGAAGATGACCGACGAGAACATGTTGCCGTGCTCGGTGATCGGCCATCGCCGGCATCTTCAGCTCGACCGCCTTGTCGAGCAGCTCTCTCGATCCGGCACGCGCCGTCGAGCAGCGAAGTACTCGGAGTGCAGATGCAGGTGGACGAAGCTCGGACATCCGATTACGTCCAGACTCTATTCCCATTCGATCGTCGACGGCGGCTTCGAGCTGATGTCGTAGACGACGCGGTTGATGCCGCGGACCTCGTTGACGATGCGCGACGAGATCGACGCCGAGCAGCTCGTGCGGCAGGCGCGCCCAGTCGGCGGTCATGCCGTCGCGGCTCTCGACGGCGCGGATCGCCGCCGTGTACTCGTAGGTCCGCGCGTCGCCCATCACGCCGACGCTCTGCACCGGCAGCAGCACGGCGAACGACTGCCACAGCTGCGCGATACCAGCCCGCCTTCCGCACTTCCTCCGCGACGATCGCGTCGGCCCGCCGCAGCAGGTCGAGCCGCGACGGCGTGACCTCGCCGAGGATCCGCACCGCCAGGCCCGGGCCCGGGAACGGCTGGCGCCAGACGAACTCGTCGTCGAGGCCCAGCTCCTTGCCGACCGCGCGCACCTCGTCCTTGAACAGCTGCCGCAGCGGCTCGACCAGCTTGAAGCGCATGCGCTCGGGCAGGCCGCCGACGTTGTGATGGCTCTTGATCACGTGCGACGGGCCGATCGACCGACACGCTCTCGATCACGTCCGGATACAGCGTGCCCTGCGCGAGGAAGTCGAACTGCCGCCGAGCTGCTTCGCCTCCGCCTCGAACACCTCGATGAACGCGCGCGCCGATGATCTTGCGCTTCTGTCTCCGGATCGGTGACGCCCGCGAGGCGATCGAGGAACAGCGCCGAGGCGTCGGCGAACACCAGCGGCAGCTGCAGCCGCTCGAACCGCCGGCGGATCTGCTGCCGCCTCGTCGAGCCGCATCACGCCGTTGTCGACGAAGATGCACGTCAGCCGATCGCCGATCGGCCTGGTGGATGAGCAGCGCCGCGACCGTCGAGTCGACGCCGCCGCTCAGGCCGCAGACGACGCGTCCGTCGCCGACCTGCGCCGTGATCTGCGCCGCCGTCTCCTCGACGAACGACGCCATCGTCCAGTCGCCGGTGCAGCCGCAGATGTCGAACGCGAAGTTGCGCAGGATCTCGGTGCCGCGATCGGTGTGCGCGACTTCCGGATGGAAGAGGAGCGCGTAGAGCCGCCGCGCCTCGTCCGCCATCGCCGACGACCGGCGCGTTGGCGCTCGTCGCGGTGACGGTGAACCCGGCGGGCGCGGTCTTGACGAAGTCGCCGTGGCTGGCCCAGACGCGCAGCTCGGGCGCCGACCGACGCGAGCATCGGCGCGCGTCGGCGCTGATCGTGATCGTCGCGTGGCCGAACTCGCGGTGCGGCGCCGGCGCGACCTCGCCGCCGAGCGCGTCGGTCATCAGCTGCATGCCGTAGCAGATGCCGAGCACCGGCACGTCCGGCGTCGAAGACCGCCGGGTCGCACCGCGGCGCGCCGACGCTTCGGAGACGCTGCGTCGGCCCGCCCGACAGGACGATGCCGACCGGCTGCCGCGCGCGGATCTCGCGCGATCGGCGTGTTGAACGGCAGGATCTCGGAGTAGACCGACAGTTCGCGCAGCCGGCGCGCGATCAACTGCGTGAACTGCGAGCCGAAATCGAGGACGACGATGGTTTGATGAGTCACAGGGGACGAGACGCTATTATAAGGTGTGTCGCGACGCTGGACCACCATATCTTGTAGGGCATTTGCGGTTGCGGCCTGCCCTGCTCGCTGTCGGCCGCGGCGCCCGGCGGCCGCCGCGGACAAGCGTCCGCCGCCCCAGCTTCCGCTCGCGCGCGTTCTGGTCGGTCCACCTCGACGGCGCCGCCAGCGCCGCCGGTCCGCGACGGCGATCGCGTCTTCGTCGCGCTGAAGTCCGCGCATCTCACCGCGCGCGCGCCGTCGCCGACGGCCACGAGCTCTGGCGCATCACGAAGGACGTGACCGCGCCGATGGCCGCGGACGGCGGCCTGCTGTTCGTGTCGGCCGGCGATGCGATCGAGGCCGCTGCGACGGTTCGGACGGCGGCGACCGCGTGGATCGCTGCCGCGCGTCGAGACGCGTCGCGCCGCTGGTGTCGCCGCGACGGCTGGGTGATCGCCGTGACCGACACCGGAGATCGTCGCGATCCGCGCGCAAGGACGGCGAGGTCGTCTGGCGGCACGCCGCCGGCGGCGTGCGCCTGCCGCCCGACATCGACGGCGATCGCCTCTACGCCGGCGCGGACGACGGCCGCGTGCTCGCGCTGACGCTCGCGTCCGGGCGCGGTGGCGTGGGAGAGAATTACCTCCGCGGCGGCGTCACCACGATCGCCGCGCAGCGGCCGGCCGCGTCTACGCCGGCGCCGGCGACAAGCAGTTCTACTGCCTCGACGGCCGGTCGGGCAAGGAGCAGTGGCTGCGACGCATCGGATCGCACTCCGACGGGCCGCATCGCGGTGGACGACGAGCAGCGTCTACTTCGCGGCGCTCAACAACGTCGTCTACGCGCTCGATCGCGGCAGCGGCAACCAGCGCTGGACGAGCCTCGTCCGCCGGCGTCCGATCGCCGGCGTCGTCCTCGCCGGTCACGTGGTGTTCGTGCCGGCGATCGCGTCGGAGCTGTCCATGTTGCTACGACCAGGACGGGCGGCCGAGCGGCGCGATCGACGCTGCCGTCGGAAATCAGCGCGGGACGCTCCGCCCGACGTGCGCGAGACCGCGGCCGGCGTGAACGTGTTCGCGGTCACCGGTGGCGCTGGCGGACGAGTGGCTGCTGACGTACGTCGCGCCGGTCGACGAGTCGTCGATCGTGCCGTTCGCGCAGCTGACCGCGATGCCGGGCGTGCCGTTTCTGACGGATCCGCGCGCTCGAGCCGATCGGCCGCGTGCTCGGCGACGCTGGTCCTCGGCGATCCGCCGCTGCAGCCGGTGTCGGAGATGGGCTGGCCGCTGGTCGCTGCAGGATCCGCCGCTCGAGCCGCTCACGACGCTCCCGGGGCTGCAGCTGCGGCCGCTGTCGCCAGTGCTTCCGGTTCGGCGCGGAGCGTAAGCGGCCAGCCGCGGCGACGCCGGCCTCGATCCGCTCGGGCGTCGGCGCCGAGAACGACAGGCGCAGCGTGTTCTGCCCTTCCCCGTTCGACGTAGAACGCCTCGCCCGGCGACGTAGATCACGCCGTGCTCGACCGCGCGCGGAATCATCGCGTCGGCGTCGAGGCCGCGCCGCGAGCGTCAGCCACAGGAAGAATCCGCCCTCGGGCTTCGGCCAGCTCACCGACGTCGCCGAGCTCGCGCCGCAGCGCCCGCTCCATGACGTCGCGCTTGTGCGCGTAGTGCGCGCGCAGGACCGGCAGCTGCCGCTCGAGCACGCCGCGGCGGCAGGCTTCGTAGATCGACGCGCTGGTCGAGCGATCCGGTCAGCAGATCGCCGGCCTGCTTGGCCATCTCGAACTTCGCCGCCAGCGCCGGCGGCGCCGCGATCCACGCGACGCGGAAGCCCGGCGCGAGCGTCTTCGAGAAGCTGCTCAGGTAGATCGACGCGCCCGTCGCGATCGTCCGCCTTGATCGGCCGCACGTCCGCTTCGGTCGCCGAGTCCTCGAAATAGAGCTCGCGGTAGGGATCGTCCTCGACGATCAGCACGTCGCGCCGCTCCGCCCACTCGAGCAGCCGCTGCCGCTTGTCGAGGCCGATGAGCAGGCCCGTCGGATTCTGGAAGTTCGGGACGACGTAGAGGAACTTGACGCGGCGGCCGTCGCGGCGCAGCGCGCTCGCAGGTGTCGTCGAGCGCGTCGAGATCGATCCCGTCGGCTTCCTGCGGCACGCCGACGAGCGTCGCCTGCACGGTTGCGGAACGCGGAGATCGCGCCGACGTAGGTCGGCAGCTCGACCAGGATCACGTCGCCGGGATCGATGAGCACGCGCGCGACGAGATCGAGCCCCTGCTGCGATCCGGTCGTGACGAGCAGATCCTCGAGCTTGCGTCGCGATGCCGCGGTGCTCCATGATCGACGGCGATCGTCGTCGAGCGAGCGGCCGGTAGCCGCGCGTCGGTCCATGCTGCAGGACGCCGCCGTCGCGGCTGCCGCAGCAGCTCGGCGGCGATCTGCGCTGAAGCTCGTCCCACGGGAACGTGTCGGGCGCCGGATAGCCGGGCGCGAACGAGATGATGTCGCGCCCGGCGGCGAGCACGCGCGCCCATCCGGCGGATCGCCGACTCCTTCATCGCCCGGCGGCCGGCGAGAGGAACTGATCGTGGTTGGTGGTCATGCGAGACGGATGTCCGGGAATGTCCTGCGGCTGCTCGGAATAATGATACCAGCGGTAGTGCGAGAGATAGCGCCCAGCGCGGCGAGCGCCAGGTACTCGAAGACGATGCCGCGCAGCAGCCATGCGGCGAGCTGCAGCGGCAGCACGGCGAGGCCGACGAGCGGCACGAACGCGATCAGGCCGAGGCCCGCGGTCGCCAGGATCGACGCGGCCGTCGGCGATCGACCGACGCACGATCAGCACGACGCCGAAGACCGCGGCGACCTCGCGCAGGTGCCCCCAGACGAACGTGAACGCCAGCCGCACGCCGCTGGCGCACGCTGACGTCCTCGATCGCGACCACCATCTGCGTCATCAGGTAGAAGAAGTTCAGGATCGCCAGCCACACGATCAGCACGCTCGACGCCGCGGCGGCCGCGCACGGTCCAGCCGAGCAGGACCGCCGAGTTGTCGGCCAGCGCGTAGCCGCCGAAGATGAAGGCGAGATAGACCGCCGCGGTCAGCGCGTAGACGAGCAGCAGGCCGATGCCGATCCGGACGTAGCGCCGCCACAGCCGCGCGCAGCCGGCGAGGAACGGCGTCGATGCTGACGACGTGCGCGCGGCGCAGCGGCTCGAGCCGCAGCGGCGGCTTCTCGATCGGGGCCGGCGATCTGCTCGGCCTGCGGCGAGCAGCGCGACCGTGCCGCCCTTGACGATGAACTGGCAGCATCGATCCGCACGACGAACACGAGGCGCGGCGGCGGCGACGAACGCCGCGCAGCGCCGCCGGGCTCGGCCGTCAGCGCGGCGACGATCGACGTGACGATCTCGCGCAGCGTCGCCGCGCAGCAGACTCGGTGAGCGGCGTGTCGAGGAGCAGCGCGACCAGGAAGGCGCCGCCGACGATCGGCACGGCGAGCAGCAGCTTGCACGCTCGAATCGGCGACGAAGCCGACGATGACGAGCGGCCAGTTGGCGGCGGCGATCGAGCGCGCCGCGCTTGAGGGCGGCCTTCAGCCCGGGGTGTGCTGCATCGGCCAAACGCACCACTATACATCGTGTATCCTGCGACGACGAGGTGGTCCAGACGCCGATTGGAGCGGCGCTCGTGCCGCGGCGAGCGGCGCGTGCAGCGTCACGCGCGTGTTCGCCGGCGGCTGCGCCGTCGCCGCGCTCGTCGTCCTCGGCCGGCGCGGCGTTCGAGGTCGTTCCGGCTCGGCACCAGCGACGACGCCGCCGCCGCGGCGCAGTCCAGCGGGACGTGCGCGCGGCGTTCGCTCGAGATGACCGCCGACGTCGCGGCGCTGGCGCAGCGCGCTGGCCGGCGACGCGCGGGTGTCGCGCGCGATGGCGGCCGACGCGGCGACGCGACGCGGCCGACCGGACCCTGTTCGACGCCGCGCCGGGCGCGCGCGAGCCGCGTCCGCGACGACGCTCGACGTCATGGCGGTCACGATCTACGACAACAGCGGCGCCAGCCGCGCGCGTGGGCCGGGCGCGCGTCGGATCTGCCGGACGAGCGCGCGAAGGGCCCGCGCGTCGCTCTTCGGTCACACCGTCGCCGCTCGGCCTGCGCCTCGTGCTACCTGCAGCCGATCGCCGCGGCCTCGTCCGACCGCGCCCGCGCTCGGCGCCGGTGCGCGGTCGAGCACGTCGGTCACGCCGGCCCCGCCCGCCGTCGATGCTGCTCGACGACGCGCGAGTACGTCATGCCGACGGCGCGCGGCCGCCGTGTCGCTGCGCCTGCCACGCACGCGCGGCCGCCCCGCGGCCGCCCGGCGCGCACGTACGTTCGTCATCGCGGCCCCCGACGGCACGCCGCTGCTCGACGCGTCGGTCGCGCCGTCGGCGCTCGCGGCCGAGCGCGCGCAGGCTGCGCCGGACCGTCGTCGCGACCGCGATCGCGCGTCCTCGCGCTCACGGTGCTGCTGCTCGCCGGGCCGCTGCTCGACGCGCGATCCGCGGCGCGCGCGCCGCGACGCGAGATGGCAGCTCACGGCTGACGATCCTGGCGGTGATCCTCGGCGGCGGCGCGCTGCTCGTGGCTGGCCTTCGCGATCTCTCCGTGGTCGAGCGTCGCCGGCGAACCGCAGGGCGTTCCGCCTGCTGCTCGCCGGGACGATTGGCCGCGGCGCTGACGGCGCACGCTCGTCTCTGGCCGCGGTGCGGCTGCGGCCTGGCGCTCGCGTCGCGGCGGCGCGCGGCCCGGAGCGACCATCGGCTGCTCTTCGTCGCGATGCAGCTCGGCGTGCGGCGTGCGTCCTCGCCGCGCTGCTGGTGCAGTCTCCGAGCGCGCGCTGGGACTGCAGCGTCGATCCCGCCGCCGTCGATCTGCGGCACTTCTCGCTGCATCCGTGGACGGCGCCGCGCCTCGCGACGCTGGCCGGGCATCCTGCTCAGGCATGCACGCGGTGCTGCTGGACCGTGCGCGCTCGCGCTGCGTGATGGCGCTGGCAGCCTGGCGGCTGCCCCGCCGCTGCTCGTCGCGGCACGTCGCGGCCGCGGCGCTGTGGCTCGTGCCGATCGTCGCGGTCGGCGCGCGATCGGCGCGGCCGCGGACTGGCCGGTGCCGGTCTCGGCCGTGATCCTCGGCGCGACGGCGTGCGCCGCCGCGCGCCCTCGTCGCGCCGCGCCTGGTCACGTGGTGCCGCCGCGCGCCACGTCGCCTCGCGGATCCTCGCGCTCTACATGGCGTTCCTCCTGCCGGCGCTGCTCGTCTACCCGTCGGTGCACTTCTTCGCCGAGCGCATCGCTGCGCAACCTGATCGAGACGCGCTACGCCCGTGAGGCGATGCAGCATCCGCAGGAGCTGCAGGACCGCCTGCAGCGAGGCGCTTGCACGGGATCGACGCGCTGCCCGGCCTGGCCGATCTCGTGCGCCGCGGCGGTCGCAGGCGCCGCTCGACGCGCCGCGCACCGAGCCGGCGTTCCGCATCTGGAGCCAGACCGTCCTCGCGCGCGAGCGCCTGACGCAGCGATCTCGAGATCTACGACGACGAAAGGCACGCTCGGTCAGCTCGCTTCGCGCTGAACTTTCCCGAATCGCACACGCCGCGCAGACGCCCGAGCGCCTGCGCAGCTGCGAGTGGGAGCGTGTTCGGCGAGGCGCTGCTCTTCGGCGGCGCGCAGGAGCGCAACACGCTGCGCGCGCAGCGCAGCGTCTGCGTCGACGGCCGCCCGATCGCCACGCTGGTCGGTCCACGTCGTCGTTCGACTACCGGACGCTGCCCTTCATCACGCTCGCAGTCGGCCTGCTTCGACGCGCTCGGCGCATCGGCGCGCGCGCAATCCGCTCGACGGGCCGCCGGCGGGCGAGGTCGGAGTTCACGGCGCTATGGCTGGGGGCTCACGGCGATCTATTCGTCGGCGCCGGACGCCTGGCCGCTCGACGAGGACACCTTCGCGCGCGTCTACCGCGATCGCGCGACGCCGTTCTGGACCGTGCTGCGAAAGGCGACGACGACGCTACCACGTCTACTTCGCCAACGATCGGCAGTTCATCTACGCCTCGGCTATCGCGATTCCGGCGTGTCTTCGATCACCTCGTGCGCCTGGCCGAGCTGACGACGCTGGCGGCGGCCGGCTACGTGCTGGTGCTGATCGGCAACGCCGCTGTTCACGCGCGCTGGCGCGCGGCCCGGCCGCGACCGGCCGATCGCTCGCTGCGCGAGATCCGCGCGAGCTTCTACCGGAAGCTGTTCCTCGCGTTCGTGCTCGCGTCGATCTTCCCGGTGCTCATCCTGGCCGTGGTGATCCGGACCGTATTTCGCCGGGCCTGCTCATTTCCGACATCGAGGGGAGGCGATCGCGCACGGCCGCCGTCGCCCAGCGGGTGATCGAGGAGTCGGACGCGCTCCTGCGCCGCGGCGCCGACAGGCGCAGCGACGCCTTCTCGCGACGACGTGATGGTCTGGATCAGCCAGTTGATCAACCAGGACGTCAACGTCTACGTGCGGACCCGAGCTCGTCGCGACGAGCGAGCGCGATCTGTTCGCCTCGGGCCTGCTGCCGACGCGCACGCCGGACGACGTCTATCGCGCGATCGTCGCTGCAGCGGCTGCCGAGCTTCGTGCACCGAGGATCGGATCGGCGTCGGTCCCGTATCCGGCTGGCGGCCGCGCCGCGTCGCGCGCCGCGGCACGCAACGCGATGCTCACCGTGCCGCTCGCGCCTCGCGGCAGCACGAGGTCGAGCGCGAGATCGACGAGCTCGATCGCGGCGTGCACCTCGCGGCGCTGTTCTTCATCCTGCTCGGCGCCGGCGATCGGGCTCGTCGATGGCCGAGCGCATCGCCGATCCGATCCGCCAGCTCACGCGCGCCACCGGGCGCATCGCGCGCGGCGACTTCGACGCGCGCATCGCCGTCCGACTCGTCGGACGAGCTGCGGCGGCTCGTCGACGCCTTCAACAGCATGGCCGCCGAGCTGAAGCGCGCAGCGCGATCGAGCTCGAGCGCACGCACCGCCTCGAGGCCTGGGCCGAGATGGCGCGGCAGGTCGCGCACGAGATCAAGAACCCGCTGACGCCGATCCAGCTCTCCGCCGAGCACCTGCGCCGCGTGCACGCGGACCGCGGCGAGCCGCTCGGCCCGGTGCTCGAGGGCTGCGTCGACCTCGATCCTCGGGCAGGTGCGCCTGCTGCGGCAGATCGCCGCCGAGTTCTCCAGCTTCGCCTCGTCGCCGACGGCGCGCCGCGCGCCGGCGCGATCCCGTCGCAGCTGGTCGACGACGTCGTCGAACCGTACCGCGTCGGCCTCGACGGGCGCATCGCGCTCGACGAACGAGTCGCCGCACCGCTGCCGCCGGTGCTTCGTCGATCGCACGCTCGTCGCCGCGCGCGCTCGCCAACATCGTCGAGAACGCGCTGCACGCGATGCCCGGCGGCGGCACGCTGCGGCTCGACGTCGCGCGTGCGACGGACGAGCGCGTGGCGATCCGGATCGAGGACACCGGCGTCGGCATGGACGCGGAGGCGCTCGGCGCGCGTCTTCGAGCCCTACTTCTCGACCAAGACCACCGGCACCGGCCTCGGCCTGCCGATCGCGCGGCGCAACATCGAGCTGAGCGGCGGGTCGATCGCGTCGACGAGCGAGAAGGACGCGGCACGGCGGTGACGATCAGACTGCCGGTGACCGTCGGTGGTCCGGAGGCGGCGGATCGGATTCTCGGCGCGCGGCGCAGCGCGGTGATCGCGAAGCTCGATCACGCGCCCAGATGATGTAGCTGTAGGACATCGCGACGAGCGCGAGGCGCGGGTGCGACGGCGATGAGCGCGATCAGCACGGCGCCGATGAAGAGCGCGATATACGAGCGGCGCCAGCCGACGTCGATCGCCTTGATGCTGCGGAAGCGGATCGTGCTCACCATCAGCAGCGCCGGGCACGAGCACCATCGCGCAGCGCCGGCACGGCTGCGCGCGCGTCCTGCAGTCCCCAGGGATACAGGAAGACGGTCGACGCGATCACGCCGCGCGGCCGCCGGGCTCGGCAGTGCCGGCGAAGTAGCGCTTGTCGGTCGACCGTCGCCGTCTGGATGTTGAAGCGCGCCAGGCGCATCGCGGCGGCGGTCACGATAGATGAAGCCGGCGGCCCAGCCGAGCCGCCCGAGCCGGCCACAGGCCCCACTGGAACGCCAGGATCGCCGGCGCCAGCGCCGAACGACACGACGTCGGCCAGCGAGTCGAGCTCGACGCCGAAGCGCCGACGACGAGTTCGGTCAGCGCGCGCGAGGAACCCGTCGAGCGTGTCGAGCACCATCGCGATCCCGATGAGGACCGCCGCCGTGTCGAAGTCGCCGCGCGTCGCGTAGACGACGCACGCGTAGCCGCAGAACAGGTTGGCCGACCGTGATCAGCGACGGCAGCAGGAAGACGCCGCGCGCGCAGCCGCGCGCGGCCGATCGCCGGCGCCGGCGCGCGAGCGCGGTTAAGCACCGGCCTCGGCTCGCGCGGCAGCCGCGCGCGAGCACCGTCTCGCCGGCGACGACGTGCTCGCCGACCGTGCACGAGGATCTCGGCGCGCAGCCGGCAGGAACACGTCCATGCGCGATCCGAACTTCATCAGGCCGATCCGCTCGCCGCGCGCGAGCTGCTGCCCTTCGACGACGCGGCAGACGATGCGCCGCGCGAGGATGCCGACGATCTGGCGGACGACGATCGGCTCGCCGTGGTGATCGATCCAGATCTCGTTCAGCTCGTTCTCGCTCGCGTCTGCCTTGTAGGCCGGCAGGAACTTCCCTGCGCGGTACTCGACGCGCGTGACGCGGCCGCCGACCGGCGTGCGGTTCATGTGCACGTCCATCGGCGACAGGAAGATCGTGATCTGCTTCCACGCGCCCGGGCGGGCTCCAGCGCGGATCGGCGTCGCCGGCGATCATCGACCCGGCCGTCGGCCGGCGACACGACGAGCCCGGGTCCGGTCGGCACCTGCCGTTCGGGATCGCGGAAGAAATAGGCGAAGAACGCCGCCGAGCGCCGCGAACCCGGCGGCCCAGCCGTAGCGCCGCGCGCCGGCGAGCACGCGCGGCCGGCACCAGCGCGCCGGCGATGAACGGAATCCCTGCCTTGTCGATTTTCATGAGATGTGACTGCGGGTCCATGCTGACATAAAAAAGGCCGGCCTCACAGTGGACCGGCCCTCGAGACTGATTCGGAAGCTGATTCAGGCGCGGGACGCCGCGTGCGCCGGCATCCGGCCCGCGGTGGTGCCGCAGCATGCTCTCCATCTGATCCTTCAGCTGCAGTTTCTTCTTCTTGAGGGTGACTTCTTCGAGTTGCTCGGGCTCTGAGAGGTAGTGGCGGATGGCCAGGTTGTGGATGCGTTCGTCGAGGTCGTGGTGCTGGGTGGCGAGTTGGCGGAACTCGTCGTTGCTCTGCCAGCAACTGCTTCTTCATCTCTTCGAAGTCTGTCGGCATTTCCGCCTCCTGGTTGAAGGAGTCTTACCCGAGAGCATTCATAGGCGCAAAGTACCACAAGCGTAACGGCCCTTCAAGGTGATGTATCGAGACTGTCCCGCCAGAGAATCAGGGCGTCCTCCTCCGGGTGGGTGTAATACCTGGGCCGTTGGGCGGCGACGTGGAAGCCGAGACCGGTATACAGGCCCAAAGCGGCGGTATTCGACGCCCGGACCTCGAGCGTCGCCCTGCTGCGCGCCCGTCGCGAGCGGCCTCCGCCATCACGCCGCCGCAGGAGAAGCGTCGCCAGCCCCGTCCGGCGGGCCGCCGGGCGCGACGGCCAGCGTGTTGATGTGGAGCTCGTCGAAAATCACCCAGCAGACGCAGAACGCCAGCGCCGTCCCCGCGTCGTCACGCAGCAGGTAGACGCGCGTCACGTCGGAGTTCGCGAAGCTCCCAGACGAGCGTCTCGCGCGGCCAGGGGTTGGTGAACGACTCGGCTTCGAGCGTCGACGATCGGCGTCGATGTCGGCGTCGGCGTCCGGCGTCGCGCACGCGTTCGACCCGCATCAGCCTCTGACGCCGCGCTGCGCGGCGGTCCCGCGTCAGCTCGACGTCCGGGCGCCGGACATAGAGCGGGACCACGGCGTGCGGGACGGACGGCGCGGTCGGGCTCGCGCCGCCGCGATGCAGCCGATGGCGCCGCGCGAGCAGCGGCGCGGCGGCGTCGATCGCCGGCCTGCGCGCCGAGCCGCTCGCGGATCGCCTCCCGGTAGCGGACGGCGCCGTCGCCGATGAATCGCACGCGCGTCGTGGGCGCGAGCGCGTCGCGCCAGGCGTCGAGCGTCGCGCCGGGCGTCAGGCGCGGTCGGCGGCGCGAGGACGGTCCGGCCGTCCGGCGCGAAGCAGCGTCGCGAAGACTTCGCCGCGATGCGCGTCCACCCAGGCGGCGATGGCGTCAGGCCGGCGGCATCGGCCGGGCGCGCGCGTGCCAGGCCAGCGCGTCGAATGTCGACACGGGCGTGACGACGGCGTCCGCGCGCGAGCGCGAGCCCCTGGATCGTCGCGATGCCGACGCGCAGTCCGGTGAACGATCCGGGGCCGACGGCGACGGCGAAGCGGTCGACGTCCGCGAGTGCCGCGCCGGCGTCGCGCAGCACGCGCCATCAGCTCCGCCGGCAGCCGCTCGTCCGTGCGTGCGCGAGGCGTCGCCCGCGCGCTCGGCCACGATCGTCGCGCGCCGGTCGCCAGCGGACACGCGCCGCGCTGCCGCCGGCCGACGAGGTATCGAGAGCGAGAATCACGCTCCTGATTATGTGTCACGTCGACAGGACGTCAGCTTCACGTTGACGGCTGCAATTAGTCGCGATCCCTTCCCATGGCTGTCCCCTCCTGCGTCCAGTGAACCCGCCGGCGCCACGCCGGCGATGCGCCAGTATTTCGACGCGAAGCGGCAGTATCGCGACGCCCTCGTGTTCTTCCGCATGGGGGACTTCTACGAGATGTTCTACGAGGACGCGCTGACGGCGGCGCGCGCGCTCGAGCTGACGCTGACGTCGCGATCGAAGGACTCGACGCGGCGGCGCGATTCCGATGTGCGGCGTGCCGTTTCACGCCGCCGACGGCTACATCGCGCGGCTCGTCCGAAGAAAGGCTTCCGCGTCGCGGTCGTGCGAGCAGGTCGAGGATCCGAAGAAGGCGAAGGGGCTGGTCCGGCGCGAAGTCGTCCGGGTCGTGTCTCCCGGCACGCTGACCGACGCCGGCTATCTCGACGCGCGCGAGCCGGCGTTCCTGCTGGCGCTCGCTCCGGCGCATCCGGGCCCGGGCTTCGGCGTGGCGCTGCTCGATCTGTCGACCGGCGAGTTCACGACCGCGGAGTACATCGGCGCGGACGGGCGCACGGCGCTCGCGCGACGAGCTCGCGGTCCTGCGGCCGCGCGAGATCCTGGCGCCGGCCGGGTTCGAGGACGGCCGCCGCGCTGCTGACGGCGTCGCGCATCGAGGCGCGCGCTGACGCCGGCCGAGCCGCTGGACGTTCGAGTGCGAGTCGGCGCGCCGCACGCTGCTCGGCCAGCTGCAAGCGCGCAGACGCTCCAGGGCTTCGGGCTCGACGACCGTCCGCGCCGCCGTCTGCGCCGCCGGCGCGCTCGTGCAGTGCCTGCGCGACACGCAGAAGGCCGACCTCGCGCACGTCCGCGACGTCGCGTTCCGCACGCGGCGCCGACTGCCTGCTCGTCGATCCGACGACGCTCAGGAACCTCGAGGTGATCGAGGCGGCGGACGGCGGCCGCACCGGATCGCTGCTGCACGAGATCGATCGCACGATCACGCCGATGGGCGGCCGGCTGCTCCGCGCGTGGCTGCTCCGGCCGCTGCGTCGCGCTCGAGCGCATCCAGGATCGGCTCGACGCCGTCGAGGACTTCGCGTTCCGCGGCACCGAGCGCGCGTAAGCTGCGCGAAACGCTGAAGTCGGTGCACGACATCGAGCGCCTCGTCGCGCGCGCCGCGCTCGGCACGGCCGGGCCGCGCGATCTCGTGTCGCTGCGCCAGTCGCTCGCGCGCCGTGCCGCGCGTGCGCATGCTCCTCGAGCGAGTTCCAGGCGCCGCTCGTGCAGGAGCCTCGTCGGCCGAGCTCGACGATCTGCGCGGACGTGCGCGACGCGCTCGAGCGCACGCTGCTCGACGAGCCGCCGGCGCGTCGCGCGCGACGGCGGCGTCGTGCGCGACGGCGTCGATCGCCGAGCTCGACGAGCTGCGCGGCATCAGCCGATCGGCGGCAAGCAGCGGATCGCCGAGATGGAGGAAGCGCGAGCGCGCGCGCACCGGCATCAGCGTCGCTCAAGATCCGCTACAACCGCGTCTTCGGCTACTACATCGAGATCTCGAAGTCGAACCTCGCGCAGCGTGCCGGCCGACTACCACCGCAAGCAGACGATCGCCGGCGGCGAGCGCTTCATCACGCCGGCGCTCAAGGAGTACGAAGAGAAGGTCCTCGGCGCCGACGAGCGGATCGTCGAGCGCGAGGTCGAGATCTTCGACGCGCTGCGCGCGGCGCGTCGCGGCCGAGGCGCCGCGCATCCAGGACACGGCGCGCGCGCTCGCCGCGCTCGACGTGCTCGCGCGCGCTGGCCGAGACGGCCGCGGTCCACAACTACACGAAGCCGCTCGTGCACGACGGCGACGAGCTCGTCGCGACCGACGCGCGCCATCCCGTCGTCGAGCGCGCACGTCGGCCGACGCGTTCGTGCCGAACGACGTCACGCTCGACGCGCGCCGACGCAGCAGCTCGTCGATCCTCACCGGGCCGAACATGGGCGGCAAGTCCACCTACCTGCGGCAGACGGCGCTGCTCTGCCTCATGGCGCAGGCCGGGTCGTTCGTGCCGGCGCGCGAGCGCGAAGCTGCCGGTCGTCGATCGCATCTTCGCGCGCGTCGGCGCCTCGGACAACATCGCGCGCGGCCAGTCGACGTTCATGGTCGAGATGCAGGAGACCGCGAACATCCTGCACACGCGCGACGTCGCGCAGCCTGGTCGATCCTCGACGAGATCGGCCGCGGCACCGCGACGTTCGACGGCCTGAGCCTCGCCTGGGCGGTCGCCGAGCACCTCGCGTCGAACCCGACGCGCGCGCCCAAGACGATCTTCGCGACGCACTACCACGAGCTGACCGACCTCGCCGACGCGCTGCCCGGCGTCGTCAACTTCCACGTCGTCGTCCGCGAGTGGAAGGACGACATCGTCTTCCTGCGCAAGATCGTGCCGGGCCGATCGGATCGCAGCTACGGCATCCAGGTCGCGCGGCTCGCCGGCCTGCCGCCGGCGGTCGTCGACCGCGCGCCGCGAGATCCTCGACCGGCCTCGAGCGCGACGAGCTGTCGCGCGGCGGCCGTCCGTCGCTCAGCGGCGCACCGTCCGCATCGCGCAGCGCAGCTCGGACTGTTCCAGGCGCCGGCCGCCGAGCGACGACGCGCTGCGTCGCCGGCTGCGCGAGATCGACATCAACGAGCTGACGCCGATGCAAGCGCCTGTCGCTGCTCGCCGAGCTGAAAGACGAGGCGGGTGATATGACCGCGGACAACGTCCGCTCGCGGAGTTCTCGGAGTCGCGGCTGCGGCGTTAATTGGGCGTTGGGCCTTGTGGCGTTGGCAGCTGTCGCGCTGTCGGCGAGCGGCTGCGTCAGCACCGCGAGGCTCAGCGCGCATCGTCGTCGGGCATGACGCAACTCCGCCGGTCAACCTCGATCCGCGCGTCGGCGTGGACGAGGCGTCGCAGAAGGCCCATCAGCTCCTCTACAACACGCTCGTCCGAATCGACGACCAGCCTGCAAGGTCGTGCCGGACCTGGCCGAGTCGCTCGAGCGGCCCGACGACCTGACCTACGTCGCGCGGCTGCGGCACGGGCGTGCTGTTCCACGACGGCCGCGAGCTGACGGCGGACGACGTCGCGTACACGTTCCGAAGCTTCCTCGATCCCGCCTTCCGCGGCCGCACGGGCGCCTACCGAACGTGCAAGAGCGTCGAGATCGTCGATCCCTACACGGTGGCCTTCCACCTGAAAACGCCGTCCGCCTCGTTCCCGATCAACCTCGTGATGGGGCATCGTGCAGGACGGATCGGGCGCGGCGAACGCGCGGCAGCCGATCGGGACGGGCCCGTACACGCTCGGTTCGTTCAGCCGGACGATCGGATCGTGCTGCACCCGGTTCGACGGCTACTTCGACAGGCCGGCCGAAGAACGCCGGGCATCGTGCATGAAGGTGGTCCCGGACGACACGATGCGCGGGCCTCGAGCTCCGCAAAGGCGCGGTCGATCTCGTCGTCAACGACGTCGTCGCCGGACATCGTGCTGGCAGATGCAGCGCGAGGGGAAGCTGCGGATCGCGACCGGGCCCGGGCACCGACTACGCGTACATCGGCCTCAACCTGACGCGATCCGATCCTGCAGCGCCTGCGAGATCGCGCCAGGCGCTCGGCTACGCGATCGACCGCGACGCCATCGTCAGATACCTGCGGCGCGGCTTCGCATCGCCGGCGGTCGGGATCATGCCGCCGATGTCGTGGGCGTTCGAGCGCGAACGTGTTCGACTTCCGCACGATCCGGCCGAAGCGAAGCGGCTGCTCGACGCGGCGGGCTTCCGCGATCCCGATGGCGACGGGCCGCGGCCGCGGCTGTCCGCTCACGCTGAAGACGTCGACGTCGGAGGTGTATCGCGTCCAGGCGGCCGCCATCCAGCAGGATCTCGCGCGCGTCGGCGATCGCGCTGCTCGAGATCCGCTCGCAGGAGTTCGCGACGCTGCCGGCCGACGTCGTCAGCGGCAACTTCCAGATGTACACCGCGCAGTTTGTCGGCGTCACCGATCCCGACATGCTGCGGCGCGTGTTCCACTCCGGCGCAGGTGCCGCCGAGCGGCTTGAATCGCGCGCACTACCGGAACGCGGACGTCGATCGGCTGATCGACGCAGGCGTCGGCGATCGACGGACGACGAGCAGCGCCGGCGGCTCTACGGGCAGGCGCAGCAGGTCGATCGCGCGCGACGTGCCCGTCGTCAGCTCTGGTACAAGACGAACGTCGCCGTCTTCCAGCCCGGACATCCACGGCGTCCGGCTCTCGCCCGATCGCCGATTTCACGTTCCTGAAAGATGTCTTCCGTTCGAGTCGCTCGGTAGCCTCCTCGTCCTTCTCTGCTGGTGCGCCGGCACCGTCGCTGGCGTGGGCCGCCAGCCGTTACGATCCGCAGCCTGCGCTTCCGACCGTGCCGCACGCGCGCACTTCGACGTGCACGCGCATCAGGGAGAAGAGGCGCTGGCGCGCCGGCTCGCGCGGCCATCGTCGAGCGCGTGCGCAAGCGAGTTCGAGCCGACGCTCGGGCGTCCTCGCGGGCCGCGTGCAGGTGATCCTCGTCGATCAGACGGATTTGTCGAACGGCTGGGCGACTCCGGCGCCCTACAACGCGATCGAGATAACGGCGGTGCCGCCGTCTGTCCGAGAGCCTGATCGGCAACACGACCGACTGGCCTCGAGCTGGTCGTTCACGCACGAATACACCGCACATCCTGCATCTCGATCGCATCGCGCGGCTGGCTGATGCAGGCGTGCGGCGCGTGTTCGGCCGCGTGCCGGTCGTGTTTCCGAACGCCTTCCTGCCCGACCTGGCAGATCGAGGGCATCGCGACGTTCGAGGAGAGCCGGATGACCGGCGAAGGACGCGTCCCCGCGGGCGACTTCCGCGCGATTGTGGACGTTGCCGCGGCGCAGGGCCGGTTCGAGCCGATCGATCGCGCCAGCGGCGGGCTCGTCGACTGGCCGGGCGGCAACGCTCCGTATGCCTACGGCGCGTACTTTCATCAGTACTCGCGGACACCTACGGCACCGAAACGCTGGACGAAGCCTCGCGGACGCGACGGCCGGACGCGTGCCGCTGTTCGGCAGCGGCGCGTTCAAGCACGTCTTCGGCCGCTCGGAGGGCGATCTGTGGGACGACTTCCGCGACGCGCGGCGAGAGGCGGGCGTGACGCGGAGCGAGACCGACGCGCGTGCCCGCCGACTCACCCGTCACGGCTTCACGGTATCGGCGCCGCGCGTGGCCGGGAGCGGCGCCGATCTACTACTGCGCTGGCGGACGCCGACGGCTTCCCGCGCTGATGCGAACTGCCGCTGGCGGCGGCTCGCCGCGCCGGATCGCGTGGCGCGCAAACGGCGAACCGCACGTCGGTCCGCGGGGACTGGATCGTGTTCGACCAGTTGGAGCGCGCGCGCTCGGTCGCGCTCTACTCGGATCTCTACGCCGTGCGCGCGCGGCGGCGGCCGGTGCGGCGCCTGACGAAGGACGCGCGCGCGCCGGGGATCCCGATCTGTCTCCCGACGGACGGCGGATCGTCGTGCACCGTGCAGGCGACCGGCCGCCGCGCGCTCGCGCTTGCTCGACTTCGTCGCCATCGTCGCGCACGTCGACCCCGCGCGTGCTGATCGACGACGCCGGAAGCGGACTACACGGGCCGCGGCTGGTCGCCTGACGGCGCGTCAGATCGTGGCCGAGCGCCGACGCCGCGCGGTCTACGAGCTCGTGTTGATCGATCCCGGTTCCGGCGCGGTGCGCGCGCTGGTCGTCGCGCGCCGACGCGCGGCTGGTCACGCCGTCGTGGACGCCCGACGGCGCGACGATCCTGTTCTCGGCGGATTTCGGCGACGAGCCGTTCAACGTGCTTACGCCGCCGATGTCGGCACCGGTGCAATCGCCAAGGTCACCGATACGTGCCGGCGCGCGCAGTTTCCGGAGCTGGCGCCGGACGGCGCGCTGACCTATGTCGGCTACACGCCGGACGGGCATGACTTGTTTTCAGTCGAAACCGTTCCGCCTCAAGGCGGAAGCCACATCGAGAAGAAGGGACGGCGGAAGCACACGGGAAGCATGGACGGCGGAAGCGGACGTGAAGGCGTGGCGGCCGCTGGGGATTCGTGGCTTCGCCTTCAGGCGGAAGATCCGAAAACAGCAAAACGTCAAAGACGAGCGGTATCGTCCTGGCCGCACGCTCGTCCCCACGTTCTGGACGCCGATTGTCATCAGCGACGCCGGCGAGACCGTCGTCGGCGCGGCCACGGCGATGTCCGACGCGCTCGGCCGCCACGCCTACGCGCGTCGACGCGGCATGGTCGGGTGCGCGCACGCGGCCCGACTGGCAGCGCCGCCTACGCCTACGACCGCTGGCGTCCGACGCTGTTCGCCAGCTATTCCGACGACACCGATCCGATCGAGCGGCGGCACGGTGCGCAGCCGTGAGCTATTCGCCGGCGCGCTGCTGCCCTTCCGCCAGTTGCGCTGGACGGAAACGCTGCTCGCCGGCTTCGACGCGCAGATCGACACGCTGTCGTGCCGGACGATCAGCGCGAATGCCGCGCACCGGACGGCCGGCGCGACCTCAGGTCGCTTCGCGGCGGGTGGCTGGCACGACAGCCGCCGGCTCTTCGGCGTACTCGATCAGTCCTGAGGAAGGCTTCGCGGTCGAGGCGGCGGCCGAGGCGAGCCGGACGCGCTCTGGGTCGGACGTCGATGCCGGCGCCGCCGATGCTCGACATCCGCGCCTACCGACGCGTGTTCGGGCGCCACACGTGTTCTCGCGGGTCGGCTCGGCGGCGGCGGCCAGCTGGGGCGCCGCCGGCGGGCGGCGCCTGTTCTCCGCCGGAGGGTCAGGCCCTCGTATCTCGTCGTTCGACTTCGGCCGCGACACGATCGGCTTGCTGCGCGGCGTTCGCGCCCGAGGACGTCGTCGGCACGCGCGCGGCCGTCGCGAACGCTCGACTTCCGCTTTCCGCTCGCGCGCTTCCAGCGCGGCGCAGGCACGTGGCCGATCTTCTTCCGCGCGCTGCACGGCGCCGCGTTCGTCGACGCCGGCGACGCCTGGGACTCGACGTTCCGCGCCGCCGACCTGCGCACGTCGACCGGCGGCGAGCTGTCGCTGGATCTCGTCGTGCTCCACTACCTGCCGCTGACGATCGTCTCGGCGGCGCCGCGTGGACGCGCGATCCCGTCGCCGGCGCGTCAGCCGCGCGGCCTCTTCGGCCGCATCGGCTACGCGCGTTCTAGGTGACTATTGGGCGTTTGCGTGAGCTTCCGTGGCAGAATAGCGCGCGCATGAAGACGAAGTCCCGTTTTCTTCGCGCGCCCGTGGAGCCGTTCGTCGTCCAGCCGGACGCGGCGGCCGGCGATCTGCTGGCGCGCATGGAGCGCATTTCGTTTCAGGGGCGCAATCTCGCGACCGCGCGCCGCATCTGGGAAAAGATGCTGCGCGGACGACTGCACGATCTTCCTCGGCATGGCCGGCGCGCTGAGCGCCGGCGGGCTGCGGATGATCGTCGCGCTACCTGATCGCCCACCGCTACATCGACTGCCTGGTCTCGACCGGCGCGAACCTCTACCACGATCTGCACGAGACGCGCGGCCGCCACCACTACCTCGGGTCGCCGCACGAGGACGATGCGGCGCTGCAGGCCGAGCACATCGATCGCGTCTACGACACCTACGCGCGCGAGGACGAGTTCTGCGACAACGACGAGTGGATCGCCGCGTTCGCGCTCACGCTCGAGCGGCGGCCGTACACGTCGCGCGAGTTCCTCTACAAGCTCGGCGAGCATCTCTGGAAGCAGACCGGCCAGGACGGCATCCTGACCGCCGCCTACAAGGCGAACGTCCCGATCTTCTGCCCGGCGATCGCCGACTCGTCGATCGGCATGGGCCTCTCGCAGGCGCGCCACCGCGACGCCGGCGCGCCGGCCTGATCGACGTCATCGGCGACATCGTCGAGTCGGCCAACCTCGTGATCCGCCATCCGCGGACGGCGTCGGTCGTGCTCGGCGGCGGCACGCCGAAGAACTTCATCAACCAGGCGAGCGTGCAGGCCGGAGTTCTTCGACGACCGGATCGGCGGCCACCGCTACGCGCTGCAGATCGTGACCGACGTGCCGCACTTCGGCGGCGCGTCCGGCTCCAGCCTCGAAGAGGCGCGCAGCTGGGGCAAGCTGGCCGACCGACGCGGAGCAGGTCACCGTGCACGCCGACGCGACGATCGCGCTGCCGCTGCTCGTCAGCGCGCTGGCCGGCGCCGCGCGGCCGACACGCTCGCCGCGGCGCAAGCCGATGCAGCTTCGATCTCTCCGGTCCCACGATGTCCGTCAACGGCCGGCCTTTTCCGCACGCGCGCTTCGAGGCTCGCTAGTCATGGATCTGCCGTTTCGAGTACGACCACGCCGAACCGCTGGTGTTCGGCGGCGCCCTGCCCATCCGCCGCTCCGTTCGACGACTCGGCGCGTCGTCATCCTGCCGGTGCCGGTCGATCGCGACCACGTCCTACGTGGGCGGCACCCGCAACGGGCCGCACGAGATCCTGCAGGCCTCGTCGCACATGGAACTGTGGGACGAGGAGATGCGCGCCGACGTGCACGGCATCGGGCATCTTCACGCTGCCCGGAGATGGAGCTGCCCTTCGGCGAGATGGAGCCGCTCCTCGACGAGATCGAGCGCGTCGCCTACGAGATCATCGGCCGCGACAAGTTCCTCGTGACGCTCGGCGGCGAGCACTCGATCACGCCGCCGCTGGTCGTCGGCCGCGGCGCGCAAGTATCCCGGGCTGTCGGTGCTGCAGATCGACGCGCACGCCGACATGCGCGACGCCTACATGGGCACGCCGCACAACCACGCCTGCGCGATGCGCCGGTGCCTGCAGCACGCGCGCCTGACCGCAGGTCGGCATCCGCAGCCTCTCGACCGAAGAGGCCGAGATCCTGCCGCGGCTGAACACCACGGTCTTCTACGACGTCGTCGATGCGGCAGGACCCGGCGTGGATCGACGCGCGTCGTCGAGTCGCTGGCGGACGACGTCTACGTCAGCGATCGACGTGGACGGCCTGGACCCGGCGATCATGCCGGCGACCGGCACGCCCGAGCCGGGCGGTCTCTCGTGGCGCGGAAATCACCGGCGCTCCTGCGCACCGTCGCCGAGCGCCGCCGCATCATCTCCGCCGACATCGTCGAGCTCGAGCCCGATTCCCGGCATGGTTGCCCCGACCTTCCTCTGCGCGAAGCTGATCTACAAGCTGCTCACCTATCGGTTCGCCTCGGACCCGCGAGCGAAGAAGCTGTAGCCGCTCAAAGCCCTCGAGCCCCGGTGTATACGGGGTATACTGTCGGCCGTCATGCCGCTGCCAGAGACCTACACCAAGGCATCGGAAGCGCTTCAGCAGGGCACGGCTCCGAGGCCGCGGTCCTGCTGGTCCGCGCGTCCTCAAGCAGCCGGGCCTGACCCGGCGACGAGACCCTGCAGCTCAAAGCCGCGCTGGCCGAGGCGTGGTTTCAGCAGGACGACATCCGCCAGGCGACCGAAGCCCTGGGCGATCCTCCTGACGAGCGCGAGCGGCTGCATCCCGCGCGCCTGTCGGAGCTGTGGCGGCTGCACGGCAAGCTGGCGATCGCGAAGGGAGAAGCAATACGTAACTGAACGAAGTACAA
>ERZ1370068.9460-contig-8237_pt1 | contig 28378 bp, 34 predicted proteins | sample MGYA00561227_ERZ1370068 | MGnify/ENA primary metagenome ERZ1370068 (study PRJEB38410, sample SAMEA6850437) | metagenome | study: Metagenomic assessment of the ecological functions of the soil: analysis of the soil microbiota associated with the...
TTACGTATTGCTCTCGGGGTCGAGATGCCCGGCCTCGCCGCTGGAAGCGGTGATGTCGCGCGAGGTCTGGCAGGAGATCTACGACCGCCTGGTCGAGCTGATCGAGTCGCACCGCACCACGCTCATCTTCGTGAACACGCGGCGCCTCGCCGAGCGCATGGCGCACCAGCTGTCCGAGCAGCTCGGCGCGGAGCACGTCGCCGCGCACCACGGCAGCCTCGCGAAGGAGGTGCGGCTGGCGGCGGAGACGACGGCTGCAGGAAGGGCAGCTCAAGGTGCTGGTCGCGACGGCCTCGCTCGAGCTCGGCATCGACATCGGCCACGTCGACCTGGTCTGCCAGATCTCCTCGCCGCACCGCATCGCGACGCTGCTGCAGCGGGTCGGGCGCTCGGGCCACACGGTCAGCGGCGCTGCCCAAGGGCCGGCTCTTCCCGCTCACGCGCGACGACCTGATCGAGTGCGCGGCGATGGTGCGCGCGGCGCGGGACGGCGAGCTCGACCGCGTCGTCAGTTCCCGACAAGCCGCTCGACGTGCTCGCGCAGCAGGTCGTCGCGGAGGCCGCCGGCCGAGGAATGGGACGAGGAGGCGCTGTTCGCGGCTCTTCCGCGCGCGCCTAGCCGTACCGCGACCTGACCGAGGCGCGAGTTCGACGACGTCGTCGCGATGCTCGCGACGCGGCTACGCGACGCAAGCGCGGCCGGCGCGCGGCGCTGATCGCACTACGACGCCGTGCAACAGGAAGCTGCGCAGCCCGCGCGGGCTCGCGCATGACCGCGATCACCATCGGGCGGCGCGATCCCCGAGGTGTTCGACTACCGCGTGCGTGCTCGAGCCCGAGGGCACGTTCATCGGCACGCTGAACGAGGACTTCGCCATCGAGTCGCTGCCGGGCGATATCTTCCAGCTCGGCAACACCTCGTGGCGCATCCTGCAGATCGGCAACGGCGTGGTGCGCGTCGCCGACGCGCAGGGCCAGCCGCCGTCGATGCCGTTCTGGCTGGGCGAGGCGCCGTCGCGCAGCGACGAGATGAGCGCGGCGGTGTCGCAGCTGCGCGCCGCTGCCGACGCGCGGCTGCCCGGGCCGGAGCAGCCGCGCAAGGCCGACGAGCTCGAGGCCGCCACGAATTGGCTCGAGCAGGACTACGCGCTGCCGCGTTCGGCCGCCGAGCAGATCGCCGCCTATCTCGCCGAAGGCAAAGCGCGCGCTCGGCGTCGTGCCGACCGCCGAAACGCTCGTGCTCGAGCGCTTCTTCGACGAGGCGGGCGGCATGCAGCTCGTGCTGCACGCGCCGTTCGGCAGCCGCATCAACCGCGCCTGGGGCCTCGCGCTGCGCAAGAAGTTCTGCCAGAGCTTCAACTTCGAGCTGCAGGCGGCGGCGACCGACGAGGCGCATCATCCTCTCGCTCGGGCCCGCGCACTCGTTCCCGCTCGACGAGGTGTTCCGCTACCTGCACCCGAAGACGGTGCGCGAGACGCTGGTGCAGGCGGTGCTCGACTCGCCGATCTTCGAGACGCGCTGGCGCTGGACGCACGACGCTCGCGCTCGCCGTGCCGCGCAACCGCAACGGCGCGCGCGTGCCCGACGCAGCTGCAGCGCATGATACGCCGAGGACCTGCTGCAGGCGGTGTTTCCCGACGCGGCCGCGTGCCTGGACAACATCCAGGGCGCGCGCGAGGTGCCCGACCATCCGCTGGTCGACCAGGCGCTGCGCGACTGCGCTCGAGGAGGCGATGGATCTGCCGCAGCCTCGTAGCGCACTTCGCAGCGGATCTATCGCGGGCGAGATCGACGCTGCGTCGCGCGCGATACGCCCGAGCCCTCGGTCCTGCAGCCACGAGCTCCTCAACTCGGCGGTCGTATACCTTCCTCGACGACGCGCCGCTCGAGGAGCGCCGCACGCGCGCGGTGTACACGCGCCGCGCGACCGAGGCGCGCAGCGCCGACGACCTGGGCGCGCTCGACCCGCCGCGATCGAGCGGGTGCGCGAGGAAGCCTGGCCGGTCGGCGAACACGGCCGACGAGCTGTACGACGCGCTGATGGTTGCTGGTTTTGTTCTCGAATCCGGAACTGGCGCCCCACTGGTCGGCGCTGCTGGAAAGTCTTGAGAAAGAGCAGTCAAGCGCAACGGTGCCTGGTTCGCGCACGAGCGCCTTGGCGACGACGCGGTCGAGAGCTCGCTGGCGAGCCGCCTGGAGGTGCTGGGACCGGTCACGGAAAACGAAACTCCGGAGCTTCTCGCCCTCGAAGGGCAGGGGCGCATCCTTCGCGGCAGGTTCTCTTCTAACGAGTCTGCGAGTGGTGCGACCGCCGACTGCTGGCGCGCATCCATCGCTACACGCTCAATCGATTACGCGTCGGAAATCGAACCGGCTACGGCGACCGAGTTCATGCGCTTCCTCTTCCACTGGCAGCATGTCGCCGCGCGAAGACCAGGTGCAGCGGCGCGGAAGGTCTCGCCGCCGTGATCGAGCAGCTCGAAGGCTTCGAGCTGGCGGCGGCCGGCTGGGAGCAGCGATGTGCTGCCAGCGCGCGTCGCCGACTACGAGGCCGAGCAGCTCGACCGGCTCTGCCTGAGCGGCCGCGTGACCTGGGGACGGTTGTCGGCGGGCACCAGCGCGCCGCTGCAAGAGCTCGCCCATCGCGCTCATGCTCCGCGCACATACGATGCCGGCGGAGGAGGCTGCCGGCACAAGGCGCGTGCCGGCGGAGCGTCCCGACGCCGAAGCATCGTCGCCCGAGGCGACCGCGAGTGCTCTCTGCATTGCGAGACGCATGGCGCATCCTTCTTCGAACGAGCTGGTCGCAGCGACGGGCGCTGCTGCCGAGCGTCGTCGGAGCGGGCGCTCGCCGAGCTCGTCGGGCGCGGGCCTCGCGACCGCGGACAGCTTCGCGGGCCTGCGCGCGCTGCTTGCGCCGCCCGGAAGCGCAAGGCGCTGGTCGAGACCGCGGGGCGCTGGGCGCTGCTGTCGACCTCGCTCGAGAGCAACTTCGAGGCGGTGGCGCGCACGCTGCTCACGCGCTACGGCGTTGTCTTTCGTTCGCTTGTTGCAGAGAGAGTCCAATCTTCCGCCCTGGCGCGACCTCGTGCAGGGTCTACCGGCGACTCGAGGCGCGTGGCGAGATCCGCGGCGGCCGCTTCGTCTCCGGCTTCGGCGGCGAGCAGTTCGCCGCCGCGGACGCCGTCGGGCGCCTGCGCTCAGTGCGCAAGACGCGCGCCGGCTCGGAGAGCTGGTCGTGCTCAGCGCGGTCGATCCGCTGAACCTCGTCGGCATCCTCACGCCCGAGGCGCGAGTGGCGGCCGTGTATCGCAACCGCATCCTGGTCGGGGACGGCGTGCCGATCGCGGCGGTGGAGGGCAGGGCAGATGCGCCTGGCTGGGTAACTCGGATTTCGGCGACGATCAATTGCGCACGCTGCTCGCCCGCCGATCCTGCGCCATCCCGTCCAGCAACATTTCAGGGGATCCACCGTTCGCCTGCCTTCCGACCGGACCCGCGTTCGCTCCAGCATCTACCACCACTGAACGTGGCGAAGTCGAGCAGCAAGCCTTGGCTCCACCGACACATCACTGACTCCTACGTCCGCAAGGCGAAGGAGAAGGGCTATCGCTCCCGGGCGGCGTTCAAGCTGCTGGAGATCGACGAGAAGGAGAAGCTGCTGCGTCCGGGCGCGACGGTCGTCGACCTCGGCGCGGCGCCCGGCGGCTGGTCGCAAGTCGCGCGCGGCAAAAGTCCGCCCCGGCGGCAGCGTGACCGCGATCGACCTGATCGAGATGGCGCCGATCGCCGGCGTCGCGTTCCAGAAAGGCAGATTTCCGCGAGCTCGCTCTTCGACCGGCCCGGCGGACGTCGTGCTTTGCGACATTTCGCCGAACATCTCGGGCATTCGCGACGCCGACCAGGCGCGCGTGGCCGAGCTGGTCGAGGACGCGGCTGCGCTTGCGCGCAAGGTGCTCGCTCCGGGTGGCGCATTTCTGGTGAAGGTCTTCCACGGCGGTCGCTTCCCGGCGCTGCTCGACGCGATGAAGCGCCAATTTCGTGAAGTGCGGGTCATCAAGCCGGGAGCCTCGCGCAGCGAAGTCGCGTGAAACCTATCTCCTCGCGCGCGGCCCAAGGACTGGATAAGCCTTGCTTTTTCCGACGCCGCCCTCAAGTGGCAAAGACGGTGGCGCAGCGCTTGCTGCGGCTGTAAGATGACCTCGTTGCGCAGTGCAAAACTAGGAGCAAGTACTTGAACAACATGCTGAAAAACCTGGTCATCTGGCTCGTCATCGGGCTGGTGCTGATGACCGTGTTCAACCAGTTCAACACCCGCCAGGCGGCGCAGGCGCCGATGGAGTATTCGCAGTTCCTGGAAGAGGTGAAGGCCGGGCAGCATCGCCAAGGTCACGATCGAGGGCCGCCAGCTCAAGGCGACCACCGCCGAGGGCAAGCGCGTCACCAGCTACTCGCCGGGCGACATCTGGCTGGTCTCCGACCTGCTCAAGTACGGCGTCAAGATCGAGGCGAAGCCCGAAGAAGAGCCTTCGCTGCTCATGAACATCTTCGTCTCCTGGTTCCCGATGCTGCTGCTGATCGGCGTGTGGATCTTCTTCATGCGCCAGATGCAGGGCGGCGGCCGCGGCGGCGCGTTCTCGTTCGGCAAGTCGCGCGCGCGCATGCTCGACGAGTCGACCAACACCGTCACCTTCGCCGACGTCGCCGGCTGCGAGGAGGCGAAGGAGGAAGTCGCCGAGCTGGTCGACTTCCTGCGCGACCCGTCCAAGTTCCAGAAGCTCGGCGGCCGCATCCCGCGCGGCGTGCTGATGGTCGGCAACCCCGGCACCGGCAAGACGCTGCTCGCGCGCGCGATCGCCGGCGAAGCGAAGGTGCCGTTCTTCTCGATCTCGGGCTCCGACTTCGTCGAGATGTTCGTCGGCGTCGGCGCGGCGCGCGTGCGCGACATGTTCGAGCAGGCGAAGAAGCACGCGCCCTGCATCGTGTTCATCGACGAGATCGACGCGGTCGGCCGCCAGCGCGGCGCCGGCCTCGGCGGCGGCAACGACGAGCGCGAGCAGACGCTGAACCAGCTGCTGGTCGAGATGGACGGCTTCGAGGCGACGATGGGCGTGATCGTCATCGCCGCCACCAACCGGCCCGACGTGCTCGACCCGGCGCTGCTGCGCCCGGGCCGCTTCGACCGCCAGGTGGTCGTGCCGCTGCCCGACATCCGCGGCCGCGAGCAGATCCTGCATGGTGCACATGCGCAAGGTGCCGCTCGCGCCCGACGTCAAGCGCCGACATCATCGCGCGCGGCACGCCCGGCTTCTCCGGCGCCGACCTCGCCAACCTCGTGAACGAGGCGGCGCTGTTCGCCGCGCGCGGCAACAAGCGCCTGGTCGACATGGACGACTTCGAGCGCGCCAAGGACAAGATCATCATGGGCGCCGAGCGCCGCTCGATGGTCATGCCCGAGGAAGAGCGCAGGAACACCGCGTACCACGAGTCCGGCCACGCGATCGTCGCGCGCCTGCTGCCCAAGACCGATCCGGTGCACAAGGTGACGATCATCCCGCGCGGCCGCGCGCTCGGCGTGACGATGCAGCTGCCGACCGAGGACCGCTACAGCCAGGACCGCGACCGGCTGCTCAACACGATCGCGGTGCTGTTCGGCGGCCGCATCGCCGAAGAGCTGTTCATGCACCAGATGACCACCGGCGCCTCGAACGACTTCGAGCGCGCCACCGAGCTCGCGCGCCGCATGGTGACGCAGTGGGGCATGTCCGACGAGCTCGGCACCGATGGTCTACGGCGAGAACGAGGGCGAGATCTTCCTCGGCCGCTCGATCCACGACGCACAAGAACGTCTCGGAAGCGACCATGCAGAAGGTCGACGCGGAGATCCGCCGCATCATCGACCAGCAGTACGCGCGTCGCGCGCAAGCTGCTCGAGGAGAACCGCGACAAGGTCGAGGCGATGGCGGCGGCGCTGCTCGAGTGCGAGACGCTCGACGCCGACCAGATCGCCGACATCATGGCGGGCAAGCCGCCGCGGCCGCCGAAGCCGTCCGGGCTCGCAGGCGCCTCCGAAGCCGCGCAGCGACGGCGCGGCGCGCAGGGCGAGACCGCGCCGACTGCTGCAGCCTAAGAAGAAACGCTTCCTGCAGCTGCGGCAGGTTTTCCCTGCCGCTGGACAAGCCGCTGGTGATGGGCGTGGTCAACGTCACGCCCGACTCCTTTTCCGACGGCGGCCGCTTCTTCGACCCGAAAGCCGCGATCGCGCACGCGCGCGCGCTGATCGACGACGGCGCCGACATCCTCGACGTCGGCGGCGAATCGAGCCGCCCCGGCGCCGCGCCGGTGTCGCGAGCGAGGAGGAGCTGCGCGCGCATCCTGCCGGTGCTCGAGAAGCTCGCGCGACGCCGTGCCGATCTCCGTCGACACGCGCCGCCCGGAGGTGATGCGCGGCGGCGCTCGACGCCGGCGCATCGATGATCAACGACATCGAGGCGCTTGCGCGCGCCGGGTGCGCTCGAGGCGGTCGCGACGAGCGACTGCGCCGTGTGCCTCATGCACAAGCAGGGCGAGCCGGCGACCATGCAGCGCGACCCCAGCTACGATGACGTCGTGGCCGAGGTCGAAGCGTTTCTGCGAACGAACGCGTTAGGCGCGGCGAGGACGGCCGGCATCGCGCGCGATCGCATCGTCGTCGACCCCGGCTTCGGCTTCGGCAAGACCGTGGCGCACAACCTCGAGCTGCTGCGCCGCCTGCCGGAGATCGCCGCTCTGGAGCTGCCGGTGCTCGCCGGGCTGGTCGCGCAAGTCGACGCCTGGGCAAGATCACCGGGCAGGCCGGTCGGCGAGCGCCTGGCGGGCAGCCTCGCCATGGCTTTGCTCGCTTTGCAGGGCGGGGCGAGAATACTGCGGGTCCACGACGTGAAAGAGACGCGCGACGTGATCGCGGTCTGGGAAGCCTTCAGACAATGAGTCAGTAAGTATTTCGGCACCGACGGCGTGCGCGGCACGGTCGGCGAGAGCCCGATGACGCCGGATTTCGTCATGCGCCTGGGCTATGCCGCGGGCAAGGTTCTTGCCGAGGCAAAGTCGCGCATCCCGCGGTTCTGATCGGCAAGGACACGCGCATCTCCGGGCTACATGATCGAGTCGGCGCTCGAAGCCGGCTTCTCCGCGGCGGGCGTGGACGTGCACATGTGCGGGCCGGTGCCGACGCCGGCGGTGGCGCTACCTGACGCGCGCGCTGCGCCTGCCGGCCGGCGTGGTGATCAGCGCCTCGCACAATCCCTATCCGGACAACGGCATCAAGTTCTTCTCCGGCGACGGCTTCAAGCTGCCCGACGCCGCCGAGTCGGCGATCGAGGCGCGCGATGGACAAGCCGATGGGCTGCAACGAGGCGGCGAAGCTCGGCCGCGCGCTGGCGCGTCGACGACGCCGGCGGGCGCTACATCGAGTTCTGCAAGTCCACCTTCCCGAACGAGCTCGACCTGAAGGGCATGCGGATCGTGCGTCGACTGCGCGCAACGGCGCGGCCTACAACGTCGCGCCGCACGTGTTCCACGAGCTCGGCGCCGACGTGGTGGCGATCGGCGTCAAGCCCGACGGCTTCAACATCAACGAGCAAGACGGCGCAACCTCGCCGGCCGCAGGTGCAAGAGCCACGAAGGCCGACCTCGGCATCGCGCTCGACGGCGACGCCGACCGCGTGCTGATCGTCGACGGCGACGGCCGCGCTCTACGACGGCGACGAGCTGCTCTACGTCATCGCGCGGCACCGCGCGGCAAGGACAAGGTCGAGCGGCGTCGCCGGCACGCTGATGACCAATCTCGCCTTCGAGCAGGCGATGCGCAGGCTCGGCATCGCCTTCGCGCCGCGCCAAGGTCGGCGACCGCTACGTGCTCGAGCTGCTGCGCGAGAAGGGCTGGCAGCTCGGCGGCGAGAACTCCGGGCCACATCATCTGCCTCGACAAGCACACCACCGGCGACGGCATCGTCTCGGCGCTGCAGGTGCTGCACGCGATGCGCGAGTCGGCAGCGCTCGCTGAAGCAGCTCACCGCCGACCTGCGTCATGTATCCGCAGGTGCTCGTCAACGTGAAGGTGCCGCGCGGCTTCGACTGGCAGAAGCACAAGGCGATCGCCAAGGCGCAGTCGCGCGGCCGAGAAGTCGCTCAACGGCAAGGGCGCGTCCTGCTGCGTCCCTCGGGCACCGAGCCGGTGCTGCGCGTCATGGTCGAAGGCGAGCCGCGCGCGGCGATCGAATCGGCGGCGAATTCCATCGCAGCCGCCGTTCGACAAGCTGCGGCTGTCTAGCCGTCACCCAATAGTGAAACGACACTTTTTCGCCGCCTGCGCGAAGGTCCTTGCCATCATCGCAATCTGGGGGATGGCTGGATGCCACAAGGACTCCCGCCGGATCCCGCGGAATGCTGGGGCCGTCAGGCGGGTGGCAAGCCGTCGCGAGGCAAATTGACGTTTTGTGTATCGGGTGGTGACGCACGCCAGACAACCTATTTTTCCGGTCGAGATGGCAAGCCAACGACGTGCAAAGCGGCCGGGCGTGTAGTGTCCCGTTCAAAGGACAAGCTCAGCATTTCGTTTGATTCCGGTTCGTGCGAGGACGGTCGCAATTCCGCAGCTCACAAGATGTCATGCCTGTCAGCGGAAGGCCGCTCTTGGGCATGCGAGTTCAGTAAAGAGGCAAAACAACGTCCTGGCTTGTCGATGTTCTTTCCCGTGGCGCGCAGCGACTAGCGGCCGGGCGCTGTCGTCGATGCGCTACAACTTGTCGTCTAGATGGCGACTTACAGCGGGCGCAGCGCGGCCTATAACGAAGAACAAGAAAGCTGTATGAACGCTGGCCCAACCAGCGCAGGAGCCCAAGATCAGGCGGCGGATTCTTGTCGTCGATGACAACCTCGATAACGTGCGTTCGCTCGCGATGCTGTTCGATACGATGGGCCACCATGTCGATTACGCAATCAATGCCACGGTCGCAGTCGACCTCGCGCAACGTTTTCAGCCGGACATTGTTTTTCTCGACCTGCTGCTGCCGGATGACCATGGAGCGGGAGTCTGCAGGGAGTTGAAGGCGCTTCCCGAGTTGAAGCAGACTCGAATCATCGCGGTAACCGCCAGTAGCCGCATGCTCGACCACCAGCTTGCGCTTGATGCGGGATGTGACGATGTCCTGCGGAAACCCGTCTCCCCCGAAACCTACGAGCGCCTGATCGCCGGTGGCATGTGCAGGCGGAAATTGCGCGAGTTCATCGCGGAGCAACGCAAGCCCTAGTAAAGGCTGCTCTGGCGGTCCGCGAAAGATCCACTCCTGGTCGCCGGCCGGCAAGGCCGAGACCGCCTGCCGCGCCTCGGCGAGCAAGCTCGCCGAGCGATCCTTCCGACGCGGGATAGTTCGAGCCCCAGGCGATGCGCCGGGCGCCGAACGCTTCGACGACCCGGCGCATGAACGCCTGCGGCCCTGCTTGGGCCTTCGCCGCGTCGCGGACGTTGTGCGTGGTGAACTTCAGGAACAGGTTCGAGTAGCGCGCCAGCGAGAACAGGTTCGCGGCATCGTCGGGCGCCGGGCGCGCCATGTGGTCGAGGACGACGCCGGGCGTCGACGGAAACTCGTCGAGCAGCGTCTCGAGCTGCGGCAGGCCGGGCGCGCGCAGCTGCACGCAGACCGGGATGCCGGCCTCGACGGCGCAGCGCCAGGCGGGAAACGAGCGCGGATCGTCGAGCCGCGCGTCGTGCCGCGGTGGTGTGTCCGGCGATGAACACGCGCAAGCCCGTTCAGCCCGCGCCCGAGCCAGTGGCGGATGCGCTGCGGCGCGTCGGCGGCCAGCATGTCGACCGAGAACACGCCGGCGAAGCGATCCGGATGCGCCGCCACCGCGTCGGCGACGTAGGAGTTGTCGTGCCCGTAGCAGGTCGAGGCCTGCACCAGCACCGACCTTTCGATGCCGGCCTCGTCCATCGCGGCGAGCATCTTCTCCGGCATCGACCGGCCGCTCCCGCGACCAGTCGGACTGCTTTCCGCCGAGCGGCGCGAAGGGGTAGCGGCGGACGTCCTGGGCGATGACGTGCGGATGGATGTCGACGACGCTCACTCGACTCGCCCGACGGTCTTCACCACCTTCGCCATGGCGGCGTGGTCCTCGGCGATCAGCCTGCGCAGAACGCCTCGGGGCTCAGCGGCCTCGGCTCCACGCCCTGGCGCGGCGAGGCGCTCGCGAATGGTCGCGTTCGCGCAGCAGCTTCGCCATCTCGGCGTTGATGCGCTCGATGACCGGCCCGGGCGTGCGCGCCGGCGCGAGCAGGCCGAACCAGGATTCGAACGCGTAGCCGCGAAGCTCTTCCGCGACCGGCGGGAACGTCGGGAAGGAAGGGCGAGCGCAGCGGCGAAGTGACGCCGAGCAGCCGCAGGCGCGCATCCTTGGCGAACGGCAGGGCGCCGACGTTGGGCACGATCAGCGCATGCGAGCGCGCGGCGAGCACGTCGGTGGTCGCATCCTGGCGTCGACTTGAACGGGATGTGCACCATGTCGATGCCGGCGAGCCTGGCGAAATAGGCCATCGCCAGGTGTCCCGAGCTGCCGTGCCCCGGCGACGCGTAGTTCAGCTTGCCGGGATTCGCCCGGGCATAGGCGATGAGATCGGCCGACCGAGCGCGCCGGCAGCTCCGGCGCTCGTCATCAGCACGTAGCTTTGCATGCCGACGTTCGCCACCGCAGCGAAGTCCTTGATCGGGTCGTACGCCGGGCGCTCGCGCGAGCAGGGCGGTGATGTTGTGGCTCGACGCGGCGAAGATCAGCGTGGTGCCGTCCGGCGCCGCCTTCGCCACGCTCGCCGTGCCGATCGCGCCGCCGGCGCCCGGCCGGTTTTCGACGATGACGGTCTGTCCCAGCGCGGCGCCGAGCTCGAGGTAGAACGTGCGCGCGAGCACCTCGCGCGCGCCGCCGGCGGCGAAGGGAACGACGATGCGCGATCACCTTGCCGCCCGCCTGGGCCGATGCCGGGAGCGGTGAACGGCCGCGCACGCTGCCGCGGCCAGCGTTGCGCACACGCAGCCTGAAGATCATCAATGCCTCACGAGGGGCCGCACGCCCGATTCGGGCTGCAGCGTGACGTGGTCGATGCCGAAGGCCGCGTGCAGCCTCGCCTGCAGGTCGCGCGAGCATCCGGTCCCATTCGCCCAGGCTGCGCACGACCACGTGGGCGAGAGCGCGGTGCGGCTTCCGGAGAGCGTCCAGACATGCAGGTCGTGCACCGAGAGCACGCCCTCGACGCGCGCCATCTCGGCGCCGATCGTCTCGACCGACAGGCCGTGCGGGACGCCTTCCATCAGCGCGTGCAGGCTCTCGCGCATCAGGCGCCCCGCGGAAACGGCGATGAGGACGCAGATGGCGAGCGAGGCGAGGGCGTCGATCGGCGTCCAGCCGCTCGCGGCGATGACCGCGCCCGAGACGAGCGCGGCAACCGAGCCCGAGCACGTCGCCGAGCACGTGCAGCCGCGCGGCGCGGGTGTTGAGATCGTGGCGGTGCGGCGCGAGCCGGCGCAGCACCCAAAGATTGACCGCGAGTCCCGACCGCGGCGATGACCGCGGCGGCGGCGCCGGTTGACCGGGCTCGGTTGCGCGAACCGAATGACGGCTCTCCCAGGCGAGCGCGATCACGATCGCCAGCATCACGGTGGCGTTGACCAGGGCGGCGACCACCTCGGCGCGTCCGAGGCCGTAGGAGTGGCGCTGCGACGGCGGACGGCGCGCCATCCAGGCGGCGAGCGCGCCCAGGAGCAGCGCGCCCGCGTCGGTGAGCATGTGCCCGGCATCCGAGAGCAGCGCGAGCGATCCGGTCCACCAGCCGCCGACCGCTTCGGCCACGGCGAAGACGACCGTGATGATCGCGGCGCGGCTCAGCGTCTCGTCGGCGTGGGAATGCCCGTGATGGTGATGGTGTTCGGCCATCGCGGACAGTCTAAACGGGATTTTTGCGGTGCGGGAGAAAAGCCGGAATGCGGTAAAATTCAGAGGCATGGGACGCGTTCTGGCTGGTGGCCGGCAACTGGAAGATGCACGGCAGCCGGCAGTCGAACCGGGCGCTCCTGGAAGGCTGATCGCCGCAGTGCTCGCAGGTTCAGGGGGTGGGGTGCGCGGTCTGCGTTCCGTTTCCGTACCTCGGCGAGGTCGGCCGAGCAGCTGGCGGGGCACGTTCGATCGCCTGGGGGCGCGCAGAACGTCGAGCGAGCACGCGCAGGGCGCCCATACCGGCGAAGTCTCGGCGGCGATGCTGGCGGAATTCGGCTGCCGCTACGTGATCGTCGGCCATTCCGAGCGCCGGCAGCTGTACGGCGAGACGCGACGCGCAGGCGGCGGCGAAGTTCGCGCGCGGTGCAGGCGGCGGGCATGACGCCGATCCTCTGCGTGGGCGAGACGCTGCAGGAGCGCGACGCGGGCAGGACCGAAGAAGTCGTGGCGCGGCAGCTGAACGGTGCTGGCAGGAGAGTGCTTCGAGGAAGCGGTGTCTGGCCTACGAACCGGTCTGGGCGATCGGCACCGGGCGCAACGCGACGCCGGAGCAGGCGCAGGCGGTGCACGCTTTCCTGCAGGAGAAGAGTGTCGCGCTGACAACGTGCGATTCTGTACGGCGGCAGCGTGAAGCCGCAGAACGCGGCGGCGCTGTTCGCCATGCCGGACATCGACGGCGGGCTGATCGGCGGCGCGTCGCTGGTGGCGAAGGATTTCATCGACATCGTGAAGCGCGGCAGCGAAGACATGAGCATGAGCTTCTGGACTCAACGTTCTGATCGTGCTGCACGTGCTGGTGGCGCTCGGCGATCATCGGCCTGGTGCTGCTCCAGCACGGCAAGGGCGCCGACATGGGCTCGGGCTTCGGCGGCGGCGCCTCGGGCAGCCTGTTCGGCGCGACCGGCTCGGCGAATTTCCTCTCGCGCGCGACGGCGGTTCTCGCCGACGATGTTCTTCATCGCTCGAGCCTCGGCGCTCGCGTACGTCGCGACGCAACAAGCCGGCGCGAGCGCGGCGGCGGCGTGATCGACGCGACGCAGCAAGCAGACGCAGCCGGCGCAGCCGCGGAAGCGCCGAAGCCGGGCGCGGAAACGCAAGCGCCAGCCGATGCGCAGAAGCCTGCGCAGAGCGCCGAAGCCGCCGCGCCGGCGAGCGAGAGACGAAGTGCCGCAGTAATTCGCAGCGATATTTTTAGGGGATAATTCGCAGCTATTCGCCCACGTGGTGAAATTGGTAGACACGCCAGCTTGAGGGGCTGGTGGCCTAAAAAGCCGTAGCAGTTCGAGTCTGCTCGTGGGCACCACAAACCTATGCTTGCTGAATATTTTCCGATCCTGCTGTTCATCGCTCGTCGGCCGTGGCGGTCGGCGTGGCGCCGATGGTGCTCGGCAAGCTGCTCGGGCCGAACCGTCCCGACCCGGAGAAGCTCTCGCCCTACGAGTGCGGCTTCGAGGCGTTCGAGGACGCGCGCATGAAGTTCGACGTGCGCTACTACCTGGTGGCGATCCTGTTCATCCTGTTCGACCTCGAGATCGCGTTCCTCTTTCCCTGGGCGACGGTGATCAACGACATCGGCTGCGCCGGCTTCCTCGTCGATGATGATCTTCCTCGCCATCCTGGTCGTCGGCTTCGTCTACGAGTGGATGAAAGGGCGCGCTGGAATGGGAAGCCATGAGCATCGAGGCGTCCTCGAAGCAGGGCTTCGTCACCACCACGCGTCGACAAGCTGATCAACTGGACGCGCACCGGCTCGCTGTGGCCGATGACCTTCGGCCTCGCCTGCTGCGCGGTCGAGATGATGCACGCCGGCGCGGCGCGCTACGACCTCGACCGCTTCGGCATCGTGTTCCGGCCGAGCCCGCGCCAGTCCGACGTGATGATCGTCGCCGGCACGCTGTGCAACAAGATGGCGCCGGCGCTGCGCAAGGTCTACGACCAGATGGCCGAGCCGCGCTGGGTGATCTCGATGGGCTCGTGCGCCAACGGCGGCGGCTACTACCACTACTCCTACTCGGTGGTGCGCGGCTGCGACCGCATCGTGCCGGTCGACGTCTACGTGCCGGGCTGCCCGCCGACCGCCGAGGCGCTGCTCTACGGCATCGTGCAGCTGCAGAACAAGATCAAGCGAACCAACACGATCGCGCGATGAACGATGCCGCGAAGCTCGACAGCTCGATGACGCCTCGACTGCAGCGCTCGGCGGCACGATCAAGTCTGCGCTCGACGGAGCGCGCTGGGCGAGCTGACCGCTCGAGGTCGACGCGCCGGACTACCTCGCGACCGCGCGCAGGCTGCGCGACGACCCGACGCTGCGCTTCGAGCAGCTGATCGACCTCTGCGGCGTCGACTACGCGGCGCTACGGCGACCGGCCGCGCGAGGGCAGCCGCTTCGCCGTCGGTCGTGCACCTGCTGTCGGTCGCAGCACAACTGGCGGCTGCGCGTGCGCGCGTTCTGCGCCGACGACGAGTTCCCGGTGATCGCCTCGCTGATCGACGTCTGGCCGAGCGCGAACTGGTTCGAGCGCGAGGCGTTCGACCTGTTCGGCATCGTGTTCGACGGGCACCCGGACCTGCGCCGCATCCTCACCGACTACGGCTTCATCGGCCATCCGTTCCGCAAGGATTTCCCGCTCTCGGGCCACGTCGAGATGCGCTACGACCCGGAGCAGAAGCGCGTCATCTACCAGCCGGTGACCATCGAGCCGCGCGAGATCACGCCGCGCATCGTCCGCGAGGACGAACTACGGCGACAGAGCGCGAAGCTGAGATGGCCGAGATCCGCAACTACACGCTGAACTTCGGCCCGCAGCACCCGGCGGCGCACGGCGTGCTGCGCCTGGTGCTCGAGCTCGACGGCGAGGTGATCCAGCGCGCCGATCCGCACATCGGCCTGCTGCACCGCGCGACCGAGAAGCTCGCCGAGCACAAGACCTTCATCCAGTCGCTGCCCTACATGGACCGGCTCGACTACGTGTCGATGATGTGCAACGAGCACGCCTACGTGCATGGCGATCGAGAAGCTGCTCGGCGTCGACGTGCCGATGCGCGCGCAGTACATCCGCGTGATGTTCGACGAGATCACGCGCATCCTGAACCACCTGCTGTGGCTCGGCGCGCACGGCCTCGACATCGGCGCGATGACGGTGTTCCTCTACTGCTTCCGCGAGCGCGAAGACCTGATGGACTGCTACGAGGCGGTGTCGGGCGCGCGCATGCACGCGGCGTACTACCGGCCGGGCGGCGTCTACCGCGACCTGCCGGACACGATGCCGCAGTACCAGGCGCCGCGATCCACAACGAGAAGCGCGACCTGAGAGACTGAACGCGAACCGCCAGGGCTCGCTGCTCGACTTCATCGAGGACTTCACCAACCGCTTCCCGAAGTACGTCGACGACTACGAGACGCTGCTCACCGAGAACCGCATCTGGAAGCAGCGCACCGTCGGCATCGGCGTGGTGTCGCCGGAGCGCGCGCTGGCGCTCGGCTTCACCGGCCCGATGCTGCGCGGCTCGGGCGTCGAGTGGGACCTGCGCAAGAAGCAGCCCTACGAGGTCTACGACCGGATGGAGTTCGACATCCCGGTCGGCGTGAACGGCGACTGCTACGACCGCTACCTGGTGCGCATCGAGGAGATGCGCCAGTCGAACCGCATCGTCCGGCAGTGCATCGACTGGCTGCGCACGAATCCCGGGCCGGTGATGACCGACAACCACAAGGTCGCGCCGCCCTCGCGCGTCGAGATGAAGAGCAACATGGAAGAGCTGATCCACCACTTCAAGCTCTTCACCGAGGGCATGCACGTGCCGCGCAGGCGAGGTCTACGCCGCGGTCGAGCATCCCAAGGGCGAGTTCGGCATCTACCTCGTCTCCGACGGCGCGAACAAGCCCTACCGCCTGAAGATCCGCGCCGCCGGGCTTCGCGCACCTCGCCGCGCTCGACGAGATGGCGCGCGGCCACATGCTCGCCGACGCGGTGGCGATCATCGGCACGCAGGACATCGTCTTCGGGGAGATCGACCGGTGACGCTGATGCTCTCGACCGATTCCCTGAAGAAGATCGACCGCGAGATCGCCGAAGTATCCGCCCGACCAGAAGCAGTCGGCGGTGATGAGCGGCGCTCATCATCGCGCAGGACGAGAAGGGCTGGCTGTCGACCGAGGTGATGGACTTCGTCGCGCAGCTACCTCGGCATGGCGCCGGTCGCGGTGTACGAGGTGGCGAGCTTCTACACGATGTACGACCTGCAAGCCGACCGGCAAGTACAAGCTCACGCATCTGCACCAGCCTGCCGTGCGGCCTGCAGGGCGCGCTCGACGCGGCCGACCACCTGCAGCAGCAAGCTCGGCATCGACTTCAACGAGACCACGCCGACGGCCGCTTCACGCTGAAGGAAGGCGAGTGCATGGGCGCCTGCGGCGATGGCGCCGGTGGTGCTGGTGAACAACAAGAAGATGCACGACTACATGACGCAACGAGAAGCTCGACGAGCTGGCTCGCAGGAGCTCGAAGTGACGATGCTCGACTACGGACCCGACGCGATCCTGATGAAGGGCCTCGACGGCGCGCAACTGGCGCCTCGACGGACTACGAGGCGCGCGGCGGCTACGCGGCGCTGAAGAAGATCCTCGCCGAGAAGATCACGCCCGAAGACATCATCGCCGACCTGAAGAAGTCCGCGCTGCGCGGCCGCGGCGGCGCGGGCTTTCCGACCGGCCTCAAGTGGTCGTTCATGCCGCGCCAGTTCCCGGGCGCGAAGTACCTGGTGTGCAACTCCGACGAGGGCGAGCCCGGGCACCTGCAAGGACCGCGACCTGCTGCGCTACAACCCGCACGCGGTGATCGAGGGCATGATCATCGCCGGCTACGCGATGGGCGTCACGCGCGGGCTACAACTACATCCACGGCGAGATCTGGGAGGTCTACGAGCAGCTGCGAGGAGGCGCTCGCCGAGGCGCACGCCGCCGGCTACATCGGCAAGAACATCCTCGGCTCGGATTCTCCTTCGAGCTGTACGCGCACCACGGCTACGGCGCCTACATCTGCGGCGAGGAGACCGCGCTGCTCGAGTCGCTCGAGGGCAAGAAGGGCCATGCCGCGCTTCAAGCCGCCGTTCCCGGCGAGCTACGGCCTGTACGGCAAGCCGACCACGATCAACAACACCGAGACCTTCGCCGCGGTGCCGTGGATCGTGCAGCAACGGCGGCGACGCGCTTCCTCGCGCTCGGCAAGCCGAACAACGGCGGCACCAAGATCTTCTCGGTGACCGGGCACGTCAGCGCGCCCGGGCAACTACGAGGTGAAGCTCGGCACGCCGTTCGCGAAGCTGCTCGAGATGGCGGGCGGCATGCGCGGCGGGCGCAAGCTGAAGGCGGTGATCCCCGGCGGCTCGTCGATGCCGGTGCTGCCCGCCGAGATCATGATGAAGACCGACATGGACTACGACTCGATCGCCAAGGCCGGCTCGATGCTCGGCTCGGGCGCGGTGATCGTCATGGACGAGACGCACCTGCATGGTGCAGCGCGCTCGAGCGCCTGTCGTACTTCTACTTCGAGGAATCCTGCGGCCAGTGCACGCCCTGCCGCGAGGGCACCGGCTGGCTCTACCGCATGGTGCAACCGCATCGAGCACGGCAAGGGCGGATGCGAGGACCTCGACGCTGCTCGACAACGTCGTCCGACAACATCGCCGGGCGCACCATCTGCGCGCTCGGCGACGCCGCGGCGCTGCCGGTGAAGAGCTTCATCAAGCATTTCCGCGACGAATTCCAGTCACCACATCGAGCACAAGCGCTGCCTGGTGCACCGAGCATCGAGCCTAGTGGGCCGCGCCGGAGCCTGCTCGCAGACGAGCAAGGCCGCCTGAGATGCCGAAGCTCACCATCGACGGCAAGGAGATCGAGGTCCCGCACGGCTCGACCGTGATGGACGCCGCCAACAGGCTCGGCATCTACGTGCCGCACTTCTGCTACCACAAGAAGCTCTCGATCGCGGCCAACTGCCGCATGTGCCTGGTGCAGGTCGAGAAGGCGCCCAAGCCGCTGCCGGCCTGCGCGACGCCGGTCACCGACGGCATGAAGGTGCTGCACGCACTCGGACTAGCGCGAAGAAGGCGCAGAACGGCGTGATGGAGTTCCTGCTCATCAACCATCCGCTCGACTGCCCGATCTGCGACCAGGGCGGCGAGTGCCAGCTGCAGGACCTCGCGGTCGGCTACGGCGCGAGCGACTCGCGCTACACCGAGGAAAAGCGCGTGGTGCTGCAGCAAGAACCTCGGGCCGCTGGTCTGCCGACCGACATGACGCGCTGCATCCACTGCACGCGCTGCGTGCGCTTCGGCCAGGAGATCGCCGGCGTGATGGAGCTCGGCATGATCGGCCGCGGCGAGCACGCCGAGATCGTCGCCTTCGTCGGCAAGACGGTCGACTCCGAGCTCTCGGGCAACATGATCGACCTGTGCCCGGTGGGCGCGCTCACCTCGAAGCCGTTCCGCTACACGCGCGCGCACCTGGGAGCTGTCGCGGCGCAAGTCGGTGTCAGCCCGCACGACGGCCTCGGCTCGAACCTCGTCGTGCAGGTGAAGCAGAACCGGGTGATGCGCGTGCTGCCGCTGGAGAACGAGGCGATCAACGAGTGCTGGCTCTCCGACCAGGACCGCTTCTCCTACGAGGGCGCTCAACTCCGACGGAGCGCCTGACGCAAGCCGATGATGAAGCAGGACGGCCAGTGGCGCGAGGTCGACTGGCAGGCGGCGCTCGAGCACGTCGCGCGGGGCTTGCGAACGCGCTTCAAGCACGACGCCGGCAGATCGGCGCGCTCGCGACGCCGCACTCGACGCTCGAGGAGATGGCGCTGCTCGCGCAAGCTCGTGCGAGGCTGGGCGGCGACAGCGTCGATTTCCGCCTGCGCCAGTCCGATTTCTCGGCCGACGGCAAGCGCGCGGGCATCCCGTGGCTCGGCATGCCGATCGCCGAGCTCGGCGCAGCTCGACCGCGTGCCTGGTCGTCGGCTCGTTCCTGCGCAAGGACCATCCGCTGATCGCGCACCGGCTGCGCCAGGCGGCCGAAGCGCGGCACGCAGATCCACGATGCTGCACTCGGTCGGACGACGATCTGGCTGCATGCAAGGTCGCCGAGCAAGAAGATCGTTGCCGCCGTCGCGAGCTCGGCTGGTCGCGCTCGTCGTGCGGTTCATGCGAGCGATAGCTTGCAAGCTCGGGCAAGAACGCGCGCGATCCTGCTCGGCAACTTCGCGCAGCAGCATCCGCAGGCGGCGCAGATCCATGCGCTGCGCAGGCGCTGCCGGCGCTCGAGGCGAAGCTCGGCTTCCTCGGCGAAGCGGCCAACTCGGTCGGCGGCTACGTCGCCGGCCTGCCGCGTCGGGCGGCAGAACGCCGACGCGATGCTCGCGCAGCCGCAAGGCCTGCGTGCTGCTCAACGTCGAGCCCGAGCTCGACTGCGCGCGATCCGCAGCGCCGCGACGGCGCGATGCGCAGGCGGAGTTCGTCGGTCGCGCTCAGCGCCTACCGAGCCGCGCGCCGACTATGCGCGACGTGCTGCTGCCGATCGCGCCGTTCACCGAGACCGCCGGCACCTTCGTCAGCACCGAGGGCGGCGCTGCAGAGCTTCCACGCCGCGGTGAAGCCGCTCGGCGACGCGCGGCCCGGCGTGGAAGGTGCTGCGCGTGCTCGGCACCATGCTCGGCCTGCCCGGCTTCGAGCTACGACACGAGCGGAGCAGGTGCGCGACGAGGCGTGCCTGAGCGGCAGGGACGTCGCGCGCGACTGCTGTCGAACGAGATCGATGTCTGCAGCCGGTCGCTCGACACACGGCGCACGGCATCCAGCGCATCGCCGACGTGCCGATCTACTTCGCCGATCCGCTGGTGCGCCGCTCGCCGCCGCTGCAGAAGACGCGCGACGCGCGGCGCCGCGCGCGCTGGATGAACGCGCAGGCTGCTGCGACGCCTCGGCGTGCAGGCCGGGCGACCGGGTGCTGCGTCAAGCAGGGCGGCGGGCGAGGCGGCCTCGAGGCGGCGCTCGACGACAGGCTGCCGGACGGCTGCGTGCGCGTCGCCGGCCGCGCATCCGGCCACCGCGGCGCTCGGGCCGATGTTCGGCGCCGTGACGCTCGAGAAGATCGCCGCGAAGCGGCGGCCTAGATGCTGCGAGTCGCTGCTCGCCTAGTCGGAACGCATGAGTTCGGCCCGGATCTGGGGCCCGGCGCGCTGTGACGAGCTGGTGATCATCGCCGTTGTTCATCGTCTGCATCGTCGTGCCGCTGATGCTCTGCGTCGCCTACCTGACGCTGTGGGAGCGCAAGCTGATCGGCTGGATGCAGATCCGCATCGGGCCCGAACCGCGTCGGCCCGCTGCGGCCTGCTGCAGCCGATCGCCGACGTGCGTCAAGCTGCTGTTCAAGGAGATCATCGTCCCGGCCAGCGCGAACAAGTTCCTGTTCGTGCTCGCGCCGATGCTGACGCTGATGCCGGCGCTCGCCGCCTGGGCGGTGATCCCGTTCGCGCCCGAGGCTGGTGCTCGCCGACATCAACGCCGGGCTGCTGTACATCATGGCGCTCACCTCGATGGGCGTCTACGGCGTGATCATCGCCGGCTGGGCGTCGAACTCGAAGTACGCGTTCCTCGGCGCGATGCGCTCGGCGGCGCAGATGGTCGTCCTACGAGCTCGCGATGGGCTTCGCGCTGGTGGTGCGTGCTGATGGTGTCGCGGCAGCCTGAACCTGTCCGACATCGTCGACGCGCAGGGCAGCGGCTGCTTCGCCGCACAGGGCGTCAACGTCCTGTCGTGGAACTGGCTGCCGCTGCTGCCGATGTTCCTGGTCTACTTCATCTCCGGCATCGCCGAGACCAACCGCGCGCCCTTCGACGTGGTCGAGGGCGAGTCGGAGATCGTCGCCGGCTTCCACGGTCGAGTACTCGGGCATGGCCTTCGCGCTGTTCTTCCTCGCCGAGTACGTGAACATGATCCTGATCGTCGACGCTCGACCGCGATCATGTTCTTCGGCGGCTGGCTGCCGCCGTTCGACAGCGCCGCTGACCAACGCGATCCCGCCGCTTCGTCTGGCTGCTCGCCAAGATGTTCTTCATGGTGTCGCTGTTCCTGTGGTTCCGCGCCACGTTCCCGCGCTACCGCTACGACCAGATCATGCGCCTGGGCTGGAAGGTGTTCATCCCGCTGACGCATCGTGTGGATCGTGGTGATCGGCGTCGTGGATGCAGACGCCGCTGGAGCATCTGGAAATGAGCGCATGACGACGCATCGCGCGACTTCTTCAAGACCTTCCTGCTGCTCGAGCTGCTCAAGGGCATGGCGCTGACCGGGCGCGCACCTCTTCGCGCGCAAGATCACGGTGCAGTTCCCGGAGGAGAAGACGCCGCTGAGCCCGCGCTTCCGCGGCCTGCACGCGCTGCGCCGCTACCCGAACGGCGAGGAGCGCTGCATCGCCTGCAAGCTGTGCGAGGCGGTCTGCCCGGCGCTCGCGATCACGCATCGAGTCCGAGCAGCGCGCCGACGGCACGCGCCGCACCACGCGCTACGACATCGACCTCGACCAAGTGCATCTTCTGCGGCTTCTGCGAGGAGGCCTGCCCGGTCGACGCGATCGTCGAGACGCGCATCCTCGAGTACCACGGCGAGAAGCGCGGCGACCTGTACTACACCAAGCCGATGCTGCTCGCGGTGGGCGACCGCTACGAGGAGCAGATCGCCGCGCGACCGCGCCGCCGGACGCGGCGCTACCGCTAGACGCTCAGCGATGTTCGAAACCGCCGTCTTCTACGTCGTTCGCGCGCGATCCTGCTGGTCGCGGCGCTGCGCGTGATCACCGCGCGCAACCCGGTGCACGCGGCGCTGTTCCTGGTGCTCGCCTTCTTCACCGCGCGCGGCGATCTGGCTGCTGCTGCGCGCCGAGTTCCTCGCGATCGCGCTGGTGCTGGTCTACGTCGGCGCGGTGATGGTGCTGTTCCTGTTCGTGGTGATGATGCTCGACATCAACCTCGAGCGCGCTGCGCGAGGGCTTCTGGCAGCTACCTGCCGCTCGGCGCGCTGGTCGGCGGCGCTGATGGTGGCTCGAGATGGTCGCTGGTGCTGCGCGGCCGGCTGCTTCGGCGTGGCGCGCTCGCCGGCGCCGCACGCCGGCGCGGGCTACAGCAACACGCAGGAGCTCGGCGCGGCTGCTCTACACCGACTACGTCTACCCGTTCGAGATCGCCGCGGTGATGCTGCTGGTGGCGATCGTCGCGGCGATCGCGCTGCACGCTGCGCAAGCGCAAGGACACGCAAGTACGCAGGACCCGGCGCAGCAGGTCGCGGTGCGCGCGCGAGGACCGCGTGCGGCTGGTCGTCGATGCCGTCGGAGAAGAACGACTGATGCACGATGAGCGTCGCTCGCTCACGCTGTCGCACTACCTGATGCTCGGCGCGATCCTGTTCGCGATCAGCGTGGTCGGCATCTTCCTCAACCGCAAGAACGTCATCATGCTGCTGATGGCGATCGAGCTGATGCTGCTCGCGGTCAACCTGAACTTCATCGCGTTCTCGCACTACCTCGGCGACATCGCCGGGCAGGTGTTCGTGTTCTTCATCCTGACGGTGGCGGCGGCGGAGTCGGCGATCGGCCTCGCGATCCTGGTGGTGCTGTTCCGCAACCTGCAGCACGATCAACGTCGAAGACCTCGACTACGCTGAAGGGCTGAGGCGATGACGACATGCGAAGCCTCTACCTGCTCGTGCCGCTCGCGCCGCTCGTCGGGCGCGATCGTCGCGGGCCTGTTCGGCAGAGCGATCGGCCGCGCCGGCGCGCACTGGGTGACGATCCTCGGCGTCGCTGGTCTCGTTCGTCGCTGTCGTGCGTGATCTTCGTCGACGTGCTCGGACGGCAACACGCTTCAACGGCGCCGGTCTACACCTGGCTCGTCGATCGGCGGCACGCCGCTTCGAGATCGGCTTCCTGATCGACCGCCTCATCGGCGCTGATGATGGTGGTGGTGACCTTCGTGTCGCTGATGGTGCACGTCTACACCATCGGCTACATGGCCGAGGACCCGGGCTACCAGCGGTTCTTCAGCTACATCTCGCTGTTCACCTTCTCGATGCTGATGCTGGTGATGGCGAACAACTTCCTGCAGCTGTTCTTCGGCTGGGAGGCGGTGGGCCTGGTCTCGTACCTGCTGATCGGCTTCTGGTACACGCGGCCGACGCGCGATCTACGCGAACCTGAAGGCGTTCCTGGTCAACCGCGTCGGCGACTTCGGCTTCCTGCTCGGCATCGCGCTGGTGCTCGCGTACTTCGGCACGCTCGACTACGCGGCGGTGTTCGCCAGCGCGCGCGACGCTGGCGACACGATCGAGATCTTCCGGGCGCGCCGTGGCTGCTGCTGACGGTGATCTGCATCCTGCCTGTTCGTCGGCGCGATGGGCAAGAGCGCGCAGTTCCCGCTGCACGTCTGGCTGCCCGACTCGATGGAAGGCCCGACGCCGATCTCGGCGCTGATCCACGCCGCGACCATGGTGACCGCGGGCATCTTCATGGTGGCGCGCATGTCGCCGCTGTTCGAGCTGTCGCGAGACGGCGCTGTCGGTCGTGCTGGTCATCGGCGCGCATCACCGCGTTCTTCATGGCGCTGATCGCGCATCGTCGCAGTACGACATCAAGCGCGTGGTCGCGTACTCGACGCTGTCGCAGCTCGGCTACATGACCGTGGCGCTCGGCGCCTCGGCCTACTCGGCGGCGATCTTCCACCTGATGACGCACGCCTTCTTCAAGGCGCTGCTGTTCCTCGGCGCCGGCTCGGTGATCATCGCGCATGCACCACGAGCAGGACATGCGCACGCATGGGCGGCCTGCAGAAGTACATGCCGATCACCTACTGGACGCTGCTGATCGGCGCGCTCGCGCTGCGCCGGCATCCCGCCGTTCGCCGGCTTCTTCTCGAAGGACGCGATCATCGAGGCGGTGCACCTGTCGACGCACGCCGGGCGCGACGCTTCGCCTACCTGTGCGTGCTGGTCGTGCGTGTTCGTCACCGCGACCTACACGCTTCCGCCTGGTGTTCATGGCGTTCCACGGCGAGGAGCGCTTCGGACGCGCGACGCATCACGCGCCGCACGAAGTCGCCGGCGGTGGTCACCGTGCCGCTGGTGCTGCTCGCGATTCCGTCGGTCGGCGCGGGCTGGCTGATCGGCCAGGTGCGTGTTCGGCGACTACTTCGGCGACTCGATCAGTCCTGCCGGAGCACGCGCGTCGAGGAGATGGCACGGAATTCCACGGCGTCGTGCGCTGCATCGCTGCACGGCTTCACAGCGCTGCCGTTCTGGCTGGCGCTCGCCGGGCATCGCGACGGCCTGGTACCTGTACATCGTGCAGCACGCGACCTGCCGAAGAAGATCGCGATGGCGCTTCGGCCTGCTCTACGCGCTGGTCGAGCGCAAGTACGGCTTCGACGAGCTCTACGCGTGGCTGTTCGCCGGCGGCGCGCGCGCGGTCGGCACCGGCCTGTGGAAGGGCGGCGACCAGCGCGCGTGATCGACGGCGTGATGGTGAACGGCTCGGCGCGCCTGGTCGGCTGGTTCTCGGGCGTGATGCGGCTGCTGCAGACCGGCTTCATCTACCAGTACGCCTTCGCGATGATCTTCGGCGTCCTGCGCGCTGCTGACCTGGTGCTCGTCGCTCGGTACCAGGCTGACTGATGCCGCTGACCGTGCTGCTGCTAGCCTCGCGATCTGGGTCCCGATCGCCGCCGGCCTGCTGGTGCTCGCTGCCGGCGGCGACGACGCAGCGCGCCGCTGCAGCGCGCGCTCGCGCTGGTCGGCGCGCGTCGCTCGGCTTCCTGGTGACGATCCCGCTCTGGACCGGCTTCGACCGCGCGACGCGCGGCATGCAGTTCGTCGAGCTGCGCGCCTGGATCCCGCGCTTCAACATCAACTACCACCTCGGCGTGGACGGCATCTCGATGCTGTTCATCCTGCTGAACAGCTTCATCACGCCGCTGGTGGTGATCGCCGGCTGGACGGTGATCGAGACGCGCGTCGGCGCAGTACATGGCGCGCGTTCCTGATCCTGTCGGGCCTGCTGAACGGCGTGTTCTGCGGCGCTCGACGCGCGTGCTGTTCTACGTGTTCTTCGAGGCGACGCTGATCCCGATGTTCATCATCATCGGCGTCTGGGGCGGCGCCGAACCGCGTCTACGCGGCGGTCAAGTTCTTCCTCTACACGCTGCTTCGGCTCGCTGCTGATGCTGGTCGCGCTGCTCTACCTGTACAACAAGTCGGGCGGCAGCTTCGCGATCCTCGACTGGCACAAGCTGCCGCTGCCGCTGCACGCGCAGATGCTGCTGTTCTTCGGCTTCCTGCTCGCCTTCGCGGTCAAGGTGCCGATGTGGCCGGTGCACACCTGGCTGCCGGACGCGCACGTCGAGGCGCCGACCGGCGGCTCGGTGGTGCTGGCGGCGATCCTGCTGAAGCTCGGCGCCTACGGCTTCATCCGCTTCACGCTGCCGATCCTGCCGGACGCGCTCGCGCGACCTCGCCTGGCTCGATGATCGCGCTGTCGCTGATCGCGGTGGTCTACATCGGCCTGGTGGCGCTGGTGCAGACCGACATGAAGAAGCTGATCGCCTACTCGTCGATCTCGCACATGGGCTTCGTGACGCTCGGCTTCTTCATCTTCAACGCCTACGGCGTCGAAGGGCGCGCTGGTGCAGATGATCTCGCACGGCTTCGTCTCGGCGGCGCATGTTCCTCTGCGTCGGCGTGATGTACGACCGCATGCACATCGCGCGACGATCGCCGACTACGGCGGCGTGGTGAACACCATGCCGAAGTTCGCCGCGCTGATGATGCTGTTCGCCATGGCCAACTGCGGCCTGCCGGCGACCAGCGGCTTCGTCGGCGAGTTCATGGTGATCATGGGCGCGATGAAGGCGAACTTCTGGCTCGCGTTCGCCGCCGCCACCACGCTGGTCTTCGGCGCGGCCTACACGCTGTGGATGTACAAGCGCGTGATCTTCGGCGCGGTCGGCGAACGACCATGTCGCGGCGCTGAAGGACCTGAACGCGCGAGAATTGCTGGTGCTGGGCGCTGCTCGCGGTCGCGGTGCTCTGCGATGGGCATCTACCCGCTGCCGTTCACCGAGGTGATGCACGCCTCGGTCAACGAGCTGCTGCGCCACGTCGCGCTGCCCAAGCTATGACACTGGACCGACCATCGTCAACTCACATCGCCGGCGCTGCCGGAGATCGCTGCTGCTGGCGGCGCGTGCGTGCTGCTGCTGATCGTCGACCTGCTCGTGAAGAGCGAGCGCCGCGCGGCAGCTTCTGCGCTCGCGCAGTGCGTGCTGCTCGCCTGCGCGCTGGCGACGCTGTTCGTGCAGTCGGCGACCGGCACGCGCGCGCTGTACGCTGTTCAACGGGCTGTTCGTCGCCGACGCTGATGGCGCAACGTGCTCGAAGCTCGCGCGCCTACGCGGCGGTGTCGGCGGCGCTCGTCTACTCGCGCGCAGTACCTGCTCGACCGCGGCCTGCTGCGCGGCGAGTTCGTCACGCTGCTGCTGTTCGCGCTGCTCGGCATGATGGTGATGATCAGCGCCAACAGCTTCCTCACGCTGTACCTCGGCCTCGAGCTGATGTCGCTGTGCCTGTACGCGATGGTGGCGCTGAACCGCGACTCGGCGCGTCGCCACCGAGGCGGCGATGAAGTACTTCGTGCTCGGGCGCGCTCGCCTCGGGCCTGCTGCTCTACGGCATGTCGATGATCTACGGCGCCACCGGCACGCTCGACATCAGCGAGGTCGCGCAGCAGATCGCTCGCTGTCGAGCACGGCCGACCAGCAGCGTTCCTGGTCTTCGGCCTGGTGTTCGTCGTCGCCGGCATCGCCTTCAAGCTCGGCGTGGTGCCGTTCCACATGTGGATCCCGGACGTCTACCACGGCGCGCCGACGCGCGGTGACGCTGGTGATCGGCACCGCGCCGAAGCTCGCCGCGTTCGCGCATGGCGATGCGCGCTGCTGGTCGAACGGCGCTGCTCGACCTGGCGCACGACTGGCAGCAGATGCTGATGATCGCTGTCGGTGCTGTCGATGGCGCTCGGCAACATCGCCGCCATCGCGCAGACCAACCTCAAGCGCATGCTCGCCTATTCGACCATCGCGCACATGGGCTTCATGCTGCTCGGCCTGCTGTCCGGCGTGGTCGGCGGCAACTGGCTGAACGCGGCCGACGCCTACAGCGCGGCGATGTTCTACATCGATCGTCTACGTGCTGATGATCGCTCGGCGCCTTCGGCATGCTGCTGTTCCTGTCGCGCGAGGGCTTCGAGTGCCGAGAACCTCGACGACTTCAAGGGCCTGAACCAGCGCAGCCCGTGGTACGCGTTCATGATGCTGCTCGCTGATGTTCTCGCTCGCCGGCGTGCCGCCGACGGTGGGCTTCTACGCCAAGCTGGCGGTGCTGTCGGCGGCGCGTCGACGCCGGGCCAGATCTGGCTCGCGGTGGTCGCGGTGCTGTTCTCGCTGATCGGCGCGTTCTACTACCTGCGCATCGTCAAGCTGATGTACTTCGACGAGCCGGAGCGACGCCGCGCCGTTCGCCGGCCAGCGCCGACATGCGGCGTGCTGCTGTCGGCGAACGGCCTCGCGCTGCTCGCGCTCGGCATCCTGCCGCAGCCGCTGATGTCGCTCTGCTTCGTCGCCATCAAGAGCCTGTGAGCGGCAGCGACCCGCTGCAGAGCAATGCAATCGTCCGAAAGGAGCCAAATGAAGGGGTAGATTCACCGAGCGCTTCGTCTCCGGCGAGGAGGTGTACGCTGGTGGCTTCCCGCAGTGCATCGCGATCGCGTGCGCACTGCCCGACGGCAGCCAGACTCGCGCGAGTACATCCGTCATCCGGGCGCGGTCGGCGATCGTCGCGCTGCTCGACGATGGAAAGGTCACTGCTCGGCGCCAGCACCGCTACCCGCACCGCCGCGACTTCATCGAGATCCCGGCCGGCAAGCTCGACCCGGACGAGACCCGCGCTCGAAACCGGAAAGCGCGGAGCTGCTGGAGGAGACCGGCTACGTCGGCGCGCGAAGTGGCAGAAGCTCGGCGTGATCCGCCAACGCGTGATCGCGTGATGCCTGACGAGGCGCTTATCGAGCTGTGGCGCCGCCACCGACCTGACGCGGCCGCGCGACGGGAGCTCGACGAGTGGCGAATTCCTGGCAGCGATGAACGTGCCGCTTGCCGAGAGCGCTCACTGTGACGCGCGATTGGCCGGATCACCGCGACGTGGAAGACGGTCGTCGGGTTGGGGTGGGCGGAGCTCGCTCTGCGCGCTAGGCGATAGCAATACGTAACTTG
>ERZ1370068.1484-contig-11382_pt1 | contig 28377 bp, 29 predicted proteins | sample MGYA00561227_ERZ1370068 | MGnify/ENA primary metagenome ERZ1370068 (study PRJEB38410, sample SAMEA6850437) | metagenome | study: Metagenomic assessment of the ecological functions of the soil: analysis of the soil microbiota associated with the...
TATAATCGCGCTTTACCACCACGGCATTCGCACACGTGCGGCTGCCGAACGCAATGACCAAGTTCGTCTTCGTCACCGGCGGCGTGGTGTCCTCGCTGGGCAAGGGCATCGCTTCTGCGTCCCTCGCCGCGATCCTCGAATCGCGGGGCCTCAAAGTCACCCTCGTCAAGCTCGATCCGTACCTCAACGTCGATCCGGGCACGATGTCGCCGTTCCAGCACGGCGAGGTGTTCGTCACCGACGACGGCGCCGAGACCGACCTCGACCTCGGCCACTACGAGCGCTTCATCACCACCCGGATGAAGCGCACCAACAACTTCACCACCGGCCAGATCTACAAGAGCGTGCTCGAGAAGGAGCGCCGCGGCGACTATCTCGGCAAGACCGTGCAGGTGATCCCGCACGTCACCAACGAGATCCAGGAGTTCGTCCGCCGCGGCGCCGCTCGGCGACGAGGTCGACGTCGCGATCGTCGAGATCGGCGGCACCGTCGGCGACATCGAGTCGCTGCCCTTCCTCGAGGCGGTGCGCCAGATGAGCCTGAAGATGGGGCCGGGCAACTGCGCCTTCCTCCACCTCACGCTGGTGCCGTGGATCCCCGCCGCCGGCGAGCTGAAGACCAAGCCCACCCAGCACAGCGTGCAGAAGCTGCGCGAGATCGGCATCATGCCGGACGCCCTGCTCTGCCGCGCCGACCGGCCGATCCCCGACGAGGAGCGTGCCAAGATCTCGCTGTTCGCCAACGTCCACGAGTTCGGCGTGATCTCGGTCTGGGACGTCGACACGATCTACAAGGTGCCGCGCATGCTGCACGCGCAGGGGCTCGACGAGCTGATCTGCGCCAAGCTGCAGCTGCACACCAAGCCGGCCAACCTGGCGCCGCTGGGACAAGCTGGTCGACGAGGTCGAGCATCCCGCAGCACGAGGTGACGATCGCGATGTGCGGCAAGTACGTCGAGCTCTCGGACTCGTACAAGTCGCTCAACGAGGCGCTGCGCCACGCCGGCATCCACAACCACGCGCGGGTCAAGATCGAGTACGATCGACTCGGAGGACATCACCGCCACGCAACGTCGCGCAACCTCGGCGCGCTTCGACGCGATCCTCGTCCCCGGCGGCTTCGGCAAGCGCGGCGTCGAGGGCAAGATCCTCGCCGCCCAGTTCGCGCGCGAGAAGAAGATCCCCTACCTGGGCATCTGCCTCGGCATGCAGGTGGCGACGATCGAGTACGCGCGCCACAAGGCCGGCCTCGCCGGCGCCAACAGCACCGAGTTCGATCCGCAGGCCGAGCATCCGGTGATCGCGCTGATCGACGAATGGGAAGACCGCGACGGCTCGATGCAGAAGCGCACCGCCCAGTCCGACCTCGGCGGCACCGATGCGCCTGGGCGCACAGAGCTCCGACGTCAAGCCGGGCACGCTGGCGCACGAGATCTACGGCAACGTCGTCACCGAGCGCCATCGGCACCGCTACGAGGCCAACGAGAACTACCTCGACCGGCTGACCGAGGCCGGCCTCGTGATCTCGGCGCATCACCCAGCGCGAGAAGCTGACCGAGATCGTCGAGCTGCCGAAGAGCGTGCACCCGTGGTTCATCGGCGTGCAGTTCCACCCCGAGTTCAAGTCGACGCCGTGGGGCGGCCATCCGCTCTTCAAGTCCTTCATCCACGCCGCGCTCGAGCACCAGGCCGCGCGCAGCGAGAAGGTCGCCGCGTGAAGGTGCCCAGCCATGAAGCTCTGCGGCTTCGACGCCGGGCTCGAGCATCCCGCTGTTCCTGATCGCCGGCCCGTGCGTCGTCGAGTCCGAGCAGCTGCAGATCGACGTCGCCGGGCCACCTGAAGGAAATCACCGACCGCGCTCGGCGTGCCCTTCATCTTCAAGTCGAGCTACGACAAGGCCAACCGCTCGAGCGGCACGTCGTTTCGCGGCCCCGGCATCGACAAGGGCCTCGAGATCCTCGCCAAGGTGAAGCAGCGTGCTCGGCGTGCCGGTGATCACCGACGTGCACCGCGAGGACGAGATCGCCGCCGCGGCCGCGGTCGTCGACGCGCTGCAGACGCCGGCCTTCCTGTGCCGCCAGACCGACTTCATCCGCGCCGTGGCGCAGAGCGGCAAGCCGGTCAACATCAAGAAGGGCCAGTTCCTCGCGCCCCACGACATGAAGAACGTGCTCGACAAGGCCCGCGCCGCGCGCGCGCGAGAAGGGCCTCTCGGAAGACCGCTTCATGGCCTGCGAGCGCGGCGCGAGCTTCGGCTACAACAACCTCGTCTCCGACATGCGCTCGCCTGGCGATCATGCGCGAGACCGGCGCGCCGGTGGTCTTCGACGCCACCCACTCGGTGCAGCTGCCCGGCGGCCAGGGCACCTCCTCGGGCGGCCAGCGCGAGTTCGTGCCGGTGCTGGCGCGCGCCGCGGTCGCGGTCGGCGTCGCCGGGCGTGTTCATGGAAACCCATCCCGACCCGGCGAAGGCGCTCTCCGACGGCCCGAACGCGGTGCCGCTCAAGCACATGAAGCGCGCTGCTCGAGCAGCTCGTCGCGCTCGACCGCGTCAGCCAAATCGCAGCGCGTTTCCTCGAGAACGAGTTCGCCGCCTACTGAATCATTTCAAGGACAAGAATGAGCGCCATCGTCGACATCGTCGGCCGGGAAATCCTGGACAGCCGCGGCAACCCCACGGTCGAATGCGACGTGCTGCTCGAATCGGGCACGATGGGCCGCGCGGCCGTGCCCTCGGGCGCATCGACCGGCTCGCGCGAGGCGATCGAGGCTGCGCGACGGCGACGCCGCGCGCTACGGCGGCAAGGGCGTGCTGCAAGGCGGTCGAGCACATCAACACCGAGATGAGCGAGGCCGTGCTCGGCCTCGACTCGAGCGAGCAGGCCTTCCTCGACCGCACCCTGATCGACCTCGACGGCACCGAGAACAAGAGCCGCCTCGGCGCCAACGCGACGCTCGCCGTCAGCATGGCGGTGGCGCGTGCCGCCGCCGAGGAGTCGGGCCTGCCGCTGTACCGCTACTTCGGCGGCTCGGGGCGATGCAGATGCCGGTGCCGATGATGAACGTCGTCAACGGCGGCGCGCACGCGAACAACAACCTCGACCTGCAGGAGTTCATGATCATCCCGGTCGGCGCGCCCTCGTTTCGCGAGGCGATGCGCTACGGCGCCGAGGTGTTCCACGCGCTGAAGAAGATCATCGACGGCCGCGGCATGAGCACCGCGGTCGGCGACGAGGGCGGGTTCGCGCCGAGCGTCGCCAGCCACGAGGCCGCGATCCAGATGATCCTCGAGGCGATCGAGAAGGCCGGCTACACAGCCGGGCGCGCAGATCGCGATCGGCCTCGACTGCGCCGCCAGCGAGTTCTACAAGGAAGGCCAGTACCGTCTCGACGGCGAAGGCCTGACGCTGGCCCCGGCCGAGTGGATCGACACGCTCGCGAGCTGGGTCGGCAAGTACCCGATCATCTCGATCGAGGACGGCATGGCACGAAGGCGACTGGGACGGCTGGAAGCTGCTCAACGACCGGCTCGGCAGCCGAAGGTGCAGCTCGTCGGCGACGACCTGTTCGTCACCAACACCAAGATCCTGAAGGAAGGCATCCGGCAAGAACGTTGCCAATTCGATCCTGATCAAGATCAACCAGATCGGCACCCTGACCGAGACCTTCGCCGCGATCGAGATGGCCAAGCGCGCCGGCTGGACCTCGGTGATCAGCCACCGCTCGGGCGAGACCGAAGACGCGACCATCGCCGACATCGCCGTCGGCACGAACGCCGGGCAGATCAAGACCGGCTCGCTCAGCCGCTCCGACCGGATGGCCAAGTACAACCAGCTGCTGCGCATCGAGGAAGACCTGGGCGACGTCGCCGCCTATCCGGGCCGCGCCGCGTTCCGCCAACTGCGACCTGTGAGCTGCTCGCCCCGGCGCCGCGGCGGAGAGACTGACGTGCGCATCGTCACCCTCGCCCTCGCGCTGCTGCTCGCGCTGGTGCACGTCGAGCTCTGGTTCGGCAAGGGCGGCGTGCCGCGCATGATCGAGCTGCAGGGCAAGCTCGAGGCGCAGCAGGCGACCAACGAGGCGGCGCGGCACCGCAACGCCGCTGCTCGCGGCCGAGGTCAACGACCTCAAGGAAGGCCTCGAGATGGTCGAGGAGAAGGCCCGCCTCGAGCTCGGCATGATCAAGCCCGACGAGATCTTCGTCCAGCTCTCGACGCCGAGGCGTTGAACGGTTCCTCCGGCTGGCTGGACGCGGCGACGCCGCTGTTCGCGACGCGCCTTCGTCTTCCAGGGCGCGCCGATCACCTGGCTCGAGATCCTCGCCTTCGTGCCTGGCGATCGCGATGGTCGGTCTGCAACATCCGCGTCAACGTCCTCGGCTGGCCGCTGGCGATCGCCAGCTCGCTGCTCTACTTCCTGCTGTTCTGGAACAGCCGGCTCTACGGCGACGCGTCGCTGCAGACTCTTCTTCGCCGCGGTCGCCGGCTGGGGCTGGTGGCAATGGCTGCGCGGCACCGACGCGCAGGACGCGCCCTGCGCGTGCGCACGCTCGGCGGCCAGCGGCCGCTGGATCGCGCTTGCCGCGCTCGCCGCTCGCCTGGCCGGCGACGGGCCTCTTCCTCCGCCGCTTCACCGACACCGACGTGCCCTGGTGGGACGCGTTCCCGACCGCGGCGAGCGTGCTCGGCCAGTGGCTGCTCGGCCGCAAGTACGTCGAGAACTGGCCGGTCTGGATCGTCGTCAACGTCGTCGCCGTCGGCGCTGTTCGCCTACAAGGGGCTGTGGCTGACGGTCGTGCTCTACGTCGATCTTCGTGGCGATGTCGTTGCTCGGCTGGCGCAGCCTGGCGGCACAAGCTCGCGGCGACAGGCGCGGCGGCATGAGCCGCGGCCTTCGTCGTCGCCCTGCTCGGCGCCGAGAGCACCGGCAAGACCACGCTCGCCGGCGCGAGCTCGGCCATGCGCTCGCGCCGACGGTCACCGGACGTCGCCGTCGTCGGCGAGGTGCTTGCGCGAGTTCTGCGACCGCGACGCGCGCACGCCGCGGCGCGACGAGCAGGCGGCGATCGCCGCGAGCAGACGCGCGCGCATCGCCGCGGCCGCGGCAGGCGCCGAGGTCGTCGTCGCCGACACCACCGCGCTGATGATCGCGGTCTACAGCGACCTCGTGTTCGGCGACACCAGCCTCTACGCCAGCCGCCGAGGCGGCGCAGCGACGCTACGACCTGACGCTCGCTGACCGCGCTCGACCTGCCGTGGCAGGCCGACGGCCTGCAGCGCGACGGCGCGCACGTGCGCGAGCCGGTCGACCGGCGGATGCCGCGCCGCCGCTGCGCGCGGCCGGCGTCGCCTTCGAGCCGGTCGTCGGGCGGTCGGCGGCGCGCGGCTCCGAGGCCGCGCTGCGCCGCGGTGGCCCGCGCCGCTTGCCGCCGAGCGCCTGAGCCTCAGGCGGCGCGCGCCGAGGCGCACGATGACGACGACGAAGATGCCGAGCACGAGGTTGATCGCCACCTCCCAGCGGATCGCGCCGAGCGCCGCGCCGGCGTCGGGCCAGGCCTCGGCCGCCAGCGCCGCGCTCGACCGGCGACAGCAGGAGCCGGACGTGGCAGGAACACCGCCAGCATGACGAAGAAGAGCGCCGACCATGGCGTACCAGTCGAGCGGCATGTTGAATGCCAGGCCGGCGGCGGCGCGGTCGCGCCAGGCCATGACGATCATCGCCACACCGCTGAGGAAGATGACCAGCACCGCCAGGCGCGACGATGCGCAGGAAGCGGCGCAGCGTCGCGTGCATCAGCCGTCACCCGCGGCGGCGCCTCCGAGCACCTCGTGCACGGCCGGCCGCAGGCAGATCAGCATGAAGAACATGCCGCCGACCCAGGCGATGACGGCAAGCAGGTGGACGGCTTTCAGCGATGGCGTAAAGCACAGGAGATCTCCGTTCGGCGCGGCAGAGTTCGCGCATTGTCCGTTCGCCGAGACGGTCGCCGAATTGCCACCGACCCGTACAAAGCGCGGTATCGTCGTTCGAGACACCGGCATCGGTGAGCGGAGGCGCGACGGAATGACGAAGCTCTGCTCGGTGTGCGGCACCGAAAACAGGGAGGAGGCCCAGTTCTGCCGGTCATGCGGCACCGCCTTTCCGCCACCCGCGCCCGCATTCGAGGACGAATCGCAGCTCGGCACCGGCATCACCTGCGACGAGTGCAGCTTCCAGAACAAGCCGGGCGTGCGCTATTGCGCCAATTGCGGCGTGAGCCTGCTCGGCACGGTGATCGTGCCCCGCGGCCGTGCCGCCGCCTCGCCGCCCGATCCCTACGCCGGCACCAGCCCGCCGCCGATCAGCTATCCGTCCTATGCGCCGGTCGCGCCGTACCCGCCGCCGCCGGTCGAGCGCTCGAGCTATCCGCCGGTGGCCGGAGCGTCGTACGCCGCGCCGCCTGCCTATCCACCGGCCTACAACGATCCGCTCGGCCCCACGGAAATCTCCGACCCGGCCGCGGCCGCGCGGCGGCTACGCCAGCATCGAGGCCCGCGACGACGACGCAGCCGGCCTCGGCACCGGCCGCGACCGTTCCCGCGTTCGCCGCTCCGGCCCCGAACCGCGCGCCGCTGATCCATCGGTGTCGTGGTGGCGCTGCTGGTCGCCGGCGCGCTGCGGCGGCATGGTGGTTCATGCGCGCGCTCGGGCACGCCGGCTCCGCAAGCTGCCGCTTCGGCGGTGCCGATGGCGGCGCCGGCGCCGAGCAGTCGTCGAGCCCGCGGCGTCGGCCCGTCGCCGCACCGCCCGCGTCGGCACCTGAAGTGGCGGTCGCACCGCCGCCGGCGCCTGCGGCCTCGCCGGTCGAGACGGCGACCACGGCGCCAGTGGTCGAAGCCGGCCGCGCCGTCGGCCTCGGACATCGAGGCGCAACGCATCGCCGCCGAGAAGAAGCGTGAGCGCGACGCCAAGGCAAGGCCGAGCGCGACGCCAAGGCCAAGGCGCTCGCCGAGCAGCAGCAACAGCAGGCGGCCGCGGCGCAGCGTGCCGCCGAGCAGGAAGCGGCCCGGCGTCGTGCCGAGGAAGCGGCGCGCGCCCGACCGGCCCCGCCGCCGCCGGTCGCGCCGCCGCCGGTGCAGGCGCGCGGCGTGCAGCAGATCTGTGCGGGTCGCGGCATGATCGCCGAATCGATGTGCCAGTCGCTCGAATGCGGCAAACCGGAGCACGCCAACGAGCCGCTCTGCAAGCAGATCAAGGAAAGGAAGACGCGCCGCCGAGGCAGTTGACCGAGTTGGCACAAGCGGCGAACGGATACGCCGCAACGAGCCGCGCAGCCGCACGAGGAGAACCCATGTCGTCAATCCGGCAGAAACCGCTCCGCTGCCCAGCCGGAATCTCGGCCACCGCGTTCTCGAGCCTGTTCGGCGCGATCAACGGGCTGCGCAACCGCGCGCCGCCTGATCGCGATGATGGGCTGCACTCGGTCGGCGGCGTCCTGCGTCGCCGGCCTGCTGCGTCGCGAGATGGGATCGCTCTTCATGGCCTTCCTCGGCGTCCTGGTCTGGATCGTCGCGATCGGCACCGGGCGTCAACGCCGCGGGGCTGCTGCACATGGACCACGCGCGCGGCATCTCGCCGCGCAGCACCGTCGATGCGCTCGTCTACGGCCTGATGTGCATTCCCAAGCTGATCGCCCTCGGGCATCCTGCTGTTCCTGGTCGAGCTCGCGGTCTTCATCGTGATCGCGCTCGCTGCTCTTCATCTGCAAGATCCGTTCCTCGGGCCGGTGCTGTTCACCGGTCGTCCTTCCCGGTCTCGGTGGTCGTCGCCGGCATCACGGTGCGTCGGCCTCTTCCTCTGCATGGCTGCTGTCGCTGCCGGCGATCTGGCAGGGCGCGACGATCATGCGCGCCCTGCGCGCAGACGCTGGCGATCGCGCAGCAGCCGGATCGTCGAGGCGATCCTCCTGCTTGCGGTCGTCTGGCTGCTCGCCTTCGTCGGTCGGCGCTGATCGTCTTCGGCGTGCTCGCCGCCGGACTGCGTACCGACGCTCGGCCTGTCCGCCGTCGATCGTCGGCTTCGGCGACCTCGGCTCGGTGATGGGCGGCATGGGCGGCATGGGTGGGATGGGCGGCATGGGGGCATGGGCGGCGGTGGCGGCGCGCTGGCCATGCGTCGCCGGCGGCATCGGCCTCGGCGTGCTCTGGGCGGTCGCCGCGTCGCTGGTCAGGCCAGGTCTACCTGCTCGGCCTCTGCCTGGTCTACCTGCGCGTCACCGAGGGCCTCGACCTCAGCGCCACCGGAGGCGGCGCTGCGGCGACGCTCGACGAGGCGCGCAACCGCGCCAGCCGAGCTCGGCGAGAAGCGCGCGCCGCGGCGCACCAGCGCCGCGCCGTCGCCGACGCCGCCGGCGGGGATGCACGCGCCGTCCTACGCCCCGCCAACGCCGATGCAGCCGCCCTACAACCCCGCCGGCGCTGGCTGCGCAGCGGCCGCGCGCCGCGTTCGCGATCGCGCCCGATCGCCGACTGCCGTGCCGCCGGCCTACGCGCCGCCGTCGGCCTACGCAGCCACGCCCGCGGCATCGACCGACATCGACCTGTCGTTCGACGACCTGCCCGCGCCGCCGCCGGACGCCGCCGGCGGTGACCACCATTCGCCGCCTGCATACTCGCCGCCCGCCTACGTGCCGCCGCCGGCGCAGCCGCCGCGCCGCTGCCGGCGATGCCGGCGGCGTCGACCTGCCCGCAGTGCCTGTCGCCGGTCACCGGCGAAGACGTCTTCTGCGGCGTCTGCGGCTACCGCCTGAAATGAGCCGATCCCTCGTCGGCGCCGGCCGAGCATGAATGCGCAGCGACTTCGAGGCCGCGCAAGCGGCGCTGGTCGCGGCCGCGGCGCGGCGCGCGCGCGATCGCCGAGTGCCCGCCCGCGCTGGCGGCCGGGCGATCTCGCCGAGGCCTATCGCCTGCAGGCGGCGGTCATCGCCGAGCTCGGCGGCGGCGGCCGGCTGGAAGATCGCCGCGATCACACGCCGAGCAGCGGCGCACCCTGGGCGTGCCGCAGCCGATCGCCTCGGCGCTTCCGCTGGCGATGCTGCACGACGCGCAGCATCCGACCGGCGTCGCTTCGTTTCGCCGACTTCATCGCGCCGAAGATCGAGTGCGAGATCGCGCTTCCAGCTGCGCCGCGACCTGCCGCCGCGACCGAGCGAGCCGTACTCGCGCGCCGAGGTCGCGCGCGGCGATCGCGGCGATGCGCCTGGCGATCGAGATCGTCGATCCGCGCTGGCCGCGCGGGCAGCGGCACGCTGGCCGAGCTCGCCGACGGCTTCAGCAACGGCGCCCTGGTCGCCGGGCCGCGCTTCGACGACTGGCAGGAGCATCGCCTTCGCCGAGGTCGACATCGTCCTGACCGCCGCCGCGCCGGGCCGGCCGGCACCGGAGCTGGCGCTCGGCAGCGCCCGCGCGATCCTCGACGGCGACCCGTTCGCCACGGTCGTGATGCTCGCCAATGCGCCAGCCGGAGGGCAGCCCGGGCCTGCGCGCCGGCGACATCGTCACCACCGGCAGCTGCACCGGCGCGCCGCGTGTTCCCGGTCCCGGCCTCTACCGCGCCGAGTTCAGCGACCTCGGCGCCGGTCGAGCTGCGCTTCGAATAGCGCCGCTCAGCCGATCTTCGTCAGCCCGGCGCGAAAGCGCCTGGCGTTGCCGACGTAGTGCGCGGCGATCTGGCGCAGGCCTTCGATCTGCGTCGGCGCTCATGGTGCGCACCGCGACCGCGGGCGAGCCCATGATCAGCGAGCCGTCCGGGAAACTCCTTGCCCTCGGTGACGAGCGAGCGCGCGCCGACCAGGCAGCGCTTGCCGATGCGCGCATGGTTGAGGACGACCGCGCCGATGCCGATCAGCGAGCCGTCGCCGACGCTGCAGCCGTGCAGCATCACCAGGTGGCCGATCGAGACGTCGTCGCCGAGGGTCGCCGGCACGCCCTCGTCGGCGTGGATCACGCTGCCGTCCTGCACGTTCGATGCGCCGGCCGATCTGCAGCAGCGCGCTGTCGCCGCGCAGGATCGCGCCGAACCAGACGCTCGCGTCCTCCGCCGAGCTCGACGTCGCCGACCACGGTCGCGTTGTCGGCGACCCAGGCGCCGGCGTGAAGTCCGGGGAACGCGATCGTCGAGACGGTAGATGGCCATCGGTCCGATTCTAGGAGGCGGTGCCAACACGCAATCGGCGCGGCCGTCAAGGATCGCCGCGGCGCGCTCGTCGGCAAAAATATCCTCTAGCTTCCCACCCCGCCATGGCCTCGCCGTCGTTCGCCCTGACCAAGATCCAGGCACCGCGTCCCCGCGCCGGCCTGGTTCGACGCGAGTCGCTGGAGCAGCGCCTGGTCGACGCGGCCCTCGCCAAGCGCCTGGTGCTGCTCGCGGCGCCGGCCGGGTTCGGCAAGACCGCCGCCCTCACCGGCCTGATCTCCCGGCTCGCCGGCCGGGCCGCCGTCGCCTGGGTCGCGGTCGATTCCGACGACGACCCGCTCGGCTTGCTCGCCTGCCTCTGCGCCGCGCTCGAGCCCCTCGACCCGCCGTGGCGCACCGATCCGGAAGCCCTGGTGGCCATGGCCGGCGGCAGCCGCAGCGATCGCCGCATGGTGATCCAGCGAGCTGCTCAACACCCTGGCCGCCTGCGAGGTCGAGCGCGGCCTGATCGTCGTCGACGACGCGCACCGGATCCGCGACCCGGCGGTGTTCGAGTTTCTCGACCTGCTGCTCGAGCGGCTGCCGCCGCAGTGGGGCGTGGTCCTGTCCACCCGGACCGAGCCGCCGCTGGCGCTGCCGCGGCTGCGCGCCCACGACGAGCTGGCGGAGTTCCGCGAGCGCGACCTGCGCTTCGACCTCGACGAGGTGCGCGCCCTGCTGCCGCAGCTGCCGGCGCATGTCGATCCGGCCTCGACCAGCCGGCGCCTGCTCGAGCGCACCCAGGGCTGGGCGGTGGGCCTGCGCCTGGCGGTGAACAGCCTGGCCGCGAGCCCGGCCGATGCCGCCATCGACCGGCGCCAGGCCGGCGTCGCCGACAGCAGCAGCGACCGCCATGTCTTCGACTACCTGCTCGCCGAGGTGCTGAGCGCGATGCCGCCCGAGCTGCGCGCCTTTCTCCTGCGCTGCTCGGTGCTGAGCGAGCTGAGCTCGGGGCGCTGCGCCGCCGTCGCCGCCGACTCCCGGGCGGCGCACTGGCTCGAGGAGATCGAGCGCCGCGGCCTGTTCGTCTCGGTCCTCGAAGGACCGGAGCCGACGCTGCGCCTGCACGACCTGTTCCGCGATTTCCTCCAGGATCGCCTCCGCCGCGAGATGCCGGACGAGCTGCCCGAGCTGCACCGCCGCGCCGCTGCCGGCGAGCCCGACCTGGTGCGCCGGATCGGCTACCGGATCCGCGCCGGCGACTGGACCGAGGCCGAGGTCGAGCTCGCGGAAGCCGGCGGCCGGATCATCACCACGGTGGGCGCCGCGCCGGTGCTGCGTCTCCTGGACCAGTTTCCGCCGCCGCTGCATGCGCGCTCCGGCCGGCTCGCGCACATCCGCTGCCTCTGCGCCTGGGCCCGCTGGGACTGGCCGAACATGCGCGAGGCCGCCGAGCGGGCGCGCCGCGCCTACGAGAGCAGCGGCGACCGGCTGGGCGCCTGGCGCGCCGGGCTCTACGAGGCGATCTCGTACGGCAGCTTCGGCTTCACCGACGAGGCTCGCCAGCGGGTCGACGCGCCGCCGCCCGAGCCGCTCGGCATCGACGACCGCGCCTTCCTGGCGATGACGCGCACCTACCAGACCTTCGACGAGGGCCGGCTCGACGTGCTCGGGCAGCGCTACGGCGAGGTCATCGATGCGCTCGAGTCGAGCACCAACATCCCGCTCTGGTACCACTGCGTGCCGCGCAGCATGCAGTGCGGCATGCCCGGCATGGACCGGCCGCTCGCCCGCTTCGCCGCCGGCGCGCTGCGCGTGCTTCCGGAGATGCCGACGCCGCTGCGGGCGCTCGCCCTGGCGCTGCGCGGCTGGGAAGAGCTCTCGGCGGGCAAGCTCGCGGTCGCCGCGGCGTCGGTGGAGCTCGCCGATTCGGACGCCCGCTGGCTCGGTCCGCCGCCCAACGTCCGCGTCTTCGTCTACGCCGTGCTGCCGATCCTGCACGCGCTCCACGGCCGGGCGGCCGAAGCGCGCAGCGCGCTCGACGAGCTGATGAAGACCTTCGACGATCCGGACGTGGGCTACCGGCCCGGCTCGTTCGTCCACGTCTACTACTGCCTGCACCGGGTGCGCATCGCCGACCTGCTCGGCGACGTCGAGCTCGGCGCGCGCCCTGCTCGCGCGAGGTGCCCGACGATCCGCAGCCGCTGAACGAGACGATGCGCCGCGTCCTGGTCAGCCACCGCGCCGCCGCGAGGGCGCGACTCGCCGCCCACGACGGCCGCGCCGACGAGGCGATCGCCGCCTACGCCGAGGCCCTCGCCGACGCCGATGCGCTCAGCGTCTACGCCCAGACCACCGAAGTGCGGCTGCGCCTCGCGCTCTTGCTCTCGGCCTCGGTCGCGTCGCCGACGCGGCGGCGTCGGTCGAGCAGGCCCTGGCCGCGACCGCTCGCGAGGGCCAGCCCGGCGCCGGCGTGCTGATGCTCGGTGCGGCGAAGCTGCTGCGCGCTCGCCGGCGCCGATTGGCAGAGGCGGCTCGCCGCAGCGACGACCGCGACCCTTCGCACCTGGGCGACGCTGCTCCCGGAGACGGCACCGGCAGCGTCACGCCGCGCCGGGATCGCGAGCAGCAGCGCCGGCGCGGTCGCAGGCGCCCACCGCCTCGCCGGCGGCGCTCAGCCCGCGCGAGCTCGAGGTGCTGCGCCACATCGCCGCCGGCGACAGCAACAAGCTCATCGCCCGGGCGTTCGATCTCAGCCCGCACACCGTCAAGCGCCACGTCGCCAACATCCTCGACAAGCTGGTGCTGCAGTCGCGCGGCCAGGCGGCAGCCTGGTACCGACAGCACGCTGCCCGGGCAGCGGAGTGAGCGCGGCGCCGGCCGCGGCGCTCTGGCCCGACGATGGCCCGCCCCGGCCGGCGCCGATGGCTCCTTCGGGCGATGATCCGCGGCGCCCCGACGGCAACACTGGCGGCCATCGCGGCGTCCTGCCGCATCCACCCCGGAACCGTCATGAACACCGTCCTCACCGCCGCCAGCACCCCTTCCCGCACCGCCGCTCCGCGCCCCGCCTCGCCGCGGCTCGATCTCTACACCGGCATCCACAAGGCGATGCGCTCGTTCATGGCGGAGACGCTGGTCCGCCTCGGCCGGATCGACGTCGCCGATGCGGCCGATCGCGACCAGGCGCTCGACCAGCTCGAGCAGCTGCTCGCCTTCTGCGCCGACCACCTGCGCCACGAGAACACCTTCGTTCATACCGCGATCGAGGCGCGGCATCCGGCCGGGTCGGCGAAGGTCGCCGACGAGCACGTCGAGCACAGCGAGTCGATCGCCGCCCTGCGCGAGGAGGCGGCGGCGCTGCGCAGCGCCCCGGAATACACCGCCGGCGCGCTGGCGCTGCGCCTCTACCGCCATCTGGCGCTGTTCGTCGCCGAGAACCTGCAGCACATGCACATCGAGGAGACGGTGCACAACGCCCTGCTCTGGCAGCACTACGGCGACGCCGAGCTGGCCGAGCTGCACGGCCGGCTGATGGCGAGCCTCGGCCCGGCCGACAAGGAGCTGGCCGCGCGCTGGATGCTGCCGGCCTCGACGCCGGCCGAGCGCTCGGCGATGATCGGAGGCATGAAGGCCGAGCTCCCGCCGGAGGCGCTGCTCGGCCTGATGGCGATGCTGCGTCCGCACCTCGACGCGCCCGGCTGGGCCAAGCTGGCCGGCGCTGCCGGCGTCAGCGAGGCCGTCGGCGGCTGAGAAGAGAACCATAAAGGGGAGAAGCATGAAGACCTGGATCAAGCGCACGCTGCTCGGCGTCGCGGCGCTCGTTGTCGTCGCCGTCGGCGCGGTGTTCGCCCTGGCGACGCTCGGCGATCGCAAGCTCGAGCGGCAGAGTCGACGTCGCCGTCGACGCCGTGCCGCTGGTCAGCGACGCGGCCAGCATCGAGCGCGGCGGCTACCTGTTCCGCTCGCGCGGCTGCGGCGACTGCCACAGCCGCGACGGCAGCGGCAGGGTCGTGGTCGAGGACGGCAAGAGCATGCTGATCCGCGCCCCCAACCTCACCACCGGGCCGGGCGGCGTGACCGTCGCCTACAAGCCGGTCGACTGGGTGCGCTCCATCCGCCACGGCGTCAAGCCGAACGGCCGGCCGGCGCTCATCATGCCGAGCGAGGAATACAACCGCTTCACCGATGCCGACCTCGCGGCGGTCGTCTCCTACATCCGCCAGCTGCCGCCGAAGGCCGGCGAAGGCGCCACCATCCGCCTGCCGCTGCCGGTGCGCGTGCTCTACGGCGCCGGCGTGTTCAAGGACGCGTCGGAGAAGATCGACCATCGCCTGGCGCCGGCGCAGCCGGTCGCCGAAGGCGTGACCGCGGCCCATGGCGCCTATGTCGCCAATGGCTGCAACGGCTGCCATCGCGCCCGACCTGAGCGGCGGCAAGATCGCCGGCGCCCCGCCCGATTGGCCGCCCGCGGCCCGCCTCGCCCCGGGCGAAGGCAGCGTGCTGAGCCGCTATCCGGACGCCGCGGCGTTCGCCGCCATGCTCAAGACCGGCAAGCGTCCCGACGGCAGCGCCGTCAGTACGGTCATGCCCTTCATCTCGCTGCGCGAGCTGAGCGAGGTCGACGTCCGCGCCCTGTACCTGCACCTGACGACGATGGCGCCGCCGCGCTGAGGCGCGGCGCCGGGGCGCTCGGCTAGCGGATGCGGCGCGGCACCCGGCTCGGCATCTCGGGCTGCGCGAAGCGCTCCTGGAACCGGTCGCGGGCGTAGCGGCCGAGGCGATAAACGGCGTAGATGGCGGCCAGCAGCAGCGCCAGCTTGCCGGCGCCGTAGAGCATGCCCTTGGCCCAGCGGTTGGCCGCGGCGTCCTCGACGCGCGGCGCCCGCGCCTCGACCTGCGGCCGCGGCTCGAGCTGGCTCAGATCGATGACCTCGGGTGCCGAGGCCGGGGCTGCGCCGCCGGGCGGGGCCGTTGCCGGCCTGCAGGGCGTGTCCTGGAGCGTGATCCCGCCCTTGCCGTCGGGGCAGCGCAGCAGCTGCGTCGGCCGCAGGTTCACCGGCGGCGCGACCGCCGGCGCCTCCTCCTCGGTGCCCGACGGGGCGTTGCGCAGGATGTGGGCCTCGGGGTTGCGCGCGGATCTGCGCCAGTCGCCGGCACGGCGGCGATCAGGGCGCAGGGCGAACAGGAGCGATTTCATCGCCCGAAGTGTGCCAAACGGCCTGGCCCGGCCGGCTAGCGGTTTCACTGCCTTCAGGACGCGGTCGGGTCGGAGGCTGCGGGAGTTGCGGCGCCCGGCGGCGGCGCAGGATCGATCGCCGCGGCGGTCGCCCCGCATCCTTCGACATGATCGCCAGCACCGTCTGCTGCGCCGAACGGAAAGACGACGCCCTCGGCGCGCAGGACGTCGAGCACCGCGAGATTGACCTCCGACTTGACGTTGCCCTGCCCGCCCTCCGGGTCGCGAGATCCAGTAGTTGACGGTCAGCTCGATGCTGTCGGCCGCGAAGGTCGCCACCTGCACGCTCGGCGGCGGCTCGTCGACGACGCGCGGCACGGCGGCGGCGGCCGCCTGGAGCAGCGGCTGGAGCTTGCGCACGTCGGTGCCGTAGGCCACCGGCACGGTCGTCTGCACCAGCACGCGCGGGTCGGCCAGCGACGAGTTCTCGACCCGGTGGTGATCAGCGTCTCGTTCGGGATGATCGCCTCGCGCCCGTTGAGCGAACGGATCACCGTGTAGCGGGTGCGGATGTCGGTGATCCGGCCTTCGAAGTTGTCGACCTTGACCATGTCGCCGATGCGGATGCTCCGCTCGGCGAGGATCACGAAGCCGCTGACGTAGTTGGCGGCGATCTTCTGCAGGCCGAAGCCGAGGCCGACGCCGAGACGCGCCGCCGAGCACCGAGAGCGCGGTCAGGTCGATGCCGACGGCCGAGAGCGCGAACATCAGGCCGACGAACAGCAGCACGGTGCGCAGCAGCGTCGCCGCGATCTTGCGCAACGAGAGGTCCTGGCCGCTGGCGTTGCGAGCAGCCGCCGCTCGAGCACCGCCGAGACCCAGAGCGCGAGCATCGAGCACGACGCCCGGCGGTGATCGTGCCCTCGACGACGTTGCGCAGGCGTGATCTTCGTCGCGCCGATCTTCCACTGCACCTCGTCCATCGCGTCGAGCACCGACGGCAGCACGCCGGTGAGCCAGAGCACCGCCGCGATCCAGGCGATCCACGAGATGCTGCGCTCGACGGTGCGGACCCAGGCGACCGCCGGCAAGGCGCGGGTCAGGATCCGGACGATGAGCCGAATGACGACCAGCGAGATCAGGATCGGGATCGCGAGCCGGAAGACCGCCGGCTTGATCACGGTCTCGAGGCCGACGCGCGCCGCGAATGCGCGAACGCCAAGCGCGAGGACCGGAAACAGCACGCCGTCGATCACGCGCTCGCCGAACAGGACCGAGCCCGGCCGGCTTGCCAGCGACCCCGCATCAGCCGGACCACGCAGCCACGCGGCCAGCAGGCAGACGACGAACACCCCAGCTCGACGAGCGCGCCGGGCCTGGTCAGGGCGACGACGAGCTCGTCGAGATCCGTGACGGTTGAACACGCTCGACGCCATCAGCCGCGCCTCCCAGGTGCGGGCCGGCGGCTCATGCCGCGGTCAGCACGCGCAGGTGCGCGGCGACGCTGCGCGCCAGCGCGCCGAGGTTGTAGCCGCCTTCCAGGCAGGAGACGATCCGGCCGCTGAGCGTGCTTCAGCGCCACCGCCTTGATCTGCTCGGTGATCCAGGTGTAGTCGGCCTCGACCAGGCCGAGCTGGCCGAGCTCGTCGTCGCGGTGCGCGTCGAAGCCGGCCGAGACGAAGATCATCTCCGGCCGGAACGCGTCGAGCGCGCGCCAGCCAGTTCTCCTCGATCAGCGCGCGGACCTGCGGCCCGCGGGTGTACGGCGGCACCGGCACGTTGACCATGTTGGTGCCCAGCGGCACGGCGCCGCTGTACGGATAGAGCGGGTGCTGGAAGATGCTGACCATCAGCACCCGCTCGTCGTTGGCGATGATGTCCTCGGTGCCGTTGCCGTGGTGGACGTCGAAGTCGACGATCGCCACCCGCTCGAGGCCGCGCACGTCGAGCGCATGCCGCGCCGCGACCGCGACGTTGTTGAAGAAGCAGAAGCCCATCGCCTGCGCCCGGGTCGCGTGGTGGCCGGGCGGGCGCACCGCGCAGAAGGCGTTCTCGACCGTGCCGTCGATGACCGCGTCGGTCGCCGCCACCGCGGCGCCGGCGGCCCGCATCACCGCCTGCCAGGTGCCGGCGGCGGCGATCGTGTCGGCGTCGATGGCGCGCGGCCGGCCGTCGGCGGCGATCCGCTGCAGCAGGTCGCGCAGCTCGGCGACGTAGCGGCTCTCGTGCGCCAGGCCGAGATCGGCGAGGTTCGACCAGCGGGCGCCTCGCGCCGTTCGAGCGCCGCGTCGAGGCCGGTGGCGCGAGAGGTGGTCGTCGATCGCGTCGAGCCGCTCCGGGCACTCGGGATGGCCGTCGCCCATGTCGTGGCCGCGGCAATCGGGATGACTGTAGAAGGCGGTTGTCATTGGGCTGCCGAATCGCGCCGGTCGGTCGGAAGTGACCCTGACGGCGTCAGGTTTTCTAGTAAGGTGGCCGGATGAGCCCACCTTCGCGGAACCAGCTGACCGAGCTGATCGGCCAGATCGCCACCATTATCGTCGGCAAGCAAGCCCAGATCGAGGACTGCGTTGCCTGCATGCTCGCCGGCGGCCACCTGCTGATCGAGGACGTTCCGGGGGTCGGCAAGACGACGCTCGCGCACGCGATCGCGGTCTCGCTCGGCCTGCGCTTCTCGCGCACCCAGTTCACCGCCGACCTGATGCCCGTCGGACCTGATCGGCGTCAGCGTCTACGAGCGCGAGCAAGGAAGCGTTCGTTTTCCACGCCGGCCCGGTGTTCGCGCACGTGCTGCTCGCCGACGAGATCAATCGCGCCGGGCCGAAGACGCAGAGCGCGCCTGCTCGAGGCGATGGAGGAGCACCAGGTCACGGTCGAGGGCGAGACCCGCGCCCTGCCCGCGCCGTTCTTCGTCATCGCCACCCAGAACCCGACCGACCAGATCGGCACCTACCCGCTGCCCGAATCGCAGCTCGACCGCTTCCTGATGTGCATCACGCTCGGCTACCCGGACAAGAAGAGCGAGCGCGAGCTGCTCGCCGGCGCCGACCGGCGCGAGGCGATCGGCCGGCTGCGCGCCGTCATGACGCCGGCCGAGCTGATCGCGGCGCAGCGCGCGGTGCAGGCGGTGCATGCCTCGGACGCGCTGCTCGACTACCTGCAGGCGCTGATCCAGGCGACCCGCTCCGGCGCCTGGTTCGTCGAGGGCCTGTCGCCGCGCGCCGGCATCGCCGTGCTGCGCGCCGCCCGGGCCCGGGCCCTGCTCGGCGGCCGCGACTACGTCGCCCCGGACGACATCCAGTACGTGCTGCCGCAGACCATCGCCCACCGCCTCGTTCCGGTGGCCGGCGCAGGCCGCGGCCGGCGCGAGCAGGTGCGGGCGATGGTCGAGGCGGTGCCGCTGCCGTGAGCCTGGCGCAGGCCGTCGGCGGCCTCAATCCGGCGGCGTTCGCCCGGGCGCGCTTTCGCACCTGGTGGCAGTCGCGCCTGCCGCGCACCGACACCCAGACTGCTGACCCAGGGCAACATCTACATCCTGCCGACCAGGGCCGGCTGGATGTTCGCCCTGACGCCTGCTGGTGCTGCTGATCGCCTCGATCAACTACCAGCTCAACCTCGGCTACGTGCTGACCTTCCTGCTCGCCGGCAGCGGCGTGGTCTCGATGCACGTCACCCACGGCACGCTGCGCGGCCTGACCTCTGCACCTGCGCCCGGTGGCGGCGGCGTTCGCCGGCGACCCGGCGGTGCTCGACATCGTCATGACCAGCCCGGGCACGCCGCGCTTCGGCATCGGCCTGCGCCTGCTCGATGCGCCCGGCGCGACCCTGGCCTGGACCGACGTGCCCGGCGGCGGCCAGGCGACGGCGCACGTCAGCTTCGTGCCCGCCGCGCGCGGACTGCACGACGGTGCCGACGCTGAGCGCCGAGACCCGCTTCCCGCTCGGCCTGTTCCGCGCCTGGACGGTCTGGCGGCCGGCGGCGCGCCTCCTGCGTCTATCCCCGGCCGGAAAGCGATGCGCCGGCGCCGCCCGCGGCCCGGCCGATCGTCGGCGGCCCGACCCGCTCGCGGCACAGCGAAAGCGGCGAGATCGAGGGCGTGCGCGCCTACCGCCGCGGCGACCCGATGAAGCTGATGGCGTGGAAGAAGGCGGCGCAGGCGCTCGAGACCGGCGCCGAGCTGGTCAGCCGCGACACCAGCGTCGTCGACGCGCCAGAGCTCTGGCTCGACTGGACCGCGTGCGCGCCGGCTCGCCCCGGAGGATCGCCTCTCGCGGCTGGCCGCGTGGACGCTCGCCGCCGAACGCGCCGGCACCGACTACGGCCTGCGCCTGCCCGGCCTCGAGATGCGCGCCCGGACGGCGGCGAAACGCAGCGCCGCCGCTGCCTCGAAGCGCTCGCGCTCTGGCACGGCATGACGCCGACGCCGTGACCCTGCCGCAGCCGGCTGCGCCGATGCGCCGTCGCCACTGGCCGCGAGCTGGCGGCGCCTGCCGCGCGACGCCCGCGACACGCTGTTCCTGCTCGCGCGTCATCGCCTGGACCGTGCTGCCGCACGCGCCGCACCTGCCGCGCTGGACGCATCGCCCTGACGGCCGTGCGTCGCTGTTCTGGCGCGGCCACCTGGCGCTCGACAGCGGCGCGCTGCCGGGCCGATGGGTGCTGGTGAGCGTGCTGACGATCGCGCATCGGCCTGACCTACTGGACCTACGGCACGCCTGCTCGGCAAGGAGCCCGGCGTGACGCTCGCGGTCGCGCTGATGGCGCTGAAGACGCTCGAGCTGCGCGCCCGGCGCGACGCGCTTCGTCGTCTTCTTCCTCGGCTTCTTCATCATCCTCACGCACTTCCTCTACTCGCAGTCGCTCGCCGGTCGCGGTCGGCGATGCTGGTCTCGGTCTGGGGCCTGCTGACCGCGCTGGTGCTCGCCCACATGCCGGTCGGCCAGCCGAGCCTCGCGCCAGGCCAGCGGGCTGGCGGCGCGCACCGCGCTGCTCGGCGCGCCGGTGATGGCGCTGCTGTTCGTGCTGTTCCCGCGCATCGGCCCGCTCTGGGGCGTGCCGCAGGACGGCATCTCGACGCACGGGCCTGTCGAACATCATGCGCATGGGCTCGATGACCGAAGTGGCGCGCGACGAGTCGGTGGCGATGCGGATCCGCTTCGACGGCCGCCGCCGCCGCCAGTCGCAGATGTACTTCCGCGGGCCCGGTGCTGACGCGCTTCGACGGCACCGAATGGCGCCCGCTCGACCTGCCTACGCCCTGGCCGGCGCGCCTGATCCCGGCCGCCGCGCGCCTGACGCCGGTCGGCGATGGTCCTATACGAGAGCGACGCTCGAGCCGCTCCGCGTCGCTTCGATCCCGCTGCTCGAGGCAACGACCGCGGTCGCGCCGATCGAGGGCTTGCGCCTGAGCCGGCGCGAAGACCTGCAGTGGCTCGCCGAGCGGCCGATCTACGAGCGGATCCGCCTGCGAGCGGAAGCCTATCCGCGCTACGCCCTGACACGCGTCGCGCCGTACCGGGGAGCTTCGGGAGAGCCTCGAGCTGCCGCCCGGCTTCAACCCGCGCACCCTGGCCTGGAGCCGCGCATTCGCGCGGCCAGCCCGGCCGGTCGCAACGTCGACGCGACCGCGTTCGCCAACCTGGTGCTGCGCCACATCCGCGACGGCGGCTACGACTACACGCTGTCGCCGGGCGACTACGGCAGGGACGCCGTCGACGAGTTCTGGCTGGACCGCAAGACCGGGCTTCTGCGAGCACTTCGCCGCCGCCTTCGTCGTCGTCATGCGCGCCGCCGGCTTTCCGGCGCGCATCGTCACCGGCTACCAGGGCGCCGAGGCACCGCCGGTCGACGGCTACTGCATCGTCCGCCAGAGCTCGGCGCACGCCTGGGCCGAATACTGGCGGACGCGGACGTCGGCTGGGTGCGCGCCGATCCGACCGGCAGCGGTCGCGCCGGACCGGCATCGGCGGCAGCACCCGCCTCGACGCTGCAGCCGGGCTGCGTCGCCGGCGCGATCGACGGCGATGAGCCCGGAGCTGTTGCGCCAGCCTGCGCAGCGCGCTGGGAGGCGATCAACAACCGCTGGAACCAGTGGGTGCTCAACTACTCGCGCGGCCAGCAGCTCGACGTGCTGAAGCAACATCGGCTTCACCGCCGCCGACTGGGAGGACCTCGCGCTGCTGCTGATCGGCACGCTCAGCGCGCTGGCGCTCGCCGGCGCCGCCTGGGCCTGGCTCGACCGGCACCGCGTCCGATCCCGTGGGTGCGCCAGCTCGAGCGGCTGCAAGCGCGCCCTGCAGGTCGCTCGGCATCGCCGCCGGCGCCGCACGAGCCGCCGCGCACCGCTCGCGGCGCGCGGGTGCGCGACGCGCCTCGGCGCCCGCCGGCGAGCCGCTCGCGCAGCTGCTCGACGCGCTCGAGCGCAGCGCTACGGCCGCGGCGGCGGCGAGCGCGCCCGGACGCCGGCGCTGACGCGTCGCTTCGCGGCCGAGTCGCGGCGCCTGCGCAGCCTCTCGCCCAGATAATCGCGCGCGCGACTGCCACGTTCCCGATCGCCGCCGCGACCGACGTCATCGGCGCCAGCCCTGCTCGCCGCCGCTGGCCGCGACCGCTCGCCAGCGCACTGCAGAAGTCGGTCGCGGTGCGATCGCGGCGCCGCCGCGGCCGAAGAAGAAGAGCATCAAGCAAAGCGGTGCGCGATCGGCGACGACGGCGTCCCGACGCTCGTCACCTATGGCCGGCGCGACGACGTGCTGCGCTTCGCCGATGCGCAGTCGCCGAGCGGCGCGGGCTCGATCCGGCCTGGGTGCGAGGCCGCGCTCGACGCAGGCGCGCATCGCTGCCGAACGTCGCCCGCTTCATCATGCCGCCGCCGACCGGCATCGGCGAAGAACTGGGCCGCCTACCGGCGCGCTTCGTCGAGCCGATCCGCATCCGCGCCGGCGCTCGCGTTCTGGAGCGCCAACGAGAAGTGGCTGGCGCATGGCCGAGGAGCTGCATCGGCGTGCCGCCGGAGATCGTCGTCGGCATCGTCGGCGTCGAGTCGATCTACGGCCGAGCAGATGGGCAACTTCCGGCGTCATCGACGCCCTCGCGACGCTCGCGCTTCGACTTTCCGGCCGGGCCGCAAGGACCGCAGCGCGACTTCTTCCAGGACGAGCTCGAGAACTGGTTCGTGCTGTGCAAGAGCGAGGGGCATCGACCCGCTCGCGCCTGAAGGGCAGCTACGCCGGCGCGATCGGCATGGCGCAGTTCATGCCGTCGAGCTTCAACAAGTACGCGGTCGACCTCGACGGCGACGGCCACGTCGACCTGCACGAGAGCGCCGCCGACGTGATCGGCAGCGTCGCCCACTACCTCGCGACGAGTTCGGCTGGAAGCGCGGCCTGCCGGCGCGCTTCGAGCGTCCAGCCGCCGAGCCGACACGGTCGCGACGGCGCGGCGCTGCTCGCGCCCGACATCGTGCCCGACCTTCAGCGCCGCCGAGATGCAGGCCCGCGGCGCGGCGCTGCCGCCCGGAGGCTGGCCGCGCGTCGACAGCCTGCTCGCCCTGGTCGAGTTGGAGAACGGCGCGGCGGCGCCGAGCTATGTCGCTGGGGACGAGCAACTTCTACGCGGTGACGCGATACAACTGGTCGAGCTATTACGCGATGGCGGTGGTCGGAGCTGGGGAGGCGGTGCGTGCGCAGAGTGGCGGCTCGGGGCTGCGGCCACCAACTAGCGGCCTCGGCGGGTTCGCGCCGCTGTCCGGGTCGCGTGCCTTCGACCAGGCCTGCGAACGCGATCCACCAGCCCGAAGCCGGCGGCTCGATCCGGACGGCCGCGGCGGCCAGCCGCGTCGGCTCGGCAGATTGCTCAACGCGCTGGCGCTTGCCGCACAGTCACGTTCCGGCGGTGTTGACAGGACGTTCTTCACTTCGTCGCGGTGCCAGGCCCGGGCTGCTTCTGCGAGACGAGGCGCAGACGCCAGCCACTTCGGCGGTGGCCGCGGATGTGCCGCTGAAAAGCGCCCAACCGCTAGCCGGTGGCGCGCCCGGGGCGACAGGGAAAGTCGCTGCTCGCAGGCCGAATTCGGCGGCACCGGCAGCGACGATGTAGGCGCCGCCAGGTCGCTTGCCCGCCGAGACCGCACACGTCGGGAACGAAGCGGTTCTTGCAATCGCCAGCAGTGATCTTGCAGCGAAGGCCGATCCGCCATCCAGACGGACCGGCTCGTCGTGTCGGCGGGATCGACGTGGACGCCGCCGACGCGCGATGACCTGCTTCATCGCCGCCGGGAAGCCGTAATCGCCGTTGCCCGTCCCGGTGACGACGGTGATGCCTTGCGCGCACGGCACATGTCTGATCTCGTCAGCGATGTGCTCCAGATCGGCGCGGCAGACTGAGTCCAGCAGACTTTCGTCTTCCGGTCGCACATGTCCTGTCAGCTCGGGCTGATGGAGCACGATGTGTGGCAGCGGGCTGGCTCCGTCGAGCGCGGCGTCGAGGCCTTCCGGGAGCACGCCGTTGCGCAGCCGCACTGCCGACGACATGGGCGCGCGGCGCGATTGCCAGGACGAGCGCCGCCATTGCCGTGCCGTGTCCTCGGTCGGGCCGGGTCTCCGCCCCGCGGCGGCGTCGCGACGGCCAGGCGTTCCTCGCAGCTGGCGCTGTCGCTCCAGGAAGAAGCGATGGTCGAATGCGAAGTCCGAGTCGAAGACCATCACCCGACGCCGGTGCCGTCGACATGCTTGGCCGTGACCGTATCGGCACCGAGGAGCGCCTGGGCACCTGACTCGAGGAGGCTCGAGACGACGTCGCTCCGGCGCAGGCGGCGGCCAGTTTCCGACGGTGTGCCAGGTCGGAACGATTGTTGCAGCGCGCATCCTGGATGAAGCCCGGCAGCCGGGCGGCGACCGCATCGAGCGCCTGCTGGTCGACGACCGCGAAGCCGCGGCTGGCCCACCCACCGGCGGCGCGGCCATTCGAACGCTCCTCGAAGCGCCCGGCGCTGCCGCGGATGCACATCGTCGCCGCGCCCGTTGTCGTGACCTCGGAAGCCGAGACTGCGAACGAACGCGAGGCGCTCGCGCAAGCAGCCGCTCATCTGCCACGGCGCGATCGGGCTGGCGCCGTAGACGACCGACGGCGAGCTTGTCGCCGCCACGCCGGGGACGAAACGGATGGAAAGACAGACGTCCTCAGCCATGGGACCTCCTCGCTTTGGCGGTCAAGTGCTCACGTCCGTCGCCCGGCGCGGGCGGGCGCCGCCCTGCCCATCGCGCCGACGGCTCAGCCGGCCGTTCCTTGAGCGGCATGCCGATGTCGTCGAACTTGCCGGCAGGCAGTTTTCAACAGACCAGTCGACTAGCGCCTGCTCGAGCCGTCTCGGTCTGCTGGACTCTCGAGGCGCCGACACGGATCTCGGCGATCAGACCCCGCTTATGTCGCTGCGTGCAACTCGCTCTGCTCCCGCGGTGTGTGCCATGTGTAGCTTCCTGCCTTCCCCGTTCAAAAGAACATGTCGGCGGATCGGGCCGACGCCGATTGAGACTGGACCGGCTGCATGCCACTCGCCGCGGGCCGATTCCACGCGCGACGACCACAGGTGACGCCGGGCCGAAGGCAGGTGCGCAGCGCTGGCAACCCGGCGGTCGACGATCGACACGGCCTCGGGCCGCGTCGTCGATCGCGCGAGCCTCGACCGCGCGATTCAAGCCGTTACAGGATTCGCAGCGGATGGTCTCGGCCGTAGTCCTGCTGCAGGTCCTCGTTCGGCGGCCTGGAGCAAGGTCAGGGCCTCCTTCGCGCCGACCTTGCCCGTCAGGCCGAGGGCCAAGCGTGACCTCGCGCGCCCGCGCAGGGGCACGACGCCGAGCTTCCCGGTTCCAGCAAGGCCGCCGCACCGTCGGGCGTGCCGCCTTCGGCATTCCCATAGGCGGCTGCGAGGGAAGGTCGGCCTCGGCCGGGGGTCAGGAGCGCACTGGACGCGGTGGGTGGCCTGAAGCCGCGACGCCGTCGCGCCGCGATGTCGATGAGGCGCGCGCGCGCCTCGGGACAGTCTGTCGAGCAGGCCGTTCTGCACGCCAGGCACACGGCCACCGCGGATCGCGCTGACCGCCTGGAGAATCGGCGCGGAGGGGTTGGCACCCGCGACGAGCAGGTAGTCGTCGACGAGCGGGAGGGCCGGTTCGTCCGGCTCGCTGCGCAAGCAAGGCCACGGCCACACAGCCGGCGCAGGAAGTCGCAATCGCAGTTGTGCTTTCCGGACGTGGCGCTCGCACGCCGGCATCAGCTGCCCGCCGGCCGCCGCGCGGCGGCTTCCTGGGTGACCGGCCCGGCTCTCTGAGGGGAGCGCGTTGGCGCGGGCGATCGCCGCGCTGGCGGCGGCGCTCGTCACGCGGAGACGTCGCCGTCTGGCGCGGGCGACGGCGTCGGCGGGCAAGCCGAGCGCCACATCGTGGCGACCGGAGCTCGGCCTCGACCTCCGCCAGGCCGCGCATCGCCTCGATCGTCTGGATGTGACTCACGCCCGAACGCGAGCGCCGGTTTGCGCCATCGCCTGGCGGTGAAGTCCTCGCGCGCCTGCAGGTAGCTGCCGGCTGCCGCGGGCTGATCCAGCCTCTTGCCGAGTAGCAGCCTTGGCCTGCAACTCGTGGTCGTCGTTGTAGGGCGCCGCCTGCCGGAAGCCGCGGCGGCGATCAGCGCGGCCGCGCGAGTCGTCAGTCGCCTAGCTGATAGGCATTCAGGGCGCGGCCCGTCAGCGTCATCGCCAGGTCGCGCGCCGCCTGCCCGTTCGTTCCTGCAGCGCCGCCAAGCGCGCGCCAGCGTCGTGTCGGCGACCGTGAAGAGCCCCGTGCAATGCCCCCGCGGCATCTGCGCCACGATGCTCGCGCACGGCCGCGAGGAGGCCGGGCTGTCGTCTTGGAGGTCGACGATCGGCGCGATCGCTATGGCGTTCTCGCGGATGTGTCGCGCGGTCGGCTCGGTGCCCTTGGCGCGATCCGGATCGGCGACGCGGAACATCTCGATCAGGGAAGTCGCGCGCCGCGACCGGCCCGCTGCCGGACTCGTCGCGCGCCCGGAGTTCCCGCGACCAGTGCGCGAGCACGGTCAGCTGTCAGGAGGGCCAGCTGTCGCGGCGAAGGTGGCGCCGACCGCCGGGCGATGGCGCCGGCAGAACTTCGGGGCCTGCTCGAAAGTGCCGGCAAGGCTTGGCTGCGACATGGCCTGCCGGCGCCAGTGCGCCAGATCGGTTACGGCGAAGGCCTCCGACAGCAGGCACGAGCGCGCCGGGCCGCTTTCGACAGGCTCTTGCGAGACGATCGCACGCCGAGGTCCCGGCCGGCGTCGCCCGATCAAATCCGCTCGGGGTCGTCGCTCGGCGCTCTGCTGCCTGGGCGGGCGGAGGCCTGCGGCTCGGCGGCGGCGGGTCGGTGACGACGATCGCCTGCCTCCACCTGCGCCGCTGAATCTCAGATCGGGATCGCAGGGTCTGGCGCCGCGAGAGGAGCTCGTACAGCACGACCCCGAGCGAATAAGATGTCGCATCCGGTCGTCAGCGGCTGGCCGGCTGGCACCTGTTCCGGACTCGCGTACTGCGGGGTCGGCGGCCGGCCATGCTTTCACGCGTCAGCTGCGCTTTCCTTTGGCGCATCGCCTTCGGGCTCCGAGCAAGCAGCTTGGCATCCCGAAATCGAGGAGGCGGACCTGTCCGTCGCCGAGTCACCAGAATGTTGGCTGGCTTGAGGTCGCGATTGGATGACCGGGTTCTTGTGCGCGTGTTGCACCGCCATCAGCGCCTGGCGGAAGACCTCGACGCGGGGTCCGGGATCGGCATCACGCCGCGGCATCGCACGCAGGTCGTGATCGGCTGGCCTTCGACGTAGCTGAGCGCGAGCCACGGTTGACCATCCGGCGTCACGCCGGCGTCGTGCAGTCCGGCGATGTGCGGATGCCGCAGCGACGCCAGGATGTCCCGCTCGCGCGCGAAGCGCTGGGCAAAGCGTCGACCTCGCCGCTCGACGCGTGGCGGAACAGCAGCTTGATCGCGACCTGCCGCGCGAACGCACCGTCGACCCGGTCGGCCAGCCACGCTCGGCCATGCCGCCCAGAGCCGATGTGACGGACCAGCCGATAGGCTCCGACCCGGCGGCCTCGGCCCAGGCGGAGACCAGCGTCGCCTCGAGGGCGCGTCGACCTCGGAAGTTCTTCGAGTGAAGGCGCTGCTGGCGAGATGCCGGCGGTGCCGCGAGCATCCGCTCCAGCTGCGGCAACAGATCGATGCCGCGCCGCCCTCAGTTCCGCCAGCCACGCCGAGCGGTGCCGGTTCCTCGAGCGAACGTCGGCGTGCTCGTAGAGCTTCGACAACTCTTGCCAGTCGACGACTGAATCCCGGATCATGGCGCGGACGCCTGTCATGGGTTTGAAGAATACGTCGCGCTCTGCGAGCGTACGGCAAGCAGCGTCGCCGCTGCAAAGCAATCCCTGCCTCCCGCTTGCCGCTTCCGCGGTCTGCGGCTTCTTGGTCCGGCCGGCGACAGCAGCTCGGCGTCGCGCGCCAAGCGAGGGATCGCCGCGGTTGCGGGCTGCCTGGCCTGCCCCGGAACAGCAACAGGCCCGGCAAGACCTGGCGGCTGCCTGCGACGCAAGGGGGGCCTCGCTCGCCACGCTGGCTGCGCAGATCCGGCGCGGTGCCCGCGGGCCAGCTCGAGTGAAACAACCCATCGCCCGAGCGCCGCAAGCAGGACGAAGCCCGGGGCGAGCGCCGCGACCACCTGGCGAGGCGCGCTGCGCCCAAGGGCCTGGCAGCCGCGGAAAGCGCGAACGTCGTTGGGTAGGCGGGTGAAGTCGAAAGGCGGTTCATGGTCAGGTAGAAACGAGCACAAATCTATTGCAATTGAGTTAGCAAAAAAGCAAGCAGATGGTCGACATCAAATTCGTCGACACGTTCGGAACGTGGGCAGCACTTCTCCTGCCCGATCCGCGAACTCACCGAAGAGATTTTTGAAGAGGGGACTCGGCTTCGACGGCTCGAGCAGCAATACGTAACTGAACGAAGCATAC
>ERZ1370068.5958-contig-4961_pt1 | contig 28375 bp, 46 predicted proteins | sample MGYA00561227_ERZ1370068 | MGnify/ENA primary metagenome ERZ1370068 (study PRJEB38410, sample SAMEA6850437) | metagenome | study: Metagenomic assessment of the ecological functions of the soil: analysis of the soil microbiota associated with the...
AATGATGTCGTCAACTTATGACTTTGCCGATTGCGTTCTAGGCATGAGTTCTCCATTGCCCTTATTTTTATGATCGCGATGCCGGCGTAAAGAGATATTGTCAATCTCGACTATTCATCGTGGCGAAGGTGCCAAGATGAGAAATAAGAGCATGGATGTCGTGCAATGCGAAGTCGAGAAGACAGAAATAGCACGGCGAAACATCTGCCAGCGCCTGCCAAGTATGATCCTCACCCGAATTATCTTCGACTCTCGATCTGGAATAATGCTTCCGTCGAAGAAAGAAATGGGAGAAAATAAAAAGAGTAAGAGTAATTGATTTGCGCCCGGAGTCAGAAAGATCAGATACTGTTATGAAAGCCTGCTCCATGCCTGAAAGACTGCTTTTAAATAATAGATAGGATCACACTCGCTATGCCCAGATCTGAAATCTTCTAAATAGATGAGCCTTGATCATGTTCGCCAGAACATGGACCAGAAGTGAGTTCGTCCAGTCGTAGGATCGTCCGTGGTATTCACACTGTCAACGAGCCTGCTGCTGAAAACTCTCCACCAGAACACCTACGAAGAAAAATAATATCGCCAGTAAAAGCGAATCGAGACAGCGCCTTGATAGCGTCCTTTTTCTTCGGGCGCCGGAGGTGGTATGAGTCGTCGTTAGAAAGAGGTGATCACGACGAAAGAACATTATTCATGATCAAACTTATGATCCACCCTGGCGACGTTGCCACATAAGGCAATGCCCATGAGCCCGGCGGCAACGCATAGCACGTCTTCAGCGATTGCCCCCGCGAAGATAGAAAGACGAGGCAAGCGATGGTCAATTCTTATGTATCCAGCGCGAAATGATGTCGATTGATGAATGCTGCAGCGGAAGTTTGGGGCTCAACGCAACCAAAAATTTCACCGGTGGCTATCGATCGAGTCGAACGAATACCCGCCAGCAAAGAACTAAAGATCAAAACGTTCTAACCAGAATTCTTGAACGGTGAGGAGTATCGATAAACACAGCGCAGCCGAAAATAGATCAGCAGCGCCGATATTCGCACCAGTGCCAATTTATGAGCTTGCGCATCTGACAGCAGCCGACGACGCCAGCGACCTGCTGCCACCATATTGCGGTAGGTGTTGTTTAGTGGACTCTTGAGAATCAATGTTCAATCAGGAGCGTAGATTATTCCGGCTGATTCGAAGGTCGAAGATCCTTCAACCGTCGATCACCTATAGATCAAATGCACAAATTCTCCGCAGATTGGGTGCAGAGAGCCAGCGCCCAGTAATGAACAGTTCCGAATGCCAGAGCAGATTAATTACGATCGCAACGCAGATCGCCAAGAATACAAACTATTTGCCAGCGTATGTCCGATCCGATAGACAACGCGCTCAGACGATCTCAGCAACTGCATTGGCCGGTCCTGTCACCGCTATGCCAGCTATTTCTGTTTGAAAGCGAAGTCGTCATACTTCAAATTCTACTCTGTGTACCGTGATGATTGAAGATCGTCATCGCATGAAGATCTACACCGGAGAATTACGGCTTAGTATTTTTAAGATGTTTTGAAAGACGCCGTCATTCGATTCAACCGCTGGTGCCATTATTTGTGCTGCTTACTGTCGACGCGGAGGACCGCGCCGTTCATCGCATCCACAATTTGTATGACTCGGCGCACCTGCGCTATTTCAGATTTTCGGTTCGTACGTAGCACTCGAACCCTATAAGCTGCGTTCCGTCGCAACAGGGAAACCAACTCCGGTCGCGACTCATACCGCGAGTGTACCGAACAGTACCGGGAATGACAGTCGCGCAGGCTTCGCGCCCCCCGCATGGCCTGACGCCGGTGTCGATCTCCAATTTCCAGCACTTCAGGCTCCGTTTTTTACCTGCCAATCGAAATACCCCTCCGAACCCGGCGGCGAGTAGTGAGTTCAAGCGCCATCATCCGCGACCCGCCCCACTAACCCGCGCTGCGTCCAGTGAGACGTGTCATTCCAGACACCTCGCGGCACTATGGTACCACTGCTTGAGCGTCGACTCGGTGATCCTTAATCATCTGAGTGGCTTAGTTGACCGAAGCAGCTTTCTTCTGCGCCTCAGTTCAGCGTATCCCAGACCGTCAATCCCTCCAGCGAACCGACTGCTGCGATGTTCGGTACCCCGAAAACTCCGCTCGAGATCCCGGAGTTTCTAACGCCTTCAAGATAGAGTGAGAGATCGGCTCTTCATACTACTTGCCATGCGAGGTTGTAAAACTCGAGGGACGCAGGTTTTCGGGATCGGCATCGTCTCGCGGCGCGGCAGTTCATTGCGCTTCACTCATAGCGAGCATCTTCCTAAGCAGCAGCGTTCTCCCAAATACCAACGAGGAGCGTTGTCAAAATGTAGGTATTGCCAGGTCGACAGCTCGTCGGAACGCCTGTTCGGCCTTCTCAGTCTCTCCGTACGACGCCGCCGAGCTATTCCGCGAGATGTCCACAGACCGATAGTCCATCCGGTGACAGACTCACGGCCTTCCCGTATTCGGGTAAACAAGCACTCATTTGATCGGAGAGGCATGCCTTTCAGCAATACTTGTCCCAACGTCCAGCAGAGTCAAAGCGATCATTCTGGCGCCAGGGTCACTGCCGTTCTCGCTAGATCGGTGATTGCTTTCGTCGGCATTGAAATACCCGGCCATCGTGCTTCCGCGTACCAGCGAACGGCATAGAACGACCAAAGCGCCGCAACAGTGATCAGGAGAACGAGGGGAAACTCTGGTTGCGACGCTTGGCGAGCGTCAAGCTGGATTAATTCACGGGACATTCAGTGTTGATTGCACCCGATGACAAGCAAGAAAGCTTATCGGATATTAATTCGAATTCAGTTCTTCAACCGTAATCCGCATGCGTTCGACGGTGATCTCGTTGTTCAAGACCAGCACCGGATTACTTCCTCAACTCGCTCGTCTGTCATTTTTAGACTCGAGATCACAACCTCGCCGACATGCTGTTGGAGGCAGACCTGCGCCGGGATCTCCGTTGCCGCCCTGCACTCGCAGACCGTGAATGACTTTCGCCGCTCTTCCGGACGGATCGTCGTCAAGGAAACCGATCGAGCGACAGGCGATGCTCAGAGATTGTTTCGCAACTCGCGGAGTAACAATTCACCGCCATCGCCAGCGCCATAAATCAAAACCCGACGGCCATCGTGTCGCTCCATTGACGGGCAGCATCTGGTCGAAACAAACGGAAGGCGAGTCGGCTTCCTGCTAAAAACATGAACATCAACACGCCATCGATTACAAAGGCCGTTCGTGAGAACCCTTCAAAACGGAAAGCAAATAAGACAACCATCAAACTGCCGACTGAACTCAGCACTACTGCCTTTAAGAAAACAATCAGATCGCCAACACCGGTGTAACGCCAGATAGGCCTCGATAGACGCCCATCACGAGAAACACGGCCATCTTCACGAACACGCAGCACAGGCAGAAGTGCGTAAGAAGAGTTGCCAAGCCGGACTATTTGAAAAAAGAGGCCCAAACTTTATTGCATACGCACCCAGTACGACAAAATCACAAGCACGACATCGAGAAGAACCTCGAAGATGCGCCGTTTGTGAGAGGTCGACGAGAAATACAGTATAAGGTTTGTCCTTAATTGCCTCGTCCGTTTTGTCGCGTAGACCTTTACTCCGGCGAGATAAACGCCGATGAGCGTCAGCACAATCGTGAAGCCCGCGATTGCAGCTAAACTGACATCCAGTCGAGCTCGCTGCACGAGTAGGGCCGGTGAGACCGGAGAGCCCGGCAAATCCATAAAGCATCATCACTGCGCGTCGCTCTGACATTCCCAGAGCAACCAGACGATGAGAGGTAATGGTCGCGGCCACCTTGGTGAAGCGGCACGGCCGGACAACTTCCGCAGTGACCGTAACGAACGCTGTGTCGAAGATTGGTATGAAGAGTACAAGGATCGGAACCGCCAGCACCGGGAGGAGACTGCGTGTTCGACCGCCGGTCATATTTACGAGTGCGGAGCTCGCAAGAAAAGAAGCCAACAAACATCGAGCCGCAGTCGCCCATAAAAATCGATGCAGGGTTGGAGTTGTAGACGAGAAATCCCAACAACGCACCGCCAAATGCCATCAGCATATAAGCTTCAACGAGCTGACCTGTGTCGATAAAGCCAACAGCAAGAAATCCCGCCGCAATTACGGCGATGCCTGACGCAAGCCCGTCCATGTTGTCGAGGAGGTTGATGGCGTTAGTGATTCCGATTAGCCAGAAGATGGCCAGCGCCATGTTCAGTAACGCCGAACCGGACCACGGCAGCGATAGTCCATAGTAGACAACGTAAGCCGCACCAAGAATTTGCCCAATCAGTTTTTGGTACGGCTTGATATGAAAAATATCGTCCACAAGGCCGACCAAAAAGAGGAACGAGCTGGCTCTCAGAATGACCCAGAAATAAGTTGTGTGCGGAACAAAAACTCGATGCTGAAGAGGAACCGCAAGCCAGATTGCGATACCACCCAACATCGCTGTCGGTCGCTTATGCCAACGATCAGTCTTGGGAGTGGCAACAGCGCCGTAGCGGCGGGCGAGCATTCTCACCACTGGGGTCAGAACCAGGGCGAGAACGAATGATGCGGCGATTGGCAGCAAAGTTCGCGGGCTAAAGGGCATATTTCAACCGACGGCAAGGGGCTGAAAGAAGTACAAACTATGAAGCTAAACTGCGTGAAGAAAGCTATTCGATATGAGGCCTCAACGCAAAGCGGACGTTGTTTACTTGGATACTGCTGGGAGCGCAGGTGTCCTCGCCTGGTGACTACGGATCTATTGCGGGCCTGAGTAGAGCGGGTAGTTGTCTGGAGCGCAGTCAGCAGGCGAGGACGCCTGCGCTCCCAGCACTCAAGCTATCGGTTGTTATCTCGCCTGCCGCTTTGAAAATCAATGACACTTTGTAGAATTCCGTCCAAACTCATCTTCGGTTCGAAGCCAACCAAATCGCGCACCTTTGAGATGTCTGGTATTCGTCGGGGCATGTCTTCGAAGCCTTCTTCGTACGCCTCGTCGTAAGGCACGAAGACAATTTCAGAGTCCGATTTAGTCAGCTCTTTAATGCGCTGGGCAAGTTGCAGGATTGAAATTTCCTCAGTCGAACCGATATTGAAGACATTACCCACAGCATCCTTGTGATCCATTAGTTTTATCAAGGCACCTACAACATCACCGACGTAACCAAAACAACGAGTCTGTTTCCCATCGCCGTACACAGTAATCGGTCGTCCAGCCAGGGCTTGTTTCACAAAAGTCGGGATCACCATTCCATACTGACCTGTTTGTCGTGGGCCGACAGTGTTGAATAATCTGACGACAATCGTGGGCAGTTTCTTTTCACGCCAATACGCAAGAGCCAAAAACTCGTCGATTGCCTTCGAGCACGCGTAGCTCCACCGCCCCTTCGTCGTGGCGCCCATTACGGATTGCCGTCTTCGCGAAACGGAACATCCGTGCTCAATCCATAAACTTCGAGACGTCGACGCAACCAGTACTTTCTTCTTTTTCTTGTTTCGCTATCGAAAGTACGACTTCAGTGCCACGTACATTGGTTTCAATCGTGCGCACGGGACTCTCAACAATCAACTTCACGCCGACGGCGGCTGCCAGATGGAAGACTACGTCAGACTGATCGACAAGCTCAGCTGTCAGTGGATGATTGTGAACGGTATCGATCGTGTAATGAAACCGCGGTTGGCCTTTAAGAGGTGTTGAATGTTTTCAATTTTACCTGTCGACAAATCATCAATGACATAAACTTCATCGCCCCGATTGAGATACAGCGTCGGATAGATGTGATCCAATAAAGCCGGCCCCGCCTGTTATCAGTATTTTCAACTGTTGCTCCTGTTCTATTTTGTAATTGCAACCAACCAGCTACGTCTTCTGTGTAATCTCCGGAAACCTGCGGATACCTGCTTGGTTCCTGATGTAATAGTTCTTCGTACAGATTCCTGATATCTGTTAACAGCCGTTCCTTTGGATACTTCGCTGCACAAACTCAAATCCTCGCCGGGCGAGTCTTTTTCGCAACTCTTCATCGTTGACCAATAGAGTCAAGCCCGCCGCAAAAGCATTAACGTTACCAGGAGGAACACTAATACCTCGGTTACAAATTCGGGAAAAGCTCCGTCTTCAACGACGTCGCCAAGCAAGTCAACAACGCCTCCCACACCTGTCGCAATAACGGGACGCTCATTCGCCATTGCTTCGATCAGTGTCGAACGGCGTGCCCTCGTTACGCGATGTCAGGGCAACAATGTCGAGCGCAGGATAAAAGTGTTCCAGGGTCTTTTCGCTCGCCCGCAAAAGTGATAGCGCGTCTGACAGGCCCAGTGAACGACTTTGCATTTTCGAGGACTTGTCACGCAGAGAACCATCGCCGATAATTACGAAACGAACTGGTGAATCAGTCTGGCTCTCCCGGAAACGCTTCACGATCTCAAGAAACATCTGGTGGTTCTTGATCTCCGTGATGCCGTCCAACAATTCCAATCAGAACTGTTTTTCGTCAATGCTGAGCTCTTGTCTAAACTTCGATCTTCGTTGGGAGCTACCATTAAATACTTCGAGATCGAGTCCCAAGGGAATCACGGTAATTTGCTGTGGCTTACCCACGCCAAACTCTTTGCAGATCTCAGTTCCCTGCTGGTCACTAACAACGATCAATCGATCTGTCACTAAGGCTGCAAGCATCTTTTCGATAATGATGAATGCACGCGTTTTCCAGCGCCCGTAGTAACTATGAAAGATGTGACCGTGGTGGAGTGTGAACAAACTTGCAACGCCGGGGACGACCCACCAGCAACCCCGGCGTGAACCAACGATAAAAGAATCCGGCAACTCTGCCGACAGTTCCGGCCTTCGCGGTGGTGTGTGAATCAACTCCGGCTTTTTCGCGGACAAACAACCGGTAGAGCTTCCAGATAGTCGTCACATCGTTCAGGGAAATCTCACGACTCATCTGCGGGATGAAATGGGGAACCACCCCAGCCTGCTCAGCGAAATACCCCATGTCGCCTTCACCTTGGGGGCACCGACCCGGCAACCAATACTGTTTCGTAATCCGCAAGGCCGGAGGTCAACCACACGACATGTTTCGCCGGTCCACCGACATTCAATCGTGCGATGATTCTTACGATCTTTGCTCGGTGCGAGCTCTGACATGACAACGAATTCTTTCAGCTACCGGCCTGGTTCCTGGTGACGTCCAGCTTTTCACATCACAAACGCTAATCCGACATTACGAAACTTGTTTCGCTGTCGTCTTCGTGGCGGATCTCATCAATCGGCTCCCCTTTGTCTTCTCCCATGTAGAGGCGATTGGGGCAGTTGATAACTGATACCATCGATGCCGCCTACGTTTTGATAAGCATGCACCACGCCTTTTGGGAATCAGAACGGCGTTAGGGTTGTCCTGACCCACAACGAGCGTCATCACGTCGCCAAACGTTTCCGAGTCAGCGCGGTTGTCCCACATTCGCAATTTGAAATTCGATGGCCCAAGAAAACAGAAAAGGTCAAGCCTGGTCGAAGATGTTCGTGAGGTCCACGAGTGACGCCGGGGTTTGTCGAAGGAGGTAAGCCATCGCCGGACGAAACTCGTCCGGCCATTCGTCATTTCGAAAGAGTTCGGTTAACCATCCACGCGAGTCATTAAACTTGGATAGGGGTTTGACTATTACTCCACGGATGTTGCCACCCTGAAACTTCTTTCAGGCATTCGCGGCCACCTCTTCAGACGTTAGCTGCAACTTGTTGGCGCCAGTGCGGGCAACCAGTTCAGACGCGTGCAATAAACTCTCGAAAGTTCCAGCATCAGTCCACCAACCGGCTAGTTGTTCCCAGGTCATTTCCCTCTCGCAATGTAAGCGTTGTTTACATCAGTGATTTCGAGTTCTCCGCGACCAGAAGGCTTCAAGGTTCGAATGATGTCGTAAACTTCTCCGTCGAACATGTAGATGCCAATGACCGCATAGTCAGATTGAGGAACAGCGGGTTTCTCCTCAATGCTAACTACATGATGACCGTCGAGGCTTGGGTACTCCGAATCTTTGTGGATCGGATACCTTCTTTAAAATGATCTTGGCGCCTCGGCCTTGATGTCGATAGGCACGAACCGCTTCAGCGATATTTCCCTCGATGATGTTATCGCCTAACACCACGCATACTGGCTCGCCAGAAGCAAAGTGTTCCACGAGTGAGAGTGCCTCGGCGATCCCTCCTCGCCTTCCTGGTAAGCATAGTTGAGATGCTTCAAACCAAATGCTTTTCCATTTCCAAGAAGATAAGAAATCACCTGCGGAGTTACCGCCGGTGACAACCATGATGTCGGTGATACCGGCATTCACCAGCGTCTGAATTGGGTAGTAGATCATCGGCTGGTTGAACACCGGCAACAGGTGCTTGTTAGTAACTGACGTCAACGGCCGCAATCTTGTTCCCAAGCCTCCGGCTAAAACTATACCTTTCAAGTTTTCGACCTCCTTCGGTCAAAGAGTGATAACTCAATCTATAAATCGTTTGAACCAGAGTTCGAGCATTAACAACGTCCACAGTTGATGCGAGTAATCACGCTCACCGCGTGTATGTAGCTCAATGAGCTGTTTGACTTCCTCTGGTTTGAATAGACCACGCTGCAGCGCCTTTTCGATAACACAACCTCACGCAGGAATGGCTGCATCTTCCCACGGAACCAATGACCTATCGGCACTCAAATCCCATTTTGCGCCTGTTTAGATTTTCACTCGGTAGTAACTTACGCAACACTTTTTTCAGCAGATACTTCGTCGTCAACCGACGCAGCTTATAACGTTCCGGAAGGCTGGCCGCAAATTCGATCACATGATGATCGAGAAAAGGAGAGCGAGCTTCGAGCGATACTGCCATCGACGCAATGTCAACTTTAGCGAGAAGATCGTTTGGCAAGTAAGTCATGATGTCGGTTAACAACGATGCATCAACGATTCCGGAGCCGTTTGCAGTAACGAACCAGGGTTCAATGAAACTCTTTGCGTAGCCTGCTGTAGTCGCGTGTTTGAATTCATCAGAATAAAGCAGATGACTCTTTGCTGGAGTAGTCGAAGGTACTGATCCAACGCATGTACCGATCGACTTTCGATAGTGAAGCCGCATGCAGAAATCGCTTTGCTGATCTAACTCGACTCTTTCGCGTTTCTGACGTTGGAATGAGTCCAACAGCCTGTTTGATTATCGATTCTGCGCACGAACGCCGGCACTTTTCGGTAGCTGTCTGCTAAATGCATTGCAGCGTAACGCTCGTAACCGGCAAACGATTCATCACCACCGTCTCCATTCAAAGCAACGGTCACATACTTACGGGTTTCCCGCGCGACGTAGTAAGTAGGGAGCGCTGAAAGAATCCGCGTAGGGTTCGCCGTAGTGCTCGACCAGAAGCGGAAGTATCTCCATCGCATCAGGCCGAACGATAAACTCGTGATGATCAGCGCCGATGTGTTCAGCCACTCTCTTCGCGTGGTGAAGCTCACTGAAGTCCTGCTCGTCAAACCCTATCGAGAACGTCTTGACCTTTTCACTTGATTCCTGGGCCAGCGAGGGCCACGACGGCACTAGAGTCGATGCCACCAGACAAAAACGCGCCGAGCGGAACTTCTGACATCAACCGAACCTTGACGGCATCGCGTAGGATTTCAACGGCTCTTTCACCCGCCTCCTCTTCACTGATATCGAGTTTATGTGAAAAGTCAGGCTGCCAGTAACGCTCAATGGTCACTTCACCTTTTCGCCAACGCAGCCAATGACCTGGTTCCAACTTGCGAATCGATTTGTAAGCGGTCAGAGGTGCTGGAACACACATGAAGGAGAGATAGCAATCGATCGCTTCGGGTTGAATCTCTCTGCTAACGTCGGGATGAAGTAATAGCGCACTAAATTCAGAACCGAAAACGAGCTGGCCATTCACTTCCGCATAGAGCAGGGGTTTTTTGCCGACGCGATCTCGAGCCAGAAACAACTCCTGCCGTTCGTCGATCCCAGATAGCAAAGACAAACATGCCACGCAGATGCTTTGGACAATCTGCAGCCGTATTGATCGTAAGCATGCACGATCGCTTCGGTGTCGCTGTTGGTATAGAAGGTGTGACCTAACTTTTCGAGCTTCTCGCGGAGTTCGAGATAGTTGTAGATCTCGCCATTGAAAACGATCCAGGCGGTCTTGTCTCTGTTATGAATTGGCTGTTGGCCGCTTTTGAGGTCAATAATTGCGAGCCGGCGCATGGCAAACCGACGGAACCATCAACGTAGAATCCATCCTCATCCGGACCGCGATGACGAATGGCGTCGTTCATACGGGCCAGCAAAGCTTCGTCAACAGGCTTTTCCGTCGTTTCGAACAAGTCCTACGATTCCACACATAATTGAGTGAGCGCTGGTTCTCTGAAGGTCAATTTGCGACCGGGTATATTAGCCAACCTCGTGTTGGACTGTCCAAAATGGCGACGCAGAAGTACGAGGCAGAAACGAACCATTGTGTGGTTGGTCTTCGGGTCTTAGGCCTTAGGTCTTTTTGTTGCTCGACTGCCTCACAGTGCTCGCTAAAATCTGAAGACTCTCTTCTTTCTTGAAGCGACAACCCAAAGACCTAAGACCCAAAGCCAAAGTCCAACCCTACTATGTTAAGATTTTTGTCAGTCAAACATTTCCACTTTCCGAGTCCACTTAAGTGTCTGAAATCCTAACAGCCCCCAGACTCATAACTCCGTACGGCGGATCCCTGATTGATCTAACCATCCCTGACGAACAACTAAGCAGCCTGAGTGCCTACGCCAAAGAACTTACTGCAGTCCAATTGTCTGACCGCACTCTATGCGATCTCGAGCTGTTGGCGACTGGAGCATTCAGTCCCCTGGATCGATTCATGGGACGTCGGGATTACAGTCGCGTCGTCTCGGAAATGCGATTGAACAGCGGACAACTTTTCCGATACCAGTGACACTCCCTGTTAGCGACGAAGTGAAAGTGAACATTAGACGGCGAAGTATCGCTATTGAACTCACGAAACGAAATCGTCGCCCTCATGATGGTCGAGGAAATATATGAATGGGACCTGGAGGAAACTGCGCAAAAGTATTTGAGACCGTTGATGTGCGCCATCCACTGGTCGCCGAAATGCATCGTTGGGGCCGGCGAAATGTTTCAGGTCGTTTGCGACTCCTACAACTTCCCAAGCGATACGATTTTCGCGAGCTGCGCATGACACCTGCGCAGACGCGATTCGCCCTGGAACAAATGGGGACCCAGAATGTCGTTGCGTTTCAAACGCGAAATCCACTTCACCGCGCACACGAAGAGTTGACCAGGCGCGCTGCGGAAGAAGCTAACGGCGTATTGCTCTTGCATCCTGTGGTCGGATTAACCAAACCAGGCGATATTGATTACTTCACAAGAGTTCGAACGCTACAAAGCACTCGCAGCCAACTATTACGATCCAAAGCGAATGCTGCTGGGACTCTTGCCTTTAGCGATGCGAATGGCCGGACCTCGAGAAGCTCTGTGGCACGCTTTGATTCGTCGCAACTACGGCGCAAATCACCTGATCATCGGACGCGACCATGCGAGTCCCGGAAATGATTCCAACGGAAAACCATTCTATGAACCTTACGCAGCACAGGATTTAGTACAAGGCTTGGAAAATGAAACCGGTGTGAAGGTGTTGTCGTTTGGCGAGTTTGTCTACTTACCTGAAGAAGGACGTTATGAAGACGTTCGTACTCTTCAACCGAACGCTGTCACCGCTCAACTCCTCAGGAACACAGGCACGAGAATGGTATCGAGATGGCGGAGTAGATCTTCCGAACTGGTTTGCGAGACCTGAGGTTGCTGCAGCAATTGCAGAAACATATCCAGCTCGACACAAACAAGGTTTCTGCATCTGGTTTACGGGGTTGAGCGCCGCAGGTAAATCCACAACAGCTGAAATCCTTACCGTGTTGTTGCAGGAACTTGGTCGCCAGGTAACTGTGCTCGATGGTGACGTGGTGAGGCATAACCTGTCACAGGGACTCGGATTCAGCAAAGAAGATCGCGACATGAACATCCGCCGAATCGGTTTTGTCGCAGGGGAGATCGTTAAGCATCATGGAGCAGTGATCTGTGCAGCCGTCAGCCCTTACCGCGCAACTCGTAACGATGTTCGAATAATGGTTGGCGCCGAACGGTTTCATTGAGGTCTATGTAAACACACCGCTCGAGGAGTGTGAGAGACGCGACGATAAAGGTTTGTACGCAAAAGCCAGGCGTGGCGAGATAGAAAACTTCACTGGAATCAGTGACCCGTACGAACCCCCGATCGAACCGGAAATAAAGCTGGAAACTGTCGGTAAGTCAGCGGAGGACAATGCGCGATCGATCATCGCATACCTAATCGATCGAGGATTTGTTCAACCCGAAGCGTGAGCAGCGAAGTTTGCGATCGCAGAATACAATTCAGGGCGCCAATTCCCTTCCAGTTGTCTGTCGTCGACCACCGGTTCGCGCTGCTTGTGCCAACGCGAGTCGCTCTTGCAGAATTCTTTTGCTTTCTCTCCGCTCGCTTTTCCAACAACAGTACTAAACCGACTGCGACGAAGATGAAGTAAAAGACCAGGACTTGCGCCCGCTGGCGATACGCGGTTCCACATTTCCCTGAACCACTGAGTAAGCCAGCGTCAACATTACCGTAAAGATCAATATAGGAGAGATCATTCTTAAGCGATATTTAACAGCGTACCAGAGCCCAAGAATCAGCAGGGGAAAGGATGCCCAGCAAACCACCATCTCCGGCAAAGTTATGCTTTGTCGAAGCGAAGTAACCTGCCAGGGGAAGGGGCAAAGAAGAGGTAGAGCATACCTAATGGAATGGTGGCAGAGCACCTTCGGTTGTAGATACGTCTACATCTTTCCCGAAACCGGATTCTGCGTTAGCCAGCGAGGTCAGAGCGACTTCGTTGCAACTGCTCCATGCTCCCATACCGCCCAAATTGAAGATTAGCGGAGCGGATCACGCCAATGTAGGTCAGAGCAAGTCCCAATAGAACAATAGCAGTAAACTGTCGCGCAAAACTTGTTGCGCTAACCTGCTGCATTCCCAATACAAAGGCACCACCAATTGCCACTACAGATCATGTAGAACACGTAAAACCTCAAGCGCAACTAATCCGAGCAGCGCAAATGCCAATACGGCGACATATTTCAGACTCAGCTTTTCACCGAGTTTCAGCGTACAGAGGATTGCCAACGCAAGCAGAAATACTATCGGACCATCCTTAAGCCCTTGCGACGACCAGAGTACAAGGGACGGGTAAAGGCCACCGCGAAAGCTGCGACACGTGACACCTTTACATTCTTGAAGACCTGAGTTGCGCACATAAGTAAATTATTACGGCCGTCGCTGCTCCTAAAACCGCATTCATTAATTGCACGGCTAGCATGTTACGTCCGACAATCGAGTAGACGGCACCAACCAGATAAACCATTCCCCAACCTGAGCCCTCACCACCAACTACAAAACTTGTTCGCAATCGATTGATAGTATTTGTCGCCCCACCAGCCGAGGAGTTGCGCATTCCCAAAGTAGTCGTACGTTATGGCATCTCCGCCAAAAAACTCCTGAACGTGATAAACAAAAATTGCGGTGGCAAGAAACATTCGCACAAGCAGCGCCGCAATGAACAAGCGCAAAAGGAATTTACCGTCCACACCACTCTTATATGCATAAAGTCCGGCGACAGACGCGAGAGCGGTACACAATAAGACTGCTTTGGCCGCATCAAAACCACTAACAATTCCGTAGTCGGCCGTATAAGGCGCTACGAGCGTCGGCACGAACGATGACTATGCCGATGCAAAACAGCAAATAAAGTAAAGTAAGAAGTCCGTTCAGTATCCGAACCAACTCACTCAATAATTGAAATTCGATGTAACGAAAGATACTAGATCAATCATGTTTGTGCTCGAAATCATTTAGGAACCCCTCAGAGATTACATTGGAAAGACCCACTACCCATTTACCTGCCCAGGTCGAAAACCCTTTCATACAATCGCAGGTAACGCTGGACTCCTACGGTGCTGACGTCAAACTTTCGCTCAGCGATTTGCCGTGTTCGTTGCCGGGTATTATCTCGATCGAGAACGAGGCGATCAATTTGCATTGCGGCGTTCTCCAAATGCGCTTTGCTAAAATCGGTAACAAATGTACCGACGTTGTCATCCAATAACGACTCCGAGTCTCCAATTCCCGCGTTAATTATTATGGGAAGGCCACAAGCAAGATATTCAGCATACTTTGTGGGAGATGAAGCGATTTTGAAAAGCTACGGTTTGATAAACGCTAAGCCAGCGTCGCTTGCAGATAAGTACGTTGAGACTTCGCGAGGTGCTGCAGCCAATATTGTGTAGTCTGTTTCCGGAATACCACGCTGTTGCATGAGGCTTCTGATTCTTTCGTGTTTGGTTGGAGTCAACCAAAGTGCATGAGCATCAGATCGGCGCTTGTGCTCAATAGCGAAAAAATCTGCCATTTCTTCAGTCAGGTACCAGCCATCGATAGAGCCCGAATACACAATGACAAAAACGGTCCGTCAATCCTAACTCGCGACGTAGGCGGTCGCGATCTATCTGGCTGAACTTGAATGTCTGAAGATCTGCACAGCAAGGAATGACTTCATGCACGACATCGGTACGACCCGCCAGAGCTTTCCATTCCTTCATGATGGCCCAGATCGCGTGTGTGAGCGTAACCAAACCTTCAGCGGCACCCAGTGCACGCTGCTCCATACCCTTTGTCAGCCGATAAGGAACACTTCCTCGTGTCCAATGATCAGCATCAACATATTCGTCTGCCATTAGACCTCGCACGTCAAAGATCATTTTCAGATTGAAATGATTCTTCAACGCCAACGCTATAGTCGCCGGTATATGACTGCGAGCGTGAAGGAGTTCTATCTTATTTCGCCTAACGAGTTGTCGCGCATAGCGCACCCCCATTGGCGACATCAAATATTGTGGCAGGTAGTGAAGGTGTCTGGTGGTATCGGAGCGAGTGCCACTCGATATTCTGCGAGGCCAAATGCTTCCGTAGTTCCTCGCTTTTCGCCAAGCCGTCCTTTTCAAAAGCCGGCGGACGTTCGAAGCTGAGTAGCGTAAACCTTAGTCCGTGTTTGGCTAACTCGCTCAGGTAGGGAATGACCTGAGTTTGTCCCAGGGGATCGAGCATGCCGTTATAAGAAATAAACAGTGCACGCCGACCTTCAAGCCCCATCGTCAGCCTCCACCGTCGCCCGCGCGTTTGCGCGAAAGCTGTCCTTTAGTAGCCATTCAAATGTACCGATGATCGCCGCAGCGTCGAGCACCACTATCACGAGATGTTATGCCAAACATTCGGCTGAGATTACGCGCGAGTGTGGCAGGATAACAAACTCGATTTCGTCTGATAGAAACAAGCGCTCGCGCAAACCACATTGCCACGCACGCAGTAATCGCCAATAGGAGCCACCGTGGGCCAAAGAGAAATGCAGGTAACATTAGAATCAATAAGACAGCATAGCGACTAAGAATGGTGAACTGCCACTGTCGCCTACAAGCCAGCGCGAATATTGTTGCGCGAGTACGAAACAAACCGGCTGAACGTTGTGCTCAAGGAAGGCTTAAGCTCCCAATGAACTAACGCGAGGGGCTCAGAGACACATCGATAACCTGCAGCTTCAATATTATTCATGAACACGAGATCTTCACCTGATCCTCAAGTGTTCAGGAAAGCCTACCACGCCTGCCAGTACAGTTTTCCTCATTAGCGCTGATGCAATCGAACGCGGACGTAAATATGCACCATTGGTGAGAATTGCAGGAGGAACGTAAGCAATTGCAGCGCACTCTTTAAAGAAAGGAATCAGTTATCGGAGCCCAGGAGCCATAGACCACGTCTACGGAGTTATCTTCTTCAGCTTTCTCAACAAGACTACGAAGCCACGTTCTGTCGGGTCGGATTCACTGCATCAATGAGTGCGATCCAATCAAACTGCGAAGCGCGAACAGCGAGGTTTCGACCACGACCAGGAAGTCCATGGTCGACTTCGATCAACTTAATAGGTGCGCCTGTTTGAATATATTCAGAAATAATCTCACGCGTGGCATCCGAGGATCCGCCGTCAGTAATAACGATCTCATCCGGCATTTGCGGACTGAGCGAGCAGGTTATCCAGTAAAGTGCGAATAGACCCCTCTTCATCGCGTACAGGAATTACAACACCGATCTTCATGTGCCAGTTATCGTTCGAAAGCCGCAGACGATACGTACAACAAAACCGCACCAACGCTGTAAATCAATATTCTCCAAATATCCTTTCATGGGTAGCCTTCCTCGACTCAGGACGAGTGAAGGATGAGACTGCACGTGAATTAACGAACGTTTCCACTCATGGTAAATCCGCGATTGTTTCTATATAGATTTCGCTGCGAAGCCGGCTGTATCACAATTTGCGCATCTACTGGCCCGCGACCAGTATAGCTAAAGGTATTGTCAGTAATACGGCTGTCAGCCAGCTCAACAACAAACCCAGGTGTCCCACCTCCACCGACATCCTTGAGACTATTATTCGTTACTGTGAAATTTGAACCCTGTACGTTGATACCTGACTGTCCAGTACGAGTAATTGCATTGTTTCGTATTGTGACGTCTCGCATCAGTTCCGCCAAAAACGTAGATACCATTGCTCAAAACATTAGTGATAGTTCCCTCGAAAGATCCTCCGATTATTGTGTTGCCTTCAATTACTATTGGACCAACATAAGGCGCTACCTGTAGTCGCCTGGACAACAATACCGTTGCCAGTGGGAGACATCTCAGAATTTCGTACATCGATTAGATTGTTCCGAATCACAATGTTCTGCAACTCGATCCGCTGGCTCATTTGGCTCAACATCTATGTTTGTATTGCCCGGGCCGCCGACCTGCCCCGACTGTCATGAAACGGTTGCCTTCGAAGGTGATGTTCCTCCGCCGTTCACTAAAGCGAGATTCTGAGAAGCCACGCGGGTAAACAAGCAGTTGGTAACTTTAGAATTCTCAGCCCAGTGACCCGAGGATGATGATCCCCCTAACTGGATACCGATCGAGCGTGTACCGTTGATCCACACCTTATCAACTGTGCAGTCCGGAACAGTTTCCCAGCGAAATTGCCTGGGGTGCAGAATTGAAGCCAGGATTGGCGCCTTTGAACTGTAGATCACGGATTACAAGACCGGAATCTGGTGCGCCGTTAAGATTTGACTGGTTATATGCACTAACAATCGTAAACTGACCAGGAGCGATTGATTCAAAAATTATCGACTCCCAACCTGAGCCAATCAAAGTTGAACGTGATTTCAGCAAGATTGGAATAACGCGTCGTTCGAGTCTGATACTGTCCAGGCATGAAATGCAACGTGTGATCCGAAGAAAGGATCACCTGAGTTGAGATGACGTCCCACCTCTCACCTGCTATCTCACCAGGACCGGACCCGAGAGCCTTGTCGGCAGCGTTGATTTTTACACCCAAATCAGTCCCGGTGTTGTTGACCATCTTGAACGCGGTTCTGTCTGGGACTGAGCGCAGACGCTTACACCAGCATGAGCTGCAACAACAACCACCGCCGCAAGCCTCTGTCCTACGGTTGACAGCCGTGAGAGTGCAACATAGAAGACTTTGTTCGGGGTCTCTTTGACGTGAGCCCCGCAGTCTCTTCATTGAGCTGGTTCGAATTAGGTTTCCGGATGTGCACTGGGAAGCGTTTAGCGACTGGTTATTGAGTCTAGTCCTTAATCACACTTGTCCTCAAAAACTGGTACGAAGATCTCGAATGGCTATTGAGGGCTTTCTGAGATTCGCAGTCCCAGAGGATTTCGGGTGATCTAACTGCGTACAGTTCACAGCACGGGGGAGAAACGCCACGCTGTAATCGTTACGTGCTGACCTGCTGTGACAGACCTTCACTTGACGACGAACTAATCTAAGCGCGCTCGCCTGTTGCCAGTATCTGGGTCGCTAGTGTCAGCATCTGCATAGTACTTCGAGTAGTATCCAGAGTAATAAAGTATTCCTTGAGTGTCGAACTTCTTCACGTTATTAAGCACCACCCCTGAAAATGTGAGCGCTCTACGTCGAGTAACTGTTGTTTGGCCCGTCTGACGACAGCACGCGAACTTCTGCCAGCGTGAACCACGAGCACAACACCATCCACCATGGTAGATAGAATTGAGGCATCCGTAGAAAGAGATTGCTGGAGGAGAGTCAATAATAATGTGCGCGAATCGCTTACCCAGTTCACCCAGGAGTTTCCGCATTTCTTCCGATCCGATCAATTCAGCGGGATTCGGAGGGACTGGGCCCGGCGTAAGCACTTTCAGATTTGCAGTTCCAGGAAGAGGCTGTAGGGAAACGTTCGGTTTCGCGTTCGCCGAAAGCTAGGGCTGTAAGGCCGCCAGAATTCGCCAAATTAAATTGGCGTGTAGTCGTGGTCGACGTAAATCACAGTCGACGATCACAACCTCCGCTCCCGTTTGCGCAAGCATGAAGGCCGTATTGATAGCCGTTGTAGTCTTCCCTTCCGGAAGGCTGACTTGACGTAACTAAGATCGTCCTTGGCGGCTGACCCGCAGAAGACAGCAAGAGAGAGGTCCGCAGGTGGCGATATGATTCGGCAATGGGAGAACGAACGTCGCGAACCATTGCAAGCGCAGTTGTGTCCGACGTAGATGGTGGCTGACCTTGCACTGGCGCGGCAATTGACATGTCAGACGACCCCCTTGCCCGGCCGGAATCAACGCCAACGCCGGCAGGTGGATATATCGATCTACGTCATCGACAGACTTAACAGTGTCGTCGAGAAAATCGAGAAGAGAAGGCGAGACCGATACCGGCACCGAGAGCGAGAGAATCGCCGCGACCAAAATATTGCGAAACCGCTGAGGGCCGATTGGTTCCTTCGGAAGACGACTATAGGTCGAGACCGTGACCTCATTGGATCGATCACCATTAGTTACAGAAAACTCGCGCTGCCGCTGCAACAACGTGTTCAGAATCTGCGTTTGTTAGTTTCCAGCTCCTGCGTCATTGCCAGCAGATCGATCTGGTCCCGCGTCTGCTGGGTGGTCGTCGCCTTCTGTTGTTCGTATGAGCGCCGCAGGAGATTCTCTCGTGAGACCGCCGCCTCGTAACGACGCTGCATTGACGTAACGATTTCAGCCGGAGCTGCGTCGAGTTCCGCTTGCAGCCCTTTAATTTCCGCGTCAATCTTCTTTACTTCGGGCCATTCAGGCTTATACACAACCAGCAGTGAATCACGCCGTTCCTTTAGCGCGGAAATGCGATCACGCAACTTTTCAACACGTCCAGAGCTATTGACATCAGGTACCGAAAAAGGATTCTGTTCCTTCCTGGCGGCCTCAAGCTGCGCCTGAAGATTCTTGCGTTCGTTTTCAGCGGCCAAGCAACTGCCCGCTCAATGTTGCGAGGCGAGTCGCTTCCAGATTACCAGCCGTATCGTTTACCAAGGGTAAATTCTTGTCCTTAGCGTAATTGAATTTGACTTCCTGGTCGTGCTTGATCTTAGTTTGGAGATTGGCAATTTCTTTGGCGAGGAGCACTTCAGCGTTGGTCGACCCGATGTGCGAGCGCTCGTAATTGTTATTCACAAAAACATCTGCGAGAGTGTTTGCCACCTTCTGTGCCAACTCCGGATTAGAATGAATAAACCTGATTTTGACAAGATTCGTTGCTGGGACCGATTCCACCACTTCTCCACCGATAATGGCGTCTTCGTATGGCTCGAGCGCCGCTAACTCTTCAGAGCTTAGGGCACTGCCAGATACCTGGCTTTCGGATACTATTGACAGGCCCGTTGAGACGGCGGGCGAGTCGTTAACTTTCTTCGGCTTCACGAAGAGTCGGCGAAGCGACGTAAAGATGCCAGCCTGCGATTGACCACCCAGAAAAGAAGTGTTGTGCTGCAAATCGAGCGTAAGCACAACCTGGCGCGCCAGTGCCGGATTTTCCAGTAGTTTGATCTGAGTACCCCAGAAGTTTGGATCGTTCTGACCGCCGATTATGATCTTTTCAGTCTGCAGAACATTTGGTGCTTTCTGTTCAATTCTAATCTGCGCCTCCCCAGCAAATATCGATGGGGAACGGAATGCCTGAATGGTTACCAGCGAGGTAATCACCAGGACCATGCTCAATATCAACCACTTCCTCTTCAAAACGACGAACAGGTAGTCGCGAAAAGTACTCGGATCTAACCCGGAAATCCCATAAGGCTTACCCTGATTCACGTCCAGCAATGGTCGATCGATAACACGGTCTAGCGCGCTCACAGGCAAAAGGCGATCATCTTGCGACATTTGCATATCGAAAACCTCAGAGATTCAAGACAAGTCTAAACCTACGAATAATAACAAACACCCCTACATCAGGGCAAGCCCAGTAACCCAACTCAGTAATGGTGGTATTTAGTCTGCCACCGATCGAACCCCATGGCCAGTTTGGTTAGACATCATCGGGCAAATCCAGCCGAGTTTTGCGCTGAATCAAGAATAGGTCTTCCTCACCCAACTCTTTTACAGCCTTTGCCGGAACACCAGCAATGAGATGGCCCTCCGCTGTAAGCTCACTAGTTATTACGGACCCGATGCCAACTATGCAACGCGACGGAACACGCGATCCCGGGGCCATGCGAATCCTCGGATCAATACGGTATGCAAAGGAGCCAATATCGATCGGGCGCGTCCGTTGCCGGTTATGTGTCCACAGCGAAGAGTTGCGTCCGCTAATGATTACCCGGTTTCCACCCTACCCGATCCGTAAAATCTATTTTGTGTCCGGTCGTGACGATGCCGCTATCACCAGGATGAGCCGCGGATCGATCTTGTTCACTACGTCAGGGTCAGGATCGAGTTGATCCTCGTTCATCCGGATGATTTCAAATAGCGCCCAAGTGGAAACCCTTCGTCGCCACCTCCGATACAATGTCTTCGCGACCTGATGCGTGCATGGTCCCGGATCATATCACTCTCTTCTACGCTGCGATTACGTTGAAATGTGACCAATTTTTCACGTCATCACTGATCTTCGCACGTGGCGCACATCCAAAATGCTAAGCGCCAATTTTGACAACGCTTCCCAATTCGATATCCAGCGAACAACTTGCAGAGCGCTCGCTTAACGAGGCGAGAGGCCACAACGCAAACGAAACCCGGTGATCAGAAGCCGTGTGCTGCTTGTTGTTTGCATCACCGCTCGGGGAGACCTCCTGCAAGATTTCGAGACTTCCTCTACTCCAATTCAGCTGAACCAGTTGTCGGCTCTCTAATCTCTCTGCCGGTGCGCCGCCTCGACGGGTGCGTCTTGAGCGGCCTCGAGCGCGCACCCAATTCAGCAATCCGGGAATGCCCTCTTTGAGTGAAACTCGCGGTTCATACTCCCAGCAACGATCTCAAGCCGATCGGCATCGGAGACGCAGCGTCTCAATATCTCCTTCACGATACCCGCCAACTATTTCTGGTTCCATGTCGTGACGCCCAGGCCTTCGCGAAAGATCGTACCCGGCAACGGACCTGCCTGGGCTGCGAGCCACCCGCCCCGAGCAGCTGATCGCCTGATAGTCTGCGCGATCTCCGCTTCGCAGCAGAGAGAGGTTTCGCACTCCAGCCATTGATCACTTACGGTGTGGCAAAATCCCTCGTTTGGTCTCGCGCCGTCTGGTCAGAATCATCGGGCGATTTCCATTCAGCAATCGCGCGGAAAAAATAGCACAAACCCCCGTGTACGGATTTGGCAGAGCCTGCCGCGGCACCGCAGACGTTGAAAATATCGAAGCGCCACGGTCGGGATCTTGTAGGATCGACCAACGGCCAGACAAAAACTGTTCCTGACCTTGCTCGCCAGCAGCAGTAGATCCGATGCTCGGTGACCACGGTCTGTCCTCGGAAGTTCTCGCGGCGGAGCGCAATCCTTCACCACACTTCACGCATTCAACTTCCCATCGCCGCGCACAAGCAACTGGTTCACTTGACGGAAGCTGTGGGACGGAAACTCTCGCAGTCGCCGCACGTATAAGACAACCTGGAAGGCGGTGATCAGCTGCTCTGGCGTGAAGTCCACCAGATCCGAGTCCTCCGAATACACGAGCGACGAAGAGCCCAGCGCCGCCTTGCGCGGATAGGAGAAGCCTGACAGCGGCAAAGCCGAGTTCCTGCAGGAAGGGAACCAGCGCCCGGTAGTCGCGGATCAGCTTGTTCATCGTCACCGAGGCCAGCGCGGCGTCATTTCCAGCTCGACCATGCGAGCGGTCGCCTCGCGAATCCTGTCGCAAACCCTTCAATCCCGCTATTCCTCTCGTGCTCCGCGGCGACCGCGCTGTCGATCGAGATGAATATCGTCTTCAGGCCCGCCTCTGCCAACTCATCGAGCTTCTTCGGCAGCAGCCAGCCATTGGTGACGATTGTCGGCCCCATCCCTCTGCTGTGCCTCATCGCCACCATGTCGGCCATGCCGGATGCAACAACGGCTCGCCGCCCTGGAAAGTGAGGAGTAGCGCACTCCGCGCCGGTAGAGGATATCGAGCGCGCTGCGATAGTTATCGACATCGATATAGGAACGGTGGGTGACCAGGCCCTTGTCGTAGGCGAAATTGCAGAAGTCGCAGGTGGCGTTGCAGACATTGGTGACGGCGATGTTGCAGATCGACGGGCCGCCGTGACGCAGCAGCCGCCCCATATCCGCCATCTGCCGAAGTTCGGCGTCATGCGCCTACTCCTTGATCCAGCGGCGACCGTCAGTCGAGCGGGATCGCGCGGTGTTTGGCCGGCTCCAGCCGTCTCGATCCCGGTCCGTCGCCAGCCAGCGAGATGGCGGATCCTTCGCTCCATTGCCAGGCGACCAGGCCGGGGATGCGCGAAAGCCAGCTCGCGCAGCCGCTTCACCATCGACAAGGCGATGGCCAATTCGGGCGGGACACCGAAGGCGGGCCGCTGCGATGATGAAGCCCGCCTCCTGCACGCCGAGGGCAGCTGGCACAGCAAACCCGGTGCTGGCATGGCGGCGCCTAAACTCCGATGACGAAGGCTTCGCGAACACCGACCGGGTGGCCGAGCGCGGCGAGCGCGACCTACACCTCGGCGGTTCCCAGAAACCACGACATGCTGTGGCACAGGGCGCCACGCAACAGCGCGTCGGTTCGCGTGGATCGTGCGGATGCCGTCGCAATCCTTGATCCTGCCCAGACCAAGCGATGGGAAGCGGCGTGCGGAGCCACAGCAGCCCAAGCTCGATCAGCTTCATAAGGCCGAAGCGCTGCGCCGCGATGAACCCCCCGCCGCCAGCAGCGCGGCCGGTAACCTGAGCCCGAGCCATTCGCAAATCCAATCACCATGCCATAGCGTCAGCAAGAGCCCGATGCCGACGAGGGTGAACAGGATCTGCGTTATCACCTCGATGGTCAGATCAACTGTCGCGCCTCGCCCGGCTAGGCCCAGGAACGCCCTGGCGGGCCAGAAGCACGCCCTACCACCCGCCGCCGATCTGCGCTACCCGGCAACAGATTGTTGATCGCCCGCGAATCCAGCGGAGGCGAAGTGAACATAAGGCGAGACTGCGATGGCGACGCCGGGCAGAAGCGCCCGCCACGCCGAGCCGGTCAACGAGAGTTGAATGGCGTGTACCAGCATCACGCCGAGTAGGCCCGCAGCCGTGCCCAGCACCGCCAAACCGATTTGATGATCCCAGTAGGCCAGAAGTCCGGTGAGACCAAGGCCGCCGACGCCGAGGCCAATCATCAGGCCAACTTTCATCTCTACCTCGAGGCAGCACCGTTGGCATGTGCGCGTCACGGCTAGCTCGCACAATGGGTTACTGTTTGCGCGAGCTGTTTCGACATAGTCCTTGAATTGGCTCATGCGTAGCTCGAGACCGGAGAGCTGCCGGAGGGCCTGCGTCAGCTCCGCTCTCTGCGCGGCCATGATTTGATCCCATCGGCTGCCCACCGCGACGCGCGTCATCTGCGGCAGGTCGAAGCTGTCGTCGATCGTCGGAAGCAGAGCTCGGTAGCGACCGTTGAACCCTGACCTCACACCGTTTCATCGTGTCGAGCAATGCCGCTTGCAACTGGCCACCACATCGCTTGGCGCGATGTTGGGCGCCGCTGACGCGCCGGTGCATCCGACGATGGTGATTATGCCGAGAAGCGCACGAAAGCATCTCAGCGCCACCCTGACTTGAGCCATGTCACTTGCCCTCATTGAGGAACCTTGATGACTGGCTCCTCGCGCTCGTAGACGGTTGTGGGGCTGCGTCAACGTCGTCGACCGTCACGCGGCGCGCACGTGCGGCGCTCTGGAACCAGCCGACGGCATCAGCCAGCGCCATGCGCGCCGGTCGCGGCTGGTAGCCTAGTTCATTGCCCGGCCTTGGCGGACGAAAGTGGCTACGCGCTTGCGCGCCATATGAACCTGTCCACGGTGAAGGGCGGCTCACTCCCCATGAGTCGCCCAGCCCTCCACGGCGTAGGCGATCGGCAGAACGACGGCGTGAGGCAACTGCAGTGCGCGGGGCCCGATCCTGCTGAACTCGGCAATCACGGCCAGCATCTGTTGAGTGACATATTGTCGCCGCCCAGAATGTACCGCCTCGCCGATGCGTCCTTCTCAAAGGCCAGCACATGACCAGCCGCGACATCGTCGACATGCAATGATGCTGACGCCGGTATCCACGTACGCAGGAAGGCGCCCGAAGACCGCGTCGGCGATCGTCCGGCCGGTTGGTGTTGGCTTGATGTCGCCAGGGACCGACTGGCAGGATCGAGGGATTGACGATCACTGCCGGCAGGCCCTTTGACGTCATGTCGCGGACCGCTTGTTCCGCGAGAAATTTGACCGTTTGTACGGCCCGATCATCTGCGACAAACTGACTGATGTCGTCCTCGTCCGCCGGTCGAGCATCCGGTTCAGACCCAACGTTCCGACGCTGCTGGTATAGATGACGCGCTCGACGCGAGCCGCGAGAGCCGCGGCAAAAAGTTCCTTTTGTGCCATCGAGATTGATCCGCAAACATGGCCGCCGCATCCGGCACCAGAATTTGGTAATCCGCGGCAACATGGAACACGACCTGCAACCCGCGACATACATGCCGCAGCGACGGTGATCGCAAAGATCGCCTTCAACGAAGTTGACCGCAAGTCCTGCGTTTCGAGATCGCTCGTCGGCCGCGTCAAAACTGAATCTTATGATTGTGCGCCAATAATCGGCGCACGACGGCTGAGCCAATGAATCCTGTACCGCCCGTGACGAGTATTGTCATCCTTTGCTGACCGAGCCTGTTCGCCGCAGGAAGCAGCACCACTTCCGCTGGCGGCATCGGTCGCGCCTGACCGCAAAGCTGACAGGTGCGACAATTTGGCTCACTCGTCGGGCTTGTCCGAGAATGTAATGCTGCAGAGCTTCCTCGCCAACTGATGGTCGGGCAGTTAGAGTCAAAGTGTCGCGCGCGCGCCGCTTTCTCGCGGCGCCGAGGGATGTGTTGCAGCCACGTGCAGGGGACAATTCATCGTGCCACCTCGCCCTGACCGTACCGCCGCGGCGCTCGCGTCGTTCACAATGCGTTTTATGTTCTCGTTTGCCATCTGGCGCGTCGGCAGATTTCGAGGACTTGCACGCGGCTAGCAGCAGTCATCTGCCGCCGGTGACAGTGATGAAGCCTTTGTGCGGCCTCGATCCGAACTGCGCGACAATCTGCGAAGCTTTGTCGACTCGACTATCCGGCGTACCAGATCGTGTTCGGCGTTCGCAGCGCTGGGGATCCGCCCTTGCAATCGCACGCGGAAATTCAACGTGAATTTCCCGAGCGAGACATCGCGATCGTCGTCGATCAACGCATCCATGGTGCGAACTATAAGGTCAGCAACCTGATTAACATGATCGCCGAGGCTGAAGCATGACGTCCTGGTCATCGTCGACAGTGACATGCGTGTCGCGCCCACCTATCTTGCTCGTATCGTAGGCACCGCTGGCCGATCCCAAGGTCGGTGCCGTGACATGCCTCTATCATGCCCGACCACGTCGATCGCCAGTTGGCGACTCCGGCTGTCCGCCATGTTTGTCAATGATTGGTTCATGCCATCAGTGCTGGTCGCGATTGCGCTCCGACCGATGGACTTCTGCCTGGGCGCGACAATGGGCGTTGGTGGCGCGATGCGCTCACGGCGGTTGGCGGACTCGAAGCGCTCAAGTCCTATCTTGCCGATGACTTCATGCTCGGCTGTCTGCTAGTCGGCAAGTGGCTACGAAATTCGGCTTCTGACTACATTGTCGAGCACGTGGTGCAGGAATCAGATTTGGCTACAACATTCCAGCGTGAGCTGTGGGGCGCGCAGCATTCGTATGCTGCGACCACTGGGATACGCTTTCTCGTTCACGACTTACACGCTGACCGTGTCCGGAATCGCCGCATTGCTTCTTGACGCAATCGACGCTTCCGACCCACTGGCCATTGTATGCTTAGCCACGGCGTTCTGTGCTGCGGATGATCCTGCGCCATCGGGTGCGCTCGACAATCGGGGCTGGTCGAGTATTGCCGCTCTGGCTGTTGCCGCTGCGGGACGCATTCGGCTTCGGCGTATGGGCAATGAGCTCTTTGGGGCGCGAGTGAGTTGGCGCGGGCGGAATCTATCGGTCGATCGGACCGGAATTCTGGCACCCCAGGGCGGAAAGGAGATGGCAACGACATGAAGACGCCTTCCTCAATCCTCCCTCATTCAATGGTTTCGACGGCGGCGCTGGCGCACGTTACCAGGCCAAACGCGAGATCTGCTCGTTCTGGTATCCGACGTGGCTGGCCCAGCCGGCGGCGATGGTTCCCGGCAGCCGGCTGGTCGACGCGCCGGCCCGACGGTCTGTCGCTGGCCGATGTTGCTCCGACGGCACGCGACTATGATCTTGCAGTGCCGCACACCAGCGCGCCACTCCTTGCCGCAGACGCCAGAGCGGCGCATGCGTTGAAGGCGGAGAACCCCAAGCTCAGGATCGGCCTCGTCGGCGCCCATGTCGCCGTTTCTCCGGAGGAGTCGCTGCTGGCCGCCACGGCCGTCGATTTCGTTGCTCGGACCGAGTTTGACTACACGCTGAAGGAAGTCGCCGAGGGGCGGTCGCTGGAGCGGAGATCGATGGGCTCAGTTTCCGGAGCGGACGGCTGCATCAGGCACAACGCCCGACCGTGCGCTGATCCACGGACATGGATCGATTGCCGTTCGTGACCACGGTCTACGCCCGCGATCTCGTGCCGGAAGACTATTTCATCGGCTATCTGCTGCATCCCTACATGTCGCTTATACTCAGGCGCGGCTGCAAGTCCCGCATGCAGTTTCTGCCTGTGGCCGCAGACAATTGGCGGTCACGTCTACCGGACGCGCAGCGTCTCGCAGAACGTCGCCGACGAGATCGCGTCCTCGCCAAGCGACTCATGCCGCAGATCAAGGAGTTCTTCTTCGACGACGACACTTTCACCGACGATCGGTCGCGCGCTCGAGGCGGTCGCCCGACTGCTCGGTGAACTCGGCGTCACTTGGTCGTGCAACGCCAAAGCCAATGTGCCGTACGAGACATTGAAGATCATGCGCGAGAACGGCCTCCGATTGCTTCTCGTCGGCTACGAAAGCGGCAACCAGCAGATCCTGCACAACATCAAAAGGGGATGCGCATCGACAGTCGCGCGGCGCTTCACGCGAGGATTGCCACAACGCTCGGCATTATCATCCACGGCACTTTCATCGTCGGTCTGCCCGGCGAGACGCGAGAGACTATCGCGGAGTCGATCCGCTTCGCCACCGAGATCAATCCGCACACCATCCAGGTGTCGCTCGCCGCCCTTATCCCGGCACGCTGCTCCATCGGCAGGCGGTGAAGAATGGCTGGCTTGTTGACGCTGGGCGAAGCCTGGCGGCTGAGGACGGTTTCCAGATCAGCCTCGCCCAGCTATCCGCATCTTTCGCAGCAGGATATCTTCGAAGCCGTGGCCGAATTCTACAAGCGCTTCTACCTCCGACCGCGTAAGATTGCCGATTCATCACCTTAGAAATGCTGAAGAGTTGAAGATGACGGCAGCGACGATTGCGCGAGGGAGTCGAGTTCATGCATTTCCTCCGGGCGCGCGAGGGTCAGTCCCGAAGCAGCTTTGATCGTCACCGGCGATGATTTTGGGATTTCGCTCGGTGTCAACCGCGCGATTGAGGAGGGCCCATCGCGGGAGGCATCCTAGCAATACGTAACTGAATCGGCGCATACCGCCCCAACATT